>Ga0182014_10000153_pt1 | contig 81040 bp, 68 predicted proteins | sample 612S2DmetaG_FD_120489 | JGI IMG/M metagenome (GOLD analysis project Ga0182014, IMG submission 120489) | Permafrost microbial communities from Stordalen Mire, Sweden - 612S2D metaG | ecosystem: Environmental > Terrestrial > Soil > Wetlands > Permafrost | place: Sweden: Stordalen | collected...
ACTGGCTGGTGGCGAGCGACGGGGGCATCTTCGCCTACGGTGACGCCGCCTTCTACGGCTCGACGGGGGCCATGACGCTCAACAAGCCCATCGTGGGCATGGCGGCCACCGCCGACGGCAAGGGCTACTGGCTGGTGGCGAGCGACGGGGGCATCTTCGCCTACGGTGACGCCGCCTTCTACGGCTCGACGGGGGCCATGACGCTCAACAAGCCCATCGTGGGCATGGCGTCACTCGGCTGAGGCCGGCCATACATGAGCTGCAACACAGACCCTATGGGAATGCCTTGCCGCAATCGTCGTCGGGTTTCTCTTGGCAGGGATCGCCCCCTGGACTGCATCCAACGAAGCCAGGACCTCCACTGAGCCAACAATGGCTGCCGTCTCAGTTCCATAGCTGGCGACACCTTGTCCCCGAACGACAACTCGGTGACCCACTGCGGCGCGTCGGGGACACGGCGCTCAGCCATTCGGCGTGAACGAACCTTGAACCGCTCCGGGTGTCATGGAGACCTTGGCCTGTCCCCGCGTCGCCGGTCGGGGGCAGTGGTCGGGAGTAATCCGGTAGTCCCTTTGGGCTATCCCCTCGACGCGATGTCGACGAAGGGAATGCCCGATTCTCTTCCGACCCCTGAGCCGAGAAATGGGGCGTCCCCGTAGGCAAAGACACCGCCGTCTGAGGCAACGAGCCAGTACCCGCTGCCGTCCGGATTTGCAGCTATTCCCACCACAGGCCCATTGAGTCGGATCGAGCTGGCGGAACCGTGGAACTGGGCATCGCCAAAGCTGAAGACTCCGCCGTCGGCGGCCACCTCCCAGTAGCCCTTCCCATCGGGCGTCGCCGCCATACCCACGATCGGCTGGTTGAGATGCCGGTCCGCCATGGAGCCTAAGAACCAGGCGTCGCCGAACGAGAAGATGCCGCCGTCGGAGGCGGCCAGCCAGTAGCCCATGCCGTCTGGTGTGGCGGCCATCCCGACGACGGGTGCATTGAGGAGCGTGTTGCCCATCGAGCCGAAGAACGGGGCCCCACCAAGGGCGTACACCCCACCGTCGGCGCCGGTGAGCCAGGCACCTTCACCCTTCGATGCCGAGGCGATCCCCACAATCAGGGCATTGACGTTGTGCACCGACAGTGAAGATCCGCTCGCGATCTGACCGGTGGTTCCCATGCTCGAGATGACGCCGCTGTAGGTCGGCGACCCGACCCCCTCGTAGCTGGTCGGTCCGTCGCCGAGCCAGACGCCCTGGCCTCCGGGCGCGGTGGACAGTCCGAAGCACGACCAGGGGGATTCGGTGCCGGTCCTCGGCGTCGGATTGATGCATGACTCGTTCGTCGCGCCGAGCGCGAGGGCATTGAAGGGATAGGTCTGTCCCGACGCCGTCAGCAGCCAGAACCCAGGATCGGCTTGCACGACCCCGCGAGGGTCGGCCGCGGCGTGGGCGCACGAGACACCCCAGGTACTGGAGGAACTGGTTGCCGCGGTGGCCGCACTTCGGATCACCGCAGCGCCCGCCACTGAACTGATCAGGACCCCTGCCAGCAAAGCCGCGACGGTCCCGGCCCGTCCGCCTCGAACACGCCATCCGCTCATCTGTCCGCCTCCGCGCTCGGTAGTCCGATGAGGTGGACGATACGCCGATGGCCTCCGGATCTGTAGGGGCGAAGGTGAGGAATGAACGGTCCCGAGCCTGCCCCCGAATCGCTGCCGGATCGGTGGGGCGGACCGGCACCTCATACGTAGGTTCATCGACCCCGGCAGAGCGACGCGACACTCCTCAAGTGCAGGCAGCACGATCCCTCGTTCCAAGGCTACGAACGATCACCCAAGGACTTGTCGGCCGGGCCGCTCTTGGGGATGCGCGCCGGGATCAGGTGAACTCCCAGGCGATGGATGAGGAATCGCAGAAGCAGCACGGTGAAGATCACGAGAATGAGCGGCAGGGCGACGGCCAGCACGACGAATGACGTTGTGCCGCGCAGATGAGTGATGATCGCGAAGTTCATGCCGAAGTAGCCGGTCACGAAGGTGAGCGGGAGAAACACCGCCGCTACGATGGTCAGCCAGTTGATGACCTCTCCCTGGCGCTCGGACGTCGCAGAGCTAAAGGCCTCCATGGCGTCTCGGGTTTCGTCCCGGCAGCCGTTAGCCGCTTCGTACAGTGCCAGAACGTGACTCCGGTGGGATTCGAAGTACTGCTGCGTACCCTCCTGCATTCCGGGAAGTCGGTCTACGCCACCCAGAATGCTGACGAGATCGCGACGGTACGGCCCGAGGGCACGGATGATGGGAGTGAGGATCTTGCGAACCTCGAGAACCTGTCGAAGGTAGCCAGGCATAGGCGGTCCACCGAGAACGGTGGTCTCCAACTCATCGAGCTCGGCATCCAGACGAGCAAGGACGGACTCGAAGGTGGTGGCGAGTGCATCGAGCACCATGAACAACACCAGCGGGCCATCGTCCTGCTCGCTGTCGCGGAGACGCTCGTAGCGGTGTCGGGCGTCCGACAGCCCTCGGCACGGCTGGTCGTGAGCGGTGATCAGGAATGACTTGGTGAAGACTGCCCTCACCTTTACGAGTTGGTCGGCATCTCCCACCCCATAGCTGACCCAGCGGACTCCATTGTGAGTTTCCATGAAGTTCGAACGCTGGTCCACATCTGCCAGATGCCGCACACTGTCGTCATTCAATCCGAGTGCCGTCGAGAATTCGACCGCCCGCTCAGGTGGTAGGTCGGAGAGATCAAGCCAGAAGAACGAGCCGCCCCTCAGTAGCCCCGCGGCGTACGCGGGGCTGATGTCCGAATCCACGCCAGCTGCTTCGACGATCTCAGCTCTTCCGGTCTGTGCTCCGCGCTTCATCATCATCGATTCGCTCGGAGCACCAGGCACCCGAATGTCGCCAAGTCCCCTCTCTGACGAGCCCGATCCGGCCAAGCCGGGCTCAATTCCTCATCCTCAAGCCCATTCGAACTGACAGGAGATCGGCCATGGAGCACGCGATTGCCAGACGACAGCTCCGCTCTACTCGCCGGCCACGGACAACTAGAAGATCTGAGTACAACCATGTGACCTCCCTCAACGGCCGAGAGGCCGGATCTTGCACACTCCCATGCCACGGTCGCCCTCTCCCGGGCCCTCCGAGGTCGAGCCAAGCACCATCAGCGCTCGACGGATAGAGACGAAGGTCCTTAGCGTCAACCATCTCCCCTACCCGTTGAGTGAAGGAGCGAAGATCCGGCGTCCACTCGGTGAGACCAAGCACGTCAAGCTCGAGGTGAACGTCACGAAGGTCCCCAGCCTGCCCTCGATCGCCTGTGTCCTCAAGCGGTCATGAGCGCACCTCCCGGCCTGTGGAGCCCCCGGTACTTGTTCTTGGACGCACCGGACCCCACTTCGTTCAGGTCAGCAGTAGTTGCCAGTTCGTAGGCCCGCATCCTCGAGCTGGGCCGTGTACCGGGTCGGGCTGCCAGCCGACGTGGTGACGAACCGCACCCCCTGGGAGTTGACGAAGTCCACGATGACCGTGGGATCGGCCACGAACGCCTGGGCGATGTTGACGCCGAAGGGCCGGTCGGTCAGGTCCTTCATCTTGGCGATCTCGTCCCGGATGGCATCCAACTCGCCCGAGGACGTCTCGATGATGCCCATGGCGCCGGCGTCGCCACGGCCGACGCCAGCTGGGAGCGGGCAATCCACCCCATGGGGGCCTGGACGATCGGGATCCCGACGCCGAGCAGCTCGGTCACGCGGTTGGTGAGCATCCCGGAACCTTGGCACGGGCCCCGACGATCGTCACCGTCTCCGGGAGAGCAGTGGACCAGTGTGGGTCAGGTCGTGGTCGGGCCTTCGGAACGCTCGTCCCCGGTGGCGGCGGCGACCGTGCGCTCCTCGACGCTGCGGCTGGCGACACCGAAGATGAGGCGCACGACGACGGCGATCACGGCGAGATCGGCCAGCATCTGCACCGTCGTGACCAACCGGGCGAGGTCGGTGTGCGGGGTGATGTCCCCGAACCCGACGGTCGAGAACACCGTGACCGTGAAGTAGAGGGCCGTCATGTGGCTCATGGGGGCGCCGAAGGTGTGCGAGTCCGAGGTCGACATGTTCAGGTAGATCCAGGCGAAGAACACGAGGAAGAGCGGGATCACGATCGCCATCGCCACCCCGGCCCGCAGCATGGGGTGCCTGGCCCGGGCGATCCCTCGGATCTCGAAGATGAGGACCGCGATGAAGATCGCCGCGGCCACGCCCAGGCGGGCCATGACGCCGACGTCCCGGATGAGGCTGTGGGAAACGTGCCGGTGGCCCACCGGGAGCAGGAAGTACACGGCGAGGAGGACCCCGGTACTGAGTGCGGCCCGCACCACGGTCGCCGCGATCTCGCGGTGTTCGACGTCGCCAATGCCGACGATGGATGACGTGGCCACCGCGCAAGCCTGTCAGCCCACGGGTCTACGGGGACGGACCCCGGGGGGTTCAGTCGGTCCCGGTGCCGCCGGGGCTCAGCCGCGCGTCGGGTCGGACAGGTAGGCCACCAGGTGGTCCCGGTGCCGGGCCACGAGACGCAGCGAGACCCGCTGCCCGAAGTAGGCGGCGCCCAGGGCGATCAGGCAGGCCAGGGCGATGCCGAGGCCCAGGTCGTTGTCGGGCAGCTTCGAGCTCAGCCCCTTCGGCGACGTCAGGCCCCAGATGAGCAGCGTCGGTGCCAGGAACACGATGGTCAGTGCGGGAACCACGGCGTAGGGGAGGAGGACCAGGGTCGCCCACCTGCCGAGCATCGGCCACCACTGGCGTCGGTGCTCCCACCGATAGCGAATGGGGATCGGGTGGTAGGGGAAGAGCACGCCCAGCCACGCGGACACGCCGAGGACACCGAACGGGATGACGCCGATGGCCACCGCCGAGTAGACGACGACGACCCGGTCGGGTGCCCCGATGCCGTCGATGAACGCGATGAGCAGACACACCGGGGCCACCACCAGCCACAGCAGGAACCGCCGAGCCACCAGGATCCGGTGGAGGACCCTGGGCTGGTCGATGGCGGCCAGGGTGCGCACGGTGTCGCAGGCGAGCACGTTCGTGGCGGGCACGTCGGAGTACATCCAGCTGGACAGTACGAAGGCGAAGGCCAGGCTCCCGTGGAGCTCGAACAGCTGGTCCCTGATCGACGTCGGCAGGAAGAACCAGGCCGAGCTCATCAGTGCTGCATTGACGGCCACCGTGAGCAGGGTCTCGAACGGGGGCCGGGTGATCCGACGGACCTCCAACCCCATGGCTTGGGCCACGTTGGCCGGCAGGCGGACGTCGACCACCGGCGAGTCGACCGACGCCGGATCGGAGGGGGCGGGCGACATCGTTAGGAGGCTACACACCACCGGGTTCCCCGCGGGGGTGGCGATCGGTGGCGCCGGGCGAGGGCCGACGCGATGATGCGGGAATGGAGAGCCATGGGGTGGGGAGGGGACCGGCATGACCGACGGTCCGGAGTTCTTCGAAGGTGTGGGCCGAATCGGCTACGTGGGCCCCGACTCCGATGACCCGCTCACCTTCCGCTGGTATGACGCCGAACGGGTCGTGGCCGGGCGTCGGATGGAGGACCACCTGCGGATGGCCGTCTGCTACTGGCACAGCTTCGTGTGGCCGGGATCCGACGTCTTCGGTGAGGGAACCCTCGACCGGCCGTGGTCGGTCCCCGGGGTCGACCCGATGGATGCCGCCCGTTCCAAGATGGACGCCGCCTTCGAGTTCCTGGCCAAGCTCGGCACCCCCTACTTCTGCTTCCACGACCGGGACATCGCCCCCGAGGGCGCGACACCGGCCGAGACGGCGGCCCGTCTCGATGCCATGGTCGAGCTCGCCGCCGACCACATGGAGCGCACCGGGGTCCGGCTGCTGTGGGGCACGGCCAACCTCTTCTCGCATCCCCGCTACGCGGCAGGGGCGGCCACCAGTCCCGACCCCGAGGTGTTCGCCGTGGCGGCCGCCCAGGTCTGCCACGCGTTGGAGGCCACGCACGCACTCGGCGGTGCCAACTACGTGCTGTGGGGAGGCCGGGAGGGATACGAGACCCTGCTGAACACCGACCTCGTGCGCGAGGAGGCCCAGTTGGCGAGGTTCCTGAACCTGGTCGTCGATCACAAGCACCGCATCGGCTTCGAGGGGACGATCCTGATCGAGCCCAAACCGGCCGAGCCGGCCAAGCACCAGTACGACCACGATGCCGCCACCGTGGTCGGCTTCCTGGCCAGGCACGGTCTGGCGGACGAGGTCCGGCTCAACTTGGAGGCCAACCACGCCACCCTGGCCGGTCACAGCTTCCATCACGAGGTGGCGACAGCCCTCGCGGCCGGCGCCTTCGGGTCGATCGACGCCAACCGCGGCGACCCGCAGAACGGTTGGGACACCGACCAGTTCCCCAATTCCGTCGAGGAGTGCACCCTCGCCCTCTACGAGATCCTGGCGGCCGGTGGATTCACCACCGGGGGGATCAATTTCGACACCAAGCTCCGGCGTCAGTCCGTGGCACGGGACGACCTGTTCCACGGGCACATCGGTGCGATGGACACGATGGCCCGCTCGCTGCTGGCGGCGGCATCGCTCCTCGAGTCGGGTGAGCTGTCCCGGTTCCGGACCGAGCGCTACGCGGGGTGGGAGGGGCCGCTCGGCACGGCGGTCCTCGACGGGTCGGCGACGTTGGCCTCATTGCGCGACGAGGTCACCGGCGGTGGGCTCGACCCGGCGCCGGTGTCGGGACGTCAGGAACTCCTCGAACAGGTCGTCAATCGCCACGTGGAGCGCGCCCGGTGACACCACCCGACGCCGTGGCCGTCAGTCCGTTCGCCGAGGCCGCCAGGCGCGTGCGTGCGGGTGCCGACCACCACGACGAGGCCCGTGTTCTCGTCAACGCCATGACGCTCGACGAGCAGCTGTGGTGCCTCGACGGCGACCTCGACTTCTGGGACGGGGTCATCGACATGGTGGCCGGCGGCTACCACTCCCACACCTGGCCGGCCGCCGCTGTGGCACGCCTCGGCATCCCGGGGATCGCCTTCGCCGACGGACCGCGGGGCTGTGTCATCGGGGCCGCCACCTGCTTCCCGGTGTCGATGGCCCGCGGCGCCACGTTCGACCCCGGGCTCGAGGAGCGGATCGGCCGGGCCATCGGGGCGGAGCTTCGTGCCATGGGTGCCACCTACACGGGGGCCGTGTGCATGAACCTGCTACGCCATCCGGGGTGGGGCCGGGCCCAGGAGACCTACGGGGAGGATCCGCACCACGTGGGAGTGCTGGCCGCAGCCCTCACCCGGGGCCTCCAGGGGCACGTCATGGCGTGCATGAAGCACTTCGCCTGCAACTCGATGGAGGAGGCCCGCTTCCGCGTCGACGTGACGGTCGACGAGCGGGCACTCCACGAGGTCTACCTCCCGCACTTCCGCACCGTGGCCGACCAGGGGGTGGCCTCGGTCATGTCGGCCTACAACTCGGTCAACGGCGACTGGTGCGGACAGAACACCGTCCTGCTGACCGACATCCTGCGCACCGAGTGGGGATGGGACGGGTTCGTCACGTCCGACTTCATCGCCGGGCTGCGCGACCCGGTCCTCTCGGTCACGGCGGGCCTCGAGATCGAGATGCCGTTCCGGCAACAGCGTGCCCAGCAGCTGCCGGCCGCCGTGGCCGAGGGACGTCTGGACCGCACCGAGGTCGTCGCCCGGGTCGAGGCCACCGTCGCCACGCTGCTGCGATTCGCCCAAGTCTTCGACCACGCTCCCGACCGGACGGTCCTGGCCTCGCCGGACCACCGGGCGTTGGCCCGGGAGGCGGCGGGCACGTCGATGGTCCTGCTGCGCAACGAGGACCAGTTGCTCCCGGTCCCGACCGACCTCAGGACGGTGGCCGTGCTCGGACGGCTGGCCGCCGTGGCCAACCTCGGTGACGGGGGGTCGAGCGATGTCTACCCGCCCGAGGTGTCCACCCTTCTCGACGGCATCCGCGCCGGCTTCCCGACGGCCGACGTCGTCCACCATCCCTCCGACGCCCTGGTGGCCGAGGGCGCCGACCTGTGCGTGGTGGTGGTGGGATGCACCAAGAACGACGAGGGCGAGTTCATCGACCTGGGCACGAGTGAGGACATGGGCGCCATGTTCCCGCCACCTCCATCACCGCCTTCCGCTCCGGATGCGGAAGGAACGCCGACTGCACCCCCGACCACTGCCGACCAGGAGGACCCTGTCCGCCCCGTCGCGTCGGTGTCCTCCGCTACCCCGGAAGAGGGATCGGCTGCGGCCGAGGTCGATCCGGCCGGAGCACCACCGGCCGAGTCCTTCTCGCCGGGTGGTGACCGGCGGTCCCTGCGCCTGAGCAGCGACGACGAGGGCCTGGTCGCCGCAGCCGTGGCGGCCAATCCCCGCACCGTGGTGGCGGTCATGGGCGGCTCGGCGGTGGTCATGCCCTGGCTCGACCAGGTGCCGGCCACGGTGCTGGTCTGGTACCCGGGCATGGAGGGCGGGTGCGCCTTCGGCGACGTGCTGACAGGGGTCGTCGAGCCGGGGGGTCGGCTGCCGTTCGCACTGCCGACCGACGAGGCGCACCTCGTCCCGTTCGATCCCGACGCCGAGTCAGTGGTCTACGACCTCTTCCACGGCCAGTGGAAGCTCGACCGCGACGGCGTGGCCCCGCACCGCCCTTTCGGTTCCGGCCTCGGCTACACCACGTGGCAGGTCGACGGGACCTCGGCGAACGTGGATCCCGACCCGTCGGGCGCCACTACCGGGCGGGTGACGGTCGACGTCGCCAACACCGGTACCCGGGCCGGCTCGACCGTGGTGTACTGCTTCGCCGGCCTTCCAGGGTCGTCCGTCGAGCGTCCGCTGCGACGGCTCGTGGCCTTCGCTCGGGTGGCGCTCGACGCCGGGGCACGGGAACAGGTGCAGCTCCCGTACGACCTGGCCGACCTGGCCGTGCGTCAGGACGGCGGCTGGTACCAGGAGCCCGGGACCTACGAGCTGACGGTGGGCACCGACGCCGGGGCGCCCGTCGCCACCCTGCCGGTCGACCTGCCGGGCGCCGGCTGAGCGTGCCGCTGGTCCTGGGGGCGGACAGCTCCACCCAGTCGACCAAGGTCGAGGTCCGTGATGCCGACGACGGGGCGCTGGTGGGCACGGGTCGCGCACCCCACCCCGTTGTCCATCCACCCCGGTCCGAGCAGGACCCCGAGGTGTGGTGGGAGGCGCTTCGCCTGGCCGCGGCCGAGGCCACGGCTGACGGCGCCCACCACGTGGATGCGGTCTCGGTGGCCGGCCAGCAGCACGGGATGGTCGTCCTCGACGGCGACGGGCGCGTGCTGCGCCCCGCCAAGCTGTGGAACGACACCGAGTCGGCCGCCGAGGCCGGGCGCATGGTCGCGCAGCTCGGCGCGACCACCTGGGCGACCCGGACAGGATCGGTGCCCGTTGCCGCCTTTACCGTGACCAAGCTGGCCTGGCTGGCCCGCCACGAGCCGGAGGTCGCCCTGGCTGTCCGGTCGGTCCTGCTGCCCCACGACTACCTGACCTACCGGCTCACCGGCCGACGGGTGACGGACCGCGGCGACGCGTCGGGCACCGGGTACTTCGACCCCGCTTCCGGGTCGTGGTTGTGCGACCTGCTCGACGACGTGGTGGGACCGGCCGACTGGGCGGACCGGCTCCCGCAGGTGCTCGGTCCGACCGAGCCCGCGGGCCCGCCGAGCCTGGCCGGGTCGGAGGGACTCGACATCGGACCGTTCGACCTGGTCGGCGCCGGCACCGGCGACAACATGGCGGCGGCACTCGGCATCGGACTTGCGCCAGGGCAGGCCTGCGTCTCCCTCGGCACCTCGGGGACCGTCTACGCCCGGAGCGACCGACCCGTGGCGGACCCGACCGGCACGGTGGCCGGCTTCGCCGATGCCACCGGGGGGTTCCTCCCGCTGGCCTGCACCCTCAATGCCACGCGGGTCACCGGTGCGGTGGCGGGCCTCCTCGGCGTCACGCCCTCGGGTCTCGACGAGCTGGCGCTCGCGACGGTTACGGGAAGCTCGGGTCTCACCCTCCTGCCGTACTTCGACGGCGAGCGGACCCCGGACCGGCCGTCGGCCACGGGCACCCTGGCCGGCCTGCGCACTGGCGTCACCCGGGAGGGTCTGGCCGCTGCCGCGTTCGAAGGTGTCGTCTGCGGCCTGCTCGATGCCCTCGATGCCCTGGCGGACCTGGTGCCGGTGGGTGACGGGCCCCTGCTGCTGGTCGGCGGGGGCGCCCGGTCCGCCGCCTACCGGCGGGCGTTGGCCGACCTGTCGGGCCGAACGGTCCTGGTCCCCGACCTTGAGGAGGCGGTCGCCACCGGCGCATGCGTCCAGGCGGCCGCCGCCCTGTCCGGGCGTCACCCCAACGACGTGCACGCCGACTGGGGTGTGGGCGGCGGCGACACCCTGGTGGCACCGGACCCGCGGGTCGACGCCCCGGCGGTCCGTCGGGAGTACGCCGCGTTGCGCGGCTGAGGTCCGCACCGCCTCGCATCCCCCGAGCCGGCAGCCGTGCCGGACGGCGCCTGCAGCAGGCCCATCGGTAAGGTGCGTGGATGCCCCGAGTCGTCATCGTCCCGGACAAGTTCCGGGGCACCGCGACCGCCGGCCAGGCCACCGCCGTCATGGCGGCGGTGGCCGACTCCCTCGGGTGGCAGGTCACCGGCCTCCCACTGTCGGACGGAGGTGAGGGCCTGCTCGAGGCGTGTGCCACCGTCTGTCCCGAGGAGGTCGAGACCGTCGTCACCGGGCCCGACGGGTCGGCAGTGACGGCGCGCTGGCGCGTGGGCGACGGGATGGCGGTCGTGGAGTCGGCCCTCGCCTCGGGCCTCGTACTGGCCGGCGGCGCCGAGGCCAACGATCCGATGGCCGCGACGTCCCGGGGGACGGGCGAATTGCTCGTGGCAGCGGCGGCACGGGTCGGACCGGGCGGGACCGTCATCGTCGGTCTCGGCGGGACGGCCACCACCGACGGCGGCCTCGGGGCCATGGAGGCCGTCGGGTCCGCCGGTGGCCTGGCGGACGTCCGGGTGATCGGCGCGTGCGACGTGGAGATCCCGTTCGTGGACGCCGCCCGGCTGTTCGCGCCCCAGAAGGGGGCGGACCCCGGACAGGTGACGGCATTGACCGCCCGACTGGAGCAGTTGGCCGACCGTTACCACGCCGACTTCGGGTTCGACGTGCGGGACGTGGCCGGCGCCGGCGCGGCGGGGGGCCTGGGTGGCGCGCTGGCAGCGTTGGGCGGCGAACTCCGCTCCGGCTACACCCTGGTGCGCGACCTGGTCGGCCTCGGACCGGCACTCGACGCGGCCGACCGGGTGGTGACCGGCGAGGGTGCGCTGGACGCAACCTCGTTTGCCGGCAAGGTGGTGGGCGGCGTCATCGCCGACGCCCGGGCCCGCGGCGTCGCCACCCTGGTGGTGGCCGGGCGGTGCAGCGACGAGGGAGCAGCCAGGGCGCGACAGGCCGGCTGCGACGTGGTCTCGCTCAGCGAGCGGTTCGGCTCCGACCGGGCCCTCGCGGAGACCGGACCACTGCTGGCCAGGGTGGTAGCCGACTGGCTGGGACCGCCAGCTCTCGGTGCGTGACCATCCCGTGAGCGGTGCACGGAAGCAGGCCGGAGTCGCCCACAGCCGCCCGGTGGCCGGACGGACGGTGCTGCTAACATCGATCGAGCATCAACAAGTCCCCGGGCGGGGAAGCCGGTCGAACTCCGGCGCTGGTCCGCAACCGTAGGCGGCACGAGACCTCGAGGGTCGGCGCCGCGAGCCGGGATGCCGCCCTGGAACTCGTGGAGTCCTGCCCGTCGAGAACAGCGGCACGGACTCGGTCACCGGGGTGTGGACCCTCTGGTGCTCCCGGGTCTGGCCCGGAAGCGAAGAGGTCCGATGTCCGTCATCAGGCGCCGCAGCCCGGCAGCCATCGATGGAGACTCCACCAGGTCCCCCCTGGACGGTCGCGGACACGCGTGGCGGCGCATCGGGCGGAGTGTCCTGGTCGTTGCCGCAGGCACTGCTGCACTCGCACTTGCCGGACCCTTCGCCCTCCGTCCTTTCACGGACGCCGCCCAAGCTGCAGGATCGGCCGGCGAGGTTTCGGTGGCGTTCGTGCTCGACTTCGGCGGCTCGGCCAACAACCAGGTGGTCGGCTGCGTGACCGTCCCGTCGAGTGACAACCGCTACTACGCCCTGGCCGCCTTCCTGCAGCAGAAGAGCCTGGCCCAGCCGACCTACAACGCCAGTGGCCTGCTGTGCTCGATCAACGGCATCCCCTCCAGCGGGTGCGGCCAGACCGTGGCCGGCGGCTACATCTACTGGTCGTACTGGACCGGCGGGTCCGGTGCGTGGACGTACGCCGAGACCGGGGCGAGCGGCCAGGTCGGCACCGATGACGTCGAGGGCTGGCGGTTCCAGAACCCGGGGTCCGCCAATCCGAATGACCCACCGCCGCGCACGTCCCCCCGCTACGACTCGATCTGCGGCTCAACCCCGTCCACCACCGCTCCGGCGGGTGGCTCGACCGGCCTCTCGGCCGAGCCACATCACGCCCGCACCCACCGCGGATCGACGGCGATCGTCCCTGCGACGGCCGTCGCCCCGACGGCGGTCGGTGGCACCAAGGCGTCGGCGACGACCTCCACACTGCCGACCACCACCACCTCGACGGACCCCTCCTCCGCTTCCACCTCGCTGCCGAGCGTCAGCATCCCACCCGACCCCGAGGTCGGCCTGGCCAACGCCCAGCCCACATCATCGGGCACCTCGGGCCCGGGCCCGGGTCCGCTGATCATCGGTGGCCTGCTCATCGCCGCACTGGCCATCGCCGGGTACACCCGGTGGCGGAAGCGCCCCCGCACCCCGTGACGGTCGTGCCCCGATGAGCCGGCCGGTCCTCGCCGGTCCCGGACGGCGGGGCCTGCATCCCGGCGCCTGGTGGCTGTGGGCGGCCTGCATGGCCGCCGCCGCCTCCCGGACGACCAACCCGATCCTGCTGCTCCTGATCGGTGCAGTGGTCCTGTACGTGGCGGCCGCCCGCCGGACCGATGCCCCGTGGTCACGGTCGATCGTCGTCTTCCTGCGGCTCGGCCTCGTCGTGATCCTGATCCGGGTGGTCCTGGTGATCGTGTTCGGCAACCGGCTGCCCGGGCACACGCTGTTCACCCTTCCCCACGTACCGCTGCCGTCGTGGGCGGCCGGCGTGAGCATCGGCGGAACGGTGACGGCTGAGGCCGTGCTGGCGGCCGTGGTGCAGGGACTCCGGCTCGCCGTCGTGCTGGTCTGCTTCGGCGCCGCCAATTCGCTGGCCAGCCCGTACCGCCTCCTGCGCTGCCTGCCCGCCGTGCTCTACGAGGCGGGGGTGGCCATCACCGTGGCGCTCTCCTTCGCCCCCGAGCTGGTCATGGCCATCACCGACGTACGGGCCGCCCGGCGCCTGCGAGGGCGCCCCACCAGGGGATTCGCCGGCCTGCGCGGCACGGCGGTGCCCGTCCTGGAGCGGGCGCTCGACCGCTCGCTCCAGCTGGCCTCGTCCATGGACGCCCGTGGCTACGGTCGACGGGTGCCGGTCGCCCGCGGTGCGCGCCGCGCGGCTGCAGGGGCGACCGCGTGCGGCCTCCTCCTGGTGGTCGCAGGTGTCTACGGGGTGCTGGTGGCGGGCTCGCTGCCCGGCGGCGGCATCCCGTTCGTAGCCGTCGGCGCCGTGCTGGTGGGAACCGGACTGGCCGTCGGCGGACGCCGGACCAACCGCACCCGCTACCGTCCGGACCCGTGGCGCCTGCCCGAGTGGCTGGTGTCGGGATCGGGGATCGTGGCACTCGGATCGCTGGTGGTCGCCGGCGTGCTCGGGGTGCCCGGCCTCGAGTACGTGCTGTCCCCGCTGCGCCTGCCGACCCTTCCCGTGGTCGCGGCCATCGGGATCCTGGTCGGACTGGTCCCGGCCTGGGCCGCCCCGGTCGAACGCACGTCGCTGGTGGTCCGGAGCGGGCCGACCTCCCGACCATCGGCCGCTGCGGAGTCGGAGGACCTCGTGACGGGTCCGGTGTCGGACACCCTGTCGGGCGCAGCGCCGGCCGATGCCGTGGCACCGGTGGGGCTGCCCGGGGGGAACGGCGGGTGATCCGGTTCAACGAGGTGACGTTCACCTACGACGGCGCCGACCGGCCCACGCTCGACCGGGTCGACCTGGTGGTGGGGGAGGGCGAGCTGTGCGTGGTGGTCGGCCCGACCGGGTCGGGCAAGACCACGCTGCTGCGTGCCGTGAACGGCCTGGTGCCGCACTTCACGGGTGGGCGCCTCTCCGGCGAGGTCCTGGTCGACGGCCGCTCCACCCGTGACTTCCCGCCCCGGGAGCTCGCCGACGTGGTAGGCATGGTGGGGCAGAACCCGGCCGCCAGCTTCGTGACCGACGTGGTCGAGGACGAACTGGCGTACACGATGGAGAACCTGGGGCTCGACCCGGCGGTCATGCGGCGCCGCGTCGAGGACGCACTCGACCTGCTGGGTCTCCACGACCTCCGCTACCGTCCACTCGCCACGCTGTCCGGGGGCCAGCAGCAACGGGTGGCGATCGGCGCCGTCCTGACCGCCTCACCCCGGGTGCTGGTCCTCGACGAGCCGACGTCCGCCCTCGACCCGGCCGCGGCCGAAGAGGTGCTGGCCTCGCTGACACGGCTCGTCCACGACCTCGGCCTCACCGTGTTGCTGGCCGAGCACCGGCTGGAGCGGGTGCTGCCCTTTGCCGACACGGTCGTGCTCGTGCCCGGGAGCGGTAGCCAGTTGACCGTCGGGACGGCGGCCGACGTCATGGTGGACTCGCCGGTGGCCCCGCCCCTGGTGGAGCTCGGCCGCCTGGCGGGGTGGACCCCCCTGCCCCTGTCGGTCCGGGACGCCCGGCGCCTGGTCGCCCCGTTGCGCGAACGGCTCGTCGGTGCCGAGCCACCGCACGCCGGACCTCCGGCGAGCGGTCCGCCGGTGGCCCGACTCGACCGGGTGATCGTGCGCTTCGGCGACCTCACCGCGCTCGACACCTGTGACCTGGAGGTCCGTGCGGGCGAACTCGTCGCCGTCATGGGACGGAACGGCTCCGGCAAGTCGACACTTCTCGGGCAGTTGGCCGGCGTCCGCGCCCCGACCTCGGGACGAGTCGACGTGACCGGCGCCGACCCCACCGGCCTCGCCCCCCGGGACCTCGTGGCCCGGGTCGGCCTCGTCCCCCAGGACGCGGGCCTGCTCCTCTACGGCGACTCGGTGGCGGCCGAGTGCGTCGGCGCCGACCACGACACGGGGTTGGCACCGGGTGCCACGGCAGCCGTGCTCGACCGGATCCTGCCGGGGCTCCCCTCCGACCGGCACCCCCGCGACCTGTCCGAGGGCCAGCGGCTGGCCCTGGCCCTGGCCGTGGTGCTGGCCCCGGCACCGCCGCTCCTCCTCCTCGATGAGCCGACCCGTGGCCTCGACTATCCCGGCAAGGCGCGGTTGGTGACCCTCCTGGAGGAATTGGCCGACGCCGGCCACACCGTGGTGATGGCCACCCACGACGTCGAACTGGTGGCCCGGGTGGCCACCCGGGCCGTCGTGCTCGCCGAGGGCGAGGTAGTGGCCGACGGTCCCGCCCGGGACGTGGTCTGCCACTCCCCGGTCTTCGCCCCCCAGGTGGCCAAGGTGCTGGCACCGGACCCCTGGTTGACCGTGGACGAGGTGCGCGCCGCACTCGAGGTGGGGGCGGTCCATGGCTGACGCGCGCCGCACCACCGCGGTCGTCCGGCTCCGGTCGCGGTCCTCGGTGCTCCTCTTCATCACCTCGGTGGTAGGTCTCGTCGGGTTCACGTGGCCGCTGTTCCTGCACGGGAGGGCCAGCGTCGCCCAGGCCCATTCGGCGGACGCCCCGTGGATCTTCATCGCCGTGCTGCCGCTGTTGCTCGCCGTGGTGCTGAGCGCACTGGCCGAGGGCTCCCTCGACGCGAAGGCCATCGCCCTGCTGGGCATCCTGGCGGCGTGCGGCGCTGCGCTGCGGATCCCGAGTCCCGGTGTGGCCGGCTTCGAGCCGGTCTTCTTCCTGCTCATCCCGGCGGGACGGGTGATGGGCCGGGGATTCGGCTTCGTGCTCGGGGTGCTCACCCTGGCGGTCTCCGCCCTCATCACCGGCGGGATGGGCCCGTGGCTGCCCTTCCAGATGTTCGGGGCCGGCTGGCTCGGCTTCGGAGCCGGGTGCCTGCCGCCGGTCAAGGGCAAGGCCGAGGTCTGGCTCCTGGCCGTCTACGCGGCCGTCGCCTGCCTCCTCTACGGCACCCTCCTCAACATGTACTTCTGGCCGTTCGGGGCGGGGACGGAGACGAGCTTCTCCTTCGTCCCGGGTGCGGGCGCCCTGCACAACCTCCACAGCTTCGTCATGTTCGACCTCACCACGTCGTTGGGGTTCGACATCCCGAGGGCCCTCACCAACGCCGCCCTGGTGCTCCTCCTCGGTCGGCCGGTACTGGCGGCCCTCCGCCGGGCCAGCCGCCGGGCGGCCTTCGACGCCCCGGTCGTCCTCGAGCCGGGCCGCACGCCGGCCGCGGACACGCCGGCCGCCTGACCGGTCCCGTCCGGACGGCACGTGACCTGCCCGGTCGGGACCCACCTGGGCCGGATGCCCTGTCCGGCCCTACACTCACAGTCCACGCCGGAGACATCCCGCCGGCCCGCGTACGTGGTGAACGAGGAGGCGACCGTGTCGGTCACACATGAGGAGGCCCTGGCCCAGGTGACCGGGCCCGGCCAGCTGTTCGAGGTGGTCCCGGTCACGGCCGGCGGACGCGACGTCCGGGTGTTCAAGAACGCCCCGACCAACCTGGGTCAGATGTTCGCCGGCGCCCGCGGCGACCAGTCCGAGTTCCTGGTCTACGAGGACGAGCGCTGGACGTTCGGCGAGACCATGCGAAACGTCGACGCACTGGCCCACACCCTCGTCAACCAGTACGGGATCACGCGGGGCGACCGGGTCGGGATCGCCATGCGGAACCTGCCCGAGTGGATCGTCTCGTTCGCCGCCATCTTGTCAATCGGTGCCATCTCGGTCTCCCTCAATGCCTGGTGGACCGAGTCCGAACTCGACTACGCCATCGAGGACTCCGGTCTGTCGCTGCTGATCGGCGACCCCGAGCGCATCGAGCGGGCCCATGCACCGGCGCACTCACGCGGGATCCCGATGATCATGGTGCGCGGCGACCAGCTCGAGCCGAATGCGACCGGCGTGTCCCGCTACGACGAGGTGGTGACCCTCGGCAACCCGATGCCGGTGGTCGAGGTGGATCCCGACGACGACGCCACGATCCTCTACACCTCGGGGACGACCGGCTTCCCGAAGGGCGCCGTGTCCACGCACCGGGCCGTGATCAACGGCCTGATGGGCTTCTGGTGCAACACGACGATCCAGACCGCTCGCAAGGGTGAGGACGCCCTCGGCACCGGGGGCGCGTTCGCCCCGTGCTTCATCCTCATCGTCCCGCTCTTCCACGTCACGGGCTGCGTGCCCGTGATGCTCTCCTGCTTCGGCATGAAGTTCAAGCTCGTGATGATGCACCGCTGGGACCCCGACACCGCCCTCCGGCTGATCGAGTCGGAGCGAGTGACCACGTTCGTCGGCGTGCCCACCCAGAGCTGGGACATGCTGGAGAGCCCGTCGTTCGACAAGTACGACACCTCGTCGCTGGCCAGTGTCGGCGGCGGCGGTGCCCCGGCACCGGCCAAGCTCGTCGACCGGGTCGAGAAGGGGTTCACCCGGGGCCGTCCGAACATCGGCTACGGCATGACCGAGACCAACGGCCTCGGGCCGGGCAACACCGGAGACGACTACGTCTCCCACCCGACGTCGACCGGTCGTGCCCGCATGGCGATCATGGACATCGACATCCGGGGCGCCGACGGTACCCCCGTGCCGGTCGGCACCCGTGGCGAGATCTGGATGAAGGGCCCCAACGTCATCCGCTGCTACTGGAACAAGCCACGGGCCACGGCCGAGACGATCGTCGACGGCTGGCTGGCCTCGGGCGACCTGGGCCGCATCGACGAGGAGGGGTTCCTCTACATCGAGGACCGGGCGAAGGACATGGTGCTCCGGGCCGGCGAGAACGTCTACTGCGCCGAGGTGGAGAGCGCCATCTACGAGCACGGTGACGTCTACGAGGCTGCGGTGTTCGGCGTCCCCCACGAGCGGCTTGGCGAGGAGGTGGCCTGCGTGATCCTGCGCCAACCCGGCTCCGATCTCGACGCCGATGTCCTGCGGGACTTCCTGGCGGAGTCGGTGGCCCCGTTCAAGGTGCCGAGCCGGATCGCCTTCGCCGACGAGCAGCTGCCCCGGAACGCGTCGGGCAAGATCCTGAAGCGCACGCTGCGTGACACCTACTTCGGTGACGCCTCCTGAGGCGACGGCCTCCTGGGGTTGCGGCTGCTGAGGTAGCTGCCGGCGGACCCTGCCCGACCGGGACAGCCGGCACTCAGCGCCGGCGGGTGGGCACCGGCACGCGGGCCAGGTCCTCGGCCGCCACCACGTCGGGGAACACGGCGGCCGCCTCGTCGAGCAGGACCCGGACGTCGGGGTAGCGCTGCGAGAAGTGGGTGATCACCAGCCGGCGGGCCCCGGCGTCGCGGGCAACCCGGCCGGCGTCGGCTGCGGTCAGGTGACGGTAGCGACGGGCCAGGTCGTGGTCGGCCGAGGCGAATGTGGCCTCGCACACCACCAGGTCGGCCCCGGCGGCCAGGTCGACCGCGGCGTCACACATCCCGGTGTCCATGACGAACGCCATCCGTTGTCCCTTCCGGGGAGCGCTCACGTCCTCGAGGCGCACCGTGCGATCCGCCAGGTCGAGGACACCGGTCGCGGCGAGGACACCGACAGCGGGTCCGTGCACGCCGGCCTCGGCCAGCCGGTCCGGCAGCATCCGGATGCCGTCGGGCTCGACGACCCGCCACCCGAAGGTCTCCGGGTCGTGGCCGAGCCGGACCGCCTCGATGGCGAACGGTCCGCCGGTCGAGGCCGGGCCGTCGGCGGCCACGGGAACCGGGCGCACGTCGAGGTGGTCCTGGTAGGCCGAGGCGTGGCGCAACCGATCGAAGTAGGCCGCCCCTGACGCCGGGAAGAGCACCTCGACGGGGTGGGCGACCCGGTCGAGTGACAGTCGCTGCAGTATGCCGGGCAGGCCGAGGCAGTGGTCGCCGTGGAAGTGCGTGATGCAGATGTGACGGATGCCGGTGGGGGAGGCGTCGGCCAACAGCAGTTGGCGCTGCGTGCCTTCGCCCGGATCGAACAGTACCGAGCGGTCGTCCCATCGGAGGAGGTAGCCGTTGTGGTTGCGACGGCGGGTGGGTGTCTGGCTGGCCGAGCCGAGGACGACCAGCTCACGTGACGGCATACCCCCGTTCTATCCCGTCGCGACCGTGCCCAGCCCAGAGCGATGCTGCCAACGGACCGTGCAGCCGGTCCCCTCGGCAGGCCCGTCCTGTCGAGGGGACCGGTCAGGCGGGGCGGTCGTGGCAGTGTGGCCGGGTGAAGCGTCCCGTCCTCGTCCGCCCCCGGTCCTCACGTCCCTCGGTCGGCGGGTCCCACGACGGGTCGCTGGTGGTCCGGGTCCGCGAGCCGGCCACCGACGGGCGAGCCAACAAGGCGGTGGTCGAGGCCGTGGCCGAGGCCCTCGGGGTCAGTCGGGGCGCTGTCCGGATCGCCACCGGGACCTCGGCGCGTCGCAAGTTCGTGGAGATCGACGGCGACGAGGTCGCGCTGGCCGCACTGTGGGACGTGCTGCTCGCCCAGGGGTGACTGTCCGGTGCCGAGCACGACGAGGAGGGTCAGAGCCGGGCGAACGTGGCCGCCTCACCGGCGAACCGCTCGGCCGACTCGGCACTGACGGACGGCCGCGTCGCGTCCACGGCCGCCAGGATGTCGTCGGCGATGACCGCGGCGGCCTGTCCGTCGAGGGCCCGGTCGAATGCCAACTGGGCGGCACGTTGGGCGACGAGAGCGAAGTCGGCCGGCGTGAACCCGGGCGTACGTGCCGCTACGACGGCGGGATCGCCCGCGGGGAGGAACTCCGCCGCGAGCTCGGCCCGCTCGTCCTCGTCGGGGGCACCGACGGGGACGATGAGGTCGAACCGCCCCGGGCGGAGGAGCGCTGGGTCGATGGCGGCGATCGAGTTGGTGGCCATGACCATGAGGCGGTCCGGTCGGGACTTGAACTGGGGGACCGCCTTCAGCAGCTCGTTCACCAGCGGTTGGCTGTCCGGACGCTCGGACCGGTCCGACGCGATCTCGTCCGCCTCGTCGATGAAGGTGACCAGCCGGTCCACCCGGCCGAGTTCGGCCAGCGCGTCGCGCAGGGCCCGGGCACCTTCGACGCCCTGGCCGAGGAGCGAGGGGTGCAGCTCTACGAAGGCCCACGACAAACGGGAGGCGATCGCCCGTGCGAACGAGGTCTTACCGGTGCCCGGCGGGCCGAACAGGAGGACGGCCGCGGGCGGGCGCAGACCGAGCCGGTCGGCCAGCTCGGTGTGCGCCAACGGGGCGACCACCCGGCGGTCCAGGAGCTCCTTGGCCTTCGAGAAGCCCATCATCGACTCCCAGAGCCCGTCGCGGGGGACCGAACCGCCGAACCGCTCGACGATCGCCAGCTCCTCGGGCACCATCGAGGCGTCGCGTGCGAACAGGTGGAGGCCCTCGAGACGGGTGAAGCCCTGGTTGACGAAGGCGTCCTCGCCGGCCTGGCCGGACGGGACCACGGCGAGGAGTCGGGACGAGCCCCGGTGGATGACTTCCTGGTCGAGCTGGCGGAGGAGTGCCGAACCGATGCCGAGGTGGCGCCAGCCCGGGTGGAGCACGAAGGCGAGCACGTGGGCGTCGGGTCCGGCCACCCGGGCGATGACGGCCCCGACGAGCTCGCCGGCGGACGACAGTGCCACCACCGCGGGCTGGTGCTCGTGCAGCGCCTCGACGACGTCGCTGCGGCTGTAGGCGGCGCCGGTGGCCGTCCCGGCCAGGTCGATGAGGCGGACCACCTCCTCGACGGGTGCGACCGGGTCGCGGTCCCCCAACGTAAGGACCCGCCAGGACTCGGTCATCGTCACCACCCGTCTTTCGTCTGCCCACATGCTAGGACGTGGTGCGACGTCGACCGGGGTGTCCCGACGACGCACACTGTGGTCGTGGCCCACCGGGCCGGTCAGGAGGCATCGTGGGACAGTGGTCCAGGGCGGAGATCGACGAGGCGTTCGGCGAGTACCAGCGCAGGGCGGCCGCCTCGGGTGGCAGCGGGGACTGGCGACCGTGGACCGACCTGTTCACCGATGACGCCGAGTACATCGAGCACCTCTACGGCAGGATGCAGGGCCGTGAGGCCATCTACGAGTGGATCCAGAAGACGATGTCGGAGTACCCCGGGAGCGAGATGCCCGAGTTCCCGATCGAGTGGTACACCATCGACGAGGACCGCGGCTGGGTGATCTGTCAGGTGTGGAACCGCATGCGGGACCCCGGTGACGGCAGCATCCACCAGGAGTACAACATCACGATCCTGAAGTACGCCGGCGACGGCCTCTGGTCCTCGGAGGAGGACGTCTACAACCCGATGCACTTCGGGACGATGCTGCAGGCCTGGGAGGCCGCCCGGGACGCAGTCGCCGCGTCCTGACGCGCCGTCGGCCCACTCCGGTGGGTCGGGTGCCCTACGGTTGACGGCGTGGAACGACGCAGACTCGGACGCACCGGCCACCTCTCCTCGGTGGCCGTCCTGGGCGGTGCCGCGTTCGGCCGCTCGGACCCGGAGACGACCGCCGCGTCCTTCGCCGAGGCACTCGCCGCCGGCGTCAACCACCTGGACGTGGCCCCCCAGTACGGTCGGGCCCAGGAGCTGCTCGGTCCGCTCATCCCCGCGGTCCGCGACGAGCTGTTCGTCGCCTGCAAGACGCTGCGCCACGACCCGGGCGGCGTGCGGGCCCAGCTCGAGGACTCGCTGACCCTGCTGCACTGCGAGTCGTTCGACCTCTACCAGCTGCACGCCGTCACCGACATCGCCGAGCTGGATGCACGGTCCCGGGCGGTCGAGGCGATCCTGGCCGCGCGCGACGAGGGCCTGACCCGCTGGGTCGGCATCACCGGTCACGAGCACACCACGCCGGCCGCCCAGCTCGAGGCACTGCGGCGCTACGACCTCGACACCGTCATGTTCCCGGTCTACCCGCGCCTGTGGGCCGATCCGGACTACCGCCGGGATGCCGAAGACCTGTTGGCCCACGCCGCGGAGCACGACGTCGGGGTCATGGCCATCAAGGCCGCAGCCGCCCGGCCGTGGGCGGGCCGCGAGGCGACAGCCGACACCTGGTACGAGCCGTGGACGGGCGGGGACGACGTGGCCCGGGGGGTGCGGTTCGCCTTGTCGACACCCGGTGTCCATGCCTTCTGCACGCCCGGCGACACCCGGGTGCTGACGGCGGCCCTGACGGCGGCCACCGAATACGCCCCGATGACCGCGGACGAACGGGCGGCGGCCGTGGCCGCCATGGCCGATGAGTCGTCGATCTACCCGATGACCCCGGCCTGATCCGGGTGGTCGGCTCCGGGGGAGAGGATGCGGGCGTGGCGCCCGGCGAGGAGGTCCGCCTGGTCGCGCCGCTGCAGGGGACGGTGGTGCAGCTGCCCGTGCCGATCGGTGGGGCGGTATCGGTGGGGACGATTGTCGTCGTGCTCGAGTCGATGAAGATGGAGCACGTGGTCCGCAGCCCGGTGGCCGGCACGTTGACCTACCTCGATGTCGACGTCGGCGGGCTCGTCGCCGACGGCACGCCGTTGGCCGTGGTCGAGGCCGGCGAGGTGGTCGACGACGCGGCGGAGACCGTCGAGGAGGTCGACCTCGACCACGTGCGACCCGACCTCGCCGAGCTGTTCGCCCGCCAGGCCCTGCTGTCCGATGCCGGCCGGCCCGACGTCGTGGCCCGGCGACACGGCCAGGGCCGCCGGACCGCACGCGAGAACATCGACGACCTCGTCGACGGCGGCAGCTTCACCGAGTACGGCGGGTTCGCCATCGCCGCCCAACGCCGCCGGCGTGACGTCGACGAGCTGATCGTGCGCACCCCGGCCGACGGCCTGGTGGGTGGCACGGCCCGGGTCAACGGCGACCGCTTCGACGACGAGCACGCCCGGTGCGCCGTCGTCTCCTACGACTACACGGTGCTGGCCGGCACCCAGGGCCAGCAGAACCATCGCAAGAAGGACCGGCTGTTCGAGCTGGTCGAGCGGCTCCGACTCCCGGTGGTCCTCTTCGCCGAGGGCGGCGGCGGCCGACCGGGGGACACCGACTACGCCGTCATCACCGGTCTGGACACCGAGGCGTTCGCCCTGTTCGGACGACTGAGTGGTCTTGTGCCACTGGTGGGGATCGCCTCGGGCCGCTGCTTCGCAGGGAACGCCGCCCTGCTCGGCTGCTGCGACGTCATCATCGCCACCGACGGCGCGTCGATCGGCATGGGGGGACCGGCCATGATCGAGGGCGGCGGACTCGGTACGTACCTGCCCGAGGAGGTCGGGCCCCTCGAGGTGCAGGTGCCCAACGGCGTGGTCGACCTGGTGGCGGCCGACGACGCCGGGGCCGTGGACCTGGCCCGTCGCTACCTCTCCTACTTCCAGGGCGCGGTGGCCGACTGGGACTGCGCCGACCAGCGACTGCTGCGGTCGGCCGTGCCCGAACAGCGCCTGCGCGCCTACGACGTCCGGGCACTCGTCGAGGTGCTGGCCGACACCGACTCGGTGCTCGAGCTGCGTCGGGGGTTCGGGCCCGGCATGGTGACGGCTCTGGCCCGCATCGAGGGACGGCCCGTCGGCATCCTGGCGAACGATCCGACCCACCTCGGGGGTGCCATCGACGCCGACGGCGCCGACAAGGCGGCCCGGTTCCTGCAGCTGTGCGACGCCCACGACGTGCCGGTGGTGTCGTTGTGCGACACGCCCGGGTTCATGGTGGGCCCCGAGGCCGAGCGGACGGCACAGGTGCGCCACGTCAGCCGCATGTTCGTCGTCGGGGCCAGCCTGACAGTCCCCCTGTGCACGATCGTGCTGCGCAAGGGCTACGGCCTCGGCGCCCAGGCCATGGCCGGAGGCAGCTTCCGGTCGCCGCTGTTCCTCGTGGCATGGCCCAGTGGCGAGCTCGGTGGCATGGGCCTCGAAGGCGCCGTCCGCCTGGGCTTCCGACGTGAGCTGGAGGCCGTGGAGGACCCCGAGGAGCGTGAGGCCCTGTTCGCATCCATGGTCGAACTCGCTTACGAGCACGGCAAGGCGCTCAACGTCGCCACGGCCTACGAGATCGACGACGTGATCGACCCGGCGGAGTCGCGCCGGAGGATCGTCGAGGCGCTGCGGTCGTCGCCCCCGCCACCCGCCCGCACGGGCAAGAAGCGGAGCTGCGTCGACACCTGGTGAATCGTCCTCGCGGCGAACGCCCAGGGCGACCATGTGTGAACGTGAATGAGCAGACCGCGAACGCGCTTCGGTACCGGCGGACGGGAACCACCGGCCACGATGCCGGGCCGTGCTCGCGGGTGGCTTTGCCCGGTGGACCGTGGACGAGTGAGGTGGAGACGTGTCCGAAATGGCCATCCTCGAGAAGGGAACGTTTACACCTGGCGGCCCCGCCGGGGGACCTCCGGGTGATCCGGTCAGGAACCGAGAAGTCCGTCGGTGAACCGGGCCACCGAGGCCCACGCGGCCACGGCCTCCGGGACCTCCAGATTGATCAGGCCCTGGACGCCGTGGATGCCGCCGTGGACCACGTCGACCCGGGCGTCGGTACCGGCGGCCCGGGCCGCCCTGCCCAGGTGCTCGGCGTCGAGCCGCGTGACGTCGACCTCGCCGACCTGCAACAGGAGCGGGGGGAGGCCCGACAGGGTGCCCCTGGACGGCGATGCGCGGGGATCCCATGGATCGCCCTCCGGTCCGAGGTAGTCGCAGGCCCGATTCCGCAGGAACCCCTCGGAGATGAAGGGATCAGGCCCGAGCCGTCCATCGGGCCCGTAGCCGAGGGTGTCGAGGTCGACCCATCCGGAAAGGGAGACGACGCCGGCCGGTCCGGCATCGACTGAGTCGCGGGCCCATCGGGCGGTGGCCAGGGCCAGCCCCCCACCGCACGAGTCACCTACGAATACGGTGCGCTTCGGGACCAGTCCGTCGTCGATCAGACCGGCATAGGCGGTGGTGCAGTCATCGAGGGCCGCCGGGAACCGGTGCTCGGGTGCCAGGCGGTAGTCGATCGTCACCACCGGGACCCGCAGGTGGTCGGCAACGAACTCGGCGTAGAAGAGATACGCCTCGAGATCGCAGGACACGAACGCCCCGCCGTGGAAGAACACCGCCGCCCCTCGCTCGCTGCTGGACGCCGGAGTCGACAGCCAACCACAGCGCACGCCGCCGGCGGCAATGATCCGCACGTCCGTGTCCCGGTGCAGCGGGTGCCCGTGGAGCGGCGCCATCATGGCCCGCGTGGTTGCCGCATCCGCGTCGGGTCCGGCAAAGTGGGTCGGCATGCCGTCGATGACGGCGGCCAGCAGTCCGCTCGTCACGCAGCCGGGTCGGGCTTTCGGTAGACCACGACCGGGCAGTCGGCATGGGTCACGCAGTGCTGGCTGACCGAGCCGAGCATCATGCCGGAGAAGGTGCCGTGGCCCCGGCTGGCGACGACCAGCAGGGCGGCGTGCCGGGACGCCCCGACCAGTACCTCGGAGGCGTTCCCCTCGATCACATGGGCGTGGACGGCCAGCCCGGGATGCGCGCCTTCGATGCGCTCCACCAACGGGTCGAGCATCGCCTTCGCGTCGGCGGCCGGGTCGAAGTCGTCGGGCAGCGGGATGACGTTGCCCCAGCTGGTCGGGAACTCCCATGCGGTGACGAGGTCGAGGCGACCGCCGGTGCGCACGGCCTGGGTCGCTGCCCACTCGACAGCGGCCGCTGCGGCCTCGGAGCCATCGAAGCCGACCACGACCCCGTCGGTCGGATGGTCCTGGGTGTCGTGCACGGTGTCCCTCCAGACGTCGCTGCCCGCAGTGCGCGAGACGCGGCTGCGAGCGTACTCCTCCGGGATCAGGGGACTGTGTCCGGACGGGCTCATGTGGGCTCCTCGTGTCGGGGTGGCCGGCGCCTACGCGTCGAGGGCGGCGCGGCGGCGGTCTGCCGCGGCCCGGACGTGTTCGATCCCGGGGCCCCCGGACGTCGGGGCCTCGTCGGCCGCCGGTCCCGATGCTCCGACGAGACGGCCGAGTGCCGCGGCGACCGAGGACCGCAACGCCTGGATGTCGTAGCCGCCCTCCAGGAAGACCAGGAGTCGTCCCGGCTCGGGTGCGTAGCCGGCCACGATGGCGGCCAGTTCGGCGAAGTCGCCGGCCGAGAGCGACAACTCCGCCAGCGGGTCGTCGCGGTGGGCGTCGAACCCGGCCGACACCAGGACCCAGGTGGGCCGGAAGGACTCGACGGCGGGCGAGACGATCCGCTCGAACGCCTCGCGGAGCACGTCACCCGTGGCCCCGGGCGGGAGCGGAATGTTGACGGTCGTGCCCCGGGCCCCTGGCCCGCCGACCTCGGTCGCGCTTCCGGTGCCCGGGTAGCAGGGCCACTGGTGGGTCGACACATAGAGGACCGAGGGCTCGTCCCAGAAGAGGTCCTGGGTGCCGTTGCCGTGGTGGACGTCCCAGTCGACGATGAGTACACGCTGGCCGGCGTCGACCAGGGCCCGTGCCGCCACGGCCACATTGTTCAGCAGGCAGAAGCCCATGGCCCGGTCGGCCGGGGCGTGGTGGCCGGGTGGGCGGGCGGGAACGAACACCGGTGCCCGGTAGGTGGTGGCGGCCTTGATGGCCACCAATCCGGCACCGGCCGCCATCCGGGCGTCCTCCCACGAGGTAGGTCCGGCATACGTGTCCTCGTCGAGCGCGCCGCCCCCGGCGGCACTGAACTGTTGGAGTCGCTGGAGGTGGGCGGGCGTGTGCACCCGCACGAGGCGTTCGGCGGGGGCCGGTGTGGCCTCCACGACGACGAGGTCGCTCCCGAGATCGAGGTCCTCTATGCCGAGCATGGCCGCACCGACCCGCGCCGGCCGCTCGGGGTGTCCCGGGTGGCTGTGGTCGCCCGCGTCGAGGGGCGCGACGACGATCAGCACCGCCGGCACCCCGGCTGGGACGGTCGTGGTGCCGTCATGGTGTGGGGTTCTGCACGCTGAACCAGTCCCGAGCCTCGAGGTAGGGGGAGAAGGCGGTGGCGATGGCGTCGATGTCGGCTGCCGACTTCGGCCGCTGCACCTCGTAGACGCGTGGGAATTCCAGCCATCCCGTGGTGAGGTCCCACAGGCGGACGGCAGCGGCGCCCCCGGGCGGATCGACCAGGACGGGGCCGAAGAGCATCTGGTCGTCGTGGAACACGAGCGTCGGTACGCCGAAGGCACCGCGCGACGCGACCCGGTCGTGCTCGGCCTTCACCTCGTCGCCCGTGGTGGGGTCGCCGATGGCCGAGGCCACGAGTCCGGGGTCGAGTCCCATCTCGACCAGCAGCGCCTCGGCCACCTCTGGTCGGTGGGGCTTGCGCCCGTCCACGTGGAGGGCCTTGCCCGCCTCGGCGTACCAGCGGTCGAGGAGCGACATGTCCTCGCGTCGCAGCAGGGCCCCGACGCGCATCATCGACCACCCGTAGGACCACTCCCGTTCCCAGGGGTGCTTCTTGCCCTCCTGGCGGTTGATCTCCTCCAGGCTGAAGAACCTCCAGCGGATGTCGAGGCCCGTCTCCTCACGGACACTCCGGATCCACAGCGACGTCTGGTAGGCCCAGGGGCACATGATGTCGAAGTGGAAGTCGACAGCGGTTGGGCGGGCCGGACCGCCGGCGCTCATGGCGTCCTCCGGTCGGTCATCGCTGGCCTCCTGTCCTCCCCCGGACCCATCCCCGGGCGCTGAGGGCACCGTACACTCGCACGGGTCCGCGACCACCTCAGAAGTGGCCGAGCACCGGGTGGGGCACGTAGGGCTCCTCGAGCCGGGCGATCTCGTCGGTGCTGAGCGCGAGCGACTCGGCCGCCAGGGCGTCCTCCAGGTGGCCGAGCTTGGTGGCACCCACGATCGGCGCGGTCACCCCCGGCTTGTGGAGCAGCCACGCCAGCGCCACCTGGGCCGCGGGCACGTCACGGGCCGCCGCCACCTCGGCGACACGCTCCACGACGTCGAAGTCGGTGGGCTGGTCGTAGAGGTAGTTGGTGAAGTCGTCGGTGGACGAGCGCGTGGTGAGCCTGTCGCCCCCGCGGGTACGGTTGCCGGCCAGTACGCCGCGGGCCAGCGGGCTCCACGGGATGACCCCGACGCCCTGGTCGATGCACTGCGGGATCATCTCCCGCTCCTCCTCGCGGTAGATCAGGTTGTAGTGGTTCTGCATCGAGACGAACCGCGTCCACCCATTGGCGTCGGCCACGTGTTGGGCCTTGGCGAACTGCCAGGCGTGCATGCTGGACGCGCCGATGTAGCGGGCCTTGCCGGCCCGGACCACGTCGTGGAGTGCCTCCATGGTCTCCTCGATGGGTGTGCGGTCGTCCCAGCGGTGGGTCTGGTAGAGGTCGACGTACTCCATGCCCAGACGGCTGAGCGAGGCGTCGATGCCGGACAGGATGTGCTTGCGGGAGAGCCCGCCCCCGTTCTCGCCCGGGGACACCGGCATCCGGACCTTGGTGGCCACCACGAGTTCGTCCCGGGTGAGGTACTTCGGGAGCAGGTGCCCGGTGGCCACCTCCGAAGCGCCGCCTGAGTAGACGTCGGCGGTGTCGAAGAACGTGACACCCCCCTCGACGGCGGCCCGGACGATCGGCTCGGCGGCGTCCTCGTCGAGCACCCACGCCCGGTCCGAGTCGTTGCCGAAGCTCATCATGCCGAGGCAGACCCTCGAGACCCGCAGGCCGGTGCGACCGAGATTGACGTACTCCATGGGGACCTCCGGGGATCGACGAGTTGACTCGTCTCCACCCTAGGCAGGAGAGACCCACGCCGATCCGGTCGTGCGACGGCCCGAGAATGCGTTGATCCGTCGTGGTGATCGTCGGAAATTGCGATTCTTACGGGTTCCCCAGTGGGCACTTACCCAAATCTTATGTCCACGTGATGGTCTCTTCTTGAGGATCCCCTGGTAGACGACGGTATGTCGACTGGGGACGGGCGTGGCGTAGGCCACTCGGACATGAACGGGGTGGCAGTGGCCAGATCAGGACGCACCGGCGGACGTCGCCACACGTGGTGGATCGTCGGCGCCGTCGTCCTGGTGCTGGCGGGGGCCGGCGTGGGTACGTGGTTGGCGACCCGCGGGACCTCGAGCGCCGCCGCCGGCATCGTCACCACCACGAGCGTGCAGACGGTGACGACCGGGACCATCACCCAGACCGTGGCGGCCACCGGCACGATCGAGCCGACCACGACGGCCGACCTCAACTTCGCCGTAGCCGGCAAGGTGACCGCAGTCGACGTCACCGCGAACCAGGTGGTGACCGTGGGGCAGGTGCTCGCCACCGTCGACCCGACCACTCTCAACGCTACGCTGGCCCAGGCCCAGGCCACCTTGGCCAATGACCAGGCGACGTTGGCGACCGACGTGGCGGACGGCGCGTCGACGACCCAGATCGCCCTCGACAACGCCAACATCGCCGCCGCGCAGAACCAGGTGACGGCGGCCCAGTCTGCGGTGTCCGACGCGACGCTCGTGTCGACGACCGCCGGGACGGTCGCCTCGGTGGACCTCGCCGTCGGCCAACAGGTGACCGCCTCCTCCACGGCCTCGAGTTCCGGTTCCACCGCGAGCACCGGCAGCTCGTCCACGTCGGGTACAGGGTCGTCGGGTTCGGGCTCGTCCGGGTTCTCCGGAGCGGCGTCGACGGGGTCTTCCGCGTCCTCCGCCTCGTCGGGCAGCTCGGCGTCGACCGGACAGGTGGTCGTGGTGTCCACCGGCTCCTACGTCGTGAACTCTACCGTGTCGAGCAGCGGCGTGTCGCAGCTCCAGGTCGGTGACCAGTCCAACATCACCCCGTCCGGAGCGACGACGCCCGTGTACGGGACCGTCGGCTCCATCGGCGTGGTGGCCACCACCACGTCGGGGGTCTCGTCGTTCCCGGTGGTCATCGATGTGACCGGCAGCCCCTCCGGGCTGTACGGGGGGACCAGCGCCAACGTGTCGATCATCGTGAAGGAGCTCCAGGGCGTCGTGGTCGTGCCGACGGGCGCGATCTCCTACACCGGTGGAACCACCGCGGTGACCCTCGACGACGCCGGCAAGAAGGTGACCCAACCCGTCACCATCGGCATCGCCTCCGGTACCGACACCCAGATCGTGAGCGGTGTGAGCGCCGGCCAGAAGATCTACGTGACCAGCGTGTCGTTCCGCGGGCCGCTCGGGACCTCGCGAACCGGCACCCGTGGCACCGGAGGCTTCGGCGGCTTCGGCGGCGGGACCACCGGCGGCTTCGGCGGCGGGACCACCGGCGGCTTCGGCGGCGGGACCACCGGCGGCTTCGGCGGATGACCCCGGCGGCCGACGGACCAGGTTCCCCGGATCCCGGGGTGTGGCGCATGGAGGACACCGGGCAGGTCCCGGTCGAGCCGACCGCCACCCATCCCGCGGTGCGCCGGGCGGTGATCGAGGTCGTGGACGTGTGGAAGACCTACAGCTCGGGCACGCTCAGGGTCGACGCGCTGCGTGGTGTCACGTTCGACATCCACGCCGGCGAGTACGTGGCGGTCATGGGTCCCTCGGGCTCGGGCAAGTCGACGCTGATGCACATCCTCGGTTGCCTGGACGTCCCGTCGTCGGGGGACTACCGGCTAGCCGGCGACGACGTGAGCACCATGTCCGAGGACGAGCTGGCCCACGTGCGGAACAAGCGGATCGGGTTCGTCTTCCAGCAGTTCAACCTCCTGGCGTCGTTGTCGGCGTGGAGGAACGTGGAGCTCCCCCTCCTCTACGCCGGGATGGAACGGACCGAACGCCGCCACCGTGCGCTCGAGTCACTGGACCGCGTCGGGCTCGGCGACCGCGTCGACCACCGCCCGGGCGAGCTCTCGGGTGGCCAGCAGCAACGGGTGGCCGTCGCACGCGCACTCGTGACCGACCCCGACCTGATCCTGGCCGACGAGCCGACGGGCAACCTCGACTCGGTGTCGGCCCGTGAGGTCATGGCCCTGCTCGACGAGCTCCATGCCAGCGGGCGGACGATCGTACTGATCACCCACGACGCCGAGGTGGCCGAGGCCGCCGGACGTTCCATCCGGATCCTGGACGGCCAGTTGGCCGACCCGGCGCTCACCGGCGGGGCCGCCGGATGAATCTCCTCGAGACGTTCCGGACCGGCCTGGGCGCCGTGCTGTCGCACCGCCTCCGGTCGACGCTCACCGTCGTGGGCATCATGATCGGCATCACCGCGGTGATCCTCACAGTGGGGCTGGGCGAGGGCGCCCAGCAGCAGGTGGGGTCGGAGATCACGGCGCTGGGATCCAACCTGCTGACGGTGACGCCGGGCAGCACGACCTCGAGTTCCGGCGTCCGCGGCGGCTTCGGGTCGGCGTCGACGCTGACCGTCGGTGACGCTGCCGCCCTGACCTCCAAGGTGGTGGCCCCCGACATCCGTACCGTGGCGCCGGCCGACTCCGAGAGCGAGAGCCTGGTGGCCGGAACGACGAACTGGACGACCACCGTGGTGGGCACGGACCCGTCGTGGCTGACCGTCCGCGGCCGCTCGATGACCGAGGGCCGCTTCATCGTCGCCCACGACCTCGCGACCCAGGCCCCGGTCGTCGTCCTCGGAGCCACCACGGCCCAGGAGCTGTTCGGATTCCGTGACCCGGTGGGCCAGACGGTCGACGTCGCCGGGGTGCCGATGTCGGTGATCGGCGTGCTGAACAGTGTCGGCTCGTCGTCCAGCTCGTCGACGGTGGCCGACCCCGACGACCAGGCGGTGGTCCCGCTCACCACGGCGTCCGCCCTCCTGTTCGGGGGCACGACCAGGAACTCCGTCAGCCAGATCCTCATCCAGGCAACCTCGTCATCCGCGCTGTCCGCCGCCTACCAGGAGGCCGACGCCGAGCTGCTCAACCTCCACGGCATCACCACCTCGACGGCGGCCGACTTCACCATCACCAGCGAGCAGGAAGTGCTCTCGACCGCCACCTCGGTGGACCGCACGCTGACGGTGCTGCTCGGCGGCATCGCCGGCATCTCGCTCCTGGTGGGGGGCATCGGGGTGATGAACATCATGCTGGTGTCGGTGACCGAGCGGATCCGGGAGATCGGGCTCCGCAAGGCCCTCGGGGCGACCCCGCGCGTCATCCGCCGCCAGTTCCTGGTGGAGGCGTCCGTCCTCGGCACCGTCGGCGGCCTGCTCGGCGCCGTCCTCGGCGTGATCGGCGCCGAGGTGCTGCCGCACTTCATCTCCGACCCGATCACCGTGTCACCGGCGGCGGCGGTCGGCGCCATCGTGGTCGCCATCGTCATCGGCATCGTCTTCGGTGTCTACCCGGCCAGCCGCGCCGCCAAGCTCCCGCCCATCGACGCCCTCCGCAGCGAGTGACGCCGTGATTCCCACACAATCCGACCATATGATCCCGAACCTCCAGATCCCGAACCTTTCCGTACCCCAGTCAACGAAGGAAGCAGCCATGCACAACGACCACACACGCAACCCAGGAACCACCCCGGCGCACCTGCGCCAGCGGGGCATGCGGGTCCGCCAGCTCGCCGTGCTCGGCGCGGTCGGGGCAGCCGGTCTCGCCTTCGCCGCCTGCGGAGGCTCCTCGGCCGCGTCGACCACCTCGTCGACGGCCGGCGCAACGTCGGGCTCCTCGTCGGGCTCGTCGACGCCGCCGAGCACCCTGCCCGGGGCCTCGGGGACGATCGCCGCGGTCGCCGCCACCTCGCTCGAGGTGCAGAACACCCAGACCGGCCAGACCACGGTGAACTACACGTCCTCGACGACCATCCACCAGATCACCACCACGACGGCGTCGGCGGTGACGGTCGGCTCCTGCATCTCCGCGTTCGGCAAGCCCACCTCGACCTCCAAGTCGTCCACTCCCTTCGGTGAGCCGATCACAGCGACCACGGTGTCGATCACCCAGCCGGTGTCCGGCGCGTGCGAGCGCGGCGGGTTCGGCGGCCGCACCGGCGGGTTCGGCGGCGGTCCCGGCGGGACGGGCACCGGCGGCACGAGGCCGACCGGGACGTTCAAGCCTCCGGCAGGGCGGTCGTTCGGTAACGGCTCGTTCGGCGCCGCCTCCGGACAGGTGACCGCGGTGTCCGGCAGCCAAGTGACGGTCAACGAGACGAACCCGCAGACCAAGAAGGCAACGTCCGTGACGGTCACGCTGGCCGCCACCACGGCCTTCACGACCACCCAGACGGGAACCGCGGCCGCCATCGTGGTCGGGCAGTGTGCCCGGGCGACCGGCACGGCGGACAGCACCGGCGCGATCACCGCCCAGGACCTGACGATCTCTGCTCCGACCAACGGTTCCTGCACCAGCGGCTTCGGATTCCGGGGGGGCTTCGGTGGGGGTGCCGGCGGCGCCGCTAGCTCGGCAACGGGTGCCTGAACCTTCGGGCGTGATCTCCACGTCCGCCCTCGACGCCTCGGACCACGGTGGTCCTGACGCGCCGCCGAACCCACGTCAGGCGCCACGCCGGCCAGCCCGGTCGGTCCCGTGGCGGCTGCTGGTCGTCCTTGTGGTGGTGGCCGCCCTCGTCGTGGCGTGGTTGCTCACCCGCTCGTCCGGCCCGGCCTACCGCACCGCTCCGGTGACGACCGGCACGGCCGTGGCCACCCTCTCGGCGGTCGGCACGGTCACGCCCGTGCAGCAGGCCGATCTCACCTTCGCGACGGACGGGACCGTCGGCAGCGTCGACGTGACCGTGGGCCAGCAGGTCTCGGCCGGACAGATGGTCGCCTCACTCGACCCGACGTCGCTGGAGACGGCGGTCGTCAACGCGCAGGTGGCGCTGGCCTCCGCCCAGGCCACATTGGCATCGGACGAGGCCGCGCAGACCGACGCATCCACCTCGACCTCGACCGGCTCGTCGACGTCCGGTTCGACGGGTGGTCGCACGGGCACCGGCTCGACGACGTCCGGTTCGACGGGCACGGGGACGAGCTCGACGGTGTCGAGCGCCGAGGTGGCGAAGCTCCAGGCCACCCTGGTCGCCGACCAGCACCAGCAGGATGTAGCGGCGACGCTCGCAGGAACGGCACTGGCGACGGCAACGAGGGTGTGCACAGCCTCCACTTCGGGCGCGAGCACCTCGGGTACCGGGTCGTCGGGTGCGACGTCCGACGCTCCGACTGGTGGCACCCCACCCGGGGGAGGCAGCGGCGGCGGGAGCGGTGGCAGTGGCGGGGGAGGCAGCGGCGAAACCTGCACCCAGGCCCTGGCGGCGGCCACCTCGGCCCACCAGGCGCTCGTGGCCGCCATCGCCCAGGTGACCAAGGACGAGGCGGCACTGTCCGCCGCGCTCGGGATCGGGTCGTCGGCCGGAACGGGGGGCTCGGGCGGCACGGGAGGCTCGGGCGGGACGGGCACTCCGGGAAAGGGAGGCACCGGCCCGTCGGCCGCCACCGAGACCGCCCTGGTGACTCAGGTGGCGGCGACGACCACCGCCACCTCCTCCTCGTCCGGAACGGGTCAGTCGGGCACAGGTGGCGCCGGTGGGTCGTCCACGTCGGCATCCTCGACCGCCAGCGGGCACGCCCGGACGGTCACGGCCCAGGTGATCGCCCTCGACGAGACGAATGTCGACGCAGCCCAGGCCGCGCTCGCTTCGGCGCAGCAGGACGTCGGTGACGTCAACCTGGTCAGCAGCATCTCCGGCACCGTCGGGGCAGTGACGCTGGTCGCCGGCCAGTCCGTCGCGGCCGGGTCGCCGTCGGCCACCCCGCAGGTCGTGGTGGTCGGACCAGGTGACGACTATCAGGTGGCGACGACCGTTCCGGTCACCCAGGTAGCGAAGGTGAAGGTGGGCCAGCAGGCTCTCGTGACCCCCGACTCCAGCTCCGGCACCGTCGTCGGGACGGTGACCGGCATCGGTGTGCTCGGGACCACCACGACCTCGACCACCACCTACCCGGTGACCATCGGCATCCAGTCGGCCGCCCTCGGCCCCTTCTCCGGTGCGGACGCCACGGTGCAGATCGTGCTCGCCCGGGCGACCGGTGTGACGACGGTGCCGACCTCGGCCGTGCAGACGGTCGGGACCACCCGCGTGGTGACCGTGGTGGACGGCGGCACCACGAAGGAGGTCCGGGTGACCGTGGGCACGTCCGGCGCCCTGCGGACGCAGATCCTGTCGGGCGTCCACATCGGGCAGACCGTCTCCCTGGCCGCCATGGACGCACCGGTCCCGTCGTCGTCGACGACCACCCGCACGGGCATCGCCGGCCTGGCCGGGTCCGGTGGCTTCAGTGGCACCGGTGGCTTCAGTGGCACCGGTGGCTTCGGCGGTACCGGTGGCTTCGGGGCCGGAGGAGCAGGCGGGTTCGGCGGGGCCTCACGCACCGGGGGCTGAGCACCGGGGTGGCTTCGCCGTGGCCGTCGGGGCGGCGGCGGCCGGCGCGCCGGTCGGGCCGGCGGTGGGGGTAGCGTCGCCGCCATGAACACCGACCCCCTGGTCACCGAGGCCGTGTACGACACCGGGGTGCGGCGGCTCCAGCACGCCTACGCCGACGTGGTCAACCGCCGTGCGTGGCCGGAGCTCGAGTCCCTGTTCCGCCCGGACGCAGAGGTCGTGATCGACCGGCGGGCCGGCGATCCGCTCCGCCTCGTCGGCGGGGCGGAGGTCGGTGCCTTCATCGGTTCGGCCATCGCTCACTTCTCGTTCTTCGAGTTCGTCATCCTGAACGCGCACATCGCCTTTCCCGACGGCGTCGACGCGGGCACGGCGGTGTGCCGGCTGTTCATGTGCGAACTGCGCCAGGACGAGACGACGGAGCGGTTCACCACCGCCTTCGGGCTCTACCACGACCGGTACGTGCTGGAGACGGGACGCTGGTGGTTCGCCGAACGCCGGTACCACTCGCTGGCCCGGCACAGTGGGGTCCTCGACGTGTTCTCCCTTCCCTCCGACCCCGGGATCACCGTTCCGGGCGCCTGACGTGGGCCCCCACCGCATCAGCCACCAGGACCGTCACGCGTGGGAGCATCAGGGCATGCCGCTCCTCGTGGTCCGACATGCACGCGCCGGTCGGCGGAGTGCCTACGAGGGGGACGACCTGGATCGCCCGCTTTCGACGCGCGGCCGTGCCCAGGCCGAGGGGCTGGTCCCCCTGCTGGTCGGCTACCAGCCCCGTCGCATCCTCTCGAGTCCCGCGATCCGCTGCTTCGAGACGGTGCGACCGCTCGCCGAGTCGCTGGCGCTACCCATCGAGTCGGTGGGGGAGCTGGCCGAGGGCCGGGGCGCCGATGCCTTCCGACTGCTCCGACGGATGGCCGGCGAGCCGGCGGTGCTGTGCACCCACGGCGACATCGCCGCCGAGCTCCTGGAGGACCTGACCCCCGGGATGTCGTCCAAGGCCCGGTACAAGCTGCGCTTGCTGAAGGGCGAGGTGTGGGTGGTGGGGACGTCCGGGGACTCGCTCGAGATCGTCGAGCACCTCCACCAGGAACCCCGACGGTGACCGGGTCACGGCCGGCCGATCGTCGGCAGGGGCTCCTACGTGTTCCGGGGCCGGCGCCCGGTGCGTCCGACCGGGCCGTGGTCGGTCGACCGCTACGCTGACCGCCCGATGACCGACCCCCTCCGCTTCGACCCGGGCTCGTACGACGCCTTCCGGGTCGTCGGTCGGGACTACGACGCGGACACCCGGACGATCACGCTCCGCTACGCACTCGACGACCGGGTCGAGTTCGTCGAGACCATCGCGTTCGAGACACCGCCGGGCCCGGACGCCGGCCCGGGTCGGTCGACCGGCGCCGGGTTCGAACGGGCCCTCCTCCACCTCCACGTGGCCGCCGGGACCAGCTACTACAAGACGGCCGCGCCCCGGCAGGTCGTGGTGGAGGGGGAGTCACTCAGCCCTCCCGAACTCGACGTGTACCACCGGCTCTACGACGACGGCCTCCGGGAGTTCGCGGTGACCAACGGGCTCCCGGTGCCGCGACCGGTGGCCGTGACGGCGGGACGTGGCGTGGCCGGGCACCCGCTAGCACCGGAGGGCCTGCTCCGCCCCGGGCTCCTCGTACCCATCGGGGGTGGCAAGGACTCGATGGCCCTCATCGAGTCCGTCCGGGACCTCGGCCCGCGGCTCTTCTGCGTCAACCCCCATCCCCTGATCCTCGAACTGGCCGAGGAGGCCGGACTCGAGCTGCTGGTGGTCCGGCGCCGCCTCGATCCCGGGCTCGCCGCGCTCAACGCGGCGGGGGCCCTCAACGGGCACGTGCCGATCACCGCGATCGTCTCGCTCATCGCCGCAGTCGGCGCGTTCGTCCACGGGTACGACACGGTGGCCATGGCCGTCGAGCGATCGGCCAGCGAGGAGACGGTCACCGTCGACGGCGTGGCCGTCAACCACCAGTACTCGAAGAGCCGGGAGTTCGAGCTCCTCCTGGCCGGACTGCTGCAGCAGACGGTCGCCCCCGAGCTCACGTACGGGTCGGCGCTCCGTCCCTACTCGGAGCTGGCGATCTCCCGGGCCTTCGCCGGCCTGACCCGGTACCACGGAACCTTCTGCAGCTGTAACTCCGCCTTCCGCCAGGGCGCCGGCCCGGCCGACCGCTGGTGCGGGCACTGTCCGAAGTGCCGCTTCGTCGGCCTCATGCTGGCGCCGTTCCTGGAGCCCGACGAGCTCACGGCCATCATCGGGACGGACATGTTCGCCGACGCCGGACAGGTGACCGGATTCGCCGCGCTCATGAGCGACGTCGACAAGCCCTTCGAGTGCGTCGGCGAACGCCGGGAGTCGGCGGCCGCCCTCCGCCTGCTCGCCTCCCGACCGGCATGGCGCGACTCGGCGGTGGTGGCCGCACTGGCCGACCGGGCCTCGAGCCTGGTCGACGACGTCGACCTGGACGCACTGCTGGCACCCGATGTCACGCTCTCCTTCGCCGATCCGGAGGTCGCCGCCGCGGTCGCTGCCCTCCTGGCGGTCCACCGGTGACCGGAGACGGCGGGTCCGGGAGCGAGGGGGCGCTCGACCAGGCCCTCGGCCGGCGGGTGGCCGTGTGGGGACTGGGAGCCGAGGGGGTGGCGCTCGCCGCCCTGGCCGTGGCCCGGGGTGTGGAACCGCTGCTCGTCGACGACCGGCCCGGCGAGGCGGCCGAACGGGTGGCCGACGCGGTCGGCGTCCGGTTGGCCGTCGTGGCGCCGGGGGACGTCGACTGGTCGGCCGTGGACGTGGTGGTGCGCTCGCCCGGGGTGAGCCGATACCGACCGGAGCTGGCGGCGGCCGAAGCGGCCGGTACCGCCGTCACGACGACCATGGCCCTGTGGCTGGAGGACCACGCCGATGCCCCGGTGGTGGCCGTCACCGGGACGAAGGGCAAGAGCACCACGGCCTCACTGACGGCCGCCATCCTGGAGGCCGACGGACGCCGGGTGGAGCTGATCGGCAACATCGGCGTCCCGGTCCTCGACACCTACGGCGGGCCGCGACCGGACGCGTACGTGGTGGAGGTCTCGTCGTACCAGGCGGTCGACGTCACCCGCTCACCCGCGGTGGTGGTGCTGACGAGTCTCGCCCCCGACCATCTCGACTGGCACGGCGGCGTCGAGCAGTACTACCGGGACAAATTGCGGCTGGTCGAGGCGGGGCCCCCGGGGCGCCTGGCGGTCAGCGCCGGCAACGAGGAGGCCCTGTCCCGCACGTCGGGCCACCCCGACCGCACCCTGTACGGACCCGAGGGACGGGTCCACGTGGACGACGGGGGTTGGCTGGTGGTCGACGGTGCCCGACTTGCCGACACCGCGCGCCTGCGTGTTGCCGGTCGCCACAACGTGTGGAATTTGTGCGGCGCGGTGGCCGGGGTGCTGTTGCTGACCGGAGAGGCACCGTCGGCGGCGGCCGTCGAGTCGGCCATGGCCGGGTTTGGCGGGCTGCCCTCGCGCTGTGCGGTGGTGGGGGAGCGCGCGGGCCGGGTCTACGTCGACGATGCTCTGGCCTCCAACCCGTTCGCCTCGGCGGCGTCAATCGGGACCTTCGACGGGCGGCCGTTGACGGTCATCGTCGGTGGTGCCGACCGTGGCGTGGATCCCGGGCCGCTGGTGGAGGCGCTGGCCGCCCACCGCCCGCCGGCGTCCGTCGTGGTGCTGCCGCCGGAGCCGGGCCGGCTGGCCGGCGCACTCGCCGGGGTGGCCGGCCAGGTGCGGGAGGCGTCCGACCTGGCCGATGCGGTTGCAGTGGCGACCGAGCTCACCCCGGAGGGCGGTGTGGTGCTGTTCAGCCCCGGTGCGCCCACCCCGGAAGGTGGCGGCGGCTACGGGGAGCGGAGCCGGGTGTTCGTCACGGCGGCCGGGTTGGGGCACGGGTGACGTCCGGGTGGGTTGACGGAGCGCGTGGTCCGGGCAACGGTGGTCGGACGGAAGGGGAGGGCGACGTGTCCGAGATCACCATCATCACCGACAGGGTCGTGACCGTCCCCGGCGAAGCCGATGCCACGCGTGGGACGTTCCTCGTGGCACCCGACGACCTGGCGACAGCGCTCGGGTGGGAGCTCAAGCCCTCCGGGCTGTGTCGCGGTGACGTGTGCGTACCGGTCCGCGACCTGGACGCCGTCCGGGTGGGGGACCTGCTCGACCTCTCGGCCGTAGCCGCCGCCGTCCGCCAGCACACGGTCGTCGACCTCCACGCCGGGATCATGGCCGTGTCACTCCCGGCCGAGCTGCGCCGCGGGGCGCTCCGCGACCTCGAGGCCCCGGACTTCACCCTTCCCGACCTCGACGGTACGCCGCGGTCGCTGTCCGAGTGGGCCGATCGCAAACGCCTGCTGGTCACGTTCTCGAGCTGGTGCGGTTGCCGCTACGACCTGCCCGGCTGGCAGGCGCTGCAGGACGAGCTGGCCGACGACGGGTTCCAGGTCGTGGCCGTGGCCATCGACCAGGACGCCGACGACGTGCGCCCCTTCACCGGCGGTCTCACGATCCCGGTCCTCTACGACCCCCAGCACCTGCTGACCGAGCTCTACGCCATCTCCAACGTCCCGACCGTGGTGTGGATCGATGAGCACGACCGCATCGCCCGTCCCAACGCCGAGGCCTTCGGGACCGACACCTTCGCCGACTTCACCGGTGCCGAGTCGGCCCCCCACCTCGACCTCGTGCGCCGGTGGGTCCGCCTGGGCGAGGTGCCGCTGGACGAGGACGAGGCACGTGACGCCGTCGCCGACCTGACCGACGACGAGGTGCTGGCCCGCCTGCACTTTCGCATCGCCGCGGAGGCGCACCGCCGGGGCGACACCGGGACCACCCGGCGCCAGGTGCTGCGGGCCGGCGAGTTGGCGCCCGATGACCTCACCATCTGGCGGGCCGGCATGCCGCTCATCGGCGAGGACCCGTTCGGCCAGGACTTCCTCGACCGGTACGACGAGTGGCGGGCGAAGGGCAGCCCGGTCCACTCGCTGCCCTCGGCGCGGGGCGCCGACACGCCCGCCTGACGGAGCGGCCGGTCACGGGCTGCCGCGCCCGCTTAGCGCAGGCGCCAGTCCAGACGGGTGCCGGAGGCGAAGCGCTCCTGGCCCTCGGCCAGCGCCTCCTCGCTGTTGCCGAGCCCCACGAAGGCGTAGCCCAGCGCCAGCGCCTGGCCGCGGGTGAGGTCCCGGCCGGCCCACAACGCCCGGAGCGAGCCCTGGACGGCCAGGGCCGGAGCGTCGGCGATGGCCCGGGCCGCCCAGGCTGCCTTGTCACGCAAGTCGGCGACGTCGGTGGCCAACTCGGACACGAAGCCGATCTGGTGGGCCCGCTGCGCGCTCATCCGCTCGCTCGCCCCGAGCAGCGTCATCCGGGCGAGCTCGCCGAAGGGCATCCGCCCGGTCAGCTGCAGTGGCTCGAAGGCTGCGGCCATGCCGTAGGTGACGTGCGGGTCGAAGAAGGTGGCCTGCTCGGTGGCGATGACGAAGTCGACCTCACCCAACAGGTAGAAGGCCCCACCGCAGGCCATGCCGTTGACCGCGCCGATGACCGGCTTCCACAGGTCGCAGGTCTTCGGGCCGAGGTCCTCGCCCGGGTCGTCGAACATGAACGGCGTGGCGCCGGCTCCGACGTGGACCGGCTCGCCGTCCTCGCCCAGCGTGGCATCGCCGGTGGCGTCGCCGAGCGCCTCGTTGCGGTCGATGCCGGTGCAGAACGCCTTGTCGCCGGCCCCGGTCAGCACGACGGCCCGGACGTCGTCGTGCCGGCGCAGGGCCCGCCACAGCGTGCGCAGCTCGCGCTGCATGACGGCGTTGAACGCGTTGTAGACGTCGGGGCGGTCCAGGGTCACCCAGGCGACGCCGTCGTCCTCCTCGTAGCCGAGGGTCTCGAAGGAGGGGATGGCGGCCATGGGCGGGCTCCGTTCTCGCTCGGCGGTGCCGGGCCGGGGCCCGGGCTTGCGCGGTAGCGTGCGCAGCGGGCACCCTAGCGCCCACCCGGTGGGACCCGCGAGCGAAGCGCCCGCCGGACGACGATCGACGACAAGGGGAGTTCCAGGTGGCAGACGACATCCTCAGCACCATCATCGGCACGCCGACGGGTACGACGGTGGTCACGGTGGAGCGGGGCCAACTGGCGCTCTTCGCCACGGCGGTGAAGGACGACGACCCGGTCTACCGCGATCCGAGGGCGGCAGAGGCCGCCGGGCTGCCCGGCATCCCCGCCCCCCCGACCTACCCCTTCGTGATGGGAAACTTCGGCGCCTACCCGGAGCTCCAGACCGAGGACGCGCCGTCCGGCAACCCGATGGGGGCCGTGCTCGGCCCGCTGATGGCCAACGGCGGCCTCATCCTCCACGGCGAACAGGAGTTCACCTACCACCGCCCCGTCTTCGGTGGCGACGTCCTGGAGGGCACGGGCCTCGTGGTCGACGCCTACCAGAAGGAGTCGAAGGGCAAGACCATGACGTTCGTGGTCGTCGAGACGGCCTGGAGCGACAGGGCCACCGGCGAGCCGGTGTGCACGTCACGGATGAACATCATCCACCGCGTCTGATGGCCGCCGACGCGCCGGCGGGCTCCGACACCGCACCCACGTCTCCTTCGCCCGCAGCCGCCGCCCCCGGCGGAACGGATGACGCCGTGCTGCGGCGGATCGAGGACGGGGTGGCCTGGATCACCCTCAACCGGCCGGAGGCCGGCAACGCCATCACCGCGGCCATGCGGGACCAGGTCGTGGTCTGGTTGGAGGAGGCGTCGGCCGACCTCGCCGTCCGCGTCGTCGTCCTGACGGGCGCGGGGGAGAAGGGCTTCTGCACCGGTGCGGACCTGCGGTCCCAAGGTCCCGGGCCGACCCGACCCGAGGGCGCTCCCGACCGGGCGGTCGGCGACGCGGCGAGGCTGATCCGCACGGGCTGGCAGCGGCTCGTGAGCGCGGTGCTCGACTGCGAGAAGCCGGTGATCGCGGCCGTCAACGCCACGGCGGCCGGTGGTGGCATGCACCTGGCACTGGCCTGCGACCTGGTGCTCGCCGCCGAGGAGGCCAGGTTCATCGAGGTCTTCATCCGTCGCGGCATCGCCCCCGATGCCGGCGGCGCCTACCTGCTGGCCCGACTGGTCGGCCCCCAGAAGGCGAAGGAGCTCTTCTTCTTCGGTGACGACGTGCCGGCCCGGGAGGCCGAGCGGATCGGTCTGGTCAACAAGGTGGTGCCACGGGCGGAGCTCGATGCGGAGGTGGCGGCATGGGCGGCGCGACTGGCCGCAGCGCCGACCAAGGCCATCGGCGTCGCCAAGTATCTGACCAACCGGGCCCTCGACACCGACCGGGCCACCGCCCTGTGGGACGAGGCCGTGGGTCAGGAGCTGGTGACGGGAACCGAGGACTGCAAAGAGGGACTGACCGCCTTCGCCGAGCGCCGGCCGCCGGTGTTCCGGGGCTGGTAGTCGGCTCGGACCTCGTGGTGACAGACGGTTCCCGGTGTGCCCGGCGCGGCCCCGACGGGGCGTCGAGGGCGCCCGGCCAGAACTGGAACGGGTTCTGTTTCCGGATGGCGAGATGCTAGAACTGCGAGGTGCACATGATCGGTGAGACCCACCTCCTTCCTGCGTCCACGTACGCCGACTGGATGGCCGTGCTGCGCATCGGCCTCGGTCTGTGGTGGATCAAGAGCTTCGCCCACAAGGACCTCGGGGGATGGCTGAAGCGGGGGTCCGGTATCGAGTGGGGCGGCTCCGTCGCCGAGAAGCACAAGTGGGGCTTCGTCAAGACGGGCTTCGACAAGGTCGTGCGCCCGCACCCGATCCCGATGGCGTACGTCGTCGTGTTCTCGGAGCTGGCCCTCGGCCTCGGCCTCGTCCTCGGGTTCCTGACGCCGATCGCGCTGGTCTGCAGCATCCTGCTGAACCTCCTCTACTTCGTCCTGATGATCAGCGACTGGGCGGAGCAGGGGCAGAACCTGATGATGATCCTGGCTGCCGTCGTGGCGCTGATCACCGAGTCGTGGCTCGTGTTCTCGGTCGACCACCTGCTCCACCTCTTCGGGGCCTGAGTCGATGGCCATCGGGATCCAGGAGGAGCACGAGGAGCTCCGGCAGGCCGTACAGGGCTGGTCCGAGGCCCGCGACGTCGCGGCGGCCGTCCGGGTGGCGCTCGACGCCGAGGCGGACGCCGTCCCGCCCTACTGGGGCGACCTCGCCGCCCAGGGCCTCCTAGGCATCCACGTGCCCGACGAGTTCGGCGGTCAGGGCGCCGGCATCGTCGAACTGGCGGTCGTGGCCGAGGAGCTCGGCCGTGCCGCCGCCGTCGGTCCGTGGGACACCTCGATGGTCGTCGCCGGCGTGGTGGCATCGGGCGGGAACGCCACCCTGGCCAAGGCACTGCTGCCCGGCCTGTGCGACGGGAGCGTGACGGCGTCACTGGCCATCCCGACGGCCGGCCCGGACGGGTCGCCGCTGGCACCGGCCGACCTCGTCGGTGAACCCGGACCCGACGGTGCACTCGTCGTGACCGGGACCGTCCGACCTCTGGTGCACGGGGCCGTTGTCAGCCATGTGCTCGCCCCGGTGACGGTGGGCGACGCCACCCGCTGGGTCGTGCTCGAGCGGGACGACGCCTCCGAGGTGGCCCAGCTCAAGAGCTTCGACCCGACCCGACCCGTAGCGTCGTGGTCGCTCGACGCCTCGGTCGTGGGGGCCGAGCGGCTCCTCGACGTCGCCACGGGGGCCGTGCGGGACCTGGCGCTGGTGGTGCTGTCCGCCGAGGCGGTCGGCGGCGCCCGGTGGTGTGTCGACACCGCGGCCGAGCACGCCCGCACCCGTGAGCAGTTCGGCCGGCCGATCGGCCAGTTCCAGGGCGTCAAGCACCGCGTCGCCAACATGCTCGTCTCCGTCGAGCAGGGGGTGGCCGCCACGTGGGACGCCGCCCAGGTGCTGGAGGCCGAAGGCGGCACACCCTCCGGCGAGGAGACCGACCAGGCCAGCATGGCCGTGCACCTGGCTGCGGCGCTGGCCCTGGACGGCTACGTGGAGGCCGCCAAGGGCGCGATCCAGGTCCTCGGGGGGATGGGCTTCACGTGGGAGCACGACGCCCACGTCCACCTCCGCCGGGCCACCACGCTGCGGCAGCTGGCCGGCGGCACCGCCCCCCTCCGGGCCGAGTCGGCCCGCCTGGCCCTCGCCGGCTGGCGCCGCCGGCTCACTATCGACCTCCCGCCCGAGGCCGAGGCGCTGCGGGCCGAGATCGACGAGCTGGTGGCCTCCGTCGTGGCCATCGAGGACGAAGTCGAGCGGCAACGGGCGATGGCTGACCACGGATTGCTGGCCCCCCACTGGCCATCCCCCTGGGGGCGCGACGCCGGGGCGGTCGAGCAGCTGGTCATCGACCAGGCGTGCGCCGAGGCCGGCCTCAAGCGGCCCAACTTCGCGGTGGCCGCCTGGGCGCTGCCCACGATCATGGCCCACGGCACCGCCGAGCAGACCGAGCGGTTCGTGGGGGCGACGATGCGGGGCGACATCATCTGGTGCCAGCTCTTCAGCGAGCCCGGTGCCGGATCGGACCTGGCATCACTGACCACGCGGGCCACGCGGGTCGACGGGGGCTGGTCGCTGACCGGTCAGAAGGTGTGGACGTCGGTGGCCGCCCGTGCCCACTGGGGCATCTGCCTGGCGAGGACCAACCCGGACGTCCCGAAGCACCAGGGGATCACCTACTTCCTCGTCGACATGCACTCCGCCGGCATCGAGATCCGACCCCTGCGTGAGATCACCGGTGCCGCGCTCTTCAACGAGGTCTTCTTCGACGACTGCTTCGTGCCCGACGAGTGCGTGGTGGGGGAGATCGACGGCGGGTGGAAGCTCGCCCGGACGACCCTGGCCAACGAGCGGGTGTCCCTCTCGTCCGGCTCGGCCTTCGGGGGCGCACTTGAGGGTGTGCTCGACCGGATCGCCACCCACCCCGAGCTCCAGGACCCGGTGACCCTCGACCGGCTCGGCCACCTCCTGACCGAAGCACAGTCCCTCGCCCAGCTGGGCATGCGGGCGACATTGCGGTCCGTCGGCGGCCTCCAGCCGGGCTCGGAGTCGAGCATCCGCAAGCTGGTCGGGGCCGAGTTCGACCAGCGGGTGCACGAGTTCGGACTCGACATCTGCGGCCCCGAGGGTGCGGTCTTCGACGGCGAGGCGGCGGTGTCGGCCTACATGGTCCTCCAGTCGAAGTGCATGACGATCGCCGGTGGCACGAGCGAGGTCCAGCGCAATGTGATCGGCGAGCGCCTGCTCGGCCTGCCCCGTGATCCCGAGCCGGGCCGGTGACGGACCGCGTGCCCGGCCGGCATGCCGACGACGGGGCCTGCCCGGACGACGCCGGGGCCGGCGACCACGTGGCGTCGGCGGGACGGCCGGCGGACGGTGCCGGGTTCGTCCACAGCGGGCCCCGACGGGCGATCCGCTCCGGTGGGTGCCGCGGCACCGCGTGGTGGGGCACTGGGAGACTGACCGACCATGACCGGGGAGCCCGGTGGTGGCCGCACGAGGCCCGGATGCGGGCCGAGGAGGAGGGAGTGGGACATGGCTGACGCAGTGCTGTACTACGAGGACGTCGCCGAGGGCGACGAGGCCCCGGAGCTCACCCACGTGCTGACCCGCACCGACCTGGTGGCCTATGCCGGCGCGTCAGGGGACTACAACCCGATGCACCACGACGAGGTCAAGGCCACGGCGGCCGGCCAGCCCAGCGTGTTCGGCCATGGCATGTTCTCGATGGGACTGCTCGGCACGGCAATCACCCACTGGGTGGGCGCCGGCAACGTGAAGCGGTTCACCGTGCGGTTCGCACGCCAGACGTGGCCCGACGAGGAGCTCCGCTCCAGGATCGTCGTCACCGGGAAGCGCACCGAGGGCGATGCCCACCTGCTCGACCTCGACGTCCGACTGCACAATGCTGCGGGCGAGGAGAAGGTGGTCGGCGAGGCCACCGTCCAGGTGCCGGCCCGCGGCTGACGCGCCACCGTCCACCCGGTCGGGAACGGGCCCGGTGCGTCCCCCGGACGCACGAAGGCCGAGGGTACAGTCGATCCCCGGTGGGGTTCGGTCGTTGCAGGTCGCCCGGTAGGTTCCACGGACGACTGGTGGCGTGAGTACCCGGGGAGGACTGTGGAGCGACGGCGTCGACGAAGGCTCCCGATCCCCCGCGTCGCCGGCGGGAGGCGGTCGACCGGCCTGACCGCCGTAGTCGCGACCCTGCTCGCGCTCGGCTCGTCGCTGCTGGCCGGGTGCGGCAACGTCACCGTCCTGACGGTCTCCCACGCCGGGGACACCGACGGGGTCACCGCCTCGACGATCAGGGTGGGCGCCCTGGGCTCCTTCAGCGGCTTCGCCGCTCCTGACTTCGCCCCGGTCGAGACCGGCGCCGCTGTCTACTTCGACCAGCTCAACGCATCCGGGGGCGTCTACGGCCGCAAGATCGTCTACTCGCCGATCGTCGACGACGGGACCTCCCCCTCGGGCAACACGGCGGGCGCCCAGCGCCTGGTCCAGAGCAAGGTGTTCGCCGTGGTCGGCGTGGGGACACCGTTCTTCACCGGCTCGTCGATCCTGCGCTCCCAGGCCGTCCCGACCTTCGGGATCCAGGAGAACACGAATGCCCAGTGGTCGGGCCCGACGATGTTCGGGGCCGGCGGTTCCTACATCGCCAACTCGCTGCCGATGCCCCAGGTGGCCTACGTGGCCCAGCAGACCCACGCCCGGACCGCCGCCGTCCTCGCCTACAACGTGGCGCAGTCCTCGGGGGGCTGCGTGGCCGTGGTCAATGGCCTGAAGCGCTACCACGTGCGCACCCCGGTGATCGACTTCTCCATTCCCTACGGGGCGGCCACCCTCGACGCCGATGTCACGCGGATGCAGCAGGCCGGTGTCGATTTCGTGGCCACCTGCATGGACGCCACCGGCGACATCAAGCTGTCCCAGACCCTCCAGCAGCACGGCATGGGGTCCGTGACGCAGTACTGGCTCGACGGGTATGACTCGCAGATCCTCCACAACAACGCCGCCGCCCTCGACGGGGCCTACTTCCTGCTCCAGCAGACGCCGTTCGAGGTGACCCGGCTGGACCGCGGCGTCTACCCCGGCATCGACGCGTTCAACGCCGCGCTCCGTCGCTTCGCCCCGGGCACCGCTCCCTCGGGCACTGCACTGGCCGGGTGGGTCAGTGCCGACCTGTTCGCCGAAGGTCTCCGGGCCATCGGCAACGACGTGACCCGCACCGCGCTGGTCCGGGCCATCAACAAGCTCACCGCCTTCACGGCGGACGGGGCCTACCCGCCGGTCAACTGGCAGATCGCCCACACCGCCGTCAACGATCTCGACTGCACGACCTACGTGCGCGCCGTGGGTGACCACTTCGTGCCCGTCTTCACGACGCCGCAGAGCGTGTACTCCTGCTACGACCAGACCGGTGCGGCCCATCTGTCCACCCAGACCGTGACGACGCTGCCCCTCCAGCCCGGGGTGCCCGGCCGGTGACCCAGTTCCTCAACTACGCCGTGCCCGGCGTGCCCTTCGGGTGCGTCTTCGCGCTCATGGCCGTCGGCCTCGTGCTGACCTACAAGGCGTCGGGAGTGTTCAACTTGGCGTTCGGTGCCCAGGCCTTCGTGTCGGCCCTCGCGTACGTGTCGCTCGACCAGGACGGCTGGCCCCGGTGGGCCTCCACCGTCATCGCCGTGCTCGTCATCGGGCCCCTGGTGGGGGTCCTGCTCGACCGACTCCTGTTCCGGCGCATCCGCACGGCCTCGCCGCTGGTCAAGCTGGTGCCCTCACTGGGCCTGCTCGTCGCGCTGCCCCAGCTGGCGATCATCATCGCCGGGTCGGAACCGTCGATCCCGCCGCCGGCCATCGTGGGCAATGCCCAGCGGGTCTACCTCCACCTCGGTTCCGTGCCGCTCAGCGGTCTGGAGCTGTCGATCAGCGCCGCCACCGTCGTCGTGGTGGCCGGCCTCGTCGTGCTCTTCCGGTTCACGCCGGTCGGCCTCGAGATGCGCGCCGTCGTCGAGAGCCCGCGCATGACCGAGTTGGCCGGGGTGAACGCCGGGCGGGTGAGTGCCTTCGCATGGATCCTGTCGAGCATCATGGCGGCCCTGGCCGGCGTACTGCTGTCCCCCCTGTACTCACAGCTCGACCCGCAGAACTTCACCGTGCTGCTGGTGTGGGGCGTCGCCGGGGCCGTCATCGGCCGGTTCGCCAGTCTCCCGTTGGCACTGGTCGGAGGGCTGGCCCTGGGCATCGCCCAACAGGTGGTCGCCGGCTACATGCCGGCGGGGGTCATCGCCAACGGTCTGCGACCGTCGCTGCCGTTCGTCGTGCTGCTCGTCTTCCTGCCGCTCGTCCGTCAGCGCCAGGTCGACGACCCGCTGTCGTCCTGCGACCCGCCGTCGTCGGCCTCGGAGGCCGCCACCGCCGGCTTCCGGTCGGCGTCGACGGTTGCGACGTCGGGGGGTGCCGTCCATTCGGTCGGGGTGTGGCACCAGCGTCTCGAGGGACTGCCCGGCTCGCGCATGACGGGGATCCTCGTCCGCCGGCCGACTGCCACATTCGCCTGGGTGGTGGGGGGGCTCGCCATCCTGTCGGCGCTGACCTGGGTGCCACCCGACTGGCTCCTGACGATGAACCAGGGGGTGGCCTTCGCCATCATCTTCCTGTCGCTCACCCTGCTGACGGGCATGACCGGACAGATCTCGCTGTGCCAGGCCACCTTCGCCGGGTTGGGCGGCTTCATGGCCGGGCAGCTGGCCAACCACTTCGGGCTGCCCATCGTGCTCGGCATGGTGGCCGGCGGGCTGCTGGCCGCGGGACTCGGCGTGCTGGTGGCCATCCCCACGCTCCGCCTGGCCGGACTGCCGCTGGCCCTGGCCACGTTGGCCTTCGCCCTGCTGGCGGACAACATCCTCTTCCCCAACTCGTGGATCGGCAACGGGGCGGGCGGGATCACCGTCCCCCGACCGTCGGCCGGACCGGTGAGCTTCGCGGCCGCCAAGCCGTTCTTCCTGCTGTCCCTGGTCATCCTCGGCGTCTGCGCGGGCGTGGTGAAACTCGTGGGGGACGGCACCATGGGCCGCTACCTCTCGGCCGTGCGCGGCAGCGAGCTGGCCGCCAATGCGGTGGGCATCGACGTCTACCGCCTGCGGGTGCTGGTGTTCGCACTGTCGGCCGCACTGGCCGGCGTGGGGGGTGCGCTCTTCGGATCCCTCGAGGGATCGCTGTCGGCCAACGACTTCGGCTACCAGATCTCGGCGGTCCTGTTGGTGGTCGTGGCCATCGTGGGGCTGGGCTCGATCGCCGGGGCGGTCGTGGCCGGCGTCGTGTACACCACCCTCCAGGTGGCGGTCACCTCACTGCCCTCCCGGTTCGCCGGGTTGGTGGCGGTGCTCTTCGGCCTGGCCACGCTCAGCTACACCCGGCACCCCGAGGGCTTCCTCGACTTCCTGAGCGGCAGGGTCCAGACAGCCATCGCCGACCGGCGCTCCCATCGGCTCGGGGACGGCCCGGCGGAGCACGGCCCCGTCGACGGCGGAGTGGGGGAGCGCCCCGCGGCGGCGCCCGATCCGGTGATCGGAGGCGCGGGATGAGCGACGTCGGGGCCACGCGACCGCTCCTCGTCGCCGATGGGATCACCAAGCAGTTCGGCGGGATCACCGCGCTCGACCACGTGGACATGGAGGTGGCCGCCGGCGAGGCGGTGGGCGTGGTCGGTCCCAATGGCGCGGGCAAGACGACCCTGTTCAACTGCCTGTTCGGGTTGGAGGACCCCGACGAGGGCACGGTCGTCTTCGACGGCAAGCGCATCAACCGGATGCCGGTGTGGAAGCGCAGCCGCCTGGGGATCGGCCGGACGTTCCAGCGGATGGAGCTCTTCGAGGGGATGACGGTCGCCGATCACCTGCTGGTGGCCGAGCAGGCGGCCAGCGGGACGGTCCGGGTCTGGCGGGACTTCGTCCACCGCGGTGGCCCGACCCCTGCCGAGCTGCACCATGTGGAGGAGGTCCTCGGGCTCCTGGGGCTGAGTGACCTGGCCGGGCGCCCCGTGGACACGCTCGACCTGGGCCACGCCCGTCTGGTCGAGCTGGGCCGGGCCATGATGGGCACGCCCCGCCTGCTGATGCTCGACGAGCCGTCGTCCGGGCTCGACTCCGACGACACGGCGCGGCTGGCACGGATCCTCGGGGAGACCCGCCGCACGACCGGGGTGGCGGTGGTGCTGGTCGAGCACGATCTGGCTCTGGTCGAGTCGACCGTCGACCGCCTCTACGTCCTCAACTTCGGCAAGGTGCTGGCCTCGGGCGCGGTGGACGACGTCCTGGCCGACCCCGAGGTCCGACGGGCCTACCTCGGGAGCACGGCGTGACCGCCACGGCCGGCGACCGGGCCACGGTGGAGGCGGTGGGCGAGGGCCAGCCGCTCCTCGAGCTGCGGGACGTGGGTGCGTCCTACGGCCCCTACGAGGCGCTGTTCGGGGTGTCGTTGACGGTGCGTGCGGGCCGCGCCCTGGCCCTGGTCGGCGCCAACGGGGCGGGCAAGTCGACGGTGGCGCGGGTGGTGTCCGGCCTCGTGCCGACGACCCGTGGCACGATCCGGTTCGACGGTCGGGACATCACGGGACGGCCGGCCTACGAGATCGCCCGGATGGGGCTGTCCCAGCTCACCGAGGGTCGCTCCGTGTTCGCCTCGCTGACCGTCGAGGAGAACCTGACACTGTCCTTCCGTCGGGCGCTCGGCCGCAGGGGCGTGCCCGACGCGCTGGCCCGGGCGTACGCCGCCTTCCCCCGGCTGGGCGAGCGGCGGACGCAGTCGGCGGGCACGCTGTCCGGGGGCGAGCAGCGCATGCTGGCCCTCGCTCGGGTGCTGGTGCTCAAGCAGCGCCTGCTCGTGGTGGACGAGCTGTCGTTCGGGCTCGCGCCGGTGGTGGTCGACGAGGTATACACCGCACTGGAGCGGGTGTTGGCGTCGGGGACCTCGCTCCTGCTGATCGAACAACACGTGGACCGCGCCCTGGTCCTGGCCGACGACGTCGCCGTCCTGAGCAAGGGGCGAGTCGTCTACGACGGCCCGGTGGCCGGGGTCGAGGGGCGCCTCGGCGACCTGGTGCTCGGCCGGCCCGATCCCGGCGAGGGGTAGGGCCGGCCGGACGACCGGGTGCCGCGCGAGGGTGTCCGCGGTCGACTACGCCAGGCTGAACGGCGGGACGCCCGACGAGACGTCCTTGAACAGCTCGCCCTTGGCGGCGGTCAGCTCGGCAGGCGTCCACATCGAGTCGCGGTGCAGCTCGCCGACCGGGTGGAAGCCGCCCATGGCCCAGATGTCGCCGCCGTAGACGATGAAGTTCTGGCCGCTGATGTCTGCGGCCTCGTCGGTGGCGAGGAACGTGACCAGCTGGGCGACGTTGCGGGGGTCGAACTTGTCGAAGCCGTTGTCGGCCTTCGCCATCTCGCCGAAGATGTTCTCCGTCATGCGGGTGCGTGCGCGGGGGCTGATGGAGTTGCACGTGACGCCGTAGCGACCGAGCTCACGGGCGAGCACCCAGGTCATCGACGCGATGCCGGCCTTGGCGGCCGAGTAGTTCGCCTGGCCTGCGTTGCCGAACAGCCCGGCCTCCGACGAGGTGTTGATGATGCGGCCGCTGACGTCCTCGCCGGCCTTGGCCCGGCCCCTCCAGTAGACGGCGGCGTGGTGGGCGGGGGCGAAGTGGCCCTTCAGGTGGACACGGATCACGTCGTCCCAGTCCGACTCCTCCATGTTGAAGCACATCTTGTCTCGGAGGATGCCGGCGTTGTTCACCAGGATGTCGAGCTGCCCGAAGGTGTCGACGGCCTGGTCGACGAGGGCCTTCGCGCCCTCCCAGGAGCTGACGTCCGAGGCGTTGACCGCGGCGTCGCTGCCACCGGCCTTGATCAGGTCGACGACCTCCTCGGCCGGGTGCTTGTCGTCACCTTCGCCCTGGAGGGAGGCACCGACGTCGTTGACGATCACCTTCGCACCCTCGGAGGCGAGCAGGAGTGCCTCCTCGCGTCCGATCCCCCTGCCTGCGCCGGTGACGATGGCGACCTTGCCGTCGAGCATTCCCATGGTGTCCTCCTGAGTTGGTCGTAGCTGTCGTTGATCTGTGGGCGATCATCGGGCCGCGCACGTTGACGACGTGGCGGAACCGGGGAAGCATGGCCGAAACCCACCCCCTCCGCAAGAACAGGACCCGCCCGTGACGCCAGCTCCCGCCCCATTCGACGTGGCCACCCCGGACCGACCGTTGTCCGGCCGGACGGCTCTGGTGACGGGCGGCGGGCGCGGCATCGGCCGGGCGATCGCCCTGGCCCTGGCCGCCGACGGGTGCGACGTGGCGGTCAACTTCCGCCGGGACGCCGACGCTGCGGCCGCCACGGTGGCCGATCTCGAGGACCTCGGGGTCCGGGCCATCGCCTACCCGGCATCGGTCGACGACCCGGAGGCCGCCACCGGGCTGGGCGAGGCCGTGCTGGCCGACCTCGGTCCGGTCGACCTCCTGGTCTGCAACGCCGGCATCGCCAGCCGGGGCCGCACGGTGGCCGAGACCTCCCTCGACGAGGTCGACCGGCTGATGCGTACCCACGTCTATAGCGCGTTCCAACTGTGCCGCGTCCTGCTCCCGCCCATGCGCGAGCGACCCCGGGGAGACCTGGTGTTCATCTCGTCGGTGGCAGCCCGCCAGATGGCGGCCCGTTCGGCGCCCTACACGATGGCCAAGGTGGCCCTCGAGTCGCTCGCCATGACCCTGGCCAACGAGGAGCGGGCCAACGGCATCCACGCCAACGTGGTGGCGCCGGGGTTGGTCGACACCGAGATGGGACGCCGACTGGTGCGAGGGGCGATGGGGGTGGAGGACATCAGCACCCTCGACGCCACGTCGCCGTTCGGCCGGGTCTGCCGCCCCGAGGACATCGCCGCGGTGGTCCGCTTCCTCGTGTCACCGGGAGCCGGCTACGTGACGGGCCAGGTCGTCACCGTCGACGGCGGGGGCTGAGCATCCCGTCGGCGTCGGCGTCGGCATGTCAGCCGGCGGGCGGCTCCAGCACGAGCACGGGGATCACCCGTTCGGTCGCCTTCTGGTAGTCGGCATACGGGGGGTAGGCCTCGACGGCCCGCTCCCACCAGAGGTCGCGCTCGGCCCCGTGGACCTCCCGGGCGATGCGGTCCTCCTTACGGGGACCGTCCTGGAGCTCGACGAGCGGCTCGGCCACGACGTTGGCGTACCAGTAGGGGTGGGTGGGGGCCCCACCCTGCGAGGCGACGATGGCGTGGATCCCGTCGTGCTCGACCTGCATGAGCGGCGTCTTGCGGATCTTGCCGGACCGGGCGCCACGGTTGGTGACGATGACCACGGGCATCCCGGTGTCGAGGAGCGTGGTGGCCTCGGTGCCACCCGACGCCTCGTAGCGGGCCACCTGCTCCCGGACCCACTCCTGCGAACTCGGCTCGTACTCACCTGTCAGGGGCATGGTCCAAGTGAACACCCCCGGCGGCCGGCCCGCCAGCGGATCCCGCCCGGGAACGGGCCCGGGCGGGGCGTCCCGGGTGTCGCGCCAGATCACAACGTGCGGGCGAGAGGATTCGAACCTCCACCCCCGAAGGGACCGGGACCTAAACCCGGCGCGTCTGCCGATTCCGCCACGCCCGCGTGGCCGCCAGACTACCGACGCCCGGCACCGGGGCCGGGCAGGGGTGGCCGGCTCCCGGGAGCCGCCGGGCCCCCTGGCTATAGTCAGCCTGTGCCGACCCCGCCTGCCGCCCCGTCCTCCTCGCCGTCGTCCAGTTCGTCCGCCACCCCGTCCGACCCCGGCGCCGACGCCGGTCCTGGAACGCCGGCGGGCTCCGGCGAGGCCGGGTCCGAGGTGGCCGACCGCATCCGCTACCTGGACGAGGTGATGGCCGAGATCGACGCCGAAGTGCGTCGTCGGCGGGCATCGGGCGACCTCCCGGCCGGCTTGGAGCGCGAGCTGGACGAGCTCTTCCTGGAGTTCTCGCCCGTCGGCCTGCAGGGGCGGGCCCGGCTGCGCGAGACGCTCTCCCTGGTCGACGGTTCGGCCTACGTGGACATCGCCGTCCCCACGGCATCCAACAAGGCGGTGGGCAGCTACATCAAGCGTGCCGTCCGCAAGGGCCTCGGCTGGTACATGAACTTCATCGTCGCCCAGATCGTGAAATTCGCATGGTCCGTGTCCCGCATGTTCCACGTGGTCGTCGACCACATCGAGGACCTCGAGGCGGCGGTGGATGCGCACCGCTCGCCCGATCTCCCGGCGGCGCTGCAGCCGTCGGCCAGCGACGGCGCCTCCTGGTGGGCCCCGGCCGCCGCCGAGGCGCTGGCCGGTGTGCGTGAGCGGGTGGTGGTGGCCGACTGCGGCGACGCCTCACTGGTCGAGTCGCTGCTGGCCGCCGGCGTCGACGCCTACGGGGTCGACCCGTCGGACCTCGCCCTCGAGCCGGCGCTCGACCGCGGAGTCGACGTGCGGGCCGAGGGGGTACTCGACCACCTCGACGTCGTGGCCGACGAGATGCTCGGCGGGATCGTGCTCACCGGCTCGGTCCAGTGGCTCCGCCCCAACGAGCGGGAGCGCCTGCTCGACCTGGTCTCGACCCGCCTGGCTGTCGACGGGACCCTCGTGCTCCACTCGGCGTCGCCGGGAGCCTGGGCCGCCTCGGCACCCGCGGTGGTCCGGGACCTCGCCCCGGGGCACCCGCTCCACCCGGAGACGTGGGCCCACCTCCTCGGGGGGAGGGGATTCGCCGTCGCCTCTACCATCGCCGGGGGTGAGGACCGGCGGCTCGCCCACGTGGGAGATGCCGACGCCGACGCCGACGCGGGCACCGTCAACGCCGTCATCGACGCCATCAACGACCTCCTGCTCGGTCCGACGGAGTACCTCGTGGTCGCCACGCGGGAGCGGTGACCGCCGTCCACCAGTTCGTGCCCGCTCTCCTGCCCCGGGACGCCACGGGGGACCACACACGCGCCCTGCGGGACGCCTTACGGGCCGCCGGCTGGGAGTCCGACATCTACGTCGAGGCCGCCCACGACGAGCTCCAGGACGAGGCGACGTATTTCGAGGAGTACCCGTCCCGCGCTCGACCGGGTGACGTGCTCCTCTACCAGTTGGGCACCTCGTCACCCGTGGCCGAGTTCCTGCTCGGCCGGGACGAGCCTCTGGTGCTCGACTATCACAATGTGACCCCGGAGTCCTATTACGAGGGGTGGGAGGAGCACACGGCCGCCAAGGTGGCGCTGGCCCGTGAGCAGGTCGCCGCTCTGGCACCCCACGCGGTGCTCGGCATCGCGGACTCCGCCTTCAACGCACGCGAGCTCGAGGAGCTGGGCTGCCGGGCGACGGCGGTGGTGCCGATCCTGGTCGACGACGAGGTCGTCCACGGTGCGGTGGACCCGGCCGAGCGCGCCCGACTGGCCGCCGACCACGGGGATGCCACCGTGCTCCTGTTCGTCGGGCGGATCTCGCCCAACAAGTCGCACCAACGGCTCGTCGAGGCCCTGTGGGTCTACCGCCGGCTCTACGACCCGGCCGCCCGCCTGCACCTGGTCGGGCCTGCGGTCACCCCGTCCTACGCCGAGGCGGTCTTCGCTTTCGCCGACGAGCTCGGACTGTCGGACGCGGTGCGCCATGCCGAAGGGCTGACCAAGGCGGAGCTCGCCGCCTGGTACGAGGACGGCGACGTGTTCGTGTGCCTGTCCGAGCACGAGGGGTTCTGCATCCCGCTGCTCGAGGCAATGGGTGCCGGCACGCCCATCGTGGCCCTCGACGCAGGTGCGGTCGGCGAGACACTGGCCGACGCGGGGATCCTGCTGCCGGAGGCCCGTCCGGCGACCGTGGCCGCAGCCGTCGACCGGATCCGGCGCGACGACGACCTGGCGGCGTGGCTGGCCGACGCCGGGCGCCGCCGTCTCGAGGACTTCGCCGCGGCGACGACCCGGCAGCGCTTCGTGGACGTGCTCGCCGGTGTCGTCGGGCGCGAGCCGGTGGTGGCATGAAGCTCGCCTTCGTCACGCCCCGCTACGGCCCCGAAGTCATCGGCGGGGCGGAGACGGCGGCGCGGATGCTGGCCGAGCGACTGTGCCTGCGGCCCGGCTGGGAGGTCGAGGTGCTGACCAGCTGCGCGCTCGACCACCTCACGTGGGAGAACACCGAGCCGGCCGGCACGAGCGTGGTGAACGGGGTGACCGTCAGGCGATTCCCGACAGCGTCCCCGCGGACCCTCGACTACTTCGCGCTGGACGGGCAGCTGCGGGTGGCGCCCGAGGTGGCCACGCTGTCCGAGACCCGCACGTGGGTGGCGCTCAACGGACCGATGTGCCCCGGCCTCGTCGATGCCGTGGCGTCCACGGACGCCGATGTCATCGCCTGCTATCCCTACCTGTTCGCCACCACCGTGGACGCCATCGCCGTGTCGGAGGTGCCCGTCGTGCTGCACCCGGCGGCGCACGACGAGCCGGCCCTCTACTTCTCGGCCTTCCGGCGCAGCTTCCGCGACGTCGACGGGTTCGTCTACCACACCCGGGCCGAGCGGGACCTGATGGAGGACGTGTACCGGATCGGTGCCCGGCCTCAGGTCGTGCTCGGACTCGGCGTCAACGACCCGGCCGGCGTCGGGCGTCCGGGCGGCGACGTGCTCGGCCTCGGTGACCGCCCGTACCTCTGTTATCTGGGCCGGGTCGACGAGCACAAGGGCTGCGGCATGCTCGCCGACTACTTCGCCGAGTACAAGGAGCGGAACCCGTCGGACCTGGCACTCGCCTTCGTCGGCCCGGTGTCGGCCAAGGCGCCCGAGCACCCGGACATCGTGGTCACGGGAACGGTGTCGGAGGCGGACAAGTGGGACATCCTGGCCGACGCCCGGGTCATGGTGACACCCTCGGCCTACGAGTCGTTCTCGCTCGTGGTGCTCGAGGCCTGGACCCTCGGCGTGCCGGTACTGGTCAACGGGGCGTGCGCGGCGACCATGGAGCACTGCCGGCGCTCGGGTGGGGGCCTCTGGTTCGACTCCTACCGGAGCTTCGAGGCCACCGTGGGCCGACTGGCCGGCGACGCCGGACTGCGAGCCGCGCTGGGCGAGGCCGGCCGCCGGTACACGGAGCACAACTACCTGTGGCCCTCCATCATCGACCGCTACACGACGTTCCTCGAAGGTGTGGTGGCGCGTGGTCGTCGGCTGGCACTGCGGCCGGCCCGCCTCGACCTGCAGTCAGGAGGCACGGCCTACGTGCGCGAGGGGGTGGCCGGTGGCGGCTGAGCACGGATCCAATGGTGCGGGAGGGCCGGACGGTCCGGACCCCAGGGCCGGGTTGGCGCCTGACGAGCGGGCCCTGCTCGAGGCGTTCGACCGCCTCCGCCCCCAGGGGACGCTGCGGTGGAACTTCGACGACGCCGTGCGCCGGCTCACCGAGCCCCCTGACGTGCCGGGCCGCTCGTCGCCGTGGACCGGCCTCCCCGCCGACCTGTGGGAGCGGGGGAGGAGCACCAAGGCCTCGGAGCGGGTACTGGGTGACGTGGTCACGGTCGTGTCCCAGGACCTCACCGAGTACACCGACCGGGCCGTCGAGGAGTCCCGAGGGCTGATCGACCTGTCGGTGGACGAGCTGCGACGGGCGACCCTCGACGCCGTGCGGTTCCTGTCGGCCCGGGTCGACCGGCTCGAAGCCGCTGCCGACCCGTTCGGGATCGAGGCCGGCGAGCTCGAGCTCCCGGTCCCGGACACGTTGGACTGGTCCGGTCAGGTCGCAGCCTGGGCGTCAACCCGTGGCGACCTCCCGGCGGTGGTGGGCGAGCTCAGTGCCGACGGACTCGTGGCCTCCGTCGCTGGAGCCGGGGTCGCAGTGGACGCTGTCGACCCCCGGGGTGAGGTGGTCTGGGCGAAGGTGTCGTCGTTGCCGGGCGGGGCCGGAGCCGGGTCGGCCGCCGTGACGGTCACGATGGCCGAGGTCGTCGACCACCTGCGAGGTCTGGCGACCGACAGCCGGGGCAGCGTGATCCTGTCCGGCTGTGTCGACCGCGCCGGCCTGGCCGGCAAGGTCGAACTGGTGGACGAGGCCATCCGGGTGGTGGCGCCGGGAGGCACAGTGGTGCTGCTGGTGTCCGACCAGGCCGCCTGGGACGCCGGCCTCGACCCCGTGGTGCGGGACCTGCTGCCCGGCCGGCCCCTCCACCCCGAAGCGTGGCGGCTGGTCCTGTCCCACCGGGGCGTGCCCGGCTCCGAGTGGCACCACGCACCATCGGGGGCCGTGCACGCCGTGCACGCCGTGGTGGCGGAGGTGGGCCGGTGAGCGGGATCCACCTCTTCGTCCCCATGCTCCACCGACGGGATGCGGTGGGGGAGCACACCCGGGCGCTGCGCGATCGGCTCGTCGCCGATGGCATCGAGTGCCGTGTCTACATCGACATGCCGGATCCCGACACGGTCGAGGAGACCCTTCCGTACCGGGACTACGAAAGCGACGCCCGCCTCGGCGACGTGCTGGTGTACCAGATGGCCACCAGATCGGACATGGCCGCCTGGCTCGCCGCTCGGCCGGAGCCCGTCGTCGTCAACTACCACAGCATCACCCCGGCGGAGTACTTCGTCCCCTGGAACAACTGGATCGCCCGGCACCAGGTCGCTGCGGCCCAGGATCTCGCCGGCCTGGCACCGACGGCCGCCCTCGGCATCGGGGTGTCGGCCTTCGACGCGGAGGAGCTGCGGCTGGCCGGTTGCCCGGAGGTGGCCGTCATTCCCGTGGCCAACGTCCGGCTCCCGCCGCCACCGCCGGACCCCGGGGCGTTGGCCGCCCTCGAGCGCCAGCCGGGCGGGCCGACGTGGCTGTCCGTGGGTCGACTCGCCCCCAACAAGGGCCACGAGGACACCATCGCCGCCCTGTTCGTGGCCCGGGCCACGTCCGCGCCCGACGCCCGCCTGACCATCGTCGGTTCCCCCACGGAGCCCAACTACTCGCGGGCGCTGCACCGGTACGTGGCCGAGCTCGGGCTGGCCGGTGCGGTCACCTTCGTGTCACGGCTCAGCGACGCCGAGCTCTCGGCCCGCTACGCGGCGGCGGACGTGCTGGTGATGCTGTCCCGCCATGAGGGATTCGGGGTGCCGCTGCTCGAGGCGATGTCCCACGACGTCCCGGTCGTGGCCTATGCCGCCGGCGCCATCCCCGACATCGTGGCCGACGCCGGGGTCCTGCTCGACGATCGCGCGCCGCGGCGGGTGGCGGACGAGATCGCCGCGCTCCTGGCCGATGATGGCCGGCGTGGTGCGCTGGTGGAAGCGGGCCATGCCCGACCGGCCGCCCTGGGGCTCGACCGGGCGGCATCGGACCTGGTGGCGGCCCTGCGGGGCGTCGCCGAGCGGGTGGGACGCGGCCCCGTCGGCGCCTCCGTCGTGGCCGCACCGGGCGCCCCCCTGCGTCCGTGAGCGCCCCTGACCAACTAGGCTCATCGCTCATGGATTCCCCTCTCCACCTGCCCGCGTCCGTACGCTCGACCGGCACCGCCGGGGCCCCCGAGATGAAGTCCAACTCCGATGTCGGGCCCGGCTCCGACATCTTCCAGCGCCTCCTCAAGGAGCGCATCGTCTTCATCGGCTCGGCGATCGACCAGAACACGGCCAACCTCGTCTGCTCGCAGCTGATCCTGCTCGAGGCCGAGAGCCAGGACCGCGACATCTCGGTGTACATCAACTCGCCCGGCGGCTCCGTCACGGACGGCCTCGCCATCTACGACACCATGCAGTACGTGCAGTGCGACGTGCGCACCATCTGCATCGGCCTGGCCGCCTCCATGGGCCAGTTCCTGCTGTGCGCGGGCACCCCCGGCAAGCGGTTCGCCCTTCCCCACAGCCGCGTCCTCATGCACCAGCCGTCCGGCGGGATGCAGGGCCAGGCCTCGGACATCGCCATCCAGGCCGAGCAGATCATCTACCTCAAGCGCATGCTGGCCGAGCGGATCTCCTTCCACACCGGCCAGCCGGTGGAGCGCATCGAGGCCGACTCGGACCGTGACCGCTGGTTCACCGCGGAGGAGGCCCGCGAGTACGGGTTCATCGACGAGGTGATCCAGAAGGACGCCACGCAGATGCCGACGGCCGCCTCGGGGTCCGCCACCTGATGAGCCTCGGTGTCGACGAGCCGGCAGCGGCCGGCCCCGAGCCCGAGCGCCCGACGATCATCGGGGGGAGCACCCGGTTCGTGCCGGGTCAGAGCCACGACCGCATCACCGTGGTCAACGGCAAGGTGCAGCTGGGCCAACGCCTGGTCGACCTGTGGCGTAACCGGGACCTCCTCATGCTCCTCACCCGCACGGAGCTGAAGGTCAAGTACAAGGAGTCGGTGCTCGGCTACGCGTGGTCGATGCTCAACCCGGCCCTGGTGCTGGGCATCTACTACATGATCTTCAAGGTCATCTCGCGGACGCCGCAGCCCCATTTCGCCATCTGGCTGTTCTGCGGTCTGCTCGTGTGGAACCTGTTCAACAACTCGGCGCAGGGCTCGACCACGGTGGTGGTGGGGAAGGCCGGGATCATCAAGAAGGTCGCCTTCCCCCGAGAGCTCCTGGCCATGTCGACGGTCGGTGTCGCGGTGGTGCTGTTCGCCATCCAGTGCGGGGTCCTGATCGCCTTCCTGATCGGTTTCCAGCTCACACCGGCCTGGGGGCTCCTGTGGCTCCTGCCGTTGGCGTTCATCGCCCTGCTGGTGTTCACCAGTGCGGTGTCGATCTTCCTGTCCGCCGTGAACGTCTATCTGCGGGACACCCAGCACCTGACCGAGGTCGCGCTGATGGCGTGGTTCTGGCTGACGCCGATCGTGTACCCGTTCGGGCTGGTGGCGAAGCACCTCGCCGCCCACCACCTGACGTGGCTCTACCTGGCCAACCCGATCGCACCGATCGCCATGACGTTCCAGCGGGTGATCTACAACCAGACGCAGTACATCGCGACCGTCGCACAGGGCAACTCGACCCACGTGGTGACCCACGTGCTCCCCTCCTACGGGGCGAGCTGGTACGCCATGATGATCGGCATCGTCTTCGTGGTCAGCGTCGGTCTCTTCCTCCTCTCGCTGGTTGTCTTCGGCCGGCTCGAGGGCAACTTCGCCGAGGAGCTCTGACGTGAGTACCGCCATCGAAGTCCGGGACATCTCCAAGCAGTTCCGGCTCTACACCGAGAAGCAGACGTCCCTGAAGGAACGGATCATCAAGGGCGGCAAGATGCCCTACACGCCGTTCTGGGCGCTGCGCGACGTCAACGTCGACATCCAGCAGGGCGAGACCTTCGGCATCCTCGGCCGCAACGGCTGCGGCAAATCGACCCTGCTCAAGTGCATCGCCGGGATCCTCAAGCCGACGTCGGGCGAGATCCGGGTGCGGGGGAGCCTGGCCGCCATGCTCGAACTCGGCGCCGGGTTCCAGCAGGACCTGTCCGGCCGGGACAACATCTTCCTCAACGGGTCGCTGCTGGGCCTGTCCCATGCCGAAATCGAGAAGCGCTACGACGCCATCGTCGCCTTCGCCGAGCTCGAGGACTTCATCGACAACCAGGTGAAGTTCTACTCGTCGGGCATGTACGTCCGACTCGGGTTCGCCGTGGCCGTCAACGTGGAGCCCGACGTGCTGCTGGTCGACGAGGTCCTGGCCGTCGGCGACGCGTCGTTCCAGCGCAAGTGCCTGGACCACGTGAAGAAGTTCCAGAGCGAGGGCCGGACCATCGTCGTGGTCAGCCACGCCACCGACGTGATCCGGCAGAACTGTGAACGGGTCATGGTGATGAACCACGGCCAGGTGATCACCATCGACGAGCCGGGTGAGGGGATCCGGGTGTTCCTGGCCGACCTGCTCGGCGTCGGCACGCTCGAGCACTCGGAGTCGGGCGGGATCGAGGGCAACGTCCTGGCGATCGGTGCGGTCCACGCCGACCACGGCGGGAGCGGCGAGCGGATGCACCTCTACCCGGGCGAGTCCCTCACCATCACGGCCGACCTCGACAGCCTGGCGCCCGTGCCGAACGCCATGGCCACGATCGCCATCCACGACGACCGCAACGAGTTGGTCTTCGCCTCCGACCCCGACGACCCGATGTGTGCCATCGAGGTTCCCGAGGGCGGCGGCATCGTGCGCTTCCACTTCCCCGAGGTCCCACTGCTCGACGGCACCTACTCGGTCAGCGTCGGCGTGCGCAGTGCCACCGAAACAGCCATCTACGACTGGAAGGACCAGGTCACGAAGTTCGAGGTGGCCAATCCGGGTCGGTCGACCGGTCGGGTGCGCCTGCTGCCCGACATCAGCTTCCGGCTGCGGGGACTCGGCCTGACCGGCGAGGTCCCGGCGGTCAGCAGTGGCGACTACTCGCCGCTCCCCCTGCCAGGCTGGGAGGAGTCGACGGCGTGACCGCCGTCACCAGGATCGACCAGGTCATCCCGACGCTGGCCAGCCGCGATGCCATCGGGGGCCACGTGATGCAGCTCCGGGACCTGCTGCGGTCCCGTGGGTACGCGTCGGACATCTTCTACGGCAATGCCAGTCCCGACCGCCTCGACGAGGGCCTCCCGATCACCCGCGTCGGCGAGCCGTCGAGCACCGGACGCGTGCTCCTCTACCAGCTGTCCATCGGGAGCGGCGTGGCCGATATCTTCCGCGACCGACCCGAGCGCAAGTTCGTGAATTACCACAACATCACGCCGGCGGACCTGCTCGAGGCATGGATCCCTCAGGTCGGCGAGGAGGTTCGATGGGGGAGGGCCCAACTGCGCGAACTGGCCTCGGTGACCGAGTTCGCCATCGCCGACTCGGAGTACAACGAGTCGGAGCTGCTCGCCGCCGGCTATCCGTCCACGACCACGGTGCCGCTACTTATCGACCCCGAGGACTTCACCGGTTCACCCGACCCCGTGCTGAGTGCCCGACTGGACCGCCAGCGACAGGCAGGTGGGAGCGACCTGTTGTTCGTGGGCAAGGTGTCGCCGCACAAGGGCCAGCACGACCTCGTCAAGGCGCTCGCCGCCTACCGACGGCTCTACGACCCGCGGGCCCGCCTCCACATCGTGGGCGGCGCCATCTCCGAGGAGTACCAGCGGGCCGTAGAGCGCTTCGCCGGCGAGCTGGACCTGGCCGATGCGGTCGAGTTCGCCGGGTCGGTCACCCACGAGGAGCTGATCGCGTACTACGAGCACTGTGACGTGTTCCTCTGCCTCTCCAACCATGAAGGCTTCTGCGTCCCGTTGCTCGAGTCCATGTACCACCGGCTGCCGATCGTCTCCTACCAGTTCACCGCCGTGCCCGAGACGGTGGCCCAGGCCGGCCTGATCCTGCCCGACAAGGAGCCGGCCCGGGTCGCGGCCGCCATCCACCGGGTGGTGGAGGACGCCAGGCTGCGGGCGGAACTGGCCACGGCGGCCGGGGAGCGGGTCGACTGGTTCGCCCTCCACCGGGTCCAGGACGGGTTCGTCGCCGCCCTGGAGACTGCCTGCGCCGCGTGACCCCACGCCGTCCCGGGCCGGAAGGCGGGTCCCCCGGCGGCCCGGCATGAGGATCGCCTTCGTCGTCCCGAGGTACGGCCCGGCCATCATCGGCGGGGCCGAGACGGCCGCCCGGCTGCTGGCGGAGCACCTGGTCACCCGCAAGGGCTGGGACGTCGACGTCCTCACCACCTGCGCCGAGGACTTCGTCACCTGGGAGGACGTCTACCCACCGGGTGAGGAGCGCATCGCCGGGGTCCGGGTGGTCCGCATCCCATCGGCCGCCGGCCGCGAGCTCTCGTTCCACCCGCTGTCGGCGGCCCTCCTGGCCGACCCGACGTCCGCCTCGATCGACGACGCCGAACGGTGGTTGGACCTGCAGGGACCGGTCGCCCCCGACCTGGCCGATGCGGCCGAGGCGTGGGACGGCGATGCGATGGTCTTCTACCCCTACCTCTACTGGCCGACGGTCCGGGTGATCGGCCGGGTGCGGGTCCCGACGATCCTGCATCCGGCCGCCCACGACGAGCCGGCCCTGTACCTGCCGATCTTCCCGGCGGTCTTCGACGCCGCCGACGCCCTCGTGTTCCAGACCGGGGCCGAGCGCCACCTGGTCGAGTCGATGTTCCCCGTCGCCTCCCACCACCAGCTGCTCCTCGGCCTGGGCGTCGACGACCCCGACGACCCTCCGGCCGCCACCGGTGCCGTGTCTGCCGACGGACGCGGGGACGGACCGGGGCCGACGCCCGACGCCCCGTTCCTCACCTGCCTCGGGAGGATCGACGACCACAAGGGGACCACACTGCTGGCCGCCTACTTCGCCCGCTACAAGGAGCGCCACCCGGGGCCGCTCCGACTCGTACTGGCCGGACCGGTGGTCGAGGCACCCCCGCCGCACGCGGACATCGACGTGGTCGGCCCCGTGTCTGAGGCGGACAAGTGGGACCTGCTGTCCGGTGCCGCGGCCGTCGTGTCGCCGTCACCGTGGGAGGCGTTCTCGCTGGTGGTGGCCGAGGCCTGGAGTGCCAGGACGCCGGTACTGGTGAATGCCGGGTGCGCGGCAACCGTCGAGCACTGCCGCCGCTCCGGGGGCGGACTGCGCTTCGACGGGTACGGCGAGTTCGAGGTGGCGGTGGACCGGCTCGTCGGCGACGAGGCCTTCGGAGCCACCCTGGGTGCCCGGGGCCGTGCCTACGTGGACGCCCACTTCCGGTGGCCGGTCATCGTCGACCGGTATGCCGCATTCGTCGAGGCCGTCGTCGTCCGGGGCGCACGCACCCAGCGCTGAGGGGCGACTGAACGGTCCATCGGTGCGGCCGGTCAGTTGGTGAGGGCGTTGCCCAACGGGAGCGGGACATCGGTCGTCACGATCGGCACGCCGAGTATCGACGCACCCGGAGTGATCCTCCACACCAGGTAGCCGGCGATCCTGGCGTGGGGGACGAGTGTCGCCTGGCCACTGGTCAATTCGTCCAGACCGCGCAGTGCCGGCGAGGCGATCAGGTAGACCGAGCCGCCGGGGGCCACGGCCACGGTGCTGCGGCCGTCGTAGTACAGCGACCCGCCGTACTCGGCGTACTCGGAGGTGCCGGGAGAGACCAGCACGATGTGCTGCGACGGCAGGATCGAGCCGGCCTGCCGGAAGAAGGACTCGCCGCCGTCCAGCGAATCGATGACGATCACGTCGGTGGTCGGATGCACCGACGCACCGAGGCGGGCGAGCTGTGCGTCGATCCGGTCGACCGAGCGGATGTGGGCCAGGGTGTCGTCGAAGGGGGCCTGGTACCTGGCCTGGGTGAACCAGAGCCCGTGGGCGCCGAACTGCGTGCGGAAGGGCAGCACGCCCCCAGCGGTCAGGAAGCGGTCCGCGCCGAAGACGGCGATGGCCACGACCGCGGCGGTGGCTACCACACCCCAGGCGCGTGCCCACGCCCGGTGCCCGGGTCGGGAGTGCAGGAGCGCCGCCGGTGCCAGGAGCAGCGCGATGACCGTGCCGGGCAGGTAGGACAGCAGATAGCCACCCTTGGCGAACTGCACCAGGGCCACGATGGCCATCGGTGGCACCGTGGCGGCCACCAGGATCGCCGTCCGGGACTGGTACCAGGGCCGCCCCCACGGCGGCGGACGCCGACGGTGTCGGGGCCCGGTGGTCCTGGGAACGGCGTCGTGCGCATGACGGTCGGCAACGGGGCCGCCCGGTGCCACGTCGGCGTCGTCGGTGCGGCGGACGGCGCGCACGAGGGCGCGGACGCCGAGTCCGAACGCGGCCACCATGGCCAGGGCCGCCAACGGGAGGAGCGCCACGGTGGTGTAGGCGGCAAAGGTGCCGAGGTTCACCGAGCTGCCCGAGGCGTGCTCGAGGACGGAGGTGGCATCGGCCGCCCCCTGGGATTCGATCCGGCTGGCCCGGAGCCACGTCGTGATCCCACCAGGCTGGGCCAGGGCCATGGGGACGACCCACGCGGCGAGTGCTGCGAGGCCGAGGCCCACGGCCGTCAGGGCCTCGCGGGTCCTGCGTACGGATCCGAGGACCGCCAGCAGGGCCAACGGCAGGAACATCGCGCCTGCGGACTGGCGGAAGCCGGTCACCAGGGCGAGGGCGAGCAGCGCACCGGCGCCGTGCCAGGAATGGGGGCGGGCCCGCCAGGCCAGGATGATCAGTAGCGGCGCGATGGCCAGGTCGAAGGAGTACACCGCGACGGTCGAGCCGCTGAACCAGGCGAACGGCGACGTGGCGACGAGGACGCCGGCGAGGATGCCCACCCAGCGCCCCCCGAGGTCCCGTCCAGCGACCACCGTCAGCCCGGCCGCGGCGGCCGATGCCACGGCCGCCACGAGCACGAGTGACTGCACGGTGCCGACCCCCGTCTCATGGAGCAGCCGACCCGCCTCCACGTAGAGCCAGTAGCCGGGCGGCTGGGGTCGCCCATGGGTCACGTCGAAGCGGGACACGGCTGCGACGTACTGGGCGGAGTCCCAGTCCGTGGGACCGTGGGCCGCAGTGACCAGACGACCGACGAGGGTCGCCACCCCGATCACCCAAGGGGTCAACAGGTCGAGCACCTGGAGGCGTACGGTCGCCGCCCGGTCGGACGCGAGACGACCCGGCCTGCGACGAGGTGCCGGACGATCGCCGCGGGAAGGGTCGGCCGGTCGCTGCGCCACCGACGGACCGTGGACCACCGGGCCGGTGCCCGCGCCGATGACGGTCCGTTCATAAAACACATGTCAGCGTACCGAGCAATGTGCCGGATGCCGGGTATCCTCCGCCCGGTCGGAGCGGGGAAATCGGCTCAAGTTCGGAGTATTCGCGCCGATACGGGTTAGAACAAGTGTGTCCGACCGACGGCCGTCGGCGCCGGGATGGCCGCGAGCAGGTGAACCGTCGGGTTTCCTGACGGAGGAGACGAGGGATTCGATGCAACTGGGGAACCGTGGACGGCAGTCGGGCGCGCTCGAGGCGAGACACCCGGGACACACCCGGAGCCGATGGGCGCGCACGACGAGGGCGGTGTCGGTGGCCGCACTGGTAGGCGCAGTGTCCCCCGTACTGGCCGCGACGTCGGCCACCGCCGCCCACGCAGGGCCCGCGCCTCGGATTCCCGGCATCTCGCTGGCCTGGCAGCAGGTCCTCCCGGACGCGGGGTCGCCCATCGCCGAGAGTTCGCCCAACGTCGCCACCCTCGACAACGGAGGCAACTCGGTCGTCGTCGGCGACCGGGCGGGCAACGTCTACGCCTTCCACCTGTCCAACGGGTCCCAGGTCTCCGGCTGGCCGGCCAACGTCGGTGCCCCCGTCGACTCGACCCCGTCGGCCGCGCCCAACGGCTCGGGAGCCGATGACATCTTCGTGGGATCGGGCAACGCAGGGGATCCCAAGGCCGGTGGTTACACCGGCATCACCAGCACGGGCATCCCCTTCTGGTCACGCTCCGCCGTCGATCCGCAGGGAAACGAAGGGGTCCAGGCCTCGCTGGCCGTGGGCACGTTGCAGGGAGCCCAGTCCGTGGTCGCGCCGTCGCTCGGCATGGAGGAGTACGCGCTGAACACCGCCACCGGCAACGTCGTGCCGGGCTGGCCGTTCTTCACGGCGGACAGTGGCTTCACCACGCCGTCGCTGGCCGACCTCTACAACAACGGTCAGACCGAGGTCGTGACGGGGGGTGACTCCTCGACCGGTTGGGCCGATGGCCAGCACTACACGGCCGGCGGCCACCTGCGTGTCATCGGGAGCGGTGGGAACCTCATCTGCTCCTACAACACGAACCAGACCGTCGACTCGTCGACCGCGGTGGGGAACTTCCTCGCCGGAGGGGGTACGGGCATCGTCTTCGGTACCGGCAACTTCTTCCCGGGTGCGCCGGACACGAACATGCTGTTCGCCTCGGACAACCACTGCAACATCCAGTGGCGGGTCGACCTCGGCGGCAACACGGTCTCCAGCCCCGCCATCGGCGATGTGCTGGGCAACGGCGGCGAGCAGGTGGTCGAGGGCGTGGACACCGGTTCGAACGGTGTCGTGTCCGTGCTCAACGGTGCGAACGGTCAGCAACTGCCGGGCTGGCCGGTGACGACCCCGGGACGCATCATTGGCGGCGTCACCCTGGCCGACCTGACCAACGGTGGCTACAACGACGTGCTCGCCCCGACCACCGACGGGCTCGAGATCTTCGACGGCAAGACGGCCCAGCTGGTCGCCACGCTCGGCCAGGGTGCGGTCGCCCTGCAGAACTCGGCCCTGGTGACCACCGATCCCGACGGCTCCATCGGCATCACCATCGCCGGCTACGGGGCGGGTAACGAAGGCATCATCCAGCACTACGTCGTGAGCGGCTCCACCGGCCACTCGCTCGGACTGCGCTCGTGGCCCCAGTTCCACCAGAACTCGCAGCTGACCGGCTGGCTGGCCGCCGCCGCCCCCGGTCACCTCAACTCGCCGATCGTGGCCATGTCGTCGACGCCGACGGGCCACGGGTACTGGAACGCGGCCTCTGACGGCGGCATCTTCGCCTTCGGTGACGCCGCCTTCCATGGTTCGATGGGCGGCCAGCCGCTGACGCGCCCCGTGGTCGGTATGGCCGCGACGTCGGACGGCAAGGGCTACTGGGAGGTGGCCGCGGACGGCGGCCTGTTCGCCTTCGGCGACGCGGACTTCCACGGCTCCATGGGCGGGCAACCACTCGCCCAACCGGTGGTGGGGATCGCCGCCACTCCGGACGGGAGGGGCTACTGGGAGGTGGCCGCGGACGGCGGCCTCTTCGCCTTCGGCGACGCGGGCTACTTCGGCTCGACCGGGAACATCCGGCTCAACCGTCCGATCGTGGGCATGGCGTCCACGCCGGACGGGCGCGGCTACTGGCTGGTCGCCTCCGACGGCGGGGTGTTCGCCTTCGGGGATGCCGGCTACTTCGGCTCGATGGGCGGGCAGCAACTCAACAGGCCCATCGTGGCGATCGCGGCCCACGGCTCGAGCGGCTACTGGCTCGTGGCCTCCGATGGCGGCGTGTTCAGCTTCGGGTCGGCGCCGTTCTACGGCTCGACCGGCAACCTGACACTCGCTCAGCCGGTCGTCGGCATGTCGCCCGGACCGCGCGACGACGGGTACTGGATGGTGGCGGCCGACGGAGGCATCTTCGCCTTCGGCGACTCCGAGTACTTCGGCTCGATGCCGGCGGTGCTCGCTCCACCGCGTGGGTTCGACTGAGCCCGCACGCGCTGCTGAGACGGCACAGGCGTGGTCCGAACATGACCGCCCGGTTCGGCGCACGTCGAGGACGGGGAGGGGCGTCCCCCTGAGGGCGATGGTCCGGACCTATCGTTGATGGACGTGTCCGATCAGCGATCCAGGGGCGTCGCTGCGGCGTCTCCACCATCCGTCGTCTCCGGCGTCCACCGGCACCTGCGCCACGCCCTGGTGGCCGCGGCGGCCTGCGTGGCGGGTGTGGTGCCGCTGGCGGGCACCGTGGCCTTCGCGCCGACCGCCCAGGCCTACCCGTCGGCAACCGTCAACCTGACGGGTCACGGCTACGGGCACGGCCGAGGAATGGGCCAGTGGGGCGCCTTCGGGTATGCCTACGACGGCTGGTCCTGGCAGCAGATCGTCGGGCACTACTACTCGGGTAGCACGCCGACGGCTGTCTCGGCGTCCCAGGACGCCACCGACATCCGCGTCGTCATGACCGAGAACAACGGCAACAGCGTGATCGTGACCTCAGGTAACGGCTTCCTCCTCTGGGGGCAGCGCTTCACAGCCGGGCAGGCGGTGGAGATGGTGCCCAATGGCGCGGGCACGTGGAGCCTGTACTCCGGGTCCTCATGCGGCGGACCGTGGTCGGGCCCGTTCGCCACGGGTGCGCTGAACCCCGTGGTGATTCCCGACCACGAGACGGTGATCGGCGACCCGCCGGCCACCGTGGCCGCGGACGCCCTGCAGCTGTGCCAGGCGGGCGGCAACGTCTCCGTCCGGGGCGTGCTGATGGCCAGGTACAACACCGGCTCGCCCGCCGCGCCCCGGACGGTCAACGTTCTGCCGCTGGAGGACTACGTCGCCGGGGTCGTGCCCAACGAGTCGCCCGCCTACTGGGGGACCCTGGGCGGGGCGGGGGCGCAGGGCCAGGCCCGGGGATTCCAGGAGCTCGAGGCCCAGGCGGTGGCCGCCCGCTCCTACGTCATGGCCGCACTCGGCTCCTACGGCGACTACGCCGACACGTGCGACCTGACCTGCCAGACGTTCCGCGGCATCGCCAACGACAGCCCGCTCACCGACGCCGCCACGATGGCCACCTCATCGGTCGTCATGGAGGAGGGTGGCCGGATCATGACCACCGAGTACTCGGCCTCCACCGGCGGGTACACAGCGCCCGGCACATTCCCGGCGGTCGTCGACGACGGGGACTCGATCTGTCCGCCCGGTGTCAACGGCGCTTGCAACCCGAATCACACGTGGCAGGCCTCCGTCCCGGTCACGTCCATCCAGTCCACCTGGCCGCAGCTGGGCACGCTGGAGTCGATCTCGATCACAGGGCGCAACGGCTACGGCGACTGGGGCGGCCGGGTGACGTCGATGACCCTCGTGGGATCGTCGCAGGACGTGGTCGTGACAGGCGACCAGTTCGCCGCGGCGTTCAACCTCCTGTCGGACTGGTTCATCCCGACGAACGCCCTGCCGAGCGCGGCGGTGGGCATGGCGTCGACGCCGGACACCAGGGGCTACTGGATCGCCGGGTCGAACGGCACGGTACGCGCCTTCGGGGATGCCGCACCCGTCGGCTCGGCCGGTGGTCAACCGCTGGCCGCACCGGTGGTCGGCATCGTGGCCACACCGGACGGGAAGGGCTACTGGGAGGTCGCGGCCGACGGCGGCGTCTTCGCCTACGGTGACGCCGGCTTCTACGGCTCGGCCGGGGCCCTGCACCTGAACCAGCCGATCGTCGGCATGGCCCGCACGGCGACCGGTCGCGGCTACTGGCTGGTGGCGGCGGACGGTGGCATCTTCAGTTACGGCGACGCCACGTTCCACGGCTCGACCGGGGCGATGACCCTGAACAAGCCCGTCGTCGGCATGGCGGGCACGCCGGACGCCGGCGGGTACTGGCTCGTCGCGTCGGACGGCGGCATCTTCGCCTTCGGCGATGCCGTGTTCTACGGCTCGATGGGCGGGCAGCCGCTCAACCGGCCGATCGTGGGCATGACGACCGGCGCCGGAGGGACCGGCTACCGGCTGGTCGCCTCGGACGGTGGCATCTTCGACTTCGGCAACGCCGGGTTCTTCGGCTCGGCCGGCAACCTCGTGCTGGCCCAACCCATCGTCGGCATGTCGGCCACCCCCGACGGCGGCGGCTATTGGCTCGTGGCCGCGGACGGCGGCATCTTCAATTACGGGAACGCCGGCTTCTACGGCTCCGGGTCGTCCTGAACGCCGAGCCAGGGGTCGGCGGTCACTCGACGGCGGCTACTTGACGATCCTGACGGTGGAGGTGTTGTCGGCCGTCCCGAAGGCTGACACGAAGGAGGAGTTCTCGAACAGTAGGTTGCCGCCGTTTCGAACCCTCCATGTCGGAACGTCGATCGTGCCGCCCCCAGCCTCCCGTCCCACGGCAACGCCGAGGAAGGTGAGCGAACCACCGTCCTGATTGATGCACGGTTGGGGGTTCAGGCGCCTGCATGAGATCGCTCCGCCGACGAACGTGACCTGCGCGTTGCTGCCGGGACTCGAAAGGGCGACGTGATGGAATCCCGTGCAATCGGAGATGGTGATCGGACCACCGAGGAACTCGACCATGTTGAACCCGGCGTCGTCGATGCAATTGGAGATGGTGACATTGTCGGAACCACGTCCGGCGATGTCGGATTCGAAGTCGAACCCGGCGTCAGCGGGGCTGACGATGTGCACGTTGTTCAACGTCGAATCGGACACCTCTGCCAAGGTGACTCCCTGGCGTCCGGCGTTGATGGTGGTGAAGCCGTCCACTGTCAGTCCGGTGACTGGAGTCCGATCGATCGGCGTGTGCGCGACGAGTTCCAGTCCGTCACCCCACGTGTCCTTGGCGGTGACACCGATGATGGTCACGTCGGTGGCGGACACCAGCTTGATGCCGGCCTCGGTCACCAACTTCGGGTGGAAGGCGCCAGTCGCGTTGGCTCCGAGCACCGTCAGTCCTGAGAGGGTCACGTGGGAAGTCTCATGCACGCTGATGATCGGCTTCAGGCAGTCCCAGCTGGCATCGGGAGGCACCACGGTGGACGGGTCGTAGAACGTGCCCCCGATGATGGTGATCGGGCTCCGCAGATGGATGCCCTGGGGAACGTCGTAGCAGGCGGTTGTCGACGACCGGAAGACCGACCCGGCGGGTAGCGAGTCGAGATACGTCTGCAGGCCCGGCGTCGCGGGCGAGGAACAGGTCGAGTCGAACGTGGCCGGACCGGGGACCGTGGTCGGTTCCGTCGTCGCTGTGGTTGTGGGCGGAACGGTGGTCGTTGACGTCGGGACCGTGGTCGTGGTCGTCGTCGTCGTGCCCGTACCGCCCTGTCCCGACCGACCAGTGGACGACGGCTGGGTCGTGGCGGTGGGCGCCACCGTGGTCACGGTGGTGGACGTCACGCCTGCGGGCGTAGTGGTCACGGTGGTCGTCGACGTGGTCACCGACTGGGGGCGCGTGGTCGTGGTCACCGTGGTCGTCGGCGACACGACGGTGGTTCGCGTGGTGGCGCGGCCGGGAGCGGCGGTGGCGACGACCTGGTGGGTGCCCACGGCGCCGGCGGGCCCGGTGGGGGCACTTGCCACCAGTGCCGTGCCGACGAGGACCGCGACCACGGCGATACCGGTCCCGATGCGCGTGCCGATCGACCGGCGCGGGCGAATGCCCTGCCGGAATCCTGCGTCCTGCCCCTGCTGCATGGCCCCTCCATCTGCCCACTGAGGGTCGGGCGCGCCAAGGCGGCATCGATGGTGGTGCCTGCTCCGGCAACCCGGCTGACTCGGTGAGCCCCGTGGTGTTGCGTCCCCTCCTCGCAGAGGGTTTGCCCTTGTCCTGCAGGCTCCGTCTCCTGTGCACGGTGCCTTATGAGTATCGTACGCTTCGTGTGCAATTACCGCAATGAGTGATGAGGAAAACGCACAACGTGGTGACAAAGGTCCCTCGCCCGCCGTACACGGGGTCGACGCCGCAGGTGCCTCCGTGTCCGTCGGGGGACCGACGGGTGCGCGGAGTCCTCGGGACGAGGTGTCCCGCCACCTAGTCTCAGGACGGATGGACGAGGCAGCGACGGACGGACAGCGAACAGTGGCGAAGGCGGCGACCGATCCCGGTCCGCCGCCTGCGCCTGCACCCGACGTACCGCAGGGCACCGGCCGGTGGTCGGCACGCTCGTGGCGGGCCATCTTCTTCGCCCCCGTCGGGGACGGCCGTCGTCGTCGGCGGGGCAGCGACGCCATCCGCGTCGGGATCGCGCTGCTGGTGGTCGTGATCTGCTGGCTCGCCACCCGCGTCAACCCGTCCAGCGAGAAGGCCCTCATCAGTGCCGTCACCCCGGTGCCCGAGGGCATCAAGTGGCTGGTGACCTCGGTCGCCTGGGTGGGCTCGGTCGGACTCGTGGTCGTGGTCGTGGCCCTCGCCCTGATCTCGCGCCGGACCGAGGTCATCCGTGACACCGTGCTGGCGGGGGCCGGTGCCTGGTTGGTGTGCGTCGGACTCGGCGTCCTGCTCGGCCCGGACGGCGGCCGACCGACGGCCACTGCGCCCCACGGGTTCGACCTGGCGTTCCCGGTGGCCCGGGTGGCGGCAGCGGTGGCGGTGGCCGCCGCGGCCATGCCCTATTTGAGCCGCTGGGTCCAGCGGGCGATCCTCGTGACGGTCGCCCTCCTGGCCGTGGCCACCATGGTGTCGGGCTACGGGCTGCCGGTTGCCGTGCTGGCCAGCCTGGCGATCGGCGTGCTGCTCACCGCGATCGTGCACCTGGTCTTCGGGTCGCCGCTCGGACTCGCCTCGGCCGCCGAGGTGAAGCTCCTGCTCGCCGACCTGGGCATCGCCGTCGATGGGATCGAGCCTGCGTCGAAGCAGTCATGGGGGATGGGCAGGTTCTCGGCACGACTGGACGGCAGCAGCCTCGACGTGTCGTTCTACGGCCGCGACGCGGCGGATGCGCAGCTGCTGTCGAAGACGACCCGATTCCTCCTCTACCGGGACTCCGGCCCCACCCTCACCTTCACGCGCCGCCAGCAGGTCGAGCACGAGGCGTACCTGACGTTGATGGCCGACCGGGCCGGTGCCCGGGTCGCCACCGTCCTCGCCGCCGGACCGGCGGGACCGGCGAAGGACGCGCTGTTGGTGACCCGGCCGCCGCCCGGTCGGCGGCTCGCCGAGCTCGCTCCCTTCGTCCTGCCGGCGGCGGAGACATCCGATGGTGGGGAGGACGGGGGTTCCGCCGGAACGGACGTCCTGACCGAGGCCGTGGAGTCGGACGTCCGGCCGGATGTCGTGGAGTCGGACGCCGTGGAGTCGGACGCCGCCGCGCCCGCGCCCACCGACCGCGCCCTCACCGACGAGGCACTCGACGGGATCTTCGCCCAGGTGCTCAACCTGCGGCGCGCCGGTATCGCCCACGGCGCACTGTCGACCGAGACGATCGTGCTCGCCGACGATGGCACGTCGGGTCTCGTGGACATGCGCGCCGCGGCCACTGTGGCCACCACCGACCAGCTCGACCGGGACCTCGCAGCGACGATGGCCGCGACGGCGTTGGTGGCCGGACCGGAGCGGGCCGCTGCCGCCGCGGCCCGCACGGTCCCGTCCGACGCGCTGGCTGCCGCCCTGCCGTACCTCCAGCGGGCCGCCCTCGACCCGATCGCCTCGCGGACCCTGCGGGGTAAGAAGCCGATCCTGGCGGCACTACGCGACGAAGGGGCCAAGGCGGCCGACATCGAGGTCCCCAAGCTCATCGAGCCGCGACGCATCAGCTGGGTGAACCTCGTCCTGGTGGTGGGCACCCTGATCGGCGGGTGGGCGCTCATCGGCGTGCTGGTCAACGTGACCCACTCGTGGAGCACCATCACGGGCGCCAGGTGGGGCTGGGTGGCGGCCGTGTTCGTGCTTGCCCAGGCCGTCTACCCGGCCCTGGCCGTCACGACGATCGGATCGGTGACCGACACGATCCCGTACGGCAGGACCGTCGCCCTCGAGGTGTCGAACACCTTCGTGTCCCTGGCCGGGGGCACGATGGGCTCACTCGCCACCCGCGTCCGCTTCTTCCAGCAGCAGGGCTACGACGCCACGCTGGCCGTCAGCTCCGGCGTCCTGATCTCCACGGCGAGCTGGATCGTGAAGGGCGGCCTGTTCGTGATCGCCATCCCGATCGCCATCTCGCAGTTCCACTTCGGCGATGCCCCGACGAGCACCGGTGGCGGGTCGGGGAGCTCGACGGCGACACTGGTCTGGATCATCGTCATCGCCGTCGTTGGGCTCGGGATCGTGCTGGGACTCCTGTTCGCCATCCCGCGGTGGCGGCGGCTGGCAGCGGCCAAGCTCCGGCCGAAGGCGTCCGAGGTCTGGAAGCACCTCAAGGTGCTCTCCACCCACCCCCGCAACCTGGTGGAGATCTTTGGTGGCGAGATCGTCGGCCAGCTGTTGGTCGCCATGGCCCTGGGCGCCGCACTGCACGCCTTCGACCAGCACCTGAGCCTCGCCTCACTGCTGATCGCGCTGACGCTGGGGTCGATGATCGGCGGCATTTCGCCGGTGCCGGGTGGCATGGGCGTGGTGGAGGCCGGGATGATCCTGGCCCTGACCGCGGCGGGCATCCCCCAGGACGACGCTGTCGCGGCTGTCTTCGTCCAGCGGCTCTTCACCGCCTACCTCCCGCCGATCTGGGGCTGGTTCTTCCTCATCTGGATGCGGAAGAAGGAATATCTGTAGACCAGGCGCGCCGCGCCGCCGCGGGCGGTTCCGCTCAGCCGTCGAGCCGGCGGGGCCCCGTGTCCTCCAGGCCAGGGAAGTTCCGCAGCCGGCCGAGGGTCCCGAGCCTGCCCACGTTCACCCCGGTGTCGGCGGCCCGCAGCATCCGCAGGTCGCCCCGGCTGTTCCCGTAGGCCCACAGCCGGGCGTCCTCGAGGTCGTTGTCAGCCATCCACAGCCGCAACCGACGGATCTTCTCCTCACCCCGGCAGTTGCCACCCTCGTAGCGCCCGGTCAGTCGGCCCGACTCGTCGACCTCGAGCAGTGTGGCGATCGACCCGTGGGCCGCCAGCCGCTCGGCGGCCACCCGGATGTAGGCGTCCGGCGAGGCCGACACCACTACGATCCGGTCGCCCCGGCCGCGGTGCCAGTCGAGCCGCCGGCGCACGTCGGGCCGGACGTGTGCGGCCAGGTGGCCCACCGCGAACTCGGCGCCCACCCGGTCGAGGTGTTCGGCGTCCACTCCGCCGAGCACGCGGGTGAACAGCTCCTCCTTCGTCCGGTCGGCCACTTCACCGCCGGCCACCGCGGCATGGGCCAGGCGCGGTGCCAGCTGGGCCGAGGCCCGGGCCACGGCAGCACGACCGGCCACCGCACTCAGGAAGTCGAACACGCTCCCGCCGGTCGTCAGGGTCCCGTCGAAGTCGAATGCGGCGACGTCAGGCACGATTCCCCCGACTCAGGCGTCGGTGCCGGCGACGGTCGCCCCGGCCCGGCCCGCTCCATCGGCGAAGCGCGACGCACCCTCGAGCGCCTCGCCCGAGGACAGGCTGTCGAGGCCGAGCCTGGTCTCGACCAGGAGCGCCTCGTCCACCGGCAGGTCCCACTGGGCGAGCGCCGACCGGCGGTCGTTGCGCATGCAGGCCTGGGGGAGAGCGGCGAGCTCGGTGGCCCAGGCGATCGACTCCTCGAGTGCGGTGCCCGACGGGACGACCCGGTTGGCCAGTCCCATGGACAGCGCCTCCGCCGCCCCCACCGCACGGCCACTCAGGATCAGGTCCATGGCCCGCCCCTCGCCGACGATGCGGGGGAGCCGGACGGTGCCACCGTCCACCAGCGGCACGCCGAAGCGCCGGCAGAAGACGCCGAACACGGCGTCCTCGGCGGCGACCCGGAGATCGCACCACACGGCGAGCTCGAGCCCACCGGCGACGGCATGGCCCTCGACGGCGGCGATCACGGGCTTGGAGAGCGCGAGTCGTGTCGGCCCCATCGGCCCCGGGCCGCCCTCGGTGACGCGGTTGCCCGTGCCCGAGGCGATGGATTGCAGGTCGGCGCCCGCACAGAAGGTGCCGTCGGCGCCGGTCAGCACGGCGACGGACGCGGTGGCATCGGTGTCGAACGCCTCGAACGCCGTCAGCAGGGCGTCGGCCGTCGGTCGGTCGACGGCGTTGCGACGCCGGGGGCGGTCGATGGTCACGATGGTCACCGGACCGTGTCGCTCCACGCGCAGGGGATCGCTCATGGTCTCAGCATGGCTGCTGGCGGGCGGTCCGGCCAGTACCCCCGATTCCGGTCGTTAAACCTGACGGATCCGGTCGACAATTGCCCGGGACCCGGCTAAGGTGTCGTCCTGTCGCTCCGGGAGAAACCGGTGGGCCGCCGGTGGACCGGTCCGCACCAGGCGACGAGCAGCGCAGCACCGCTGCAGCCACCGACGCACACCACCGCCCGAGCGCGAACGCACGAGCACGAACGACAAGGAGCACGACATGGCCATCCGCCTGGGCGACGAGGCCCCCGACTTCACCGCCGACACCACCGAAGGCACGATCAACTTCCACGAGTACCTCGGGGACAGCTGGGGCGTGCTCTTCTCGCACCCGAAGGACTTCACGCCGGTCTGCACGACCGAGCTGGGCGCCTTTTCCGCCGCCAAGGCCGAGTTCGACAAGCGCAACACGAAGCTCATCGGGCTGTCCGTCGACGACGTCTCCTCCCACAGCAAGTGGGCCGGCGACATCGAGGAGACGCAGGGCACGGCCCTCGCCTTCCCGCTGATCGGCGACGAGGACCGCAAGGTGGCCGACCTCTACGACATGATCCACCCGAACGCCAATGACACCCTCACGGTGCGCTCGGTGTTCATCATCGGCCCCGACAAGAAGGTGAAGCTCACCCTCACGTACCCGGCCTCGACCGGCCGCAACGTCGACGAGATCCTCCGGGTCATCGACTCGCTGCAGCTGACCTCCGACTACAAGGTCGCCACCCCGGTGAACTGGAAGGACGGCGACGACGTCATCGTCGTGCCGGCCCTGTCGGACGAGGAGGCCACCGAGCGCTTCCCCAAGGGGTTCACGGCCCTCAAGCCGTACCTGCGGGTCACCCCCCAGCCCAACAAGTAGTCCCCACCGCCCCCCGGGGTGGGTGCTGACGCACCGGATCCGGCCGATGGGCCGGATCCGGTGCGTCCGGGCCGTTGTCGCAGGCCCTAACCCGACGACCGGGACGACGGTCCGGGGTCCGGTCCCGTGACGACCGTGCAGTCCAGGCGGGGAACGACGCCCCGGATCCGACACCAGGCGGCACCCCGGCTCCCGCCCCCGGCGGGGCACCGGACACCACTTGACGAGGGCGGATCCCCGGATGGACCGCCTCCGCTGGTCGGTTCCTGCTACCATTACCGGGTCGGCGTGTTCTGTCCGCCGGCCACCACCACGATTCCAGAGGTCTACTTTCCACATGCCAGACAAGCAGGCAACCATCGCCGAGTACCGTCTCCACGACACGGACACGGGCTCGCCCGAGGTGCAGATCGCCATCCTGAGCGAGCGCATCGTCCACCTGACGGAGCACCTGAAGGTGCACAAGGGCGACCACCACACACGCCGCGGCCTCCTCAAGCTGATCGGCCGTCGCCGTCGCCTCCTCGACTACGTCCGCAACAACGACGTCGAGCGCTACCGCGAGATCATCAGCCGACTCGGCCTCCGCCGCTAGGCACACCAGACGCTCCGCCCGGCTCCGGCCGGGCGGTCGCAATTTCTCCGCCGGCCGCGTGCCGGGGGATCGCAGGTCGGCACCACGTTGTCCTGCAGCAGGAACGGCCCCCACGCCGTGGGCGACCGTGTCACACCACACCAATTGGGCTCCCATCGAGGTCAGTCACCAGTTGCCGATCACCGGGCCCGACCGTGGGCCGGGTGGCCGACAACTGGGAACTGGCTCGGGGAGTCCCCGAACCACAAGGAGCGTCATGTCCGACGCCATTTCCGTTTCGACGCCCATCAGCGGCACCGACAAGACACTCAGCTTCGAAGCCGGCAAGCTGGCCCAACTGGCCGACGGCGCCGTCGTCGGCCGCATCGGCGACACCGTGCTGCTGGCGACGGCCACGGCCTCACGATCGGTGCGCGAGGGGGCGGACTTCTTCCCGCTCACCGTCGACATCGAGGAGCGCACCTACGCCGCCGGCAAGATCCCCGGCTCGTTCTTCCGCCGGGAGGGCAAGTCGTCGGACCAGGCCATCCTGACCTGTCGCCTCATCGACCGGCCGCTGCGCCCGTCCTTCCCGAAGGGCTTCCGCAACGAGGTCCATATCGTCGGCACCATCTTCGGCGCCGACCAGGTGAACCCGCACGACGTGCTCGCCATCAACTCGGCCTCGGCCGCACTGATGCTGTCGGGCATCCCGTTCGAGGGCCCGATCGGCGCCGTCCGGGTCGCCTACTCCACCGACGGGCAGTGGATCCCGCACCCGACCTTCCAGGAGGGCGAGGAGTCGACCTTCGAGCTGGTCGTCGCCGGCCGTGCCCTCGACGAGACACCCGACGCCGAGATCGCCATCATGATGGTCGAGGCCGGCGGCTCGGAGCGTTCCTTCCAGTACTACGAGGAGGGCGCTCCGCAGGTCACCGAGGAGGTCCTCGCCTCCGGCCTCGAGTCTGCCAAGACGTGGATCCGCGAGTCGATCGTCCTCCAGCGTGAGCTCGTGGCCGCATTCGCAGCGGCTCGGGGCACCATCGAGACGATGGAGTACTCGACGTTCTCCGACTACGGCGACGACGTGTTCGCCCGGGTCGAGGAGGTCGGTGCCTCCGGACTGGCCGCCGCCAACGTCCTGACCCCGAAGGCCGAGCGCAACGCCGGACTGGCCGAGGTCACCGAGTCGATCCTGTCCCAGTTGGCGGACGAGTTCGACGGGCGCGGGGGCGAAGTCAAGGCCGCCGTCCGGGGCCTGACCAAGAAGCTGGTCCGCAAGCGGATCGTCGAGGAGGGCCTCCGCATCGACGGGCGCACCACCACCGACATCCGCCCGCTGTCCGCCGAGGTCGACCTCTTCCCGACGGCCCATGGATCGGCGCTGTTCCAGCGTGGCGAGACCCAGGTGCTCAACGTCACGACCCTGGGCATGCCCCGCATGAACCAGCTGCTCGACACGATCACCCCGGTCGAGTTCAAGCGGTACATGCACCAT
>Ga0182014_10000154_pt1 | contig 81014 bp, 66 predicted proteins | sample 612S2DmetaG_FD_120489 | JGI IMG/M metagenome (GOLD analysis project Ga0182014, IMG submission 120489) | Permafrost microbial communities from Stordalen Mire, Sweden - 612S2D metaG | ecosystem: Environmental > Terrestrial > Soil > Wetlands > Permafrost | place: Sweden: Stordalen | collected...
TTAACAAACGCACGGCCCAGTTGCGTTTCGCCCCCGGCGAAGAGGTTCTTCACAAAATCCTCTTCCACGTTCAGGTACTGGTAGAACAACTCGGCCAGCAGCTTCTGATCGTATCCGTTGCCTAGGCGCATCATTGAAAATTCGAAGAAGCCAGCCATGGGCGGAGGCAAGACAAAGATCTGCTCCCCCTGCATCTCCATGTCAAGAAGCATCCCGCGCGATGCGAGACCCTCAAGAATCCTTCGCGATTCGGCAACCGGCTTCTTCCATACCCTTGCTGCCGCGGCAATGTTGAAGGGTTTGATCGGAAGCAGCGCCACCAGCGCTGCTTCGTCTTTGGTAAACAAGACCTCCAGTATCTGGAAGAGAAGCTCGGAAGGCGGTGCGCCTTGCGGAAAACGGTTGAGCCGATTCGATAGCGCCAGGTAGCTATTCCTGAGAGTCACATGAGCCATTGAACGCCTCTGGCAAGCGAGGATTGTGTAGGCCAATTATATGCGCGCACACACCGGTTCACGCATTGCTGTCAACAGCCAATCCATCCCTGACGCGACCAAGTCCTGTATCCTCGCCGACTCTCCCTTGCTCTGCGCGGTGCCTTCCAGAGATTCTGGAAAGGGCCAAAACCGGGTTGGGGAACGAGCTGACGGATCCTCCCGGAACTGCGCGTATGCATCGCCACGCCTCACGGAATGCCGTCCGCCAGAGGATTCTTGCTGTGTATCAGAACGCTCAGTTTCCTCTTTGTCCGCTGGAAGACAATAGGGACCGACAATGTCAGCGGAGATCTTGATGTGCGTGGCATGAAAATCTTCTGACCGTCGAGGTGGCCCATTTCCACTCCCTCTCCGGAGCCCGTAGCTGTCGGTTCGTCTTCCGAGAACTGCTCACACATTAAGAAGCTCGGCTACGTCGTGGGTAGGAGCGTTGCATGAGAGCATCCTCAATATTTGCATCTACCAACAACAACCTCTCTCACTCCCGCTGACACCAAATTCGTCGGGCACTCCATCCATACCGGTCCAACGCCTGCGCATCCGATATCAGATTTCCTGGCGAAGCGATGAGAGAAATGCACGTTGGAATCCGCCGATCGATTTTTCGATCCGGTCCAGGGGAATTGTCAGCGACAGACGGATGTAACCCGAGCGTCCAAAGCCAGCGCCCGGGACAGCAAGCACGCCTTCATCCGCAAGCAGCCTGGTAAACGCAATGTCGTCGGGGATAGGGGTCTTGAGGAAAATGTAGAACGACCCCTCAGGCCGCCTCACATCGTAGCCGATGCCCGCCAGCGCATCGCACAGGACATTTCTCTTGTGCTCGTACGGTGCTGGGTCGATGGTTTCGTCCGCTGTCTCCATCATCACCCACTGCCAGATTGCAGGCGCGTTGATAAAACCCAAAATGCGATTGCTGAAGGCACACGCACGGCGCATACCGGCAACATCTTCCAGTTGCGGCGAAAGCGCTAGGTACCCGATGCGCTCTCCTGGCAATCCCAACGATTTTGACCACGAGTTGCAGATTGCCGTATTTGCGATGTGCGACGCCACCTCGGGCTGTTTCTGCCCGTCATAGACGTAGGATTTGTACGGCTCATCGCTGATGACAGTAATTGCCTGATCGGCGCGCGCCAGAATCGCTTGCAGATCGCGCAGGACACTTTCGGGGTAAACACGACCGGTTGGGTTATTGGGCGTATTGACAATGATGGCGCGCGTGCGAGGAGTGATTGCCGCTGCAATGCGCTCCACATCGGGCAGGAACGAGGCGTCGGTTTCCGCGGGAACCATGCACCCGCCGTGATTCGAGATATAGAACTGGTACTCAGAAAAATAGGGGACCAAAACGATGACCTCGTCCCCTGGATCGAGAATCGACTTCAGGATCACGTTGCAGGCGCCCGCGGAGCCGACCGTCATAAAGACGTCCTCGGCGGTGAAGTCCAAACCGGTCTCTCTGCGCAGCTTTTTAGCGACGGCCTCGCGAACCTCGGAGTAACCGGGATTGGGCATATAGCCATGCGAGCCCGGACGATTGCCGGCGACAATCCGCCGCAATGCATCCACGACCGCAGGCGGCGGTTCAACGTCAGGATTGCCGAGCGAAAAATCGAAGACCGCGTCAGCCCCGCGCTCGCGCTTGAGCCGTGTGCCCTCCTCAAACATGCGACGAATCCAGGAGGCGTTTTCGAGTTGTCTGGCGATGATTTTTGAGATGGGCATGATCGCAGTCCTGCTATAGATTGAGAAGTTCGTTGGACTCTAGCAGATTAATGCCTGCTGTTTCCATATGCGCAATCGCCGCATCGGGATCGGCGAAGCGGAAAATCAGGATCGCCTCCTCTCCGCGACGACAGGGAAAGGCATACATGTACTCGATATTGATGCCGGTTCCCTCCAGGGCTCCCACTACGTCGGCCAGGCCTCCCGGATGGTCGGCCACCTCGACGGCTAGAACCTCCGTCACTTTGGCAACGAATCCGTGGGCTTCAAGAATCCCGGCAGCCTTCTGGCAGTCCGAGACAATCATCCGCAGTATGCCGTATTGCTGGGTGTCTGCCAGGTATAACGCCCGAATATCGACGCCTTCCTGCGCCAGCAGGCGTGCCGGGGCGGCAATGTGTCCCGGTTTATTCTCGACAAACAGCGATATCTGCTGAATCTTCATAGTGTCCGCCTGTCAATCACACGTTTTGCTTTGCCCTCACTGCGCTCAAGAGAATGTGCTTCGACGAGGGCCACACGCACGCGGATTCCCAGCACATGATCGAGCGCGCCCTGAAGTCTTTCGTGGAGTCGCTGCAAGGCGCCGATCTTATCGTTAAACATTTGCGGCGTTACTTCGATCTGCACTTCCATCTGATCCAATCCCTGCTGACGGGTAAGCAGGATCTGGTAATGCGGCAAGACGCCTTCAATCTCGAGGAGCGCGGACTCCACTTGCGACGGAAATACATTCACGCCGCGAATAATCAGCATGTCGTCGCTGCGCCGTCCGATGCGGCCAATCCGCCGCAGCGTGCGCCCGCAGTCGCACCTTCCAGGCAGCAGCGCGGTGATATCGCGGGTCCGGTAACGGATCATGGGGATGGCCTGCTTGCTTAACGTGGTCAGCACCAGTTCGCCCTCGTCTCCGTCGGGCAACGGAGTTCCGGTCGCCGGATCAACAATCTCCGGATAAAAGTGATCCTCGAAGATGTGCAAGCCCTGATGACGGCGGCACTCGCAACCCACGCCCGGACCAATGATCTCAGAAAGGCCGTAGATATCAAAAGCCTCGATGCCGCTCGCCCTTTCAATGTGCTGGCGCAACGATTCGCTCCACGGCTCGGCGCCGAAAACTCCTGCCCTGAGCGATAGTTCTTTCATTTCCACGCCAAGTTCGGCAGCGCGCTCAATCAGGTGCAGGAAGTAAGTTGGCGTGCAGCACATCGCAGTCACACCAAAGTCCTTCATCAGCATGATCTGCCGGTCGGCGTTGCCGCCCGAGGTTGGGACGACCGCCGCGCCCAGACCTTCGGCACCGTAGTGTGCACCCAGCCCGCCGGTGAAGAGGCCGTAGCCATATGCGACCTGAACAATATCTCCGCGATTTAACCCGCAGCCGGCGAGACAGCGGACCACGACCGAAGTCCACACCTCCACATCTTCCTTTGTATAAGCCACCACAATGGGTTTGCCCGTGGTTCCGCTGGAGGCGTGGAGACGGACAACGTCTTTCATGGGGCTGGCAAAAAGCCCAAACGGGTAGGTGTCGCGCAGATCGCTCTTCTGGGTAAACGGCAGCTTCGCGATGTCCTCGAGCAAACGGATATCTTCCGGCGCGAGCCCGCGTTCATCCATGCGGGAGCGGAATAGTTTGACCTGCCGCCACGCCCGTGTAACCACGGATTGCAGGCGGCTTAACTGCAGGTCGCGGAGTTCAGAAACCGGAACATAATCAGGCAAACTGGCGGGATGACAGTCCGTAACACCGGTTTCCAGAATCGAATTCATTTTCCTTGTCCCATGATTCGCTCATTGGCTCGCCCGATCGAGAACGCCATGAGATTCGCCTCGTGCAGTCTCTCGGGCAGATTGCGTTTGAGAGCGGCGGTCCATGCTTCGACCGAAAACTGCAGATGACGGCTCAACACGCCAAGGAGCGCCACGTTGATGCTCTTCTTGTTTGACAGGCTGGATTCGTCGATTTGAGATGGCTCAATGAGAATGCCGTTCTGCCCAAGGACCGCTGCGTTCACCTCGACCTGGTCCGGCGCGATTACGAGCAGGAAATCCGCTTCTTTCTCCGGAACCATAGGGCTGAACACACGCTCGCCAAAGCGCACATCGCTGGAGACGGAACCGCCGCGCTGGCTCATCCCATGCAACTCGCTCTTCTTGACGTCCAGACCTGAGCTGAAGGCAACATCGGCCAGGATGTCGGAAGCCTTGATCACGCCCTGCCCTCCCAGGCCCGCGATCACAACGTTAGTTGGTTTGCTGCTCATTGCACCTCTCGTATTCGCGGATCGCGCGGGTTGCGAGCAAACAGTCCCGGCGGGCAATCACAACTGAAAGCTCCGGAGTATCCAGACATGCTTGAATCAGTTCCTGAAATCCTGCCGGGTCCGGCGCAGGATCGACGACGTGCACATTGCGCACGCCCAGAGAACGCACCAGATCCTCAAAAACAACCTTGCCCGTCTTGGCATGAGCCAGCGTGCGGCCTGTTCCGGGATGCTCCTGCATGCCTGTCATGGCCGTAGTTCCGTTGTCGAGGATGAGCACCACATGGCCGCTGGCGGGCGGGTTATAAACCATCTCGACCAAGCCGGTGATTCCACTGTGGACGAAGGTACTGTCGCCAATGACGCTGACCACTCGCCTGGCCTCTTCAGGCGGCAGCGAGTGGCGCAACCCGAGGCCCACGCCGATGGCCGCGCCCATGCACACCAGCGTGTCCATTGCTTCGAAGGGCGGCAGCACTCCAAGGGAATAACAGCCGATATCGCCGGAGACGATGCAGTTCAGGTTCTTCAGGGCTGTATAAACAGCGCGATGCGGACAACCGGGGCACAGAGCCGGCGGTCTGCCGCGAACGGGCTTCGGTTCCGGCGAATCATCGCTGTCCAGAATGCGGCGCACTCGACCGCTATTGAGTTCGCCGAAGCGGAATATCTCCGGCTTGGCCTCGACTGCGATGCCTGCGGTGCGCGCGCCCTCGACCAGGTATGGATCTCCTTCTTCGATGACAACGCAGCGCTCGACGCTCGCGGCAAAAGAGCGCATGCGCTCCAGAGGAAGCGGATAGGTCATACCCAGCTTCAGCACGCTTGCTTCGCCCGCGACCTCGCGCACATATTGGAATGCCACGCCCGAAGTGATGATTCCCAGCGAGGATGAGCCTGCCACGAGCTGGTTTGGCCCCGCCTCGTCGTTCCAGGCTGCGATCTGCGCGAGCGTTTTACGCAGTCGTAAATGCGCGGGACGCGCGTAGGCCGGAATCATGACTCGAGAGGGAAAATCGTGCTCGAAGTGCGCCGGACGCGGAGGAGGAATCGCAACCGTCGCGCGGCGTACGACTGTTTTGGAATGACATACGCGCGTGGTCATGCGCAACAGGACCGGCACTTGCCAGCGCTCGGAGATATCGATGGCGCGCAACGTGAACTCGTACGCTTCCTGCGAGTCAGACGGCTCCAACATGGGAACGCCGGCAGCCAGCGCGTAGCGCCGATTGTCCTGCTCGTTCTGACTTGAGGCCATCGCGGGATCGTCGGCAGAGACCACGACCAACGCCCCATCCAGCCGGGTATACGCCACGGTGAATAAGGGGTCTGCGGCAACGTTCAGCCCCACATGTTTCATGGTTACAAGCGCGCGCGCACCGGCAAAGGCGACGCCGATCCCAACTTCCAGCGCTACTTTCTCGTTGGGCGACCATTGCGCCCTTCCACCCAGAGATTCGAAGGTCTCCAGTATCTCTGTCGATGGAGTGCCGGGATATCCTGTACCGAGTTTCACCCCGGCGTCGAAGGCGGCCATGGCAACCGCCTCATCACCGCTAAGCAGTGACAGCGCATGCTGTTGCTGAAGAGAGTCCAAGCTGAGGCCCTGTGTAATTGATTATTGGGTTAAGTGTACACGATCGGGAACCCCATCCTATGGAGTTCTCCCTTCGTCCCCAGGATTGCGCAGGGACGTCTTCCGACGACATGTCAGCCCGCGCACCGACATGTCGGCAGAAATTAGAAGTGGGAAGACCTGCTGAATGTTCCCGTCTAGAATGTGAAGTGAACCGCTATTTGCGTGCTGCGCGGACCGCCGCCACCAAGGTACGGGTTGCCGCTGCCTACGTCCGGCGTCGCCGTGGTCGCTAGAAACTGCGATCCGCTGGTGCTCGGGTCAGCGCCCGCCACCAACCGGTTTCCATCGACGTGGCTGCTACCGAAGACGTCGATGCCAAATCCCGGCAGCAGGGGGTTGCTGAAGTTCGGGTGATTGAAGATGTTGAAGAAGTCGCAGCGAAGTTCCATCGTCACTGTTTCAGTCAGGTGCGAGGTCTTGGTTAGCGAGAAATCGAAATTGGTGTAATTTGGCGCATTGAAAGCATTGCGGCCTTCGCTGCCCGGATGCCCGTCGACACAGTTTCCAGTGCTGCTATCCACGGTGCATGGCGCGGCAAATGCTGCCAGGTTCAGCAAATTGGTCCCGTGTGTACCGGCGTAAGGATTGCCAATGATGTCAGGCCGTCCAAAATATTCACCGCCGCCGTTGTAATCGCCTTCAAATAGATAGCTCACCGTGTACGGTTGGCCGGTGGCAAAGTTGAACATGCCGTCGAGCGCCCAACCGCCGGCGATCCATTTAGCTTGCTGGAAATTAGGAAGATTGTAAGTCCAATACCACTGCAGGCGCTGACGCACGTCGAAGTTGGAGCTGGCGTGATCGGCGCGCGGATTGAAGCTGTTGTCGGGCTGCGACGCGTTCGGAACAAAGTCCAGTCCGTCGCTGGCATCATCGATCGAATGCGCCCATGTAAAGTTCAGCGTGGACGTCACGCCGCGCCAGCTTTGCACCTTCAGTGTTGCTTGCGCAGAGTTGTAGTTGGAAAACGCGCTGGTCTCGATCTGGTTGACATAATAAAGCGGAATATTGACGTACGAACCGACCGAATAAGTCGGGAAGCACTGCTGACCATAGCTGACATCCTGGCCGTTCCCACAACTGTCTACGCTGCCTGCAACATTATTGAACTGGTTGAGATCGCGGAAGTGGAAGAGGTGGCGTCCTTGTGATCCCACGTATCCGATCTGGAGGGCAATCTTCTTTGCGAGTTGCGATTCGATGTTGAGGTTATACGAGGCATACCTCGGCGTTACCAGGTTCTGGTCAACGGTGAAAACGCTGCTCGGCGTATAGTCGCCAAAAATCGCGGTGTCCGCAGTAATCGACGAGACTACCGGAGACGCGAAGCCGATGCCATTGAATGCCGGTCCGGCCTCACCGGCGTTTGTGTTGTATGCCTGGTTGCCCACGAAGAAGTCTTGCGATGCGCCGTCGTAGAAGATGCCGCCACCAGCTCTTATCACGAGCTTGCCGTCGCCTTTCAGATCGTCCGCCAGGCTTAGGCGCGGCGCGAAGTTAGTCCAGTCCTTCGGATAGAGCGACGCGGGCCCGCTGGCGGCTCCTACCGTTTCAAGCCCTCCGGTCTTTACGTTGAAGATGCTGAATGCCTGGTTCTCGGCTCCAATCACCCCAAAGTAGTCCCACCGCAATCCATAGTTGAGCGTGATCTTGCTGCTCAGGCGCCAGGAGTCCAGCAAGTAGGCCCCGCTGCTGTTTTGGTAGGAGTAGCGTGTGCCGTCACCGTCGGCTGAACTGCTGTCGCCGCCGGTCAGGTTGCCCGCAAGAAAATGGTCAAGATCGCTGAATACCAGCTTGCCGCGGTGCCCGGAATCGATGAAGCTGTTGATGAACGTCCGCCGCCACTCATAACCAGCCTTGTAACTGTGCCCACCCCTGGTAAGAGAAACATTTCCGAACAACTGATAGTTCGTATCGATGCGGCCGCGCGAGTCGCTGGCTGTCGAGCCGATGGGGCTATACGCGCCAACGTCGATGGTCGGCAATCCCAGGTCGCGTGTAGTGTAGCCGGGCGGCAGCGTGTTCAGGCCAAATGCATCGCTCGGATTGAGGCCGGTATCCTGCGGTATGAATTGCTGCAGGAAGCGGTTGTAACCGCCGCGAATCTCAAATATCAGATTCGATCTCGGGACGGAAGTATACGACAGCGAAACAATGTTTACATGCGTCGGTGTTGTGGTGTTGTACCCCGGTGCGCTGCTGCCGGTGTAGAGCATGCCCAAGGGAAAGCTCTGCAAACCGTGGCTGTAGAAGTAGCGTCCGGTCAACAGATCGCCGGCGCTGAACAAATGCAGATGCTGATCGGCCTTGGCGATTACATTGTCGCTCTTGTTGTTGAACGGTGTGGTAAAGGTCTCGCTGCCGCCGGTAGCTGGCAATGCCCCCCACGGCTTGCTGTCCAGCAGGCGTTGAATCACCGGATTGATCGCTCCGTTGTCGGCTTCATAGGTGCCGATGTCTGCCTGGGTGGGCACCGTGCCCAACTGGGGCAAGCCGCCGTCCTCTCTCTGCCCCTCATAGGCAACAAACCAGAACGAAGTGTCCTTTGCGATTGGTCCGTCGGCTGAACCGCCAAACTGATGATTGGTGAACGAGTTCTTGGGCTGCGCAACGGTATTGAAGAAGTTGCGTGCGCTCATTGATCCGTCGCGGAAATATTCAAATGCGCTGCCGTGGATCCGATTGGTGCCGCTCTTCGTGACAATGTTGACGGTCGCTCCCGAGCTGCGGCCAAATTCGGCCTCCGGGCTGCCGGTCACTGGAATCTCTGCCAGCGCATCCACAGGAAGAATGGTCGAGGGGCAACCCCACACGCCGGCCTGGTTGACTGACGGCAGGTTGCGGTAGCCGTCATTCATGTCCGTGCCGTCGAGCAGGTAATTGTTCGAGCGGCCGCGATTGCCGTTGAGACTGAACAGTCCGTACGAGCCGGCCGATTCGGTCGATCCCACCGGATCGCTCGTCGAACCTGGAACCAGTTCCAGAAGCTTGGTGAAGTCTCGCCCGTTCACCGGAAGTTCGGCGGCCTCATTGGCTTCGATCGTGCCGCCCGTTTTATTTGAAGTGGTTTCCACCAGCGGCACATCGGCGTTCACCTCGACCACTTCTTCAACCGCACCGGTAGCAAGCCTGGCGTCGGCGCGCGTCGGCGATCCAACGCTCACCGGAATCTGCGTCAGCGTAGTGGTGCGGAAGCCCTGTTTCTCAACCGTTACGCTGTAGGTGCCGAGCGGCAGTTCTGAGGCCACATACTCGCCTCGATCGTCGGTGGCTGCCGTGCGCGACAAGCCTGTGGACGGGCTGACGACCCTTACCTTCGCCCCGGGTACAGCCGCTCCGGTGCTGTCCGTGATGGTGCCCTGAATACTTCCTCTGAAGGTTTGCGCCACGGCAGTAGGTGCTGTGACGTACGCCAGGAAGACAACAAGAACAGCAGTCGCGCCTGCAAAGGCGATCGAGCGGCATTTCATGAGGCCGTGCTCCTTAAATTTTCTGGGTAATTGATCGAATCATAACACGAACGCTGCGGGCTGGAATAAGGACGATATAAGGAAACGCCACAAGCTCTCGCCCGCGATCGCTTAGTTTTCTGGAACTTGGGCACTGGATTGTCGGGCGCATCGCCTCTCTCTCTTCGGAGCGAAGTGCGGTCGCAGATCCACCACTTCAATGCGAGTAGCCGGCTGTCGGAATTGGACAAACTGTCCAGTCTTGAGAGGGGTTTTTTTGAGCACTCTGTCGCGGCCGCAGCACCTAATACCTGAACGTCGGCTCAACGCAAGGAATCGAGGTTTACGATCTTAAGAAAGGGAGCACCGAAAAAGATGAAAGACAACACACGCGCAGCGGTGGTTACTGGTGGAGCACAGGGCATTGGCCGCCGGACCTCAGAACTGCTCGCCCAGCGCGGCTACAGGCTCGCCATCATCGATATTCATCATCCTGCGGAGACCATAAAGGCAATCGAAGCGCAAGGCTGTGAAGCGATGGGGTACGCTGGCGATATTACGGATGAAGGAACAGTAGATCGCTTCGCCAAGGAGGTTTTCGATCGCTATGGGCGCGTTGACGTGCTGGTAAACAATGCGGGCATCAGTCTTATCGTGGCCGCGGAACATACGGCTCTCAGCGACTATCGCCGCGTGCTTGAAGTGAATCTTGTGGCGCCGTTTCTGTTGGCAAAGACCTTTGGGCAAATGATGCTCGACGCGGGCAGCGGCTCGATCGTCAACGTTGCTTCTGTCGCGGGGCTATTGGGTATTGCGGACCGGGTAGCCTACAACGCATCGAAGCATGGATTAATCGGGCTCACTCGCACCCTAGCAGCCGAGTGGGGAGGGCGAGGAGTGCGTGTCAACGCAGTGTGTCCGGGCTGGGTAAAAACGGAGATGGACGTGGCCGACCAGGCCGGAGGAAGCTACACGGATGCCGACATCACCGGCCGCATACCGATGGCCCGATTCGCCAATCCGGATGATATCGCCCGGGCTATCGCGTTCCTCGCCGACGCAGAAGAGAGCAGCTTCGTCAATGGCCACGCTCTCGCCGTGGATGGAGGCTGGAGTGCCGACGGAACCTGGGAATCACTGCGCCTGCGCAAGAGATAGAGCGGTCCCCGCAATTCGACCCGGATGCACGGATGAAACTCTCTGCGGCTGATCTTCACTCGCGGATGCATTGACGTCCAGTCTAGGAGTCAACCCGCTCCGGCTCCCACTGATCTGCCTGCTCGGGGTCGATCTGGTCCTCGTGATCCTTCTGCTTTTCCTGCTCGTGCCGCTTTTCACGTTCTTCGCGCTCTTCGCGACCGTCGCTCATTACTATCTCTTCTCCCTGGCCTGCCCAGCACTTTACTGGTTGACCCACTGAGGCGTGGAACTGCTCTAAATTTTCGCGCGCAGCTCACCGTTTTCGACCGTTGTCGCAAACACCTCGGCTCTCACATCCGGGTCCTGCTGCGAAACTCCGCTGTGCACATCAAAGCAATACCCGTGCCACGGGCACACCACCCGGCCTTCTTCGATAATCCCCTCGCCCAGCGGCCCTCCTTCATGCGGACAAACGCCATCGAGCACGGCAATGTTCCCTGCCACGTTGGCCACGCAAAATGCTCGGCTGCCGACAAGGAATTCGCGGACTTCGCCCACAGCGGGCAACTCGGATTGCGAACAGATGCGCACAAAATCGGACATGGCCTTCACTCCCCGGGAGGAACAGTTCCCTCCCCTTGGTTGGATGATGCAATTAGCATCATAGTGTGCCTCCGCGTGAATGCGGAGTGAAAGTGTTGGTCGATGCCGCGCAAGAAATCCGCCTCCCAATCCGCTTCACGATCCGCTGCCTTGAGAGCTGGGCGGGCAGCGAAGGGTGCTTCTGCTCCTCCGCCCACCGTTCCCGGCAGTTGGCTGGCCGCCGCCGTGGGCTTGGCGATTGTGGCCGCCGCAGTCTGCGCCTGGGGAACGCTCTGCCTGCTCTTCTGGCAGGGTAGCTGGCAGTTGCTCTACCACCCCACCGCGGCCATCACGCGTACCCCCGCTAGCGTGGGCCTGCCCTTCGGCGCGGTCGGATTTGCCGCCACCGAGACCGGCGAACCGCAACTGAAAGGCTGGTGGATTCCCGCTGCTCCCGGAGCCCCTCACAGCAGCGTCACAGCACTTTATCTGCATGGTCCAGACGGCAACCTCGGCGACACCGTGGACGCTCTGGCCCGGCTCCACGAGGCGGGGCTGAATGTACTGGCTTTCGACTATCGCGGCTACGGACAGAGCAAGTTTGCCCGGCCCAGCGAAGCCCGCTGGCGCGAGGATGCCGAGTCGGCGCTGCGCTACCTCACCGCAACGCGCCACATTGCCGCCAACTCCATCGTGTTGGTCGGCAGAGACCTGGGAGCCAATCTCGCTCTCCAGGTGGCTGCGGCACACCCTGAACTGGCCGGCGTAGTGCTGCATGCGCCGCGCGAAGAGCCCGCCAGCGTCTACTTCCGCGACCCACGAGCGCGCCTGGTCCCGGCGCACGCCCTCGTTCACGACCGTTACGACATGAATACTCCGGCGGCGAGCCTGCGCATTCCTTCGTTGTGGTTTTATTGGACCCCAAAGCTGTTCCCCGGCGCCGGGAACGATGAGCCGGAGATTTTCAAAATAGTGACCGCCCCCAGGGTGCTCACCTGGCTCCCCACCACCAGCGATGAGGAACGCTATTACCAGGACGCGCTCTCGCGGTGGCTGGACGGATTGCCCGTTCCACGCTGAATCGTCCGCTACTGCCGCGGTATGTCCCGGTGCACAGCTTTCACCTGGTATCCGGCTTTCCGCAGCCGCTTGCACATCTCCTCGGCCATCATCACGCTGCGGTGCTGGCCGCCTGTACAGCCAAAGGCCACGGTCAGGTAGCTTTTCCCTTCGTCCACGTAATGCGGCAGCAGGTAGAGCATCAGATCCGTCACCTTGCCCAGAAACTCCTCAGTCTGCGGAAAGCCGCGCACGTAGGCCGCTACCTTGGGGTCTTTGCCGGTCTTCTTGCGGAACTCCGGCACAAAGTGGGGATTGGGCAGAAAGCGCACGTCGAACACCATGTCCGCGTCCAGCGGCACGCCATTTTTGAAGCCGAAGCTGAGGCAGCTCACAAGCAACTGCTTTGCCCGCTCATCGTGGCCATAGCGGTCCTGGATGTAGGCGCGCAGTTCATGCACGTTGAAGTCCGAGGTATCCACCAGCGTGTCCGTAACGTTGCGGATGGGGTCCAGCAGTTGCCGCTCTTCCACGATGGAGCGCGACACTGTCTCTGACCGGCGCAAGGGGTGGGGTCGCCGCGTCTCAGAGTAGCGCCGCACCAGCACCGCGTCTTGCGCATCGAGGAACACAACCCGCGTGGGCAGCACCTGTTTTACGCTCTTCAGGATCTCAGGCAGCCGATCGAGCGTCTGGCCCTCGCGAATGTCCACCACGATGACCGCGCGCTCCACCTCGGAGGATTTCGCCACCAGCGTCGCAAACTCGGGCAGCAGTTCCAGGGGCAGGTTATCCACCGCGTGATAGCCAAGATCCTCGAAAGCCTTCAGCGCCGAGGCTTTGCCCGCGCCCGAGATGCCGGTCACAATCACCAGCTCTTTGGTAGGCTTTTTCTTTGCCCTGGCGGATTTGGCAGGCAACCGCGCTGGACCCCTTCGCGACGCAGGCTTAGGTTCTGTCATGGGCCAATCCTACACCGGACAGCGCCGAATTTGGGGCGTCGGAGCCACAGTGATACACGGCTTAGGCTGGGCCCCCCTCGATTATTGAATTCAGCATAGAAATGGGTGCCCCAGCTCTTGATTTTCAGACCTGGGAGACCACGAACCCAAACCGGCGGACCACATCTCAACCTCCGATTCGAGATGTCTGCCTCGGAATCTACCCTGACCAATGAGCCGCAGTCTCACCAGGAAACCTTTGCAGATTATTTCCTCTGCTTCCTGCACAACCGAAATGGAGAAAAAAGAGGCATCGCAAACCTCTCCTCCAAGCAGCCGCCGTAAGTCCTTTCCTGAGAATATTCTGCGGAGAACTCCAATGCTCTCAAGAATTTAGCGCCGCGCCCATTCGCTAAGTCCATTAAGATCAAGAATTTACTTACAGAATGGGGGGAGGGGGATATCAGCGCCGCGCCCGGTTCCCCTTTCCACGGCCGCATCGTGGAAAGGGGGTGGCCAGGCACTCAAGTGGAATCAGCGCAATCGCTCTAAGGAATCTCCACCAGTTCCATCTGTCCGTCACGTCGGCGATGGAGTACGTACAGGTCTCCTGCCTGGTTGCGAAAGACCAGCAGGTCGCGGTCGCGGAATTCGGTGTCTTTCACTGCCTCCTCGATCGTCATGGGCCTCAGTGCGATCGCCTCGGCACTGCTCAGGATGTGCGGCTCCACCACCGCTTCGCGGGCAGGAAACGAGTGCACCGCGATCGCCGTGCGAGCTTTGGCGCGGGTGGGCTTGCCGTTATTGGCGCCCTCCTCCGGCTCTGCGGCGCGGGTCTTGGCCCGGGTTACCGGGGGAGCGGTCAGCAGTTTCTCTTCCTTGGGCAGCCGCTTGCGTTCGTACTGCCGGTCACGATAGCGCAGCGCTTGAAGCTCGGCGTGATCGATGGCTTCTCGCAGCGCCGCTTCCAGGTTGTCTGCCTTGCCCGCGGCCACAATGGTCTGGGTCCGCGCCTTCACGGTCAGTTCTGCGATGTGTAAATGCCGTTGCGCCCTGAAAATGATGCTGGCGCGCGCAGTTTTGCCCAAAATGCGGGCGATTCGTTCCATTGCCTCCTCGGCCTGCGCTCGCAGCGCCTTGGGGACATTCACTTGTCTGGCGGTGAACTCCACTTCCATGGTCAGCCTCCGCTCTTCGCTTTCCCCGCCATTCATTCTGGCTGGGGAACGTAAAATTCTGTACAAACAACGGATAAAGCCTTTATATTCATCGCATCACTTGACTTGGCCACACAATCCAGGCACCCCGGCCCGCACCGCAACACTCATTATCAGGGACAAACCGGCAGATGGCACGTCGAAACCAGCCGCGCCAGTGCGCATTGCGAACGAAAGAATTGGAATGGAGTATGCGCTGATGGGGAGCAGGACAGAGCATGTGGTGGATTATAGCTACCAGATTCGCCCTTACGGCTAGCGCCAACTGAAATTCAAGCTTGCAAAGTCATTAATTCAAGCTTGCAAAGTCATTCTCCGCGAAGCCGGTCCCTTGAGATCGCCTCTATTCCCGCCTCTACGCGTCCCTGCGGCGGCGCTGGTGAGTCGAGGGGATATTCATGTCCTCGCGGTATTTGGCTACCGTGCGGCGAGTCAACTGGATACCCTGTGCTTGCAGCATCGCCGCCAACTGGTCATCGGTCAGCGGGTGACGCGAATCCTCGTCTTCAATCAGCTTACGAACCTTGCGCTTGAGCACCAGCAGAGGAGTGTCCGCGCCTTCAGGACCGTTCGACCCCTCGGAGAAGAAGAAGCGCAGCTCGATTACACCCTGCGGCGTGTGGGCGTATTTGTTGGCCACCGCGCGGCTCACCGTAGAGGGGTGAACCCCGATCTCCTCGGCCACTTCCTTGATCATCATGGGCCGCAGCGCCTCAATACCCTGCTCAAGGAAGTCCTGCTGGCGGCGCACAATTACGTCGCAGGTGCGCAGAATGGTGCTCTTGCGCTGGGCAATGTTGCGCATCAGTTGCATCGCCGACCGGAATCGCTCCTTCACGTACTCCTTCACTTCTTTATCGGTGCCCTCGGCCACCAGCATCCGCCGGTAGCGCTGGCTCAGGCGCAGGCTGGGCACGTCTTCCTCGTTCATGCTCACCACCCATTCGCCGCCTCGTTTGGTAAACACCACGTCGGGCTCGATCAGGCGCGTCTGCTCGCGATTGTAGAGCCGCCCTGGCCGCGGGTCGAGAGTGCGGATGAACTCCACCCCCGCGTGTGCTTCCTCCACAGTGACCTGCGCCACTCTCGCCAGGTCCTTCACATCCCGCTTCATCAACAGATGAAGGTACCGGTCCACAATCAGCGCCGCAACCTCCATGCTGCGCCGCCTCTCGTCCAGCCGCGCATCAGCCTCGGCGCGCATGGCGCCATGAGGATCCTCTGCATTCTCGATTTCCTGGCGGGAGTAGACCTGGGCAAACTCGCGCTGCTGGGCCGCGACCTGAATCATCAGGCATTCGCGCAGGTCCCGCGTTCCCACACCGGCCGGGTCGAGATGCTGCACCAGGTCGATGCCGCGCCGCACCAGGTCCAGCGCTGCCTCCTGCTCCAACTCGAGTTCGGGAAACCGGCTGAAAGCCAGCGCAAGTTCTTCAACGCTCACCGCAAGGTATCCGTCTCCGTCCAGGTTGCCGATCACGAATTCCGCAGCCTGTTCAAGCTGCGGATCGAGCGTGAGAGATCCCAGTTGCCACGCCAGGTGATCTGACAGCGTGGTGGGCTGGGAGAGAAAGTTCTCAAACGAAGGTTTGTCGCTGTCTTCATACTCCGGCTGGGTGCGGAAGCCGGGGTCAAGATAATCCTGGAAATAGGAACCGAAGTCGATTTCGTTGAAGGAATCCTTCGGCGCAGGCGCGGGCTCCGCCGCACCGTGGTCCATCACCTCCAACCGTTCGTCGCGTTCCTTGCGCTCCAGGCGGGCCGCCACCTCATCCAGCATCGGAACCGTTTCGTCGATCTCTTCCAAAACGGGATTCTCCACCATTTCGGCGTCGATCATCTCTTTCAGTTCCAGCTTATTGAGCGCAAGAACGCTCACCATCTGCATCAGGCCCGGAGTAAGGACCTGGCGTTGCGCGACCTTGAGGTTCAATTTGGGCTGCAACAGCGCCATAAAAGCGACTCAATCTCAGCTTGCTCTTACAGTAAGTGTAATCGGATGAAAAAGTGGCTGCAGGCTAAAACGCCCTCTGCCTGCGAGATTGTCCCGGATTGGGCGGTTACCAAATTGAGAATCCTAGCTCGAAGATGATTCCTCTGCCATGCCACGAACGCGGGATGGACTGTTTGCCATTTTCTTCCCCGCGCCGCCCCCTGCCAGGCTGCCTCAACCCAGAGAGAAACCCTCTCCTAGATAGACGCGCCGTACCTCCACATCGTTGCCAAGCTCATGCGGCGTACCCGCGCGAAAGATGCGTCCTTCGGCAATGATGTAGGCCCGGTCGGTCACGCTGAGCGTCTCGCGCACGTTGTGGTCGGTGATCAGCACCCCGATGCCCCCGGCCTTCAGGTCGAAGATGATCTTCTGCAGCTCCAGCACCGCAATGGGATCGATGCCGCTAAATGGCTCGTCGAGCAAAATGAAGTTGGGTTGGATGCAAAGCGAGCGTGCAATCTCTACCCGGCGCCGCTCGCCCCCTGAGAGCGCATAGCCGCGCGTGGTGCGGATGTGGCCCAGATTCAACTGGTTGATAAGCCGTTCGGCCCGTGAGCGGCGCTCCCGGCTGCCCAGTGGCTGCGCCTCAAGCACCGCCAGGATATTTTCTTCCACCGTCAATTTTCTGAAGATCGACGGCTCCTGCGGCAGGTAGCTGATGCCATAGTTGCGCGCCCGCAGATACATCGGCAAGCGTGTGATATCGTTCTCGTCCACCAGCACCCGGCCGCTTTCAGGAGCGACCAGTCCCACGATGATGTAAAAACTGGTGGTCTTGCCCGCGCCGTTCGGCCCCAGCAGTCCCACCACCTCGCCGCGGGAGATTCTGAGGTTGACCCCGCGGACAACCTGTCGTCCCTTGTACGTCTTGCCGATTCCCTCGGCGATCAGTGTGTCCATCAATCTCTCTGGCGATTCTGCCCGTGCTTCGGCGCCGTGGTCTCCGTGGTTGTCTTGCGTCCGCCGCCTTCGATACTGACGCTATCATCGCGGCTATTGAAAATCAAAGCTTCGCCGCTTACGGTTCCGTGCGCCGGATCGGTCATCCGGGGCGGTGCGGCAGCAGTCCCGGTCAGCACATATTCGCCCGTTCCACTGGAATACACAAGCTGTTCGCCGCTTCCCTTGCGGTCTTGGGAGGTGATGGTCACGTGGCCGCGCGCGGTCATGGTGTCAACCTGCGCCGCCGCGCCGTCCTTGCCGGCGTGATTGCCTGGGGGCAGCAGCACCAGGTCCACTTCGCTTGAAACCGTGGTCGCCTCTGCTGTTTCCGCAACCACGCTGCCGGCCGCGCCGCCATGCATCACGGCCTTGCGTTCGGCGGCGGAATACTTCAGGTCGCTGCCGCGCACCCGCACTACTGAGGACTCGCCCGGCTTCCCCGCCTTGCCCGGGGCAACACTGACCGCAGTCAGCAACACCACCCGCACCGGCTCCGCTGCGCTGGCAGATCGCGCTACCAGTATTTGTCTGTCCCGGTTCAGCACGATTTCCGGAGCGGAGATGGAGTCAGCCTGCTGCCACAGCCGCGCCTGTCCTCTGAAAGTGGCTTCGCCCGTCGCCTGGTGGATCTGCGCTTCCGCCGCAATGGCGTGCGACGGCCCTTGCCCGCCGAGGGTCGCGGCTTGGGCTTGCGGTGCAACTGCGGACCTTCCCTGCTTTCCCGCACCGGCAGCGTCGCCGCCCAACCAGGTCGCCTTTACGTTTCCGTGCGCGAATGCGTCGCCCGAGGACTGGGAAACATCCAACTTGTCCGCCACCAGTTGCAGGCCGCCGTCCTCCACCCGCGGGCTCTCGGTAAGGTGCAGCCATTCTCCCGTCTGCTCGTAGACTGCTCGCCCTGCCGTTGCCCGCATCGGCGACTCCGCAGCCGCGCCCTGCTTTTCTGCCGGCGCCTGCACCAGCACCACGTTGCCCTCCACTGTGGCCGACTGAATCTCCGTTCCGTTCGCCTGTTCGCCGCGGTCACCGCTTTTGGAGCCTGCCCCGGTTCCTTTCCCTTGCCCGGCTGCAAAATGGGCCACCAAACGGTCGCCGCTGGTGGTCTGGTGTGCACCAGCCACGGTCGTCTGCTCCATACTGGCGTGTCCCGTCCCGGTCATTGAGGTCAAAACGGAATCGGCGCCGAAGGCTCCCCACACGTCGTTGGCCGTCAACCGTGAAAGAGCCACCGGGCCGCTGCCACGCTGGTTTTCACCGCTGACCACCACTCCTTGCGAACCATGGATCGCGGCCGGCTCCACAGACCCGTGGCCGGCGTTGCGAAATTCCACGTCGGCCACCGGCGAGCGCCAGGCGCGATGAGTGCGCGCCGCTGTTCCGCCTACACCACTCCGCTCGTTGGTGGTGATTTCAACACCCCGCTCAAGGTGCGCGCGCCGCAGCTGGCCTTCGCTGGTGAATTCCATCTCCATGCCGGGCGCCGTCCCATGTACCTGCCTGCCACGGTTGTCCTCGTCGATCGTTACCCCGCCCTCCAGGTGTCCGTGCCTCGGCTGGTTATGCTCGTCAAACTCCAGCACCCCCGTGGGCGCCGCCATGCGGCCTCCCGCCACGGTTGTCATCTTGAAGCCGTTGGTCGCGTCCAGCCGCTCCGCCGACCCATCGTCGCGGAACAGGATCTTTGCGTCCTCCGCCGTTGCCGCGCCGCCGCGAAAGCTGGCCGTCGCCCCTTGCAGGTTGCAAACCTGGTCAGCGCGCTCAAACTCTGCGTGGTGCGCCTGGATCTTCACCGGGTCCGCACCGCGCCGGGTGTTCAGTTCCACTGCCCGATCCAGCACCAGGTGGCCCTGCTGCGAGTCGTAGGTGGCGCCCATGGCGCTGCCCGCGCCCTGCGTCATCTCGAACTCGACACTCTCCTTTGTGCTCGCCACTCCGCTATGCTGGTCAAACACCAGCCCGCTGGTCCTCACATGAATCTCGCCCCGTGCGGCCGCAGCCAGCACGCCGCTCTTCGCCTTGTCGCCCAGCGCCTTTTCCGCGTTCGCCTTGGGCACGATAGCCAGAGCCTCTCCCGGCCGCATCAAGGTAATCTCCACCGGACCGGCAGCCCGGGCGGTTCCCGCGTGCTGGTCGTACTCGAATTCGTCGCCCTCAATGCGGTCTGCGCGGCTGCCGTCCGCGCCGTAGAGCTCGATCTTCACGTCGTGCAGCAGCGCGTTGCCCTGCTTCATCTGCACCACCTTCGACGCATGAATCTTGTAGAGCGTGTGGCCCCGCTGCGCCTGGGTATAGGTGACGCCGTTCGCCTCTTGTTGTATGTCGATGCCCAGCCGCTGGGGCAGGTCGCGGCGGTTGAAGGGGTTTCTCCACTTGCCGATGGCCAGAAATACCGCCAGGGCCACCACCAGCAGCACTCCCGCCGCCAGCACCAGTGTCCGCATCCGCTCAATGGTGAGTCGCACGGCTCAGTTCCCCACGCCGAGGCGGGCCGCCAACCGTTGCGCCAGGCTTTCCCCCAGTTCGCTCCACAGCAGGCGTGCAGTTGCCCCTGAGCCCTTTTCGACTGCCGCCGTCAGCTCTACCAGTTGGCGCACGTTTTCTTCCACGTGCCGGGCCGCGGCCGCGTCCAGTTCGCCCTCTTCGTCAAGAAACGCCGCGTCGCTGCCGAACTCCAGCCGAATGTGCCCGTCCTGCTCGTAGGCCCCCTCGTCGAATAGCGGCCCATAGCCCACCACCCGAACCAGCCGCGGCTCGCGCACCCAGCGTGGATCGAGACCGGGGTCCCCACGGACGGGTCCTTGTTCGTGGGGTGGAAGGTTTGCAGGAGTCTCCAATTCCCAGAGACTCCAGCCGATCTGAAACTCGTAGGCATAGTCGTCGTGGAGCAGTTCGAGCGACTCCGCAACCGCCTCTGCTGGCTCGGCGCCACGCTCGCCACGGCCGTACACCCGCTGAAACACCGGCGATTCGTTCCAGTTGATGGGCCACGTCGTGGCGGCATAGACGCGTGCTTCGCCTCCGTGCGCGGCAAACGCGCCCAGCACCGCCGTCATCTTGTCAGCGAGCGCGGCAAGGCGCAGGTTGGGGTACCACAAACTCAAATAAAGCGAGTCGGACATCTCTCTAGATTGTAGACGTGCGGGAAGAACAGAATATGCGAAGATCAAAGCCCCTAAGTAGGAAGCTGGGTGCCCCATGTCCCGCTTCTGGGACATGGGAGACCACAAACCCCAACCAGCGAACGGAAACCCCTACCCCGTCACAATCTCGCTGAAGTCGGCAATGCCGGCTAGCCCCTCGCGCACCTGTCGGATCATCCCCAGCCTAGCCTTGCGCAATTCCGGGTCGGGTGACATCACCATCACCTTCTCGAAGAAGGCATCAACTGCGGGCCTGAGCGTAGCGACCGTCTCGAGCGCCGCGCGATAATCCCGCTTCGCACGCAACTCGCTAACTTTCCCTTCGACCTCATCAAAGGCTTTGATTAATGCCTTCTCTTCTGGTTGGACCAATTCGCCATAGAACTTCCCGTCCTTCCACGTAACGGAAAAGACCTCGCCCTTCTCCTCAGCCTGCCGCACAATGTTCTTGATCCGCTTGAACGCAGCCGAGATCGCGAGAAAATCCTCACTGTCCCGAACATTGGTTAAGGCTTCAGCACGGGCAATGGCATCCCGCACATCGTCATACCCTGCCGCCATCACTGCATTCACCACATCATAGGCAAATCCTCGCACGTCTTTGAGATAAAACCCGATGCGTTCAGCTAAGAAGAGGAAAGTCTCGGCTTGCTCCGGTGTAGACGGGCCAGTTGCTGTGATCACATCTCCAATCGTGAGCGGCAGCCCCGATTCAGCCACAATCTTCACCACCGCATTGGCCGCCCGGCGCAGAGCGAAGGGATCTTTCGATCCGGTCGGCGCAGCGCCAATGCCGAACATGGCCGTAATCGTCTGAATGCGATCGGCCAAGCCCAGCAGTTGCCCTTCCACAGTCTGCGGAATCGCATCCTCGGTCGAGGCCGGCGTGTACTGGTCATAGATGGCCTTGGCCACCGTCTCACCCAGTCCCTGCGCCCGTGCGTAGAGTCCACCGATGATGCCCTGCAGTTCGGTAAATTCCTTCACCAGCTCGGCGGTCAGGTCGGTCTTGGCCAGTTCCACTGCCTTCCGCAGCGCGGCCTCGTCAAACGCAACGCATGCGGCCTTCACCGTGGCGGCTAACTTCCCCGCCACCGCCAGGTCCTGTTCGGTCTTCCAGTAGTAGCTGCCCAGCTCCTTCTGGAAAGTCACCGCCTTCAGGCTCTCGACCCGGTCCACCAGCGGCGTCTTTTGATCGAAATTCCAGAAGAACTGTGCATCCTTGAAGCGCGACCGCAGCACCCCCGCATTGCCGTGGCGAATAATGGCCGCGCCCTCCTCGTCCGCCTCGGTATTCAGCACCGCCAGAAAATGCGGCGCCAGTTTTCCGTCCGCGCCTTCCACGGCAAAGTACTTCTGGTGGTCGCGCATCACGGTCACCAGCACTTCCTCAGGCAGAGCAAGATACTCGCTCTCGAAGTCGCCCAGGATCACCGTTGGCCACTCCGTCAGATGCACCACCGTCTCCACCAGCGCCGCGTCCTCTCGCCAGCGTGCGCCGGGCACCGTGCGGGTCGCCTTATCCAGCGCCTTGCGGATCGACTGCCTGCGCTCTGCCACATCCACAACCACCTTGCCGGCGCGCAACGTATCGGTGTAGCTCTTCGCCGCATCCACCACCACCGGAGTCTCCCCATGGAGCACCCGGTGTCCGCGGCTCGCATTTCCGGCGCGAATCCCGGCAATCTCCAGCGGCACAATCGCCGCATCCAGCAGCGCCACCACCCAGCGCACCGGCCTGACAAAACGTTCCGGCTTGCCCGCGCGCCAATACATGTTCTTGGCCCAGTAGAGGCTCAGGACTTCCCTGGGCAGTTCGGCTGCGAGCAGTTCCGCTGTGGCCCGTCCCGCGCGCTTCACCGTGGCGCCCACATACTCGCCTTTGGCGGTAGCGACTTTCTCGAGCGCCGAAACTTCAACCCCTGCTTTTCTGGCAAAGGCCACAGCAGCCGCCGTCGGAGCGCCGTCCTTGAAGGCAATCTTCCACGACGGACCGGTCAGCTTCTCCTCGGTGTCTTCCTGGCTGGTCAGCACGCCCGCCGCCAACACGGCCAGGCGCCGCGGCGTCGAATAGGTAGTGAGTTTCGCCTCGGTTGAAAGCAGGCGCTCCCGCGTGAGTAGGTCCTTCACCCTGCGGCCTAGCTCGGCCTCGGCCCCGGCAATCATGCGCGCCGGAACTTCTTCCAGCCCAATCTCCAATAAGAAATCCGCCATAATATTGAGTTCTTTCTGCAGTCTGCGCTTTCCAACCGAGCTTCTAGCTTTCAGCCCCTGATTCAGTTACCAAATTCGTCGCTGCGGTTCGGGCAAAGCACGCTAGAGGTTAGAAGCTAGGACCTAGGTCTCTCACCGCTTGATGTTGTATCAATGTTGGGTGCCCCAGGTCTCGATTTTGAGACCTGGGAAACCACAAATCTCAGGAGCGAATTCATGCGGTCAGAGAGCTAGAAGCTGTTTCGCTCTGCTGCAGCGCATAGGCCTTGGCCACTCCCACCGTCAATGCGCGAATGCGCCCAATCACGCCCACACGCTCCGTCACGCTGATCGCTCCCCGCGCATCCAGAAGATTGAACAGGTTTGAGCATTTGAGCGCTAACTCATACGTCGCCAGCAGCGGAAAGCGCTTCTTCTCTGCCGCGCCGGCTGTCTCGCTATGGAGCAGCGCATCTGCCTGGTCGATCAGGGTTTTGGCCTCGGCCTCATAAAGATTGAAGTGTTCCCAAAGCTTGGCCACATCGGCAACTTCGAAGTTATACACGCTGAACTGCAGTTCCTCGGCCAGCCTGACCTCGCCGTAAGTTACCGCCGCACCCGTCTCCAGGTCGCGTGCCCAAACGATGTCGTAGATTGAATCCACATCCTGCAGAAAGGCGGCAATGCGCTCCAGCCCATAAGTCAGCTCCGCGCAGATAGGATCGAGGTCCATCCCGCCGCATTGTTGAAAATAAGTGAACTGGGTTATCTCCAGCCCGTCCAGCATCACCTGCCAGCCCACGCCCCATGCGCCGCCCGCCGGCCACTCCCAGTTATCTTCTTCGAACTTCAGGTCGTGCTTGCCAAGATCGATGCCGATGGCTTCCAGCGATTCCAGGTAAAGCTCCTGCACATTCACCGGCGGTGGCTTCAGGATCAGTTGGAACTGGGTGTGCTTGAAGAGCCGCTTGGGATTCTCGCCGTAGCGGCCGTCTGCCGGCCGTCGCGAGGGCTGCGCATAGCCCACCCTGTAGGGTTTTGGCCCCAGCACCCGCAGAAATGTCTCCGGCGCCATGGTGCCCGCGCCCACTTCCACGTCGTAGGGTTGCTGCAGCACACAGCCGCGCTCCGCCCAGAAATTCTGCAGGCGAAACAACAATTCCTGAAATGTAAGCGCACTGGATGACAAAGAGGACGCAACCGGGGTTGAAGGCACAGGCAATTCTCTCTCTACGGGACTACGTCGATTTTATCAGCCCACTTCAGATTCCCCAGCGGTCCAGCGCCTCACCCGAGCGCAGTTTGCGTTCCAGATGCCGCTCCAGGGCTTGCAGCGTGAAGCGCCGCAGGTCCTGCCCCCGCCGCACAGGCCACGATTCGCCTGCAAAGACTGCCACCGGCGAGCGAAGCATGCGCTGCGCCAATTGCAAGGAATCGGCCGAGAGTTCGCTGGCACTGCCGTTGCGGTGCACGGCGCAGAACAGGCCGTCGCCCAGCCTGTTGAAGCTGGCTTCGCCGGCCACCAGCGCCTCTCCGCAGGCCGTGCAATGGCCGATGTCCGGCAGCAGTCCCATCAACCGCGTCATCCACAGTTGGAAGTAAGTCAGCGGCATCCACGTCTGTTCCACCGTGGTCTGCTCCAGCACCGCGAGCAGCAGGCGGAAGACCGTTTCCTGCGGATCGCGCTCCGGCAACGCCTGGTCCAGCACCTCGGCAAAGAAGCTGAGAACCGCCATGCGCAGATGATCCACCGGTGCCGACAGCGGCGAGCGGATGATCTCCAACTGGTCCAGCCGCACCAGTTCCTGCCCCGGCCTCTCCGCAAACCACGCCCGCGCCACGGTCATGGGCTCCAGCGCCCCGCCAAACCGTTTGCGGCTCTTGAGCGCCGATTTGGCCACTCCCCTCACTCGCCCGTAATCGCGGGTAAGAAGGCTCACGATCAGATCGGCCTCATGCACCGGCCAGGTGCGCAAAACCACCGCATCTGAGGCAAACACGCTCATGCGTCTCCATCATCGCACCGATGGTGTGCTGTGTTCACCGCGCCCGCACACACAAACGCGCATCCCGGCCACCGGGACGCGCGTTCGATGCGGACTTGATTGCCGCGGGTTAGGTTTACCGTCTAGCGGCCGAAATGGGTGGCGTTCTTCTCAGTAAAATGAGCCCACTTCTCCGGCAGGTCGTCCTGGGCAAAGATGGCCGAAACGGGGCAAGCCGGCACACAGGCGCCGCAATCGATGCACTCGACCGGATCAATGAACAACTGGTCGGTCTCTGCGAATCCGTCTTCGTCCTTCTTGGGGTGAATGCAATCGACAGGACAGGCGTCTACACAGGCGGTGTCCTTGGTGCCGATACAGGGTTCTGCAATGATATATGCCATGAACGAACTCTCCGGGAAGGTGAACTCTCGACGCTGATAGTAGCACACGGGCCCAAAGCCTGACTTGCCCAATCCCGCGGGCGTTTTGCAATGCGGGAATCAGCCGAATGAACACTCGTCCCGCTTTTTGGAACCCAACGTGCGGTCAGCCGGGAGCCGGAGGCTTTCTTAGTGCGCTGCGGCCCGTGCGGCCCTTTCCGCAGCCCATTCCGCCGGGGTCGGAATCGGCGTCAATTCCCGTCCAGCAAACATATCCTGGAAAAGCTTCACCAACTCCTCGTGAATCAGCCCGTTCGAGGCCAGAATCTCCCGGCTGTCGAGCCGGAAATGGGCTCCCGAAAAGTCCGTCACCCGTCCCCCGGCCTCCTTCACCAGCAGGATGCCGGCGGCGGTGTCCCAGGGGTTCAGGTTGAACTCCCAAAACGCCTCCATGCGTCCCGCCGCCACGTAGGCCAGATCCAGCGCCGCCGAGCCGGCCCGCCGCACCCCGTGCGAGCGCAAGGTGAATTCCTGGTAAAAGTGAATGTTCGGGCTCAGGTGACGCTTGCGGCTGGGAAACCCCGTAGAAACCAGCGATTCGGCCAGTTCGGCGGTGCGTGAAACCCGCAGTGGCTTGCCGTTCAGCTCTGCGCCGCGGCCCCGTTCGGCGGTAAACAGTTCATCTCGCAGGGGGTCGTAAATCACCGCCGCCACCAGCGTCCCGTCCTGGCCGGATTTCAGGTCCGCCGGCCGCTGCTCCAGCCCCAGCGAAACGCAAAATTGCGGAAATCCATGGGCAAAGTTTGTAGTACCGTCGAGCGGATCGACATACCAGCGAAACTCGCGGTCCATGCGGTCCCGCGTGCCCTCTTCGCCATAGATTCCATGCTCGGGGAACGCCTCGCCAAGGCGCCCGCGAATCAGCTTCTCCGCCGTGCGGTCGGCCACCGTCACCAGGTCTACATCGCCCTTGTATTCCGTCTCCACACCCTGGGCAAAGAATTCGCGCAGGCGCGCGCCTGCCTCACGCGCAATCTCCGCAGCCTTGGGAACCCAGACCATACCTCGTGAGTTTGCCGTCGCGTCGTTCAAGAGGCCGCCTCGCTTGCAGCCCGCTGATTGCCCCGCTTGGCCGCTTCGGTGATGGTCTGGATCTGCTCCTTGTAGATGAAGAGATTGGGCTTGCCTTCGCGCGTCAGGCGCAGCATTCCATCGTCGAAGTACTCAATCCAGCCGCGCACTGTCTCGCCGTCGCGCAATTTTATTGAGACGTTCACCTGGCGGTCGCTCAAAGAGCGCAGATACAGCGCCTCCTGGCCGGTTTCGCCCGGCGGAGGCGTCTTGGAGCGGCGGCGTGAAGACAATGGAGAAGTCATGATGTCATTTTAGATGCGCTTTCCCGATAGCGCGCACGGTTTCAGCCCTGAGCCACTGGAGAGTGCAATTCAGAACGCCGACGGGATTTTCTCCCGCACTGAGACGGCGTCAACGCCGGGAAAATCCTTCGCAACCGGAAACGTCACCGGCCTGCCTGCCAGCCATTCCAGCGCCCGCGGAATGATGGTTTCGACCGCTGCGCAGCGCATGCTCTCCGGTTGCACATCCCCTTTCCACACATGGCCGTAGGTTGAAACGTACACCCGGCCCTTGCCGTAAGTGGTTGTCCATTCCACCGGCCACAGCATTCCCTGCCCCGGCTGTGAATCCCGGGCATACGCCAGCACTTGTACGCGCTCCGCTGGGCCGCGCGCATAAAAATACACTTCCATGTCCGGGGACAGCCACGCGCGCGGCAGTCCAGCGTGGATCGGATCGTCTCCCAGTCGCTTCACCAGCACATTGGAACGCGGGCCATGTCCCGTGCTGCCGCCCACCCCCGGCGGAATCCGCATCAACCGGCCTTCTTCGCTTACCCGGATCGCAGTGCCATAATCGGCCTCGCGCCAACTCAGGCCGACCATCTCCTCATATTCTTTCCATCCCAGAAACGCGTTCTCTGCCGCGTGAAAGATATACACGCCGCCACCTTTGCGAACGAATTCGACAAAGTCTTTCTTCACCGCCTCCGGCCATTGCGGCGCCGGGGTCACACCCTCGAGAAGACCGTTGTTGCCATAGTCGTTGCAGGTTTGAATCACCACATCGTAGCCGGCAAAGTGCGGCCGCCACGCCGCCCACGCAGCAGCGGCGGTATCCTGCGGCGCGGTGCTGACGGATACGTCGAATTCTCCCGCAGATTCCAGAATGCCGCGCAGCAACAGCGTGGTCTGCCGCCAGTCGTGGTTGCTGAATCCATCCACGATCAGTACCCGTATCTTGCGCTCAGGGTTCCCGGCGCACGCCGGCAGTATGCTGGCCATCAAAAAGCCAAGCAGGCACAGAAATGATCGATACCTCATACCGCGAGGCTAGTTACGCATGGACAGCATGTCAATCGGCCTTGCGGGTGCTGCCTGTCACCTGCGAGTCGGCATAATAGCCGGTGCGGTAGCGGATATTGAAGGCGTCGTTCGCGGCCCTGGGGATGGTCACTCGCAAACGATGGAAGTTCAAGCCCGGCTCCTCATGATGCGGATAGTAGGCCAGCAGATACTGCGTGCGCAGGTCGTCGCTTACCCGTGCAAAGGCCTTATCCAGCCCGCCGTCGCTAGCGTAAAAGCTCTTGCCGCCGGTCTGCTCGGCCAGCGTGATAAGCGCATGTTCTCCGCCAATGTCACGCCCGGCGCTGGCCTCGATGGGCACGTCGATGATGCTGTAGATCATCACCTCGTTGCGCAGCGCCTGCTCCAGCGCTTGAGCATAGGTGGTGCTCTTCGCTGTGTCGCCTCCGTCTGAAACCAGCACCAGGACCTTGCGTCCATCCTTGCGGCCCAGCCGTTGCGCGCCCAGGTAGATGGCGTCATACAGCGCCGTGGCAAAGTCGCTGTGCAGCCGCTCCAGCCCTCGCTCAATCTGGCCGGCATTGTTGGTGAAGGGCGTCAGTTCCCGTACCTCGGTGGCAAACTCCAACAGGCTCATCTGGTCCTGCGGACGCATCATGGCGCGCACAAACCGGCGTGCGGCGTCCTGCTCCAGCAGCAGATCCTTGTGCACGCTGCCGCTGGTGTCGATGGCCAGGGTCAGGTTCAGTGGCTGTTCCGACTGGCGTTCGAAGACGGCAATCTCCTGCGGCCGTCCGTCCTCTGCAAGGGCAAAATCCTCGCGCGTGAGCCCGCCCACAATTGCCCCCGTTGTATCGGTCACGTTCACAAACACGTTGACCAGCCTCACATCCATGCGCAGGGTCATGTCCTGGGCGTCCAGTTTCATCCCCGGGCAGCCGGCCAGCGCGATCGCAAATCCCCACAGCGCCAGCCGCCGCATTGGATCACGAACCATCCGCGGCCTCCAACCCCAATCCCGGCGGAAACGGCTCCCCGGCAGCCCACACGGAGCCGTCCACAAAGGTCTCCTTCTTCCAGATGGGCACCGTCTTCTTGAGAGTATCGATCAGCCAGCGGCAGGCTTCGAATGCCTGCGCGCGATGCGCCGAGGCAACCACGATCAACACGCTTGTTTCACCCACCACCAGGCGTCCCAACCGGTGAACGATGATTACCTGCCGCACTCCGAATCGGCTCAGCGCCTCGCGCCCCAGTTCGTTCATTTGCTTGTCGGCCATGTCCTCGTAGGCCTCGTAGTCCAGGTGCAGCGTCTGCCGCCCGCGCGAGTTGTTGCGCACAATGCCGTCGAAGACTACAACCGCGCCGTCTTCACCCTGCTTGGCTGCCGCCACCAGCTTCTCCGCAACAATCGGCTGGCGGGTCAGTGCGGTCAGAACTGGCGCATCCCCCTCGTTCACTTCCGTACCTGGTGCGCCCGTCGCTCCGCCAGAAACAGGCGGCAGCAGGCCCACCTCGTCCCCCTCGCGCAGCACCTGGGCTGCCGCGGCGTACTCGGCATTCACGCTCACCGCGATGCCGCGCAGTACCGCTGCAGGATGGCGTGATCGCAGGCGGTCAAGCAACTCGGCCACCGTCGCGCCCTGCGGCAACTCGATGGCGACCGCGTCCGGACCCAACCAATCCTTCAACACTCCAAAGCACAAAACGCGCACTTGCATCACAAGAGAAAGCATACCGCCTCAATTGATTTAGACGCAGCGAACATCAATCGGTCGATGACGCTCGCTCCGCACCTGTACGTACCAAACGCAAAAAAGGCCGGCAGGTTCGCCGGCCTCCTTTGGTTGTTGTGTTCCCTCCACTTATGCTGCTACGCTGGCGCCTCTCTCGGCAGCCACCGGCGAAGTATCCGGCCGCGCCTTCAGCAGCGGCAGAGCCACCGCCAGCACGTCTTCAATTCGCTTGGCGTAGTGCACGTCTACCCCTTCGATCATCTCCGGCGTCAGGTCTTCCTCGACGTCCTGGCGGTTGTCCGCGGGCAGAATGATGGTTTGCACTCCGGCCCGGCGCGCGGCCAGGAACTTCTCCTTGATGCCACCCACCGGCAGCACGTTGCCGCTGAGTGTAATTTCGCCGGTCATCGCAGTCAGCGGCAGCACCGGCGTGTCGGTCAACAGCGACACCAGCACCGTGGCCATGGTTACGCCTGCCGAGGGGCCGTCCTTGGGGATCGCCCCCGCGGGCACGTGGATGTGGAGGTCGATGTCCTTGGTAAAGTCGTCGGCCAGGCCCAGTTTGGCGGCATTGGACCGCACCCAGGTCAGCGCTGCCTGCATCGACTCCTGCATCACCTCGCCAATCTGCCCAGTCATCGTGAAGCCGCCCTTGCCCTTCATCTTGTTGGCTTCAATGAACAGAATGTCGCCTCCCGCGGGTGTCCAGGCCAGTCCTACAGCCACTCCCGGGCGCTTCACCCGCTCCGCCACTTCCGTGTCCACGCGTATCTGGATGCCGCCCAGGAACTCCTTGATCTCCTCGCGCGTCACCACCAGCTTTTCCTTGTGTCCTTCCACCACGCGCCGCGCCTCCTTGCGACAAATCGTGCCCAGCGCCTGCTCCAGTTTCCTCACGCCCGCTTCCCGCGTGTAGTGGCGCACCACGTACCGCACCGCATCCTCGGGAAACTCGATCTGCTCGGTCGTAATCCCGTTTTCCTTGATCTGGCGCGGAATCAGGTACCGGTTCGCAATCTGCACCTTCTCCTCTTCGGTGTAGCCCTGCAGCGGAATCAGCTCCATCCTGTCCAGCAGCGGCGGCGGCACCGTATCCAGCATGTTCGCCGTGCAGATGAACAGTACCTTCGACAAATCGAATGGAACGTCCAGGTAGTTGTCCCGGAAGCTGAAATTCTGCTCCGGGTCCAGCGTCTCCAGCAGCGCCGACGCAGGGTCGCCACGGAAGTCGCGGCCCAGCTTGTCCACCTCATCCAGCATGAGCACCGGGTCGTTGGTTTCCGCCCGCCGAATGCTCTGGATGATCTGTCCCGGCAGCGCGCCGATGTAGGTACGCCGGTGGCCGCGAATCTCCGCCTCATCGTGCATGCCACCCAGAGAGACACGCTGGAACTTGCGGCCCAGCGCGCGCGCTATCGACCGCCCCAGGCTGGTCTTGCCCACTCCCGGAGGCCCCACAAAGCACAGGATCGGCCCCTTCATGTCCGGCTTCAGTTCCAGCACGCTCAGGTAGTCGAGAATGCGGTCCTTCACCTTCTTCAGCTCGTAGTGGTCCTCGTCCAGGATCTCCTTGGCCAGGTTGATGTCGATCTTGGAGCCCGAACTCTTGGCCCACGGCAGCACCGCCAGCCATTCGATGTAGTTGCGCGTCAACGAGTAGTCGGCGGCCATGGGAGACATCCGCGATAGCCGCGTCAACTCCTTCATGGCCTCCTTCTTCACGTCGTCCGGCATCCCGGCGGCATCGATCTTCTGGCGCAGCTCGTCAATCTCCCGCTGCCCCTCGTCCTGCTCGCCCAGTTCCTTCTGGATGGCCTTCAACTGCTCGCGCAGATAGTAGTCGCGCTGCGACTGCTGCACCTGGTCCTGCACCTCGCTCTGGATCTTGGTGCGAAGCTGCTGCACCTCGATCTCCTTGGCCTGGTGCTTGTTCAACTGCTCCAGCCTCGCCAGCACGCTTGCCGTCCCAAGCAGTTGCTGTTTGTCGTCGGTGGTCAGGAAAGGCAGCGACGAGGCCACAAAATCCACCAGCCGCCCCGGGTCCTCAATGTTCGCCGCGATGGTCCGCAGCTCATCCGACAGCGTGGGCGACTCCGACACAATCTGCTGAAACTGGCCAATCACGTTGCGCACCAGGGCTTCCACGCTGGCCGTCGACTCCGATTCCGAGTCCTCCAGCGTCTCCACCTCCGCAATCATGAACGGCTCGGTCTGCACGTAGCGCAGCAGGCGTACCCGCTCCACTCCCTCGGTGAAGACGAACCGGCTCTGGTTGGGCATGCGCACGACCTTGTGCACCGTGGCCAGCGTCCCCACATCGTGCAGGTCGGCAGGCTTGGGCGCGTCCAATCGGGGATCGAGCTGCGCCGTCACCACGATGGCGCGCTCCTCCCCCAGCGATTCGATCAGCTGAATCGAGCTCTCGCGTCCAACTGTAAGCGGTAGAACAGCATGCGGAAACAAGACCGTGTCCCTGACCGGCAAAACGGCGATCCGGCGCGCACCGGCGCTCTCATTCCCTGTGGGCTTGCTCGGCGGCAATATCGATGGCTGGCTTGGCATTGAGTGTCCCTTTATCAACTTATCTTAACATTAGAACACGCAGAAATCGAAAAGTTTCAGAAATGTCTCCTCGATCCTTCACTGCCCTTTCCCTCGTTCCGCGTTCACTTTGAATACGCGGACACCGGACCCAGGGTTCCGGAGGCGGCCGTTCTTTCACACGATCCTCCGTGGCGCCCCTCAGAGGAGTGCCACGAAATCACCCTGCCGGCGACAGACGAAGGCAAACCCGGATACTTGAGAGATGTATCGGCCAGGGCAATTGGAAAGTGAGCCCGTTTCCAAACCGGGCAAAGAAGAGGGGGGCCGGGTTTGCTGCGTCTCCCCGGTCAGTTGTACTTCGAAGAGGCTTCTTCGTTCTTGATCGCGGACACGATCCGCTCCCACAATTCTTCCTTTGGCTGCTGGATGGGGAACATCTGGCGCGCAGCCTCGGCAATGGTTTTCAGGTCGGCCAGCAGGGCGCGGCATAGCGGGCAGGTCTTCAGGTGGGGATGGTCGCCGGGATTCTGTCCCGTGCCGATCAGTTCCGCAAGTTGAGCCTGGAACTCTTGGCAGTTCATTTGTTGAGGATCGTTAGTCATCGCCGCTCTCCCCGGAGCGAGGTACGCAGTGCATCGCGCAGCTTCAGGCGTGCCTTATGCAGCTGCGACTTGCTGTTCCCGATTGAGCAATCGAGCATGTCGGCAATTTCATTATGCTCATACCCCTCAACGTCGTGCAGAACAAAGATGAGCCTGTACCCAGCCGGTAACGCGGCCACGGCTCGCTCCAGCGCCAGGCGATCGATGGATCCGACCAGCGAAAGATCGGGAGCGCCAAAGCTGCGCCCCGGCCCTTCATCGGGAACCGGCTCCATGGCTTCGTCCAGGGACATCAGACGCAGCCCTTTCTTGCGCAGGTGCATCAGTACCACATTGATCGCCAGGCGATGCAGCCAGGTGGAAAAGGCCGAATCCCCGCGGAAGGTCGCGATCTTGCGATGCAACTGCAGAAACGCTTCCTGGGTCAGATCCTCCGCCTCCGCCACATTGCCGACCATGCGGAGGCATAGTGAATAGATGCGTCTTTTGTGCAGCGAATAGAGATGAGCGAAGGCTAGATGATCCCCGGCCTGGGCACGTATCATCACGTCGTCGTCAATCGGACTGCCGGACACCCCAGACGAAGTGGGGCCTGCGTTTGCGGTTACTGGGGTTGGTCCGCCGGTTGAGGCATCCTGCGGCTGTTTCGGAAACCTTGAATTGGGCATGCGATTCCTTGGGGGTCGGTTGTTCGGCAAGCCGCGGAATTCTGCGTCGGTCTTCTTTCCTCGTTAGTATAAGGTGCAGTAGGTTGCATTGGGAGAGTTTCGGCGTGAAAAGACCGGGACGGGCCCTTGCGAAGCTTTTTCTTTGGATGCCGGTTCGCGAACGTGTGTCTTGACTTCTTCAGGGAGACGATGGTCTTAAAGTCAAATCAGGCATGGGCGTACGGCCTTCAATGCAGGAACACCAGACTTCCGGTATGTCTGTTCGTCCTCGCGCTCGGCCTGACTGCAGGTGCATGGAGCCAATCGCCGCCCGCTGGGAGTTCGCCCTCCACATCCGTCCCTGGGGCGCCGCCTTCACTTTCCGTGCCTGGCGTTGACTCGCTCTCGCGGTGGCAAGGCCTGCCGGTGCAGAGCATCTCGTTTGAAGGCGTGACCGCCGAACGGCTGGCCCCGCTCCCGGACCATCTTGCCCAGGTCCTGGGCGCGCCTCTCAGCCGCGAAAACCTTGCCCGGAGCCTGCACCAGCTTTTTGCCACCGGGCTCTTCGAATCCGTTGAGGTGGATGCCACCCGCCAGGGGGCCGGAGTCGCGATCGTGTTTCAAGGGTCGCCGCGCAGCTTTATTGGAACCGTAACTGTGGATGGAGCCAAAGGCGCCACCATCAACACCCAATTGCAACGCGCCAGCCGCCTGTCGCCCGGGGAGCGTTTTACCCAGGCCCGGCTTGACCAGGCCGTGCAGTTGGTCCGCCAGGCGCTGGCCGACAACGGATTTCACCAGCCAGTGATTACTCACGCGCTTACCCCGCACCCTGAGGAGCAACTCGTCGACATCGCGTTCCATGTGGCCTCGGGTCCGCAGGCGCGCATCGGGACGGTGGAAGTGAGCGGAGACTCCGGTATGAGCGTGAACGACTTCCAGCGCCACGCTCATTTGCACACCGGTGGCCGCGTGGATCACAACACTGTCAACCGCGCCCTCGCCGGCGTGCTCAAGGTCTACCGGAGCCAGAAGCGCCTGGAGGCCGAACTCAAGCTCGAGGAGAAGCTCTACGCCGCCAACACCAACCGCTCCAGCTTTCGCTTCTCGGCCAACCGCGGCCCCACGGTCAGGGTTGAATTGGTAGGCGCAAGCCTCAGTACGGAGCGGCTCAAGCGCGCCATTCCGGTCTTCGAAGAGGGCACAGTCGATGACGACTTGCTCAACGAGGGCAATCGACGCCTGCGCGACTACTACCAGCGCCTGGGTTACTTCGACGCCAAAGTGGATCACCAGTTGCAGACAGCCCAGCCTGGCCCGCAAAACGCCCCCCAAACTGGAGAGGTGCTCATCGTCTTCACGGTAACCCTTGGACCTCGCCGCCGCGTGCAGCGCGTGTCCGTGGACGGCAACCACTATTTTGACTCTGCAACCCTGCGCCAGATGCTCAGCGTGCACGCCGCCAGCCCTACAGACCGCCATGGCGTCTATAGCCAGGCGCTGTTGGTCGCTGACATCGGCGCCCTCGAAGCCGTCTACCAGAACAACGGGTTTTCCAAGGTGAAGGTCACCCCTGAAACCAGCATTGGGGAGACCCCTGCGCGTGCCGAATCCACGCATGCGGCAGACAAACCAGGCAATCCGGCTCCCCTGACGGTCGTCTATCACATTGCGGAAGGCAAGCAGCAGCGCGTCGGCGCGGTGCACGTGGAAGGCAATGACCACGTCGATACCGCCAAGTTGCTTCCCTTGCTCAACACCGCCGCGGGCCAGTTGCTTTCTCCGCAGAACCTCGCCGGAGACCGCGATGCCCTGCTCACCGATTACCTGAGCCGCGGCTTCGATCAGGCGCGGGTTGAAGTTGGGCAGCAGCCGGACCCTGCCGATGCCGTCAACGAGGATGTTGTCTTCCATATCACCGAGGGCCGGCAGTTTTTTGTACGCAAAGTGCTCATCACCGGCCTGCACTACACCCGCCCCGACACCGTGGCCAGGGCCATCACGCTGCATCCCGGCGACCCTCTCAACCAGTCCGCACTGCAGCAGACGCAGCTGAATCTTTACGACTTTGCCCTCTTCAACGAGGTCGGTACGGCGGTTGAGAATCCCAACGGTGCCGAAGCCTACAAGACCGTGCTGCTGCAGACAACTGAAGCGCGGCGGTGGACCTTCACCTACGGCCTCGGCTTCGAGGCCCAGACCGGAACCCCGCAAAACAACTGCAAGGGCATTGCAGCCATCGGCGTCAGTTGCAATCCCAACGGCAAGACCGGAATCAGCCCTCGCGTGCTCGGCGCTCTCACCCGCAACAACCTCTTCGGCCGCGAGCAATCGGCCTCCCTGCAAGGCACTTACGGCCTGTTGGAGCAGAAGATCGATCTTCTCTACCAGAATCCGCATTTCCACGGCAATCGCAACTTCGGCCTCACCTTCACCGGTGGGTACGCCAACAGCCAGGACGTAACCACCTACGTGGCCTCGAAGCTCGACGCTGGAATTCGCTGGACTGAAAACTTCAACACCCCGAATTCATTCATCTCCAAGGCCAACACGTTCGTGTATGAATTCGACTTCCGCCGCGTCAAGGTGGCCGCCAGCAGCTTGCAGGTCTTCAAGGACGAAATTTCTCTGCTGTCGGAGGCGGTGCGCGTTGCGGGCCCTGGCTTCAACTGGATTCGCGATACCCGCGACTCTCCCCTCGATGCCCATCGCGGCACCTATTCCAGTTTCCAGGAGTTCTTCTCTGACGGTATTTTTGGCGCCCAGTCGCAATTCAACCGCCTCGATCTGTCCAACTCCAGCTTTTACAGTTTTGACAAGGAGCGCCTTGTCGTAGCGCGCAATACCCGCTACGGCCAGGAGCGGGCCTTTGGCGCTCCCGCGGATACCCTCCTTCCCTTGCCGGAGCGGCTCTATGCCGGTGGGCCCACCTCGCTGCGCGGCTTTTCAATCAACGCCGCCGGCCCCCGCGATCCTGAGACCGGCTTCCCCATTGGCGGGGCGGGCGCCCTGGTCAACAGCACCGAACTCCGCCTGCCGCCACCCATGCTGCCCCTGCTCGGCGATAGCGTAAGCGTGGTGCTCTTTCACGACATGGGCAACGTCTTCGCCAACGCCGGCGATGCGTGGGCTAGTGCGCTGCGCATTCACCAGCCCGACCGCGACACGTGCAAAATAGTCGCCAACACCACCGATCCCACGAGCTACATACCCGCCGGCCCCAACACCTCCACCGGTCAGCAGGGCCTGTGCAGCTTCAATTACTTCTCTCACGCCGCCGGCCTCGGTTTGCGCTACCATACGCCAGTCGGGCCCATCCGGCTGGATTTCAGCTATAACCTGAATCCGCCCATCTTCCCGGTGAACATCGATTACTCGCTCTCCTTGCCCTATTCCGCGCCGCACGTGGGAGAAGCCGCCCACTTCAACTTCTTCTTCAGCCTGGGGCAAACATTCTGATGAACGCACCGCGCACATTCCGGCTCCCGATTCGTTTCGCTCTTGAATCGATGTTGCTATGCCTGGCCTATTCCGGCCTTGCGCAGGTGCATGCCCAGGCACCCCAGGCCGCCACCGCAGTGGTCCTCGACCGGGTCGTCGCGGTGGTCAACAACCAGGCCATCCTGGCCAGCGACATAGACAACGAGATACAGCTTTCCGTGCTCGACCCCGGAAGTGTGAGGGATGTCGCGCTCACCCCCCAACTCGCTTTGCAGCAGTTGATCAGCCGCGCCATCATCCAGCAGCAGATTCGCCAGGAAGATGCGCAGGCTACCGAGCCCACCGCCGACGAGGTCGCGGCGCGCCTGGCTGAAATTCGCCGGGAACTGCCTGCCTGCGTCCACCAGAACTGCGCCTCGGACGCGGGGTGGAAGGCCTTTCTTTCCAGCCACAGCCTTACCCCGCAGCGCGTCGAAATCTATCTCCGCTACCGGCTTGAGATTCTGCGCTTCGTTGAGCTGCGTTTCCGCCAGGGCATACACATCTCGCAGCAGGAGATTGAAGTCTATTACCGCAACACGCTGGTGCCGCAGTACGCGCCCGGTGAGCTGATCCCGTCCCTGGAACAGGTAGCCCCGCGCATCGAAGAGATTCTATTGCAGCAGCAGGTGAACGTTCTCTTTGATGGCTGGCTCGACAATCTGCGCACCCAAGGCGAGATCGAAGTGCTCGACCCGGCTCTTGATACCCCCGAGAAACCCGCCCCGGTAAGAGCGGCCAGTCCAGGAGTGGGAAGCCAATGAGCGAGTCTCAGCACATGCCGCCCGTTCCGCCGCAGGTGCCTCCTCGGCGCCGTCTCCTCTGGATTGGAGCAGGCGCGGCAGCCCTGTTGGTTGCGTTCATCCTCTGCCTCTACTTCTGGGCCAGTTCGCCTCAATGCGAAAATCTGGTCCGCAGGCGCCTCATCGCCCAAATCGCATCCATCACGGGCGGGCGTGTGGAGATCGCCTCCTTCCACTGGCGGCTGCTTTCACTCGAAGCCGACGCCGGTGGCGTGGTGATTCACGGCCGCGAAGCCCCTGGTGAAGCGCCCTATGCCCAGGCGGACGGCCTGCGGGTCAGGATCAGCATGCTCGGTCTGTGGTCCCCGCGCATCCTGCTGCGCGACCTGGCCATCGTCCGCCCTGCCTTTCACCTCATCGTGTATCCCGACGGATCCACCAACCAGCCCCAGCCGCGCAAACCCCGTAAATCGCAACAACCCGCCCTCGACACCCTCTTCGACCTCAAGGCCGGTCATCTTGCCGTTCAGCACGGCATTCTGGATTATGAGGATCGCGCCGCGGCTTTCGACTTTCAGAATCGCTTCAAGCCTCTCGACCTTGTTGCCCACGATGTCTCCCTGCGCCTCGAATACGTTCCCGCCGCAGGCAGAAATCCTGAGAGCTACAGGGTCGAGACCGGCGCTCGCGATCTGAGCCTCTCCCGCGGTGATGTCGCGCACCCCATGCTTCAGCCGGTGCAGGGCTACCTGCAGGCCACCATCGACCTCATGCGCAACGCGGCCTACCTGCGCTCGCTCCGCATCACGGCGCGCAGCAAGAATGTCGCTGATCGCACCTTGAATGTCTCTGGCTCGCTGATTGACTTTGCCCGTCCCCGCTGGGAAGCAAAGGCTGAAGGCGACCTGGACATGCGCCTGCTTGAGCCCGTCACCGGCTATCCCAACGCGCCCGAAGGCATCGCCCGCATGGACCTTGCAACGCAGGGTTACGATGGCCAGTTTCGCGTCGATGGCACAGTGCACGTCGACGGCGGCGCTTATGTCGCGCCCGGCGTGACGGCCCGGGGCGTGAACCTGGATGCCCGCGTCCACGCCGACCCGGAGCAGTTGCTCATCACCTCCATCGTGGCTCGCCTCCATCCGGGCGGCACGCTTGAGGGCACGGTCGCATTGGACCACTGGCTCGCCCCCATTCCCGGGGCCACCGTGCTGCGTGCTGCCACTCCACCCGACCGCCATTCCAGCCAGGCGCGGAAACAGTTTCCGCAGCCGCCTGCCCCGGTTCCACCCCCGTCCGCCTCCGACACTCTCCCCGTAAACGGAAAAGTTACGGCGCAGTTGAAAGACGTTACCCTGGACACGGTTCTCGACATTGTTGGCCAGCCGCCCTTCCAAAGACTGGGCCTCGACGCCCACCTGAACGGCCCTGCCACGGCGACCTGGATCAATGGCGACGACAACACTCTCGTGGTGAGCGCCACGCTCAGCATGAGCCCCGGCGCCAGGCCTTCACCACAGGCTTCTGAAGCTCCCACGAGCGGCTCCATCGACGCCACCTATACCCAACGTGACGGAGCCGTGGATGTGCGTACCCTGGACGTTGCAATGCCCGCCAGCCATATCCAGGCCCACGGTCACCTGGGCGCCTATCCGCTCTCCAGTCCCTCTGCGCTCAGCATCGATTTTCAGTCTCATAACCTGGGCGAGTTCGACACCGTCCTGCGCAGTCTGGGCCTCGTTCACGACGGGAAATCGGGTGTCGCGGCCCTGCCCATTGCCCTGGGCGGTCAGGCGGACTTTCACGGCACGTGGGCCGGCTCGCTCACCGATCCTCATATTGCCGGCAACCTCAAGGCCACCAGCCTGTCCATCGAGATTCCGCCCAGCACCAATGACCACTCCGCCAAGCCCCAGGTTGTGCAGTGGGACACGGTGGACGCTACGGGCAGCTATGCCGCGGACCGCATAGCCATCGATCACGGCGAGCTCCACCACGGCCAGGCCGCCATCGGCATCGAGGCAACCCTTTCCGCGGCCGAAATCGCGCCCACAGCCTCAACAAACCGTCGCCGCGGAGGTGGTCGCGCAGGACCACCTGCCACCGTTCCTCGGCGCCCCGCCGGTCAGCCCTCCTTCGATTCCAATTCCCTGCTCCATCTGCGCCTTAGCGCCTCCAATGTAAGCCTGGCAGAGATGTTGCCCTTGACCGGACAGGACTTGCCCTTGACTGGCCAGCTCAACGCGCAGGTCGCGGCCGATGGGCCTCTCCATGCGCTGGATGGCTCCGGTTGGGTCGAGTTGGACCGGGGCTCCGCCTATGGAGAGCCGCTGACGCGCATGCGGGCCCAGGGCAAGATCGTGGGACAGGTGGTGCAGCTCAGTTCCGTCACCGCCAATAATCCGGCAGGAACTGTTTCCGCCTCCGGCAGCTACGATCTCCGCTCCCGGCAATTTCAAATCGATGCCCACGGCTCGGGTATCGACGTGGCCAAAATCGAGCGTCTCCGGCAGTCAGGTGTCACTTTGGCCGGCAAGCTCGCCTTCTCGTTGACCGGCTCAGGAACCCCGAGCGATCCCAATCTTAAGAGCCACGCTGCCCTCGGCGGACTGACCCTCAGCGGCGAACAGGTGGGCGCAGTTGAGATCGCCGCCCACACCGCCAATCATGCCTTGACCTACGACCTCACCACGCGCTTTGAATCCGCCGCGCTCTCCGCACACGGCCAGACCTTGCTTGACGGCGAACATCTCACCCAGGCCACCCTCAACTTTTCTCAGTTCAATATCGACGCACTGCTCAGGATGGCGCACATCCAGGGACTGACCGGTGAGTCCGCGCTGGCCGGCACAATCCATGTCGAGGGGCCATTGGCCCATCTTGAACAGTTGCGCGGCGATGCTCGCCTGCAGCAACTCGAGGCTACGGTGGTGGGTATTCATCTGCGCAGCGAGGGCGGCGTCCACGCCACCCTGGCCAATGCCCACATCCATCTCGATCCCCTCCACGTCACCGGCGAGCAGACCGACCTGCATGTGCAGGGCGATCTGGCCATCAACGGCAAGCGTCAGCTCGACGTCGCTGCCAGCGGTTCCATCAACCTGAAGCTGGCCGAGACCCTGGACCCCGACCTGACCGCCGGCGGCATCACAACCTTCCAGGTAGAGGCGCACGGCCCCCTCGACAACCCCGGCCTCAGCGGCCGCATCGACTTTCAGAACGCATCCCTGGCGCTTGAAGACCTGCCCAACAGCCTCAGCCAGTTGCATGGTTCGCTGGAGTTCAACCAGAACCGGCTCGAAGTTCGTTCGCTGACCGCAACCACTGGCGGCGGACAGCTAAGCGTCTCCGGCTACCTGGCCTACCAGCGCGGCATCTTTGCCGACTTGTCCGTTACCGGCAAGGGAATCCGCATTCGTTATCCGCCCGGGGTCAGTTCGCTGGCTGACGCCACACTCCGCTTGCAGGGCTCGCAAAACAGCCTTCTGCTTAGCGGTGGCGTGATGCTCACGCGCTTCTCCGTCAGCCCCGATCTGGACATCGCCAGCCTCACCACCCTGGCCGGTAAGGTACAGCCCGTCGCGCCGCCCGACGCTCCCTCCAACCACATCCGCCTCGACGTGCGCATTCTCTCTTCGCCGCAGTTGAACTTCCAGAATGCCTACGCCAAGCTCGCCGGCGATGTGGACCTGCGCTTGCGCGGCACCCTGGCCACGCCCTCGCTGCTGGGCCGCATCTCCATCACCGAGGGCAGCGCCACCATCGCCGGAACCCGCTACGATCTGCAGCGCGGCGACATCACGTTCACCAATCCCGTCCGCATCGAGCCCTCTCTCGACCTCAACGCCACCGCCCGTGTCGAAGACTACGACATCACCCTCGGCCTGCACGGCTCTCTCGACAAGATGGCGGTCAGCTACCGCAGCGATCCACCCCTGCCCGAGGCCGACGTGGTGGCTCTGCTGGCCCTGGGACGCACCCAGAATGAGCGCGGCATTTACACCCAGCAGCAGGAGCAGATCGCCAACAACCCCGCCACCGACGCCCTGCTCGGCGGAGCTCTCAACGCCACCGTCAGCAGCCGCGTGCAAAAGCTGTTTGGTGCCGGCTCGGTCAAGGTCGACCCCAGTTACCTGGGCGCGCTGGGCAACTCCACCACCCGCATCACTGTCGACGAGCAACTGGGCAGGAATCTCACTCTCACCTATGCCACCAACGTGAACACCACGGCGCAACAGTTATTGCAGGCTGAAATCGCTATCAACCGCCACGTATCCCTGTTGGTGACGCGCGACGAGTCGGGCGTGTTTTCCATGGTCATCAAGGCCACCCGCCGTTACCGCTAATACTCGCGGGCCTGAATCCCTTCTTGTTTCATCGAAGAGCGAATTCTCGCGCAACCCTTGCGGTCCTTCCCGGCATCGTATCGGTAGTTTTAAGTTCCGAAACTTTTCCTGAACTTGGGAGTCTATAACGGCGAAGGTCGAGTCCACGGGCGCTTGCCGGGTGCTCAAAGCTCCAGCTCTAAGGTCTTTGAATCTCGCGCAAATCCTGGGGCCTTATCTCAGTTTTAAGGAGGAGTCGAAAATGACAAGGACGATGCGTCTTACACCAGCCGCTGTCCTGGCGGTCATGCTCGCCGGATCCCTCCTTTGCCTTCCCCGCATCTCGATGGCGGCAAGGAATTCCGGCGTAATCGCTGTGGGGCAGCAGGACAGCCCCGCGGCCAATGAAGCCGCGAAACGGCTTGATAAATCACAGTTTAAAGATGTAAAGGTCAACGTGGAGAACGGCATTGCCACCCTGACCGGCAGCGTCAGCCTTTATGAATACAAGGCCGACGCAGACAAGCGCGTGCGCCATGCCAAGGGAGTGACGGCGGTGCGTAACCTCATCGAGGTCGCCGGCCCCACGGTTCCCGACAGCGAACTCCAGGCCAAGCTGGCTGAGAAACTTCAGTATGACCGCGTAGGTTACGGCAACGCGTTCAACGCCATCACTGTAAGCGTCGAAAACGGCTCGGTTACTCTGGGCGGCCATGCCCGTACCGATGTGGACAAGGACTCCGCCATGGCCCTGGTAAGCACCTATCCCGGCGTCAAGGACGTGGTCGGCGAGATCGAGGTCGATCCAGTCTCCATGATGGACGACCGCACCCGGATGCAGGTGGCTCGTGCTGTCTATGGCTACCCGTCGCTGAACAAGTACGCCGTCGACCCCGCCAACCCGATCCGCATCTCGGTGCAGAACGGCAACGTGGAGTTGTATGGCATGGTGGATTCACAGGCTGACAAGGAAACGGCCTTTCTGCGCGCCAACGGCGTTCCCGGCGTCTTCAGTGTGAAGAACTACCTGCAGGTAGCCAACCAGCCCGGTGAGGCGCAAAAGTAAACTGAGACCCCGCGGCCCATCTCTTCGCCGCGCACCCAACCGCCCCACGGATTTCTCTCCTTCCGTGGGGCGGTTTTCGCTCGAGCATCTTCGATTCGAGCGTAAACAGAAATCTGGGTTTCCCACCTATTCCGCGTTCTTTGCGGAATGGGTGGGAAACCAGAAATCGCAATCTGACTTTACTTGTGTAATACTGACCCGCCGTAACCCCGCGACATTCACACAACTGTAATCACAGAGCCCGTTTTATTCCTTACACTTATCTAGCCATGCTCACTGACGCGCCCCTGTCGATTGACCGCAAAGAAGGCAAGACTCCCGATATCCTCATCTACACTCTTTCCGGCCCCCTTACCCTGCGTAATATGTTCGAGTTCCAGTCGGAACTTCGCAGTACCCCGGCGCCGCGCCTCACCATCTTCGATCTCAGCGGCGTTCCCTACATGGATTCGGCAGGTATGGGCCTCTTGATGAATCACTACGTCCATTGCCAGACCAGGGGTGTGCGGCTGATCGTGGCCGGCTCCAGCAGCCGGGTGCTCGACCTCTTTAAGATCACCAGGGTCGATACCGTCCTTCCCCTCGTCGCCAGCGTCGAAGAAGCCGGCGCGTAAAGCGCCGCGCACCACGCACCAGCGCGATGCCCGAAGACAGAGGCTTTGCAGCTCAACTGTGGGATTACTCCGCCGCAAATCTCTCGTACTCGGTGCACAGCAGACGCACCGCAGGTTCGTTCTCAACGATCTCGGGATACCGGGGCAGCGGCTCCAGGAAGAAGTTATCCATATCATCATCGTTGACCGACGAAACTTCCCCGATCAGCCCCGCTCCATCCACCGCATAGAACGTGTGGTAGAGATGCGGAGTGAGCGTGATCGACTCGCCCGGGCCTAGGATCACCGTGCCTCCGGCTTCCACCTGGCGCTGGATTCCATCGCAGGTCACCGTCACTACGCCTTCCGCAAGCCCACCCTCTTCGCTCGAATTGTAGAGTTGCACTGCAAGGCGCCCCGTCCCTTTCCCTCCGCGGTTGATGATGTCTTCTGTCTTGCGCGCATGGTAGTGCATCGGCGTCACCTGGTTCTGGCCCACAAACATGATCTTCTCGGCGTAGACCTTGGCCGCTTTGCCCCCGGCCAGGCCGTTGCGCAGCGTAAACAGCGTCAGGCCCACCGCTGCAAAATTCCCTGAGTTGAAATCCGTTACATCCCAGCCCAGCTTCTGCGCGCGCAGTTCATCGGCTTCACTGCCGCTCTGTTTCCAGTCCTCCGGCGTCCATTCCGCATACGGAGGCAGCATGAAGCGGTTCTCCGCAAAGAACGCTGCGGCTTCGGCAATGGACCGGTTGATTTCAGACCTTTTCATCGTGATTCTTTCCCTCCGTGGGACCACAGAACAAGCTACACCCAGCGTCGCAGAAGTCCAACTCCGCCTCTGGGCCGGATGAACCCCATCTCTGTGAGCCCGCGGTCCGTTCTTGCCCCTTCCCTGCTCAATTACACTGCCAGATAGGGTTTGTAGATGCCAGGCATGTTGTCCAAGACGCGCACCACGCTGGAGATGATCAAGTGGGAGCACTCCATCTTCGCGCTTCCATTTGCCCTCACCGCCACCCTGCTCGCCGCCCGTGGTCTGCCTGCCCTGCGCACCCTGCTTTGGATTCTGGTGGCCATGATCACGGCGCGCTCCTGCGCCATGGCCTTCAACCGCTGGGCCGACGCTGACCTCGACGCCGCCAATCCCCGCACGCGCACCCGCGCCATTCCCGCCGGACTGCTCTCGCGCCAGTTCGTTCTCGGCTTCACCGTGTTCATGGCGCTCGCATTCGTGCTGGCCTCTGCCGCGCTCAACCGGTTCACGCTTTACCTGTCGCCGGTTGTACTGCTGGTGCTGTTGGGCTATAGCTACATGAAGCGCCTCACGCGCTGGTCGCACCTGGTGTTGGGCCTCGCCCTGGGCCTGGCTCCCTCGGCGGCATGGATTGCCGTGCGCGGCAGCCTAGACCCCCGCATTCTGGTGCTGACCGCGGCGGTAACGCTGTGGGCAGGCGGTTTTGATGTGCTCTACGCCTGCCAGGATTTCGAGCACGATCGCGCCGCCGGTTTGCACAGCTTGCCCCAGGCCGTCGGTATACCGGCTGCGTTCTGGGCCGCGCGCCTGATGCACCTGGCGATGCTTGGCCTGCTGCTTTGGTTCGGGCTTCTCTTCCACTTCAGCTTGGCCGGTTGGCTGGGTATTGCCGCCGCGGGCTTGCTGTTGGCCTACGAACACTCCCTGGTGTCGCCCCGCGATCTGCGCCGCCTCAACGCCGCATTCTTTGCCATGAATGGCGTCATTGCCACGGTTTTCCTGGTTTTTGTGGCCACTGACCTGTGGTTGCGGAGGTGAATCGTATGTCTTCTCGTCCCGGCTCAAAGCATTCTCCGCCAGACCCGTGGTATGGTGCCAGAAAGCAGCCCGTGCAGCAGGCCTCTGAAGCTTCCGCCCGCAGTCAGGCATCAGGAGAAACAGCCATCGGAATGAAGATTGCCATCCAGGGAGAACCGGGCTCCTTCAGTCACGAAGCGGCAATTAAACTCGACCCCGGCGCCCAGATCGTTCCCATTGCGCTTTCAGCCGACGTCTTTGCGGCGTTGGCCAACGGAAGCGTAGAGGCTGCGGTAATACCCATTGAGAACAGCCTCGCCGGCTCCGTTTCAGAGCACTTTGACCTACTCCTGGCCCACGATGTAAAAGTAGAGCGCGAGACCCTGCTGCGTATCCGCCACAACCTTATCGCCGTCGCCGGATCGGCCATCGGCGATATCGATCGCGTGTTTTCCCACCCCGTCGCTCTGGCCCAGTGCCGGCGCTTTCTGGCCGCGCATCCCAAAATGGAGGCCTGCGCCTTCTACGACACTGCGGGGAGCGTGAAGCAACTGGTCGAATTGCGTGACCGTCACGCCGCGGCCATCGCCAGCCAGGCGGCGGCTCACTTCTATGGTGCCAACATTCTCCAGGCGAATATCGAAGACAACCCTGAAAACTATACCCGCTTCTTCCTTGTGCGCCGTACTGCGGATTCCGTCATCGATCCAGCATCGAACAAGATCAGCCTCGCATTCTCGGTCGAAAATCGCCCCGGTACGCTGGTGGCCGCGCTCTCTGAGTTCTCTGCCATCGGCACCAACCTCACCAAAATCGAGTCCCGCCCCGTGCACGGCAAGCCATGGGAGTACATCTTCTATGTGGACTACCAGATCCACGCGCCAGAGGACAGCGCGCGCGTGCTTCAGGCGCTCCATCCACATTGCGCCATGCTGAAGGAACTGGGGCGCTACAAGGAAGCTCAGCTATAGAGGCTGCGGAAATACGCGTTCCGGAGGGAGCCGGGGGCTTCAGCCCCCGGAATGAGTGCGAATTCTCAGGGCCTTCAGGCCCGGGCCTTCGCTGCTTTCATGGGCCAGAAAGCAATTACAACTGTGGTCCTAGAAGTGATACGCTACGCCCACCGTGGGGTTGAAAACGTTGTACCACCTCTTGGTATCGAGAAGCGTATCGCCAAACGTCGGCACCTTGGTCACAAAGCCCCGGTATTCCGCGCGGATGTCAAAGCTGGGGCTGATTTCATACGCAAATCCGGCGCCGTACATTCCCCCAATGCCCATCGCCTGCTTGGCGTCAATCAGCGTAGTGCTGGAGTTGCGAATGGGAAGGAAAATCAGCACGCCCGGTCCTGCCTCGAGAAATGGATTGAACTTGCGGTAGGTGAAACTGCGCACGTACGCGGCCGAAATCTCCTCGTTACGGGTCAATATGTTGTAGTTGTTGGTATTGCTGATGATGTAGCGAATGGTGTTCTGGTAGGTCATGCCATAGTTCGCTTCCAGGGCGCTCGAAGGCGTGAGCATGAACCGGTAGCTGGCCAATGCGCCAAGCCCATAGTTGGAGTGGACCTGAACGTCGGTAGATGAGGCAATGAACGGCTCAATAATGGCCGTTCCGCTAAGACTGATGTCCTGCCTGCTCTCCTGAGCGCGGCCTGCGGCCACACACACGGCCAGCAGGAATGCAATAAAGGCGATCTTCTTCATTCGGTCTGGAACCTCATGACTGCGCAACCATCCGGCTGGCAGCCAGCTTGTCGATTCCGGTGCTCCGGTCCGAACCGGGCCCCGCTCTCAGCATTGTAAATGGCCGGAACGGTTCTCGGTGGAAGGGGTTGCCTCGGATTGATCTCAAACAATAGACGCAGCCGCAGACATTTAGGCGTCTTTGCTGCGCGCATCGCTCTCCCACCGGCTCTCCGGCCCCTGCGGCTCTGCCCTCACCCGTGGCTCGGATCGGCTCCAGGGGCAAGAAAATCACGCCGTGCGCTCCACGTGGTAGTAGAACGGCGGCCCCTGCTCCTGCGCCATCGACCGCACGGTGCGCAGAAACGCTGTTGCCGCATAGGAGAGCATAGCCTGCCGCCTGTGCACCAGCCGAAGCACCCGTTTCAACTCCAGCTCATCCACCTTCACCCGCACCAGGTCCCCTGTCTCCAGTTCCCGGGCCACCGTGAGGTGCGGCACCAGGGCTACTCCGTTGCCCATGGCCACAAACCGCTTGATAGCCTCGATGGTGGGCAGCTCGATGCCCATGTTCAACGGTGTCCGGTAGCGCTGAAAGGTCTCAATCACCTTTCTCCGCAGCGGCGAAGTCACATGGTGCGCAATAAAGTCCTCCTTGCCCAGGTCGTTGATCGAGACGTGCCCGGCCCCTGCCAGCGGATGGCTGGGGCTCACGATCAGGGCCAGGCTGTCGCCATAAACCGCAATGCTGCGAAATTGCGCCGGGTCGGGGCGGAACGAGATCACTCCCATCTCAAACGTGCGCAGGTTCAGCTCCTCCGGGATGCGGCTGGCCAGCATCCGGTGCACAATCACGTTCACATGCGGAAATTCTCGCCGGAACTGGTCGATGGCCGGCAGCAGGTACATGCAGGTGTATTCATTGGCCGCCAGTTGCAGTTGCCCGCGTTCCAGGCTCTTCAACTCGTCCAGGGCGCTGGCAGCCTCGCGGCGCAGGGCCAGCAGGCGCAGCGCGTAGTCCCGCAGCAGGGTTCCGGCCGCGGTCAAAGAGCCATCCCGCGCCGCGCGGTCAAAGAGCGTCTCGCCCACCGCAGCCTCCAGTTTGCGAATCACCTGGCTCACCGCCGGCTGGGTTCGATGCAGCCGTAGCGCCGCGCGCGAGAAGCTGCGCTCCTCCGCCACCGCTAGAAAAGTCTCCAGCTGATTCAGTTCCATCCCCACCCTCCGAGTCCCCTGATCCTTTATCTCTGATATCTGATCTCTGGTCTCTTCCCTATAAGCAATTCTAATCGACTCCCCAAAAAGAATAACTTTGCGTTATAGAGCCCGGATGCGAGAAACTGGCAACGTTGGCAAACGCTCCCCTTGGCAGGCGATTCAATGACTTCAGATCACGTAGTCTTCTTCGACACCACGTTGCGCGACGGCGAGCAATCCCCGGGCTGCAGCATGACCACGCAGGAAAAGCTCACCATGGCCCACGCCCTTGAGGATCTGGGCGTGGACATCATCGAGGCCGGTTTCGCCATGGCCTCGGAGGGCGACTTCGCGGCCATCTCCACCATTACCCAGGCCATCCGCAAGCCTCGCATTGCCTCCCTGGCCCGCGCCAAGACCGAGGACATCGAGATGGCGGCACGCGCCCTGCAGTTTGCCGACCGTTCCCGCATCCACGTCTTTCTTGCCTCCAGCGACCTGCACCTCGAGTACAAGCTCAAGATCAGTCGCCAGCAGGCCCTCGACCTCACCGGTGAGTCCGTCCGCCTGGCCCGCTCGCTGGTGGACGATGTCGAGTTCTCACCCGAGGACGCCACCCGCTCCGAGCGCGACTACCTGGTCGAGATGGTGCGCATTGCCGTCGAAGCCGGCGCCACCACCATCAACATGCCTGACACCGTGGGTTACTCCACACCCGAGGAATACGCCCAGATGTTCCGCGAGGTCCGCGAGCGCATTCCCGCCATCAATGCCGAGGGCGTCGTGCTCTCGTCGCACTGCCACGACGACCTGGGCCTGGCCGTGGCCAACTCGCTCGCCGCAATCGATGCCGGCGCCCGCCAGGTGGAGTGCACCATCAACGGCATCGGCGAACGAGCAGGAAACGCGGCCCTCGAAGAGATTGCCGCCGCGCTGTACGTGCGCGCCGATCGCTACGGCGTCGCCTCTAGCATCAAACTCGATAACCTCTATCCCGCCAGCCAGGTACTGGGCCAGATCATCACCTTCAAGCCCTCGCCTAACAAGGCAGTGGTGGGCGCCAATGCTTTTGCTCACGAGTCTGGAATTCATCAGCACGGCATGCTCGCCAACCCGCTCTGCTACGAGATCATGACTCCCGCGCTGGTCGGAGTCGCCCATACACATCTCGTCCTGGGCAAGCACTCCGGCCGCGCCGCCCTCCGCCATCGCCTCGAACAACTCGGCTTCACCCTCAGCCGCGAGGAACTGCAGCAGACCTACTACCGCTTTGTCGCCCTCGCCGATCGCAAGAAAAATATCTACGACCAGGACCTCATCGGCATCCTCCCCGATCTCATTCGCGAGCGCCGCCCTGAACCGGTCTCCGAACTCGACTGAAAGACAGGCGTCTCGCCCCGCCGGCCAATAAAGGCTCGCGGCTAACTGATAGATGACAACCGAAAACTGATCTCTGACCCCTGATCTCTGGAGAAGCATGAAGCTCAAGATTCTAGTAGTCGCCGGCGACGGCATCGGTCCCGAAGTTACGAATGAAGCAGTTGCTGTCCTCAAGGAAACCGCCGCATTGGGCGGTCACGAATTTACCTTCGCTGAGCGCCGCATCGGCGGCGTGGCCATTGTCCAGGACGGCTCGCCCCTGCCCGCCGACACTCTTGCCGCCGCGCTGGACTCCGATGCCGTGCTGCTCGGCGCAGTGGGCGGCAACGAATTTAATTCTCTGCCTCCCGACAAGCGTCCCGAGGCCGGCCTGCTTCAGATCCGCTCTGCCCTGGGTGGATTCGCCAACCTGCGTCCCGCTTTCGCATTCAAGGAACTCGCCGTCAACAGCCCCCTCCGCCCTGAAATTATCGACGGCGCAGACATCCTTTTTGTGCGCGAACTGCTTGGCGGCCTCTACTTCGGCCAGCCCCGCCAGTGGAATCGCGCCACCGGCGAGGCTTGGAACACCATGCGCTACACAAAGGACGAAGTCACCCGCGTGGCGCGCGTCGCCTTTCAACTGGCCCAGAAACGCCGCAACAAACTCACCAGCGTGGACAAGGCCAACGTGCTTGAAGTTTCGCAATTGTGGCGCGCCGCGGTGACCGAAGTTGCTGCCGAGTTCCCCGGCGTGACGCTGGAACACCAGTATGTCGACGCCATGTCCATGCACATCATGAATCGCCCCCGCGATTTCGACGTGGTTCTGACCGAGAACCTCTTCGGCGACATTCTCACGGACGAGTCAGGCGTGATCACCGGCTCCCTGGGCATGTTGCCCTCGGCCACCATCGGCGGCAAGGTCAATCTCTATGAGCCGGTCCATGGCTCCGCACCCGACATTGCAGGCAAGGGTCTGGCCAATCCCCTTGGAGCGATCCTCACCGCCGCGCTCATTCTGCGCCATTCCGCCGGCCTCGAGGCCGAAGCCGTGGCCGTCGAGATGTCCGTGCGCAAGGTGCTAGAACAAGGTTTCCGTACCCCTGACCTGGCCCGCGGGAATTACCAGGGTTTCACCGTGCTTTCCACCACCCAGATGGGCGTCAAAGTCCGCGAAACCGTAAAAACTCAGCTGGTAAACGCATAACTATGGGTGCCCCAGGTCTCGCTTCTGAGACCTGGGATAGCAAGAATAAGGTCTGGCTTTTGGGACCTTGGATAACAAGAACTATGGGTGCCCCATCCTTGCCGTGTTTTTGTTTTTGCGGCAAGGCTGGGAAAGCACAAAACAGCCTCGATCAAAAGGTTCAAGCTGTTAGCTGTTACCTGTTCGCTGTTAGCTGTTAGCTGATTCAAGGAGTCCAATGAGTACCGAACCAAAAACGCTATTTGAAAAAGTCTGGCAGCAGCACGTGGTCGTCGAGCCTAAAGGTGAGCCCACCTTGCTCTACATTGACCTACAGTTGCTGCACGAGGTCACCTCGCCGCAGGCTTTTGAGGGCCTCCGTCTGGCCGGCCGCAAAGTCCGCCGCCCTGACCGCTCCATCGCCACCGTGGACCACAACGTCCCCACCACCATCGAGGGTCGCCTCCACATCGTCGACCAGATCGCGGCCACGCAGATCGCCACCCTGCGCGCCAACTGCGCCGAGTTCGGCATCGAGCTCTACGACGTCGATTCACGCGAACAAGGCATCGTGCACGTCATCGGCCCCGAGCTGGGCATCACCAAGCCGGGCATGACCATTGTCTGCGGCGATTCGCACACCTCCACCCATGGCGCATTCGGAGCCCTTGCCTTCGGCATCGGCACCAGCGAAGTGGAGCATGTGCTCGCCACCCAGACACTGCCGCAATCCAAACCCAAAACCTTCCGCATCGCCGTTGAAGGCGAACTCCCGCGCGGTGTCACCGCCAAGGACATCATCCTCGCCATCATCGGCCAGATCGGTACCGACGGCGCCACCGGCTGCGTGGTTGAATACGCCGGCTCCGCTATTCGCGCTCTTTCCGTGGAAGGCCGCATGACCGTCTGCAACATGAGCATCGAAGCCGGCGCGCGTGCAGGCATGATCGCTCCGGATGAAAAGACATTTGCCTACTTGAAGGGCCGCAAATTCAGTCCAAAAGGTGAAGCGTGGGAACGCGCGGTGGAGGAGTGGAGAAAGCTCCCCTCCGATCCCGGCGCAAAGTTCGATCGCGAACTGGTCATCGACGCCGCCACGCTGGTTCCCTATGTCAGTTGGGGCACCAGCCCCGGCATGGTCGCGCCTATCACCGCCTCGGTGCCCGATCCCGCCGCTGTGTCCAATGAACAGGAGCGGAAGTCGCTTGAACGAGCATTGGAGTATATGGGGCTGCAGCCCAAAACCCCGCTCGATTCAATCGAGATCGACCGCGTCTTCATTGGCTCCTGCACCAACTCGCGCATTGAAGACCTGCGCGCCGCCGCCCGCATCGCGGCCGGCTACAAGGTTTCCACCCACGTCAGCGCCATGGTCGTTCCCGGCTCCCAGGCCGTCAAGGCGCAGGCCGAGCAGGAAGGCCTCGATCGCGTCTTTCGCGAGGCAGGTTTTGACTGGCGCGAGCCTGGCTGCTCCATGTGCCTGGGCATGAACCCCGACATTCTTTCTCCCGGCGAACGTTGCGCCTCCACCAGCAACCGCAACTTCGAAGGCCGCCAGGGTCGCGGCGGACGCACCCACCTCGTCAGTCCCGAGATGGCCGCCGCAGCCGCCATTGCCGGCCACTTCGTCGACATTCGCAACTGGCCCACTAACGAAATCGCCCTTGAGCCCCTGATCCATGGAGGGAAGGCCTGATGCAACCCTTTCGCACCGTCACCGCCCTGGCCGCGCCTCTCGACCGCACTAACGTCGATACCGACCAGATCATTCCCAAGCAGTTCTTGAAACGCATCGAGCGCACCGGCTACGGCGAGTTCCTTTTCTTCGACTGGCGCCGCACCCCGTCCGGCGATCCAGACCCCACGTTTGTCATCAACGACCCGCGCTACCAGGGTGCTCAAATACTTATCGCCGGCAAAAACTTCGCCTGCGGCTCAAGCCGCGAGCACGCCGCCTGGGCTCTCAGCGACTTCGGCTTCCGCGCCGTCATCGCGCCCACCTTCGCCGACATCTTCTTTTCCAACGCCGGCAAGAATGGCATAGTGCTCGTTCGCCTCAGCGAAGAACAGGTCACCGAGCTTCTCCACAACGCTAAGACAATTCCCAACTATCAGCTCACCGTCTCGCTTGAAAACCAGACAGTCACTGACAGCCGGGGTTTTCACGCCACCTTCGAGGTCGACCCGTTCCGCAAGTTCTGTCTCATCGAAGGCCTCGATGACATCGGCCTCACCCTGCGCCACCAGGCGGCGCTCGACACATTTGAAACAAAGCACGACCAGGCCAACTGGCTGAAAGCCAGATGAAAGCGGAGCTAGCGGCTAGCGGAGTTAGAACGCTTCCCAGCCGCAAACGCCAACACCGCTAGCTCCGCTAACGAAACTAACACCGCCAGAAGGGAAGAAATGACCATCGAAGGCAAACGCCAAAGCATTCCATTGACTGAAGGCCCTGACCGCGCCGCAGCGCGTTCTTATTTGCGCGGCGTCGGCTACAGCAAAGAAGACCTGCACAAGCCCATCATCGGCATCGCCAACACCTGGACCGAGATCGGCACCTGCAACGTGCACCTGCATGAAATCGCTGCCGCCCTTAAAGAAGGCATCCGCGAAGCAGGCGGCACGCCTATGGAGTTCAACACCGTCACCATCTCCGACGGCATCACCATGGGCACACAGGGCATGAAGGCCTCGCTGGTCTCCCGCGAAGTCATCGCCGACTCCATCGAGCTCGTTGCCCGCGGCAACCTCTTTGACGGCCTCGTCGGCATCGGCGGCTGCGACAAGAACATGCCCGGCATCATCATGGCTCTCTGCCGTCTCGACATTCCCGGCCTCATGCTCTATGGCGGATCCATCGCGCCCGGCAAGCTGAACGGCGTCGACATCACCATCCAGAATGTCTTTGAGGGCATCGGCTCCTTCGCTGCCGGCCGCATCGACGAGGCCGCGCTTGAAGCTCTCGAGGCCAACGCCTGTCCCGGCGCAGGCGCCTGTGGCGGCCAGTTCACCGCCAACACCATGGCCATGTCCGCGGAGATCCTCGGCATCTCACCCGCCCACCTCTCCGGCGTTCCCGCCACTTCGCCAGACAAGTATGCCGCCACCCGCGAGGCCGGCCATATTCTCATGGACGCCGTCCGCGCCAATCGCCGCCCCTCGCAGATCATCACCCGCAAATCGATTGAGAACACCATCGCCAGCGTTGCCGCCAGCGGCGGCTCCACCAACGCGGTCCTGCACCTCCTCGCCATCGCACGTGAAATGGGCATCCCCCTTTCCATCGACGACTTTGACGCCATCAGCAAGCGCACGCCTTACATCTGCGATCTCGTTCCGGCAGGCAAGTACATGGCCTGGCACTACCAGGCCGCCGGCGGCTCGCGCCTGCTGGCCAAGCGCCTCATCGACGCCGGTTATGCCGACGGTTCCACACTCACCATCAGCGGCAAGACCCTCGCCCAGGAAGCGGCCCTCGCCCAGGAGACACCCGGCCAGGTCGTCATCCACACCTTTGAGAAGCCCATCAAGCCCAACGGCGGCCTGGTCATTCTCAAGGGCAACCTTGCACCCGAAGGCTGCGTGATGAAGATCGCTGCCGCCGACCGCGCCCAACATCGCGGCCCTGCGCGCGTCTTTGACACGGAAGAGTCCTGTTTCGCCGCCGTGCAGGCCGGCCAGATCCGTCCCGGTGACGTAGTCGTCATTCGCTATGAAGGTCCCAAGGGCGGCCCCGGCATGAGAGAAATGCTGCAAGTCACCGCCGCCATCTCGTCCAACGCCGAACTCAGCGCCCATGTAGCCCTGCTTACCGATGGCCGCTTCTCCGGCGCCACCCGTGGCTTCACCGCCGGCCATGTGGCTCCCGAAGCCTTCGTCGGCGGACCCATCGCTGCCGTCCGCGAAGGCGACATGATCGAGTTCGATATTCCCAACCGCAAGCTGACGCTTGAGATCAGCGATGCGGAAATGGCCGCGCGCCTCAAAGGCTTCAAGCCGCCCGCACTGCGCTGGCCCGCAGGCGTCTTCCGCAAGTATGTCGACCGCGTAACCAGCGCCTCCGAAGGCGCAACAACCTAAAACCTGACCTCTGATCTCTAGTCTCTAATCTCTGATCTCTAACCAAGGAGCCCAACATGGGAACTGACGCAACCGCACAAGCAGCGCATGAGCACCTGACCACTCCCACCCGCCTCACCGGTGCTGAAATTGTGTGGGCCACGCTCGTGGGCGAGGGTGTCACGGACGTCTTCGGGTATCCCGGCGGTGCCATCCTGCCGGTCTACGATGCGCTGCGCAAGTTCCCCATTCGCCACACCCTGGTGCGCCACGAGCAGGGCGCCGCGCACATGGCCGACGGCTACGCACGCGCCTCGGGCAAGGTTGGCGTGGCCATCGCCACCAGCGGTCCCGGCGCCACCAACCTGGTCACCGGAATTGCCACGGCCATGTTGGACTCCATACCCCTCGTCTGCATCACCGGCAATGTCTCCAGCAAGGTTCTCGGCACCGACGCTTTCCAGGAAGTGGACATCACCGGCATCACGCTGCCCGTCACCAAGCACAACTTCCTCATCTTTCGTACCGAGGACATTGCGCCCGCCATTCGCAGCGCATTCCAGATCGCCCGCTCCGGCCGCCCCGGCCCGGTGCTGGTCGATATCACCAAGGACGCGCAGCAAGGCACGGCGATCTTTGACTTTGCCGCCGCCAAGCCGCGCCCCTATCGTCCCCATCCCATGCTGCGCGTCGAGGAATCCGGCCTTGCGCAAGCCGCCGAACTTATCCGCCATTCCAAGCGCCCCATTATCCTTGCCGGTCACGGCGTCACCGAGTCTGAAGCCATGGAGCAGTTGCGCACCCTCGCAGAGCGCGCGCAGATCCCCGTTGCCCTCACCCTGCTCGGCCTGGGCGGCTTCCCTGCCTCGCACCCGCTCAACCTGGGCATGATGGGCATGCATGGCGAATCCTGGGTCAACCACGCGATTCAGGAGTCCGACCTGCTCATCGCCTGCGGCATGCGCTTTGACGACCGCGTCACCGGCACCCTGGCCACCTACGCCCCCAAGGCAAAAAAGATTCACATTGAGGTCGACCCCGCCGAGATTAACAAGAACGTCAAGGTCGACGTCGCGCTGGTCGGCGATCTGCGCGCGGTGTTGGAAGAGCTGCTGCCCCGCATTCCCGGCCGCGATGGATCGGCCTGGATCAAGACCATTGAAGCCAGCAAGGGCGCCGTCGCCGTGCACGACATCAAGAACCTGCCCGATTCCGGGCACCTCTGGGCGGCGCACGTGGTGCACGACCTGTGGCGCATCACAGCGGGCAACGCCATCGTGGTCACTGACGTGGGCCAGCATCAGATGTGGGAAGCGCAGTACTTCCACCACGAACACCCGCGCACCCTCATCACCTCCGGCGGCCTCGGAACCATGGGCTTCGCGCTGCCCGCTGCCATCGGCGCCAAGTTCGCCTGCCCTGAGAAGGAGGTCTGGGTCATCGCCGGCGATGGCGGTTTCCAAATGACCTCCGCCGAACTCTCCACCATTGCCCAGGAAAAAATCAAGATCAACATCGCCATCATCAACAACGGCTACCTGGGCATGGTCCGCCAGTGGCAGCAGTTCTTCTACGAGCGCAACTACGAGGCAACGCCCCTCGTCAGTCCCGATTTTGTCAAGCTGGCCGACGCTCACGGCATCCGTGGCCGCGCCGTCCGCACCCGCGCCGAAGTGGCCGACGCTGTAAACGAAGCACGCTCTGCCCCCGGCGCTTTTCTGCTCAACTTTCTGGTTGAAAAAGAAGATTCGGTCTACCCGATGATTCCCGTCGGTTCCGCATTGCACGAAATGATCCGCCGTCCCGACAACGACCCGCTCCTAGAGTCCGCGGACGACAAGTAAGACAGCTGTTAGCTGTTAGCTGATCTCTGAAAGGCCCTTATGCTCCACACATTCGTCGCTTACGTTGAAGACCGGCCCGGCGTGCTCACGCGCGTGGCCTCGCTCTTTCGCCGTCTCAACATCAACATCCATTCCCTCACCGTCGGCCATAGCGAACGCAACAGCCTCTCGCGCATGACCGTGGTGTGCGACGCCTCTGCCGAGGCCGGTCACCGCATTCGCGCCAGCCTGTTCAAGCTTGAGAACGTGGTCGATGTGGACGACATCGCCGGCGCTCCTTCGGTCACCCGCGAACTTGCCCTCATCAAAGTGGCGGCCACCAAGCATACCCGCTCCGCCATCTTTGAACTCGTCGAAGTCTTTCGCGCCCGCATCGTGGACCTCACAGCGGAGTCGCTGATGATTGAGATGACCGGCGTCGAAAGCAAAATCGAAGGGCTGATCCAAGTGCTCAACGAGAGTGACAGCCGCATCCTCGAAATCTGCCGAAGCGGCAAAATGACCATGCGCCGCGGCCATCACACCAGCGGCGTGTTGCGCGCCATGGGGGCCGACCCGGGCGAAAAGCCTCTGCCTGACGACGAGTTCGCCGGCGCTGCGGAAGAAAGCGCAGCCATCGAGTCGGAATAGGTAGGGTTGTCGTTCGACATCGTCTGGCGTAAGTTTGATTGTTACCCTGACGTGGAAGGATCGAGATCATGGACGAAGACACCAAGGCCTGCCCGGTCTGCGGAGAGACCATCAAGGCCGTTGCACTCAAGTGCCGCTTCTGCAACACGGATCTGTTGGCATTTGCCGCGGCAAGAGATCTCGAAGTCGAGAAATACCTGTTCTCCGGGCACCCGGCAGTCATCTACAGCATCGGCCAATTCGTGCCTTTTCTTATCGTGATGGCCGTTGCATCTGCAGTTGGGTACTTTGTGCAATCAGGCCTGGGCGTTATTTATGCATCTCTTCTCTTCGTGGCCTGCAGCGCCATCATTTGTTTGTACTTCTACATGAAGAGTCTGAGCATCAACTACGAGATCACCACACAACGGATCAAACTGGAGCGAGGCCTGCTGTCAAAGGTTCAGGAATCCCTGGAGCTGTTTCGCATTGACCACTTCGAGCTGCGTAAGCCGCTTGGGAAACGGCTATTGGGCCAGGCGTCCTTGCACCTGTTCTCTTCGGATGCGGAACTTGAGAATTTTTTGATATACGGTGTCCCAAACCTTGAATCTCTCGCGGATACACTGCGAGAGTGCCAGCTTCGCGAGCGCGGACGGCGCAGTCTCACAACCTTCGTGAAGGCGTAGGAAGCACGACCAGGCTTTGAAAGGAATACCAGGCTCGGAGAGACTCTTACGCCCTTCGCAGCCTTTGAGGATTTAACCGCATTGCGGGTCAAGCAACCGGCCCGGTGCACCACAATGAGAAATCAACCCTGCATCAAAAGGAAAAATCGAAAAACATGGCTAAGACGTATTACGATCACGACGCCGACCTTTCCCTCATCCAGGCCAAAAAAGTAGCCATCATCGGCTACGGCTCCCAGGGCCACGCCCACGCCCTCAACCTCAAGGACTCGGGTGTCCAGGTCAAGGTGGGCCTTGCCCCCAACTCCAAGTCCATTGTCAAGGCTCAGAAAGCGGGCCTGGAAGTGGACACCGTCGCCGCAGTCACCGCATGGGCCGACGTGGTCATGATCCTCACCCCCGACCAGACCCAGGCCACGCTGTATGCAGAGGAGATTGGTCCCCACCTTTCTGCCGGCAAGCTGCTGCTCTTCGCCCACGGCTTCAACATTCATTACAAGACCATCGTCCCCGCCAAGAACATCGACGTAGGCCTGGCCGCGCCCAAGGCCCCCGGCCATCGCGTGCGCGAGGTCTTCATTGAAGGCGGCGGAACCCCCGGCCTCATCGCCGTCGAGCAGGATGCCACCGGTACCGCCCACGCCCTCACCCTCAGCTATCTCAGGGGCATCGGCTGCACCCGCGCGGGAGTTCTCGAAACCACCTTCAAGGAAGAAACCGAAACCGATCTCTTCGGCGAGCAGACTGTGCTTTGCGGCGGCGTCAGCGCCCTCGTCAAAGCAGGCTTTGAAACCCTCGTCGAGGCCGGCTACCAGCCTGAGAGCGCTTACTTCGAATGCCTCCACGAGCTCAAGCTCATCGTCGACCTCATCTATCGCGGTGGCCTCGCCTACATGCGCTACAGCATCTCCGACACCGCCGAGTGGGGCGACTACGTCAGCGGCCCCCGTGTCATCAACGCCGAGAGCCGCAAGGCCATGAAGCAGATCCTCACTGAAATCCAGAATGGCGAATTTGCCAAGCGCTTCCTCGCCGATCAGGCCTCCGGCCGCAAGGAGTTCCTGGCCTTCCGCGAAGCCGAAGCCAAGCATCCCATCGAGATCGTGGGCAAAAAACTCCGCGCCAGCATGCCCTTCCTCGACCCCGTCACCGTCGAAGAAGTCTCCAAGTCGCGCTAACAAAAAAGATGGACCCCGGAGATCATTCTCCGGGGTCCATTCAATAAACTGAAATGTCATCCTCTGTGAAGCCTAACCGGACCCGCATCTCCCGGCCTGATCCTGTCAGGAACTTACTAGAAATATCCCGCCCAGCCGCCGCACAAAATCCAGATACACCAGAGCCGCCGGAGAATACCCCCCGGATTCTCCCGGCGTAAACTCCCCGGTCTCCGGATTCATCTGCTGCCAGAAATTCCCTGCCTTCTCCCCCGACGCGTTAATCGCCGTCACCCACTGTCGCATCAGTGTTGCCAGCTCCTGCTGCTTGCCATAGTGTTTCATCCATCGCGGCGCGCGCAGCGCCGTCAACGCCTGTGCCGCGCCACCCCAGCTATTCGGCGGAATCGGCCGCACAAACGCCGGGTCGTTCAGCGCAATCGATGGAAACGGATACGCCGTCCAGAATGCCGCCGGATTATGCATCTGCCGCGTCCAGACTTCATCAAAAATCTTCCGGTCCTCCGCCGCCTCCACTTTCAGCACATGTTCCCCCAGCACCCGCGACATCAAATCCCCGCGCACCTTCACAAACTGATTTTGTGCATCCACATCGTAAAAGGCCCCGTCCTCCGCGCAGTAGAGCTTCTTCACAATCAGCAGCCGGATCGACTCCGCTTCCTCGCTCCAGCGTTCAGCATCCGTCCGCTTGCCCAGCGCCTGCGCCATCGCCGCCAGGGCCACGCGCCCGCCGTACACGGTCGCCGAAAGGTCCGGACACAGCCGTGGCAGCGAATGGATCGGCGCGCACTTGCGCGCATCGCCGTCCGGGCATGCGTCGGGCATGCCTTTCCACCGCGGGCTGTTGTCATGCCCCGTGTCATAGCAGCAGAATCCCTCCACCAGCCCCGTCTTCCGCGTATCGCGATACCGCCGCAGCCACGCATCCCAGCGGCTGCAGGCCGCATACGCCTTCGCCGTTAGCTCCTCGTCCTTCGTTGCCTGTGCCAGCTCCCACGCCGTCGCCGCAATCGGAACCACCATCTGGATCTGCCCGAACCCCGCCTCCTTCGTCCAGATGTACGCGGGCAGTTGTCCATCCTCCCGCTGCAACGCAAAAAACGCCATGTGATTCGCGCGTGCTACCGCAGCCGGACTTGGCCCAGCTTGGCCCTGCGGCAGAAAATCCGAGAGCCCTGCATACACCAGCCCTTCCAGCGGCGCACATTCCAGCCAGATGCCCGGATACTCCGCGCCCTCAATCATCACTGGCTTGTCGTAGAGATTAAGCCGCTTCGTATTCCCCGCCAAGGCCGCCACTGCCGCGTCCCACGTGCGCCGCCACTTCCCATCCCCGCTCGGAAACACCGGCTGCTTCATTTCGCCGGATGCCGCGCTGACCCGCAACGGATCGCACACCGTCGCCATAACCGCACCAGCCGAAACTTCAAGAAACTCTCGCCGCCGCATTGCCGCTTATCCCTTCCTTGGTTTGTCGATCTCCGGCTACCCAGACCTCGCTTTTGAGACCTGGAATAATTCGCTCTACGCCCACCTCGGGCACGTAGATCCGTCTGCAATCGTCGAGGAACACTTTTCTTCCTCGGAGTTGGCGGGTGGCTCACCCTTGCGTTTCTGAATGTCCATTCCTCCACAAAATGGGTGCCCCATCCTTTCCACAGTTTCATCGTGGAAAGGGTGGGTGGCCGGCAGGTGGCTCACCCTTGCGTTTCTGAACGTCCATTCCTCCACAAAAATGGGTGCCCCATCCATTCCACGGTTTCATCGTGGAGTGGGTGGGCGGCCACCTCCGCTCACCGAACGTCTCAAGCCCCTTTGCACAGAATTCTTCCCCTTGGGCGCACAATTGAATTGGGAACGAGTGCAGTGTCATGCATGTGACAGGTCCGTACCAATCGGCACCCCACCCCCCTCCCCCTTCCGCAGTCCCTTCGGAGGCTCCGTGGGACCGAGTAAGGCTTGCTGAATCAACGAGTTGTAATTTTTGCATAGATACTCTTCGGTAACTGGAAGACCCGGTTTTCCTGCGCAAAACGGCCTTTTTTGCCCTCCTTGCGGGCATTTCAAAGCCCGCGATAGAGCGAAAATGCCGCCGCGGCCTCAGGCGCAGACCTACTTCCTATCCAGCCTGAACGCCGCCGCCTGAAAATCTCCGGCGAAGCTCTCGTCGAACTCCAGCCCGTGGTTCATCCACCACGCCCCGCTGGCCGTTGCAGGCGTCTCTGGCCGCGTCTTGCCTTCGATAGGCGTCAGCGCGTACACGGCGGCTGGGTCCAGCCCCTTCAACTTCAGCAGCGGAAACTTCCGCCCCTCCTGCGTGGAATGGATAAACGCGAACACCACCGACTGGTTCTTCTCCCGGTTCACGGTCTGCGTGGCAGAGAACTCGCTCCCGTTGCGCGGCGAAATCAGCCGGTACAAGTCGCCCTGCACAATGGTTGGCTGCACCTGGTGATACGCGGCAATCAACCGCTTCGCCGTGGCCGCCTCATCTTCGCTCCACTTGGCAATGTTGGCGCCGATTCCCAGTGAGCCCTGCATCGAGCTAAGCATGCGGTAGCTTAGTGAGGTCGAACGCTTATTCAACCAGTGCGGCGAGTCCGTCACCCACGCCATCATCACCTGCGGCGTATAGGCATAGCTGAATCCGTCCTGCTGTGTCAGCCGGTCGAATGGATCGGTGTTGTCCGAGGGCCACACCTCATCCACGTACTTCAGAATCCCCAGGTCCACCCGCCCGCCGCCTCCCGAGCAGGATTCCAGTTCCACCTTGGGATGTCTCCGCCGCAACTCCGCCAGGATGCCGTACAGGCTATGCGTGTACTCCACGTAAACCCGCTTCTGCTCCGCCGCCGGCAACTGCTCCCATCCCGGCTCGCTCCAGTTGCGGTTATAGTCCCACTTCAGAAACGCAATATCGTTTTCCGTCAGCAGCTTGTCCAGGAACCCGAGCACGTACGCGCGCACATCCGGCCGTGCAAGGTTCAGCACCAACTGATTTCGCTGCTGTGTCTCCGGCCGTCCCACAAAATGCAACACCCAATCCGGATGCTTGCGGAAGAGGTCCGAGTCCGGGTTCACCATCTCCGGCTCCACCCACAACCCGAAGTCCATTCCCAGCGCGTGCACTTTGTCGATGAGCGGTTTGAGCCCATGCGGAAACTTCTCCTGGTTCACATACCAGTCGCCCAGCCCGGCGTGATCGTCTTTGCGTTGCCCAAACCAGCCATCGTCCATCACAAAGCGGTCCACGCCCAGCGCTGCGGCCTTCTCTGCCAGCGCCATCTGCCCCGCTTCCGTCACGTTGAACTCCGTGGCTTCCCAGGAGTTGTAGATCACCGGCCTCGGCTTCGGCACTGTGTTTGCGCCAGCCCGCCGTGGAAGCACGTGCTCCACCTCAAACCGGTGCAGCAGCCGCGAGACCCCGCCCAGCCCATGCGCCGAATATCCCCCGTAGAACACCGGCGTCTGCAGCCGCTCGCCCGCATGCAGCACGAAACCGAAGTCGAAGGGGTTGAAGCCGCCGGTGATGCGCACCGCGTCCAACTGGTCCTGCTCCACCGTGATGCGCCACGACCCGCTCCAGGCCAGCGCTCCGAACCATACTTCGCCCTGGTCCTCATTCGCCTCGCCCGCCTGCAGCGCAAACCACGGATTGGCCTGGTGACCTGTGGAACCGCGGCGGCTCTCGATGACCCGCTCTCCCGGATGCAGCGCCTCCTGCGTCAGTGTCCACTCGCCGGCCCAGCGCCCGGTCAGGTAATTCATGGTGTAGTGCGCAGGAGGCAGCGCCCACGCCGCAGCGGCGGCCTGCTCCACGGTCACCGGTTGGTTCAGCCCGTTCTCAATTGTGGCCGATCGTGCCAGAATCCCGCTCTCCGCATCAATCGCGTAGTGCAGCGTCACGTAGATAGGGCGCTTAATGTCCTTGAGCACTACATTCAGGCCGTCCGCGGTGATGGTGTGGCTTTCATAGTGCAGCACCAGGTCGCGGTTGCCGTCGGCATAAGTCACCTTCAGCGCCGGTTCCAGAAACAAGCCTGCTCCCCAGCCCACGTACTCCTGTGGCGTGTTGGTGTAAGGCGTGTCAAACGAGGCCCATTCCCCCATTGGCACGGCTCGCGGAAACTGGTCCGTCTTCGCTAGCCTTCCGCCCCAGTAAAGCTGTTGCAACTCCCCACTCGAATTCACGCCGAACACGTAGGAAACGTCTCCGCCATCCAGCCGGAACACCTTGCTGGCAGGATCGAAGGTAGCGGCGGGTTGGCCCCACGCAATCACAAAGGCGGAGAACAGAGCAGCGACGGATGAAAATGTTTTCAGCATGGCAAAGCCTCTAGTTGGGGCTATCTCAAACCGCCTCATCATACCACCCAACCTTTGCCGTTCCGGGGCGGGGCGATTGAGATGTCAACCCGCACCGGTCCCGTGGGATTCCCACAGCCGTCGGTGTAGGGTTCCAGATCGAGATCGTCTATCCTGAACTTGCTCGCCCGGAGGTCCCCGGATGCAGACCCTCACCCTCAAGTCGCCTGCCCACCCCACGCCCGCCGACGTGATTGCGGAGGCCCTGGATCGCGTTGGCCCTCTGCACGGTCTTTCCCTGGAAGACCGTCTCTGGATTGCGCGCCATGGCGAGGAGGTCGTCGCCGACACCGGAGACATCCTCTTCGAAGAAGGCACACCGGCCGACCGGATGATCCTGATTCTCAAGGGTGAGATTCATGTGCGCCGTCAGCATGGTGGACCAATGGAGCTGTTCATTGGCCGCGCCGGACAGATGACCGGCCTTCTGCCTTTCTCGCGGATGAAGTTATCCGGCGGGCAGGGCTTCGCGGTTTCCCCTGTGTGGGCGTTCCTCATCCACAAGTCGGTCTTTCCTGAAATGCTGCAGGCCATCCCCTCGATGTCCCAGAGGGTGGTTTCCACCTTGCTTGACCGCGTGCGCGAGGTGACCCGCATCGAGCAGCAAGCCGAAAAACTCGCCGCCTTAGGCAAGCTGGCGGGCAACCTGGCCCACGAGTTGAACAACCCCGCCTCCGCCGCCCAGCGCTCCGCCTCGAGCCTGGTGGCCGAACTGCGCGCCAATCGCCAGAACCGATTCAAACTGGTGAATCTTTGTCTTTCAGACGAGCAGATTCAAGCCATTCAAGACTGGGAGCAGCGTATTCTCAGCCACCGCGACCCTCCGGATCCGCACGATGCGGGCGCGTTTATCGTCCGCGAGGAAGCCTTGCGCAACTGGCTTACCGCGTTGCCCTGCGACCGCTCCTGGGAGATCGCTCCGCAGCTGGCTGAGCAGGGAGTCGCGGTGTCCGACCTGGACGCGCTGCGCCAGATCCTGGAGCCGAAAGAAGCCTGTCTTGCCCTGCAATTCTTCACGCGCTACCTGCGCTCGACGCAAGCAGTGGAGACGCTGCTCAACTCCACCGCGCGCATCTTTGACCTCATCAGCGCCATCAAGGCCTACTCCTTCATGGACCGCGCACCGATTCTTGAGGTGGATGTGCCGGCTGGACTCGACGCGACGGTGCAGATGCTTCAGTCGCGCATGAAAAACGTCCAGATCGAGCGCGATTACGAACCGGGTCTGCCCCGCATCAGCGCTTATGGCAGCGAGTTGAACCAGGTGTGGACTGCCCTCATCGAGAATGCCCTCGATGCTCTCGGCAACCATGGCCTGCTGAAACTCACTTGCCGTCTTGAGGCGGAGATGCTCCTGGTCGAGATTTGGGACACCGGCCCCGGCATCCCCCCTGAACTGCAGGACCGCATCTTCGAGCCTTTCTTCACTACCAAGGCGCCCGGCCAGGGCCTCGGCCTGGGTCTCGACAACGCCATGCGCATTGTCCGCAAGCATCGCGGCCACCTGGGCGTCCGTTCCGAGCCCGGCTCCACATGCTTCCGTGTACGCCTGCCCATGGACCAGTTGCAAGCCTATTGAGCTCAGTTTCCGGCCCTGGGGGCGAATGAACTGCCGTCAGTCGCGGTCGGCCGCGGGGTCGGCCAGCCGGCGCGCCTTCATATCTCGCATCGGAGGCTGGCCGAAGAATCTGCTGTACTCCCGGTTGAATTGGCTCGCGCTTTCATAACCCACTTCGAAGGCGGCGCTTGCGGCATCCAGCCCCTCATTGAGCATGCGTTCTCTGGCTACATGCAGTCGAAGCTGCTTCTGATATTGCAGAGGGCTCATCAGAGTCAGAGATCGGAATTGATGGTGCAACGTCGATACGCCCATCCGCGCCATGGCCGCGAGTTCCTCAACGCGCAACGGTTTGGTGTAGTTCACCCTCAGCCATTCGACTGCCTTGGCCGTCCGGTGGCTCTGTTCTCCCAGTGTCGCGATAGCGCGCAGATGCTTTCCTTGCGGGCTGCGAAGCAATCGGTAGATGATCTCACGCTGGATCAAATTGCCCAGAAATGGAATGTCCTGCCGTGTCTCGAAAAGGTCAACCAGCCGCGAACACGCGTCAAGGAGTTCAACCGAAGTGACACCGACGGCCATGCCGCGGGCGTCCGCAGATTCCTCGCGCAAATGAAACTCCTGCTGCGAGAGAATCTCTCGAACGGCAGACATTTCAAGTCTGAGGATCAATCCAAGTATCGGTACCTTTTCAGTTGCCGCGATCACCTGGCTCACAACGGGCAAATCAATCGAGGTCAGCAGGAAATTGGATTCGTCGCATAAGTACGTCGTCTTGCCAAGGTTGATTCGCTTCTGTCCCTGCACAAAGACAACCAGGCTGGGCTCGTATGCAGCCGAAGTGCAAGCCGTTTTTTCCGAACGGCGGTAGAGGCGCAGGCCCGGTATGTCAGTAACCGCGTCTCCTTCCGCAACAGCACGATCGGCAATCTTGCGAGCCAGGTCTTTCCGCATCTCAACCACGCCTTGATCTACGCTCGCGTCCTTGTGTTTCGCCGCTTTCACCCGCTTCACTCCCTTAAGACCAAGTTAACGCTGAATTCATAATACTGTGCACAAAAATGCATGCATCGACAGAAATAGGCAATAGATTGGCAGGATCGGGATACCGCCCGAAGAGCACTCTTTTGTAGTCTGATCTACGAGCGCGTTGCTCACCATCTTCCTGGAAATTTGAGGTCACTTCATGTACAAGGCAAAGGCTTACTCCGTTACCAGCGCAACATCGCCGTTTGCTTCCACCACCATCGCACGGCGCGATCCCATCGAGCACGACGTTCAGATCGAGATCCTTTTCTGCGGCATCTGCCACTCCGATCTCCACCAGGCCCGCAATGAGTGGAGCGGAGTCATGCCCACCGTCTACCCATGCGTCCCGGGCCATGAGATCGTCGGCCGGGTCACCAAGGTCGGCTCCGCCGTAACCAGGTTCAAGCCGGGCGACCTGGCCGCGGTCGGCTGCCTCGTAGACTCCGACGGCACATGCCCTGAGTGCAAGGCAGGATTCGAGCAGTTCTGTCCCAACCAGACCCTCACCTACAACTTCCCCGACAAGCACACCGGGGGCGTCACTTACGGTGGGTACTCCGACAGCATTGTCGTCACCGAACGCTTCGTGCTCCGCGTCCCGTCTAACCTCGATCTTGCCGGAACCGCGCCTTTGCTGTGCGCCGGAATCACCACCTACTCGCCCATGCGCCACTGGGGTGTGACCAAGGGCAAGAAGGTCGGCGTCGTTGGTCTCGGCGGACTGGGCCACATGGGCGTCAAGTTCGCACACGCTTTCGGGGCCCACACCGTCGTGTTCACCACTTCACCCAGGAAAAAGGACGACGCCCTCCGCCTCGGCGCCGATGAAGTTGTCCTCTCTCGCAATGCGGATGAGATGGCGAAGCAGGCCGGCAGTTTCGACTTCATTTTGGACGCTGTCGCCGCCGAGCACGACATCAACGCCTATATCAGCCTCCTCCGCCGCGACGGCAACATCACCGTGGTGGGCGCGCCGGAGAAGCCGCTGCCCCTCTCCGTCTTTGGCCTCATCATGGGACGCCGCAGCTTATCCGGTTCACCCATCGGCGGCCTCCCTGAAACTCAGGAGATGCTCGACTTCTGCGGTAAGCACAACATTACCGCCGACGTTGAGGTCATCCCCATCCAGAAGGTCAACGAAGCCTACGAGCGGCTGCTCAAGCAGGATGTGAAGTATCGCTTCTCGATCGACATGGCTTCGCTCAAATCTGAATAAACCGGCCGAACCGTGCACCTTCAATTCGATACAAGGCTACTTGCTCTGAAAAAATTCCAAGCAATTAGCAGGAGAAACACAATGCAAAAACACAAACTTGGAAAAAGCAATCTTGAAGTCTCCGCGCTCGGCCTCGGCTGCATGGGCATGAGCTTTTCCTACAAACCGTTCCCGGAAAAGAAGGATGTGATCGCCCTTCTCCGCGCCGCCGTCGAGCGCGGCGTCACCTTCTTTGACACGGCGGAGGTCTACGGCCCCTTCACCAACGAAGATCTCGTAGGCGAAGCCCTCTCCCCTGTCCGCGATCGGGTGGTGATCGCCACCAAGTTTGGATTCGATATCAACCCCGATGGAAGTCAGGGCGGCAAGGGACTCAACAGCCGGCCTGAGCACATCAAGCAGGCCTGCGAAGGCTCTCTCAAGCGCCTCAAGACCGATGTGATCGATCTCTACTATCAGCATCGCGTTGACCCGGACGTGCCCATCGAGGATGTGGCGGGAGCGGTGAAGGAACTGATTCAGGAGGGCAAGGTGAAGCACTTCGGCATGTCGGAAGCCGCTCCCCAAACCATCCGCCGCGCCCATGCCGTGCAGCCCGTCACCGCCCTCCAGAGCGAGTACTCTCTCTGGTACCGTACCCCTGAGGCTGAAGTCATCCCTACCCTTGAGGAACTAGGGATCGGATTTGTTCCCTACAGCCCGCTGGGCAAGGGCTTCCTCACAGGAAAGATCGACGCGAGCACGACGTTCGACAAAACCGACATCCGCAGCATCATCCCGCGCTTCACACCGGAAGCACGGAAGGCGAACCAGGCCCTTGTCGATCTCCTTGGCAGCATCGCGAAACAGAAGAAGGCGACCCCTGCCCAGATCGCGCTTGCGTGGCTGCTGGCTCAGAAGCCGTGGATCGTTCCCATTCCAGGCACCACAAAGCTGCATCGGCTGGAAGAGAACATCGGGTCGGTTGCGATCGAGCTGTCGGTCGACGATCTTCAGCAAATCGAAAGCGCCGCGGCGAAGATCCCAGTGGAAGGGGCGCGGTATCCGGAGCAACTTGAGAAGATGACCGGTCGCTAATACTACAGTTGTAGATCGTAAATTCCGGAGGGAGCCGGGACTTCAGCCCCCGGAATGAGTGCGAATTTACGGGGCCTTCAGACCCGGGCCTTTACTGCTTTCATGGGCCGGGAGGCAATTACAACTCTAGTACTAAGCGGCCTATACTTTTTAGTGCCGTCCCCTACCGAAGGAGACAAACATGGAAAGCAGGATGTTGCGTCGCACTTTTCTGAAGAATGGTGCGATTGCTCTGGGTGGTGTGGCCGTTTGCGACTTGGATAATCTGGCCAACGCCACGACTTCAAAAGGCAAATCGCAAGTGTTTTTTACGCGGGATATCAGCGTCAACGGATTGCTGAAAATCTACTCCAAAATCAATGCGGGAATGACCGGCAAAATAGGCATCAAGCTGCACACCGGCGAGCCGCACGGCCCGAACCTGTTGCCTATACAGTTCATTCAAAGCTTGCAGCCGCAGATTCCGAACAGCACCATCGTCGAATGCAACGTCCTTTATCCAAGCCCAAGGCAGAATACAGCAACTCATCGGGAGACGCTGAAAACCAACGGATTCACTTTCTGTCCGGTCGACATCATGGACGCCGACGGCGATGCGATGCTCCCAATTCCAGGGATGCGTGAGTATCTTGACGCTCCCTCCTCTTCCGCGCTTCCTCGCTATACGCCCGGCAAGCACCTCACTGAGATTGCTGTAGGCAAGGATCTGTTGAACTATGATTCCCTCCTCGTCTACACACACTTCAAGGGCCACACGATGGGCGGTTTTGGCGGATCGCTCAAAAACATTGCGATCGGCTGCTCATCTGGAAAGGTGGGCAAGCTGCAGATTCATGGAGAGGGCTGGCCGAAAGGGACGCTCTTTCTGGAGCGTATGGTCGAAGCGGGAAAAGGAATCGCCGACCATTTCGGCCCGCATATCACGTATATCAATGTCCTGAAGAATATCTCCGTGGACTGCGATTGCGATGCGCATGGAGTCAAACCTACTTGCAATGATATCGGCATCCTCGGTTCACAGGATATTTTGGCCATCGACAACGCTTCAGTCGATTTGATCTACGCGCAGCCTGAACAGCAACGGCACGACATGGTGGAGCGCATCGAGTCGCGAAGCGGGCTGCACCAGCTTGAATACATGAAGGCCTTGCATATGGGCAATGATCAGTACCAGCTAATGAAGCTCTGAGAGAAAGTGACACTCGGCGTCGACGGGAGACTGTGGCGCCGAGTGCCGGAAGCCGAACACTCTAAGTACTGAACAAATGGACCACTCTCACTCGTTTTCATTGGCCCTGTTGGAGGAAGCTGAATGAGTAAGCGCGTTCTGATACTTTCATCGAGTCCCAGAGAACGTGGAAACTCGATCACCTTGTGCAACCGGTTCATGGAAGGCGCAGTCGAAGCCCATCACCAGGTTGAAACGGTGGTATTGGCAGAAAAGAAAATCAACTACTGCACTGCATGCAATGCCTGCAGAAGCAATGGGCGATGCGCACAGAAAGATGATATGGCGCAGATTCTCGACAGCATGATTGCGGCCGACGTGATCGTTCTGGCGACGCCCGTCTACTTCTACACGATGTGCGCCCAAATGAAGACCGTGATTGACCGGACCGTTGCGCGGTACACGGAGATCACCAACAAGGATTTCTATTTCATCGTGACTGCGGCGGACAGCAACAAGGCAACCCTGGAGCGAACCATCGAAGGTTTCCGCGGATTCACTTCCTGCCTGCCAGGGGCAAAAGAAAAAGGCATCGTTTATGGCGCCGGTGCATGGGCAGTGGGCGACATCACGGCAAGCCGCGCCATGAAACAGTCGCATGAAATGGGAAAGGCGCTATAGGTAACCGCGACGCCCGGTTCACACCAGCGGTCATCCGGATCGGAACACAACACAGGAGGAAATTCAATCATGGAGATCAAGCGAGTCGGTTCACAACCATCAGGAAGGGGACCGGCAGATTGGTTTACAGGCACGGTGCGCGTCGACATGTTGTTTGACGCGCCCGACCCTGCGCGCGTCGTCGGCGCCAGCGTTACCTTCGAGCCCGGTGCTCGCACGGCGTGGCATACCCACCCGCTCGGTCAAACTCTGATTGTCATCTCCGGCTGTGGCCGCGCGCAGCGCTGGGGTGGTCCAATCGAGGAGATTCGTCCCGGCGATGTCATCTGGTTCGCACCTGGAGAGAAGCACTGGCACGGGGCGGCGCAAACGACGGCCATGTCGCACATTGCCATTCAGGAAAAGCTCAACGGCAAAACCGTCGAGTGGATGGAGCAGGTGAGCGACGAGCAATATGGAGCCTGATTTCTGAACGGCCGGGAAGATGTCTTCAGCTACGTAAGGCTTTTCTAAGTCTCAGAACGACACATCCGCGGGCGTAGTAATACGCAGCACCGATTGCTGCCCGGTCTGCTGCTTCCACGCCGCGCGGATAGCCTCAATCTTGTCCCTGTTTTCTTCCGAGTCGGGGTAGTCGACGATCAGCAGCTTCGACCGCAGACGTGAGGGTGTGGATGAGTTCTTGCCCCGCCATTGGCCGTAGACGTCGATCACGCTGAGCCCGCTGGGAAATCGCGGCGTCACCTGCTTATCCAGGAACTCCCGCCACTGTGCCTCGCTGATTCCCTGCTCCGGATGGTCGGCGGGACCCAGCCCAAAGTAGAGCTTCGTGTCCACCCAGCCCTTTGTCGCGCCGGGGTGAGCCGGATCGCCCGTGAGCGTGGGCGCCACCGTGGGCGCGGTCGAAGCAGGCTGGTGCGCACAGCCTGCCAAGGCAAACGCCAGCAAAGAAAGCAGCAGGACGGGTCTAAACCGCATTCGTTCTCCAGGCTGAATCTGACTGGCGCTCTATTTCTCCACTTCCACACCCCGCCAGAAGGCCACCAGGCCTTTGACCTTGCGTGCCGCCGGCTTGGGGTCAGGGTAATACCAGGCTGCATCCGGGTTGTCCTGCCCATCGATCAGCAGGCTCATATAGCGCGCCTGGCCCTTCCAGGGACAGGTGGACGTGGTCGTGCTGGCGCGAAAATACTCCCTCTTGAGACTGGCCTCAGGAAAGTAGACGTTGCCTTCCACCATCTCCGTAGTATCGCTTTCGGCAATCACTTTGCCGTTCCAGATTGCTCTTGCCATTGGTTTATCCGGTCCAATTCACATCGTCCTCTTCGGCGCAGCACGTGCGCCGCAAAGGATAACGAATACGACACTACCAGAGATTCGCTGGCGTGGCGAGTCCGACCGATCAACCGGCAGTCGTCAAGCGTTACTTGGCTGCGGCAATTGAGTCGATGTGAACGCTCTTCTTATCGGCATCGACAGCCGCCTTCACGGTCACATGGTCGCCGTAGAAGTCCTTCACCGCGTCGGGATTGTCGATGGTCCAGACGGCCTTCTTGTCCTCGTCCACAAACACCGGCGTCATGCCGCCCTGGATGCACTTCTTCACACAGGCCGCGCCTGATCCGGTGTGCTTGGCCCCGCACATCGAGTCTGAAATCCAGCCGTTGATCGAGGTGGAGTCGGCGGCGCTTGCCGCAATCGCGGCAAACGAGATCACTGCAACCAACATTGCTACGATTCTTTTCATTTGAACCTCCGGGGATTGGGGAACTTGCGTTCGGCTATTATCATGCCCCACCATCCCTCAGTCGCACAAGCCCGAGGGGGTCTAGAGGTTTGGCAGGATCAAACTTTCAAGCCGCTTTTTATCGACCCGGCTGCAAACTCTGGCGCCGCGCCTCCACGCTCTTCAGCACCGCTTCGTAGCGCGCGGCCGCTGCCGTGAACCGGTTCACCAGTTCGGAAGTCTTGGTCATGAACATGGGATTCTTTTCCCTGATCGCATCCAGAATGTGTGCGAATTTGGCCAGGAGGAAGAACCCTTCGCCGTTGCAATCCACAAACAGCTCTGCCGAAACAGCCCCGTGCAGCACCATCGCCGCCGCCATCTCCCAGTAGGTAATCACCTGGCGGAAGTAGGCGTTGTGGGGGTCGGCGGGGTTGGTGGCCACGGCGAAAAACTCCTCAGCGGAGTTAGGCCAGAATTCGCCTGTGATCCAGGCTCTGGCCTGGCGCATCAGGGCTTCAGTGCGCAACTGGTAAAGCTTCAGGATGATCTCGGCATCGGCAGGGGTGGCAAGCATACGTTCCATCAGGGTCTCCGCTGCCATACTACCGGATTCCGCCATGAATTGCCGCCGAGACCCGGCCGAACCGGAGACAAGAGCCTATTCTGCGCCTGCCCGTCTCAAGCCGGAAAAGGGTTCAGCCGCGCCTTAAGCTGGCTGTAGCTCCTTCTTGCTGCCCGGCTTCTCCACCACCGGCCCATGCGTGTCGGCCGTGGGCGGCGGCGGTGCGTCGCCAATTCGCTTGGAGTAGGTGCAGACGATAGCGCCAGTTTCAGGACCCTCCGGCTTCTTGCCACGTTTCTTTGGCGCGACCTCTTCCTCGGCTGCCTTCTTCTTGTTGGGGCACTCCAGGAATATGCCGGACTTGAGCGTCTTTTCAATCAGATACGGGCTCTTGCACAAGGGGCAAGGCTGCGCCACCGGCTTGTAGTTCGACGTGAAATCGCACTTGGGGTAGTTGGTGCAGCCCCAGAACACGTTGCCCCGCCTTGCCTTGCGCTCGGCCAGGTCCCCCTGTCCGCACTTCGGGCATTTCATCCCTTCAATCAGATTCTGCTTAATGTATTTGCACTTGGGATACCCCGAGCAGGAGACAAACTCGCCGTAAGCTCCCTGCCGCAGCACCAGCGGCTTGCCGCACAGCGGGCAGTCCTCGCCCGTCGGCTGCGGTGTAGCCTGCTTCTGCTGCTGCTTCTGGCTCAACTTGCGGAAGGTCTTGCAGGGCGGGTCCTCGTTGTAGCCCGGGCACGACATGAACATTCCGAACGGTCCGCGGCGCAGCACCATCACTCGGCCGCAATTTTCACAGTATTCCTCGGTCTCGCCTGCCTCTTGCGCCTCCGGGGTATTCAGGTCCGGCTTGTCCGCCATGTTCTCTTTGGTAAACGTGCAGGAGGTGGGGTCCTTCTTGTTGTAAGCCGAACAGGCGTAGAAGCTGCCGAACTTGCCCCACTTCAACAGCAGGGGCGATCCACACAGGTCGCACTTCTCATTCGTCACCTGCTCCATGCGCTTGATGTTTTCCATGTTCTTTCCGGCATCCTTGAGTTCCTCTTCAAAGTAACCGTAGAATCCCTTCAGCAGGTCGGTCCACTTCTCCTTGCCTTCTTCAATGTCGTCCAGCTCGCCTTCGAGTTTGGCTGTGTAGGCAAAATCGAAAATATACGGAAAGTTCTTCACCAGCAGGTCGCACACCACCACGCCAATCTCGGTCGGATAGAACCGCCCGGCTGAGCCGCCATGCTTCACCACGTATTCGCGATCCTGGATGGTGCTGATGATCGACGCGTAAGTCGATGGCCGCCCAATGCCGCGCTCCTCCAGTTCCTTCACCAGCGACGCCTCGTTGTACCGTGGCGGCGGCTCGGTAAAGCGCTGCGCGGAGATCAGCTTCTCCAGTTCCAGGGCCTTCACATTGTCCAGGTTGGGCAGCCTGTTGGCGCTCTCATCGTCGTCGTCCTTCTTTTCTTCCGCAACCTCATAGACTTTGAGGAACCCATCGAAACGCAGCACCGATCCGCTGAGCCGGAAATCGTAAGTCTTGCCTGTCTTTGCTGAAACTGCTGCAATCTTGGCGGTGGTCACGTCGTAAACCGCCGGCACCATCTGCGAAGCAATAAACCTCTGCCAGATCAGCCGGTACAGCTTGAGCTGTTCCTCGGTCAGGTAGCGCGCAATCGACTCCGGGGTTCGCGAAGCATCGGTAGGCCGGATCGCTTCGTGCGCGTCCTGCGCCTCCTTCTTGCCCTTGTACGCATTGGCGGTCTCAGGCAGATACTTCTTTCCCAGTTGCTTGCCAATCCACGCCCGTGCTCCGGCAATCGCTTCCGGCGCTACGCGCGGCGAATCGGTACGCATGTAGGTGATCAGGCCCGTGGTTCCCTCGGTGCCGATGTCCACGCCTTCATACAAGCGCTGCGCCACGCCCATGGTGCGCCGCACGTTGAAGCCCAGCTTGCTCGATGCGTCCCGCTGCAACTGGCTGGTGATGAATGGAGACAGTGGCCTTCTCTGCCGCTCTTTATAGTCCACTGAGGCCAGGGACCACTTCGCGTCTTTCAACGCGTCAAGAACCTCGGCCATCGATTTTTCGTCAGGAAGAGCACTGGCGATGAACTGGTCCTTGCCGTCCTTGTCCTTGCCGTTCGCCACCCGCGCCGGCTCCCCATCGATGCCCACAAAGCGCGCCTTGAAACTTGCGTCCGACTGCTTCTCGGGGTGCAGCACGGCTTCCAGCGTCCAATACTCCACCGGCTGAAACGCGCCGATCTCCCGCTCGCGTTCCACAATCAGCCGCACCGCTACTGTCTGCACACGGCCAGCCGACAAGCCCCGCCGCACCTTGTCCCAAAGCAGGGGCGAGATCTGGTAGCCCACCAGCCGGTCAAGCACGCGCCGTGTCTGTTGCGCATCCACAAGATTCTGATCTACGTCCCGCGCATGTTGAAAGGCATCCTGCACAGCCTTCTTCGTAATCTCGTTGAAGGTGACGCGGCGAATCTTCTTTCTTTCTTTCGCGCTGGTTCCGAGCTGAATCGCGAGATGGTAAGCAATCGCCTCGCCTTCGCGGTCGGGGTCGGGCGCCAGGTAGATTTCGTCCGCTTTGGCGGCCGCTTTCTTCAACTGCGCAACAACCTTCACTTTGTCCGGAGACACCTCCAGCGTCGGCTCAAATGTCCGGTTCTCCAGTTCCACGCCAATGTCTTTTTTGGGCAGGTCCATGATGTGCCCGACCGATGCCAGCACTTCGAAACCCGTTCCCAGATATTTTCCGATCGTCTTCGCCTTGGCGGGGGACTCGACGATAACCAGTGATTTGCTCATTGCCATCCTTAATAAGTGATACTCGATCCTGCCCGGCCTGTTGGACTCGGATGCAGGCTAATTCGTTTTTTCGGTGCGTGCTATCTCAATCCTCGCCGCGTTTGCGGCTGCGCTCCGTGACTGCGGACAAACCAACCGCGAAAGTTGGAAACTAACACGTAAGACCGTTCCGTTTCCACTCTCAAACAGATTTTCTTCCCCCAGGCGTTCCCCCCGCACTACGCGCAAACGCTCTCCCTAATGCGGTTAATCGCACCAAATCTCCACGTCAAAATAAATCTAGAAGTTGTGGCGATCACAGCGTACGCACAAAATTCTTTCCCGGCAACTGCCGTATGCGCCCCGTGATTTCAAGCTCGAATAGCGCCGTAAACACTTCGGACGAAGTCAGTTGCGTCTCCAGCAATTCGAGAATTTCGTCCATCTGCAGCGACTCGTCTGCGCGTAAAACCTCCAGCACCATCGCCTCTTCGGGCCGCAGCGCCGGATCAGGCAGTAGAGATGCGCCGGGCTCCGGTTTGGATTCAAACCCAATCCCGGCCTCCAGTTCCGCCCGCACCTGCGAAGGCAGGTCTTCCCACACATCTTCCCAGGTGGCCACCAGCTTGGCGCCCTGTTTAATCAGCGTGTTGGGGGTCCACGAATTCCTGCTGGTCACATTGCCGGGCACGGCGTACAGGTCGCGATTTTGTTCCGCGGCGCAGCGGGCCGTGACGCGCGTGCCCGAGTTCTCCGCAGCCTCCACCACCAGCACCGCAACGCTGAGCCCGCTCAGGATGCGGTTGCGCCGTGGAAAGTTCTGCGGTGCGGGAAACGTCCCCATCGGCACCTCGCTCACAATCGCGCCGCCTGTGGCTAGAATCTCCTCCGCCAGCTTCTTATTTTCCTTGGGATAGATCACGTCGATCCCTGTGCCCCACACCGCCACCGTCGGCATGCGCGCCGCCAGCGCTCCCTTATGCGCACAGGTGTCGATGCCCCGCGCCATGCCGCTTACAATCAGCAATCTCCGCACCGCCAGGTCCCGCGCCAGCATCTCCGCCACGCCCGAACCGTATGGCGAAGGATGCCGGGTGCCCACAACCGCAATTGCGTGCCTCGTCAGCAGGCTCAGCTCACCGCGCACCCATAACACTGGCGGCGGATCGTAAATCTCTTTTAGCCGCTCCGGGTACTGCGGGCAGCCGAAGGTGACCAGCGTCGCGCCCTGCTCCGCCACTCGTGCCCATTCTTCTTCAGCAGCCTTGCGCGCCTTGCCGTCAAAGATGAACTGGGCCGCCTCGGCAGGAAACTTCAGTCCTTCCAGATCGGTCAGCGACAGCGCAAGAGCCTGGCTGGGCGCGTCCAGTTCCTTCATTGCGTCCAGAATTCGTTTGGGGCCAAGTCCCGGCGACAGTGCCAGTGCCAGCCACGCTAAACGGTCTTCATCCAGGCGCGGGGCAACCGGGTTGGCTACATCCTGAGGTTGAATCGTCATTTCAGAGAAAGTGCGCGCCAAGGCACACGCCAATTTTCCTTTTAGGTAATCCAGCTCTCGCTCTTTGGTAATTGCGCTCACACTAACTGCACCTGCTCTGGAAGTCAAGTCAGACCCAGTGGCGCGGCAGGTGCCTCCTCGGAATCCCCGGCACAGAATTGATACTCTAAGAGAGCGTGAGCACGATTTCCGATTCCCGTCTTCGCATTGCCGCCATCCGTTTCCTCAATCCCGCTCCACTCATGTGGGACTTCGAGCATCCGCCCCTGAGCGGCACGCTCGCCGCGAAATATCGCATCGAATATATGCTGCCCTCGGAGTGCGCAGATCGTCTCGCCTCAGGAGCGGCCGACATCGGTCTCGTCCCTATCGCTTCGCTGGCCGCCACGCCGGGCCTCCGCATCCTGCCGGGCTGCACTGTCGCTTCCAAGGGCCGCGTGCGCTCCTTGTTGCTGGTCCGCCGCGCGCACCAGGCCTTGGCCGCTCTGCGCACTGTGGCCGCCGACATCGCCAGTCGCACCACCCTGGCCTACTCGCGCATCATGTTTCACAAGTGGGGCAACCCCGGCGTTCCATTCTTGCCCATGGCCGGCGACCTCGATGCCATGCTCGACCGCGCAGACGCCGCCATCGTGATTGGCGACCCGGCCCTGTTTGCTTTGGAAGAGCGCGCCAACCGCTTCGAACGCACCGGCGAAGAACTTGTGTACCACGACTTGGCCCACGAGTGGCGCACCCTCACAGGCCTTCCCTTCGTCTCCGCCGTCTGGGCTGCTGCCGCTACGCGGGGCGGACCTTTGGACGAGAGAGTTGCAGAGGATATGATTCAATCCCGCAACCACGGCCTCCAGAACATCGACACGTTAGTGGCGGAGTGGACTCGTCAGCTTCCGGTCTCTGAAGAAACCATCCGCACTTACCTCACTACAAACATCCACTACGTTCTCGACGAGGAGTGCCTCGAAGGCATGAGAGGCTTCTTCCGCATCGCTGCGGAAACCGGCGTTCTTCCCAAATATATTTTCTCGTTGAACTAACTCGCCGCTTAGGTCCTGCACGGTCACCGCAGCGGCAAGAGCTAAAAGCTAGCAGCTGCCTTTCAAATCTCCCACCGCAGCAGAGTCGCCCCCACCGTAAATCCTGCACCCACCGCGGCCATCAGCACCAGGTCGCCTTTTTTCAGCTTGCCCTGTTCAATGGCCGTCTCCATCGCCAATGGAATGGTGCCGGAAGAAGTGTTGCCATATTTTTCGATATTGATAATCACCCGCTCCGGGTCCATGCCCAGCCGGTCGGCCGTCGAAGTAATGATTCGCTTATTAGCCTGGTGAGGAATAAAGCAGCCCAGGTCCGCGCCGGTCACTCCATTGCGCTGCAGCAACCTGGCAGTCGCTTCGGCCATCTTGCGCACCGCAAATTTATATACCGCCTGCCCATCCTGGTAGATGTAATGCATCTTCTTGTCGACCGTCTCGTGTGTCGACGGGTTCAGGCTGCCGCCGCCCTTCAGGTTCAGCGACACCCCGCCTGAGCCATCAATTTCGTTGATGTAGTCGATAAAGCCGATCTCCCCGTCTTCAGCCGGTTCCAGCAACACGGCGCCGCCGCCATCGCCAAACAGCACGCACGTGGCCCGGTCCGTATAGTCGGTCATGCGCGTGTTGGCATCCGCGCCGCACACCAGCACTTTCGCGTGCGCTCCGCTCTCTACCAGCTTTGCGCCCGCCTGCAGTGCAAACATGAATCCCGAGCAACCGGCCGAGACATCGAATCCCCACGCCCCCTTGGCGCCGATCTTGTCCTGCACCAGGCAAGCCGTCGAGGGAAACATCATGTCCGGCGTCACCGTGCCCACGATGATCACCTCCACCTCGCTCGCTTCGATACCCCGCGCAGCCAGGCATTTCTTCGCCGCTTCCACGCAAATATCGCTTACGCCCAGGCCTTTGGCCAACTTGTGACGCTCGCGAATGCCGGTCCGCTCCACGATCCACTGATCGTTGGTATCCACCAGCTTTTCCAGGTCATGATTGGTGATCACTTGAGGGGGGACATAGGTTCCGAGCGCCGAAATCTTGGCGCGACGGCCCACCACGGGACGAACGGTGAGGCTCAATGAATTTCTCCTTGCGGGTCTTCCACGAGAGCTGGGTGCCCCAGGTCTCACTTCTTACCGGGGTCCCCACGGACAGGTCCACGTCCGTGGGGTGGTTTGAGACCTGGGAAAGCAGAACCTGAACCTGCCCTCGTTCAACCGATCCAAAGCGCTAAAAAAAGTACCGGGTGACCTACTGCGCCCGTACTAGCCCGTTACCGTTGCTTCCTTCCGGACCTGGCGGGATTGGCGGGATTACGTCGCGTAGGACCCGGCACTGATCGATTTTATCACTCCCGGCGCCAGGGAATCCGGCGCCGGTAACATCGGTCAGCGACCTGCCGCAAGCCCTCCCGGCATCCAACAATTCCCGGCAAATCAGCACTTCAGCGAATCCCCGCCGGATTTGCCGTTGCGCCTTCGCCGCCGCCTGGTCCAGAATGGAAGCCGCTTACCAGCCTTGGGAATAATTTCTGCGGAGGATTCATGAGCATGGAAAAGCACGCGGACGAGCACAATCCTACCCACTCCCATCACCACGATTCACACAGCCATTCGCATCCCCATCCTCACCCTCATTCCCGCAACCACGTGGACCCCGAGGTCAACACCTCGCGCCGCGACTTCCTTCGCGTGCTCATGGGTGGCGCCCTGGCCGGAGCGTCGGTCCTGGAACTCGCCTATCATCGCGCCGCATGGGCTCGTGCCGCAGCACCCGCCACCGAAGGCAACCTGTTCGATCTCCAAAAGGTCGCCGACGGCGTCTACTTCGCGCACGCCCATCCCCAGGCCATGGTCAATTGCAACGCCGCCATCTTCGTCCGCTCCAAAGACGCAGTCGTTGTCGACGCGCACTCCAAGCCATCTGCGGCTGCTTCCCTCATCGCGCAAATCAAGCGCGAAGTCACCGCCAAGCCCGTGCGTTACGTCATCAACACCCACTTTCACTGGGACCACACGCAAGGCAATCACGCCTATCGCCAAGCCAATGAGAAGGTCGATTACATTGCCACCGCAACCACCAAACAGCTCATGCAGGACCAGTCGTTAGCCCGCCTCAAGTCTTCGTTGGATGATGAGGTGCCGAAGCAAATCGATGCGCTCCAGGCTCGCGCCGCGCACTCCACTTCCGCCGCCGAAAAAGCCTTCTGCGCGGAGCAGGTTCGGCAGATGCAGGCTTACCAGGCGGAGTTGAAGGACTACACGCTGGAGTTGCCCACCATCACCTTCGACAAGACCTACCTGCTCCAGGATCCCGCCTTCGATCTCCACCTTGAATTTCACGGCCGCGCCCACACCGCCGGAGACCTCTTCGTCCTCTGCCCGCAGCAGCGCGCCCTGGCCACGGGAGACGCCGTTCATGGCTGGCTGCCGAATCTCACTGACGGTTTTCCTCGCCTCTGGCCGGGCACCATCGACGACGTCGCCCGCGCCGACTTCAAATACACTCTCGGCGGCCACGGCCCGCTCCAGGCAGACCGGACGGTGATGATGAATCAGCGCAACTACATTGAGGAGTTGACTGAAAAAGTGGAAGCGGGCAAAAAGGCCGGCCTCACTCTGGCCGAGTTGCAGCAGCGCCTCACCGTCGCCTCACTCAAGTCGATGCAGTCCAATGGCTACGAGACGTTCCTCACCCGAACCCTCGCGGCCAGCAACCCGCACTTCGGTCCCATGCCTCCGCTGCAACACGACGTAAACGACAATATCCGCGACGTCTACACCAACCTCGACCGCGCCTAAGCAAGCGGCCTTGGTGCCCCCGCCAACCCGGACATTGCCCCTCCATCTTCGAGTTCTGTCAGGATAGGCGGTGACACACCCGGAATGGCTAAAGTCTAGCTCCCAAACTGCGACTCCAACGGGCTTGTTACATTCTGACAAGACAATCGGGTGTATTCTGCATAACGATTTCTGAAGTCGCAGCAAAGGCAATTCCACTGGCGTAAGGGGCCTGACGCAGAACCCTACAGGAGGTGTGTCATGCAACGAAGGTGTCTTCCTCTGCTGATCCTGCTATTAGTTTTCCTAACCAGCGCAGCAAATTCTCAAACTACTACGCTGGCACAACTTTCAGCGGCCGGGGTGACAAACGAAGGTGCAGTGAAATATGGCTCCAATCCAGCCGCAGGCAATACGTTCACGCACGGCGGAATCCATCTCTACTATGAGATTTACGGAGCCGGCGAACCGCTGCTTTTGGTGCACGGTAATGGCGGGAGCATCGCAGATTTTAAGGCTCAGATTGACTACTTCCGCAAACGATATGAAGTAATCGCCATGGACAGCCGCGATCAGGGCCGGTCTGGCGACAGTCCTGACGTGTTGACGTACGAAGTGATGACCGATGATCTTGCCGCCTTAATCGACCATCTGAAA
>Ga0182014_10000155_pt1 | contig 81003 bp, 69 predicted proteins | sample 612S2DmetaG_FD_120489 | JGI IMG/M metagenome (GOLD analysis project Ga0182014, IMG submission 120489) | Permafrost microbial communities from Stordalen Mire, Sweden - 612S2D metaG | ecosystem: Environmental > Terrestrial > Soil > Wetlands > Permafrost | place: Sweden: Stordalen | collected...
CCTCCCCCGAAGAAAGAGAGTTCGTTCATAAAATAAATGAATTAATTTCTATTCATAAAGAAAAGGACCCAACAACTGGACTTAAAGAATTAGATAAACTTTATAGTGATTATTTTGAAAAATTCCAGGAAAAAATTATTAGTCCATAATAATTGCAAAATAGTTATTTTCAGTTTTAATCATCTTCTCTTTTAAGCCTAAAGACCAGGCCATGACAAGCCTAAGCAACCTGCATTGATAAAACTAATTTAGACGATAACTTCAAGCCAGAAAAATGTAGAGCAAAAATAGGGATTCCTTAAAATTATAATCTCTTATTAATTAGATATGAATCATTTTTCAGCTTTAAGCATCATATCCTTCAGCTTGGAGATTTCTTCTAGCTCCCGTTTTAATGTATTTTTCATTTCTCTAATTTCATCTAAGTCTGCAAGCTGTACGTAATCAGTTTTTATGGTTTCTACAGTGGTTGAAGCTTCCTGCGTAAGTGGCAATCCACACTTAAAACAAAATTGTGCTTTTTTGTCTATAATCTCTTTACATCGGGGACATTTTAAAACTCTGGGCTTCTCTTGTTCTTCTTCAGGTAATTTGAGACCTGAAGCTTCAAGCATTGCTGCATTAATATCGTTCGCTGATAGATGAATGTAAATATTAGCCATCTGAGAGTTAGCTTTCCATCCTAAAACAGCTTTAAGCTTTTGTTCACTTTTCAGTTTCTTAGCTAAATCTGTAGCTCTTGCATGTCTGAATGAATGCGGATTGATTCTCTTCCTGATTCCTGCTTTCTTCCCTATGATGGCAATTTGCTGGTATAGACCTGTCGAGATATCAAATTATGCGGCTCCCTGAATGAACAGAAAATTGGAGCATCAGGGTCTTCTTTCCTAGGATGAATTTCTAGCCATTGGCTAAGGTAGGAAGATGCAAAAATCAATCTCGCGGGTCTAGCGCCTGTTTTCCCTTCACGAAGCCACAAAAGGCATCCATATTCGTCGAACTTTGCATCTACAATGGTTGTACTTAATAACTCTCCCTTCCTTGCTCCGGAGTCTGTTAAACAAGCTATTAGTGCTTTATCCCTTGCTGTGGGTGCATGGCGGATTAAACAATCAATTTCTTCATCTGTTAGAAGCTGATCTGGTGTTATACTGCTATGTTGTGTGTTTTTTGTTTTAATGCATCCTGCGAGCTTTGGGTTAATTATTCCTATGAATACCCTGATGACAATCTTATGAAGCTTGAGCGATGAATTTTTCAGGTTCTCCAAAGTATCCAAATAATCGTTAAAGTCGTCCTCTGTGACGTTTTCATATGGTTTTTCCAACCACTTTGAGAAGCGCATTAGTATAATTAGATGATTAATTATCGTCCTTGGTTTCTTTTCATCGTCCTGCAACCGTTTGATGTCTTTTTTGAGCTTTTTGAAATTATCTGGTAATATTTCGGCTTCTGCAATTTTTAGCCGATTGTTCCAGTAAGCTAAGTCCAAGATATCTTGTTGAAACATTATTCTAATAATGCATTTTTTCTATAAAAATAGTTTCCTTATTTTAAGTAAACTACATATACTAAATTTCTTTTAGTTGACCCTTCGGAAGGGATGCTGGATCAAGCAAAGAAAAAAATGTTATCATACCCCCTAACGGAAGGCTAGAATTTCTGAAAACTTCCCCACGCAGGAATTCTCTCAAAATTTGAAGGAAAATCCAGACATTATCACTGCTATACAGTGCCATCACTACCTTAGCCACGAAAGTAGGGCCCAAGCCACCAGAGTATGTTGTGATCTGCTAAAAGAAGGGGGAATTTACATTACATTTGAGAATATAAGGCCTCTGACAGAAGATGGTATTGCCATAGGAAAAAGATACTGGAGAAACTTTCAATTGAGCTATGGAAGGAATGAGAACGAAATACAGAAACATCTAGAACATTTTGATACTGGATATTACCCTATAACTGTAGAAGAACATTTGGAACTGTTGAGAGCAACGGGATTCAAAACTATAGAGTTATTTTGGTACTCCTATATGCAAGCTGGTTTTTACTGCATAAAATAAAACTTTTCATTGCTATGCAGGTTTTCATCCATGAGCATTTCTGATATTTCGATTCTATTTTTAACACAAATTAAATGAATTCTATTTAAGTTATAAAGTCAAACATTTTTTGGAAATTTAACATAATATCAGCAAAATTGCTATCTTTTCAGTAATAAAAGATAATTGCCATTTCTTGTAGGCCTGATAAAGTTGAACTGTAGATTGATACAGTTTTAGATCACTGATCTCTTATCATTTTTTAGGGAAAGCCTCAATTTCCAACCTTTTCATCTGGCCATTAAAATATCCTTTTTCATCAGGAGGATTATTTCTTACAAAAATAGCTACAACTTCAGTTATATACTCCTCTTTCAACTCTTGGGGTACCTGCTGTATATGAGGAACTCATTTGAGACAATCCAAGCAAAAAATTCGTTATCACCCTAGAGAACCAGATATAGGAGTGCATTTATCATATTCTTCAGATCCATAAAAGCCATATGGAAATACAAAATTCTTGAAATAAGAGCTCCATTTTTCATCTTCAAGCATAGAGTCAACTATTTTGAGGACTCTGCAAAGTTTCCCTTCCTTCTAAACCGGGCCAGAAATATCCCATTAGGTTTGAGACTTTTCCAAAACCCTTCAGAGCAATTTCAAGAGCTTTTATCAGTGAAGAACAGCGTTGGAAAATACAACATCGAATTCAAAATCAAAAATAAGTTAATTTGCATCTATCTGCATAAAAGAAAGGTTTGAGAATTTCTCTTGAGATAGTGATTCCTTGCAAGAGTGATCATGTCTTCGAAAGATAGATCCCTATAACAGAGCCTCAAATTAGACTTTTTGATATTTCAGCACTAAGCTTTCCATCTCCACAGCCAACGTCCAGAAACCTTTCACTTCCTTTTAAATTAAACTTTGCAAGAATTTTGAATTACTAGTTTTTTTGAGCTACGGAATTAGAAGAATGAAATTTAGGATCCCATTAGTACATAAAACAATTTGTTTTTTTCAAAATAAATTATTTTGTTTTTTTTCGGTATCGAGTAGTTTTGTATTATAGGTTAAATAAGAAACATTAAAATGTAAGATAAGAGCTAATATATCAAAACTGTTTCATCCTAACCATTTGACCAATGAATTCTTTATACTTGTCAAAACCTATTTTCTATTGATCCTTTATGCTTGAAGAATATGAGAAAAAGAGACATTTTGAAAAAACTCCTGAGCCTTTTACTCTTGGTTCACACGAAAGCACCGACAAGCCTACTTTTGTAGTACAGCGCCATGATGCGCGAAACCTGCATTACGATTTCCGCCTGGAGATGGATGGAGTTCTGAAAAGCTGGGCTGTGCCAAAACAACCGCCAAAAGAGACAGGTATCAAAAGGCTTGCTATCCAGACTGAAGATCATCCTCTTTCTTATGCTGATTTTGAGGGGGAAATTCCGGAAGGAGAGTACGGAGCTGGCAAGGTTGAAATCTGGGATAAAGGAACTTTTGAGCTTCAAAAATGTGAGGAAAAAGAGATTGTTGTGACACTCCATGGAAAGGAGCTGAAAGGGAATTATATTTTGATCAGGACAAAATATGGAAAAGGGGAGAAAGGATGGCTTTTCTTTAAAAGGACAGACTAAAAATAACCATGAGAACGGGTTCGAATATTTATGGCAGATTTTCTATTTTTGTAATTTTCAGTTTAAAATATCTCTGAAATGATATTTCACCAATGTTATTAATTAGAAAAACCAGACTATCATTCCATCTTATGGGGAATATTCATCAATCTGATTGGGAGTGTTGTAACATATTTAACTCTACCTATAAAATAAGTGAGTTATATAGTTATAATCGCATAAGTTGGATAAACGCCAATATTTTTTTCCGGCAGATAACCATTATTTTGTAAATAATAATTTATCGAGAAAATTCATTATCCGCAAATATTTTTTTCCCAAGAGAAGAAACTAATTGAAAGCCTTCGATATCTAAAAGTCGAATAGTTCATATTTGATAAGATTTGATTCTATGATTGCCCAAAGCAAAGATTCGGAGATGTCTCAGTATCGAGAATCTATTTTTCACATAGGATCTCCAATATATGGAAATGTACTAAACAGATGAATTTTACCCTACTTACAGAGAAAACTAACAAGTTCAGCTCAAAATTACTTCCCCACATGATCATAGACAGCTTTGAGTAAAATTTCAGGATCAATTAATTAAATTGTATTCTCTACTATCTCACACACGCACAGTTTTTGTTTGAAAAACTATGGATCATTGTTTTTAGATGGTTATTTTAGACCTTACATTGTAGCTTTTTTCTGTTTATGTCAGAATTTAGGTTAAAAGTTTTTTTCAAAATAGATGTTTTGAAAGTTAAAATGTTGTTCCGTGAAGGATATTACTATGATTTGTATAAGTTTATCAACGAACAGTAATATAGAAATTATTCTAATTAATGAGTAAATATATTTTTCCAGTAGAAAAGTTTACTTTGTAGAGTGAAGTATTATTCATTTGTGTTTTTGTAGTTTTTTTAAGCATTAATATATGAACAAATATCGAGAGATTGAAAATGAACGAAGCTAAATGTGATAAAGCAAGTAGAAAGCATACAATCATAACGATTTTAGGAATCACTTTGGTGGTATTTTTAATGCTAGTGAATATAGCAGGAGCAGCGCAATCTTTAAATATTTGGTCCCATAAAGGAAGCGAGCTAATTAACTCAGAAAAGTACAACGAAGCCATAAAAGCTTATGACAAAGCAATTGAAATTAATCCACATGATTCGTACGCTTGGGATGGCAAAGGCGTAGCTTTAGGGAAATTAGGCAAATCAGATGAAGCAATAACAGCATTTGATAAAGCAATTGAAATTTATCCACAGTATTCAAAAGCTTGGTACAATAAAGGACTTGCTCTAGATAATTTAAATAAATATGATGAAGCAAGAAAAGCATTTGACAAAGCAATTGAAGTTAATCCGCATTATTCAGCAGCTTGGTACAATAAAGCAATAATTTTAAATAAATTGAGTAAGTCGGATGAAGCAATAAAAGCATATGAAAAAGCAATTGAAATCAACCCGCAACTCAGGAGCTTGGCAAAATAAAAGTAATTTATATAAATAAATAAATAAATCCTATTTGTGGGTTGAATAGGTACTTAATTTTTTTTATTTTTATTCATCAGGAGAGAAATATAGCAAGGTTTTTGTTTTCCATCCCAACATATATCTCGACTGACAAATGGGAAAACACATCGTCTTTTTGATACAAAATCTATGTATATATCCTGTTTAAATCTAATAAAATAATTTGTATATTTTTAAATAAAATAGAGACACAAGAAATAGAGCAGTATCGCGAATTTGTTGTAAATTTGAAGTCAAGTTTTGGTACAATGTGTTTAACTTTATTCTTTGATGTGGAATTGTCTACCCAATACCTTTTTTAAATAGGAAAGGTTGTAGACTAATCGACACCATTTCGTAGATACGATCTACTTTTGGTTAGTATGAGAATTATGATGTAGAGAATTGATTCATCCAATGTTATATAAAATTAAAGTTATTATAATATCAAAATATACACTTGTAATCGGTTAAGTGCGTCTCTTCAACTGGATGGATCTCACTAAAATGCAAACCTATTAGATATAAATAGAAAGGTTTTTAATAGACTGTTTCGAGATATGCAGATCCGTTCCTCTTAAACAATGGAAAAAAAGATAAAGATAATGTTTTAACTATAGAGGATTACATACTTCTGGAAATTCTTAGAGTTCAGGCAGAAGAATTCAAGTGTGTAGATAGGGAGAAAATTGTAAACTATTCAAAGAGCTTCAAAGACATCTTCTATGTTATTAAAAATAAGGATAATAATATAGGCTACTGCATTTATTATTTGAAACCAGCATTTTCTATTAAGGGTTTTGAAAAGCAAGCGGTTCTTTCCGCACTCACAATTGACATGAATTTGAGAAGCGAGGGTTTTGCTGAGAAATTACTGAAAGAAAGTATTGATGAAATGAAACTAAATGGAATATAATTTGTTACATTATAATTTATTACATTAAATGTACAGATAAACAATCATCATCCTATAAAATTATACAAAAAATTGGTTTTAGGAGAATTACTGAGACAAAAAAATATATGCTCTACGGGGAAATCTGTTATAAAATGGAATTGAAACTTGTTTAATCTTTTTTCTCCTGATCCTATCAAAAAGATTATCTCAAACGAAATTGGCTATGAACCTATTTTTGGTTCTTAATTCAGTACTTTACTAACCAGTAATCTGTAATTTTAAACGCATATCTATTTATTTCATCCTTATTAAACGGTGATTGGCAACATAGCTATATCTTTATCAGTAAACTTTCTTTTGGATATGCAAATATTTCAATTTATGAAAGAAAATAGGCTAGCTTTATGCCAATGCCGGTATCTACATGCGTGCCTACAATCATTGTAGTAAGACTAACTTAATTTTATTTCATCAGATTTTCTCCTTTTTTACTGTGCTCTAATAGAAGCGAGCGCTCCCCTTTTAATTAGTGAACATTTTAAGAGCCTTTTAATTTAGCAGTTCTCATAACGTCCATTGGGTTAAGTTATTTTCCATTCTTTTGCGAGTGTATTCTTTTCTACAATTATGTTTTCCTTTTCTTTCGCTAATTCCATGTGATCTCTGCAAAAGTTAAAATGAGTACAATAGAACTTTATTTGATGAGAATTTTCATTATTTTCTGTGTTTTTGATTGATTGTGGTCAATTACCAGTGAAATTTATGGCAAACTTTATCGAGGCCAGAAGATCTTCAAAAATCTCAAATATCAAGGATCGTTTCGAGAATATATATTGCGTATTGTAAAGTTACAGTAGGTCACAACACTTTTCTGATAGGTTCTTAATTGACTTCAACTCTGCCATATACCCTATCACAACCGAATTATAAATCCAGTCTTTATTCCCTTCTCAAATCCTACTCGTTCATAGAATCTCAGCACACTTTCTTCCTTTCTTCCGGTTAACAAAACAACTTTATAGCAGGTATTCTCCTTTGCAACCTCCACAGCTTTATGCAATATTGCAGTCCCATACCCCCTTTTTCGATATTCTTTATGAGTTACCACATTTTCTATTAATCCAAATGGTCTCCCGCTTAGTGTTAAATTATCTATTACAATCAATGTACATGATGAAACTATTATCCCATCAGCTTCCACCACAAAATAATATATGTTTGGATCATTGAAAATTTTCCCCCACAATTTGTTTATGTAGTAAGTTCCTTTCAAATCAGGATCATCAGGATTTAAATATTTATATAAATCAAGTAATCCACCCAATTCTCCAAATTTTATTAACCTCACTTTATTATTTATGATATCGCTCTCCAGACTGTTATTTCGACGACTTTGCTATTTTTCCGTAAAATACCTTCCAGCAAATGTTGCAGATTCCAATGTAAAATTAGGGCTTTTGCCCAATAAAATATCCATCAAGAGTCATGTATCCAGCTATTATCATTGAGACTTACGCACTTGAAGCACAAAATCAATACCATTAAACTTAAAACTTTCTAAAACTCAATTTTTAATCATCAAGTCCATTGTACATTATTTTGCATCCTAAGTGCGTCAGTCCTATTTATGCAAGAGCCCGTTTTGAAATTCAATCATTTTCTACAATTGGATATTGAAGATGCTGGGTTTAAATTAAGATAAAAAATTGTTCAAAAATTTAAAAGTAAGTTGACCTTGATTAGGGAATCTGAAATTCGATGTAGTTTTATGAATATGTTTACTACAAAAACTATGTAGGTTACATACATATTATTATCGAACCTTAGTGAACCTACCCTAGTCTCTATCGAAAAAGATCTCAGACTAAAGTAGTGATAATTCGCAGAGTTTATGCTAGTAAATCATGGGATAACTAGAATAACCGCAATTTTTAAAATTGTATTGGCTGTCTTCAAAAAGAAAAGAATATAACTTTTTGAGAAGACAAACAGAGAAACTGATGAGATTTATACCACACTGGAAGTTTTGGTAATATCCAGTTATTATTGTAATCAGGTACTCCAAAAAACAAATAAGTAAAACAAGCAATTTAAACATCATAATTAATTCTGCTTCATTCCAGTCTCAAGAAACTGTTTTTGTAAAATAGATGTACTCAAAAATGATACGAAAGGATTCCAATTAATTAAGGGATCAATTTCAGCAGTTTTGTATCCAACTGAATGAGGAAGTTTTTATAATTCTCTGCACGCAGGATAATTAGAAAACTAGTACATTTAAATAAGGTGAATTATATAGTGAAAATCGCAATCATCTAATGGAGCAAGACTAAATCAAGAATGCGATACAAAATTAATATGAACTGCTTTTTTAGGAAAAACTCAGTTTTAAATTCGTGAAGATCCCCATTAAGACCCAAAACATAATCTGTATTAAATTGTTGTTCTATTTCAAAATATTTCATGTGGAAGTAGATTTTACCCATAAACTATTTTTTGTATAAATAATTTAAAATAACTAAGAGTGTATAAGATATTGTAGCTAAAAGCGAACAGATAATGAAAAAGTAAAGAATGACCGATATAGTGTGTGAGTATCTTGGGCAATTGTAGAAATTTCGATAAACCTCCGATTTCGACAAAGTTTTTTTATTCACATTATATATACGATAGCACAAAATGGAGGTCTATCGAAATCCCTTTAATTTATAAACACGATTGTTTGAATACCGGAGTTCCATTTCATGGTACAAAAGTAGCTTAAATATGAATAATCTATTTACTAACAGTTCACAGAAAGTTTCCACCTCCTATAACAAGCTGCATGGTATTTTACCTTAAGGTCAAATACAGAAATTAGCTGAAAAGATTTAGGCCTGATTCCCGGTAAGAAAAAAATCAAAGACAAATCGGAATCCTCTAAATTTTTCGTTTTTGTTAGTGATTTAAAGGGAGATGTCTGAGCAAAAATAGGTAGGAGGTTAACGACATTTTAGCCTGTCAACGTATTACGTACATTTCATAAGATTGATCTATTTTATTGAGACCATTTATATGATCAACAGCTAATTTACACTTGTTCATTGTTTTCAGAGATATTATTAATATTTGAATGAGAATTGAGACAGAGTGAATAGAATTCTTGTTTACTGCCATATTCACAACGGTATGAAAAATGTATTTGCGTGCAAGCAACCATTAACCTTGATAGTTTACATGCTCTCTGAAAAGTTGTAATATAGAATCAATAGATTTATTTTGACTTCAATTATATTTTAGGACTACATCGAGATATATAAATAGAGAGGAAATCTGGACGCTTTTTCACCACTTATTATGAAATATTAAGCGTCGTTTATGGAAAAATGAGGAGTGTTGAAGCACTAAATTTGGATAAAATTCCATTATTTTTTAAAAACTGGAGAAAAACAAAAAAAATTAAGAAAAATGAATGATTTCGATAAATATCGAATTTTCACGAATCATTTGTACAGCATTTATATGCATATAAAAAATATAGTGAGTTATCGTAGTCCTCAGTATTCTATTGACTTTAATAAATCAAAAACCCAGAAAATGATAACAATTCTCATAATTAAAGAAAAAAAATAAAGAAAAATTTGAAAATAAAATTTAGGATGACAAGATTGAACCTTCATCCTAACTTTCTTATGTACCGAAATTCTCGCTCTATCGCCTTATTTTATATTTTATTTTCTTTTGTACAAGAATACAGCTAACAGGATAGTTATACCGGAAATAATTTCAAATCCAGGCATGCCCGTAGTGTCTGTGCTTTTGTTTTTATCATTTGCTGGTGTTACAGTGGTATTTGGATTTGCTGTCATCTTACCAGTTATTACAAAGGGAGAGAATCCCGGTGTTTGCGCTGTGAAATAAAGATACTTGTCATCTTCTCCTGATTTGCTTGTTGGCAATGGATTCCATTCCTTGTCACAGTACCTATTAAGGGTGATGGAAGATTGATCTATTTTATTATCCTGTATCCAGAATTTTTCAACCTTGAAACATAATACCGCATTTTCTAGATCCTTGGGAGTTGCAAACCCACTGTTTCCAACCCAAATATTTAAGTGCTTGTATACAGCTTCAGAAGGCAGACCTGAAGCTAGTATAGATTTTTCTTTCAGCATTTCTACTATGGTAGTCGTCTTACCAGTGTTCTTTTTCGAATCGAAGCTCACATATACAACAGAAGTAGCGTTTTGAGGGAAATCAAATTTCACAGATTTTCCGCTTGTAATGAAAGCCTGTGAAATTTCTTTACTCACCACATTACTGTGAAGCTCATTGGAACTACCTACACCTGCACTTTCACTGCTGCTACTGAAGCTGCTGCTACCGCTGCCATCACTATCACTAGAACTACTAATACTCTGCACATTTGTAGGATTGTTGTTATAATCTAGAACAGTTATTGTGGTAGCCTTTGAAATCGTGTTATTTTTATCGTTAACTATAAAGTTAACGGTGTAGTTTCCTGCTTTGGAATAAGTGTGCATTGGATTCTGCTCGGTTGAATTAGTTCCGTCTCCAAAATCCCAACTTTTCGATATTGCATTTTGTGAAAGATCTGTAAGCTGGACATAAAGTGGAGCATAACCCTGTGTAGTACTGGCTCTGAAGTCTGCAACAGGAAGTACTACACTTACGAGTGGTAATCTGTCAATGACATTTACTTCTTTATCATATACGGCATCAGCAATTCCTTCGCCTTCGGAATCATGTGCAGTTTGGGAAAATCCATCACCATTAATATGTGCCCAGAAGTTACCGCCAATATATGACCCACCTACAATATTTTTGCCTTTAGTTTTTCCTATGTACCAGGTACATCTTGTATTTTTAGCGTCCGTATTCTCGGTATTGTTGAAATAGTTATTATAAATTAGGTTATTGATGCTTTTAGGACACAGGAAAATACCCTTTTCGTTCCAGATAATATGGTTGTCTGTAATATTGTTGCTTACAGCAGAGTTCAGGTCAATACCATCGAGGGCATTATAAGACACCGTATTATTGGAAAGAGAGTTATTGTCTGCAGAGTAGAGCCTAATCCCCATATTATTATATGGAGCCACATTGCTGGAGAGTATGTTCTTATTTGAGCTTTCCACGTGGATTCCGATATTATTGCCTCGCGCTGTATTACTGTCAATGTAACTATTATTTGAATTCACTAAGTAAATCCCATCTCCACTGTTTGAAATTACACTGTTGCTGACGAGCTTATTATGATTGCTAGTATTCGCAAGACGAATACCATTACCAGTGCTAAAATCCACAATGTTATTAGAAAGCGTATTATCGTAGCATCCTGAGCCTAGTAAGTAAATACCTCTACTATTTCCAGTTGCGTGATTATTAGATATCACATTATTATTTGTTTCCACATAGATACCATAAAATGTGTTTGAATTTGCTATATTGTTATCCACAAGATTATTTTTGCCACAATAATTAGTCAGATGAATACCAACGTCACACAAATTTACATTATTGCCTGAAATCGTGTTCCCACTATCTTCCCATGTTAAGTAAATTCCTTCTTTATTTCCATCCGCATTATTGTTAATAATTTTGTTTTTATGGGAATACCTCATAGCTATTCCGTAAAGGTTGCTTGAAACTTTATTATTTTGCACAACGTTGTTTTCGCAAGTATTAAAGAAAATACCATGGTCTGCAGAACTAGCAGTATTATTTGAAATTGTGTTCGATTTGGAATTATAAAGATTTATGCCGTTGGTGTTAGTTCCGTTGACTGCACTATTTAACATTAATACATTGTTATTTGTTAAGTTGTTTTCAGCTGAAAATGACAGATAGATCCCATCGTTTTTGTTTGCGTTCAAAGTGTTTCCTGAGAGGGTAACACCTTTTGCGGATTCCATTAATATACCAGAGTTAGTATTCTGACTTATGGAGTTTCCTGATATGGTACTTCCTTTAGAATTAGAACCTACAATATGAATCCCATTATTTTGATTTGAGATCGAATTTCCAGAAACCATGGTATTGCCAGATTGTTCAATATCAATCCCAGTGCCAGTCCCAAAAGTACTAGTTCTGTTGAAGTTGTTGTTGCGAACCACACTATCAGTAAAACTAGTTAGTTTCACCCCAAGTCCATCGTTCAAAAATATATTATTTTCAACTGTGCACTGTTTACCTTGGGACAGGTAAACTCCTGCAATATCATTTCTGGCTCCAGTAATAGTAAATCCTTTGACTGTTACATGAGTTTTGTATTTAATAGAGATCACACCTTTAACGGTAGGACCTGCTGTATTGTCGGCAACAATTATGGTGTCTCCAGGGTTACTAGATGATGCCATCAGTACCAGATTATTAAGATTATTAGCATAATCTCTGCTTATGTCTATATTCCCAGTATAGGTTCCGGGTTCTACAATGATTGTATCGTCTGATTTTGCACTGTTCACTGCAGCCTGTATTGAACCTCCTGGTTGCACGTGAATCTCAGCTGCTGTCCCTACACAGGAGCTTAGTGTAAACATTAAATAAGCCAGTAATAAAATTTTGATGATATTTATGTCTAATTCCTCCATAATAGTAGAAAAAATTGAGAATGATACTTTCCCTAATTACTTAGGAATTAATTACAAGTACGATATAAACATATTGGTACTTATCAATATATTTTTATATATATTTATTTTGCGAAAACAGCCAAAGTTGTATCTTGTTTATTGGAATATTCTCATAAACTATTCAATAATTTATTGAGGATTAGAATTCATCTCTTATTTTTTTTCTTCGTGAGAATCATGTTCAAATTTTTCCAGCTAATTTCTGTATTTGATTTAATTTATTTCTTTTCGGAGGCATTATTATTTGATTTTAAAGATAGTTTTTACTATCCTTAAAATCCAAGAATGATGAACTAGAAAAGAAATAAATTAAATCAAATACAGAAATTAGCTGGAAAAATTTGAACATGATTCTCACGAAGAAAAAAAATAAGAGATGAATAATTCCCAATAGTTTAATGGCTTTTGTTCGAACAGATTTGAGGAGAACTGTTGAAAACCAAGAAAATTAGCGAGAAATGGTTCAGTTATTAGTTTTTAGAGCATTTACAATAATGAATTGCCATTTTCCACGTAGTTTTCACGTATTGAAAGAGAATCAAGTCATTAAGGTAATCAATAAATAGTGATAAAAGACAAAGAGTTCTCTTTTGGAAATAGACGGCACTTTGGAATACACCATAAAGTGGATCTCAAAATTTAATGTATAAATTCAGTCACTTAATCTCCTAGCAAAGATATGATAAATGTGAACTACCACTCAACTGAAGGCTAAGTGGTTTCTTGGTTCATTCCTTCTCTTTTGAGAACAAGTCCCTAAGCCCATCCCCCGCATTTAATGGGTGTCGAATTCCAATTAGATGTTGATCAATGAGAGCACATTTTTTGATATTAATTACAGCATTGATGTCTCGACCATGTTTTGTCTTGCAATCAGGGAATTTCCATCCCCTATCTTCTAGTGTCAGCTAAGAGTTATGGTATCATGACAGATCTTATATTATGGTTCAAATTTACCTATCATAAGAATGGTTTTTCCTGACCATTCTGATTTATAATAAATTTTGTTACAAAATTAAGGCTTTTTTGAGTAAATATAAACAAACCACTCAAAAGACAATCAAGCAGAAAAAAATCACAAGTATAAAGTAGATAAAAATAGATGAATTTCTACTTCCATTAAATGGAAGTATTGACTGCAACGACAAACTGAGATTCTGGCTTTCGATGATCCATAAAATATGGAGGCTTGATATCCAAAGATAATGATTTCAAAACTAAATATGAGTTCAGTCGTGTCAATCTTAAATAGAAGGTATGGAAATTTTGAAACATAATATTGTCAAATGTATTGAAGTTGTGAAAATTCCATAATATCTATATGCAACGAATTGATTATATTAAGTGTTACGATTATAAGGTAGAGTGCCACCTATAAAGTAGGGGGTATTCTACCTTATAATCGTGAAAATGAAACAACATTTGGTATTAAACTTGTAACAGAAAAGTAAATTGGTATGCATTTCTCTGTACCTCTAAGCTTATTAGTGAGGTATAGTGCAAAAAATTGTAATGGAAAGTTGATGTTGAGAATATACATAGATTTTACTTTACAATTTATGTATAAAAAAGTTACATTTCAGCATAGTATATACTCATTTCCCGATCTTTTTGAATATTAATGACATTGAATCTATGACTCTGTTGTTTTACAGAAAATTATACACACTGCCACTAAATTTCTTTTTTGATAAAATTTCATTAAATAATTCATACCCGATTTCCAAAGAGGTACTATAAAGAAAGCCATCTATTTTACTAATATTACAGAAGATTAAAAAATAATCTAGCTTCTGCTGATAACTATTAGGATTTCCAAAAATCCGGTGAGAATATTTATTTTAATGCAATAAGATACTTCTGATGATTAATTGATGGAAAAAATAAAAACCATTATCAATATCTTATAGTTAAATAAAATCAGCCCACAGAAAATTTGCTCCTGAATCTTGGTAGATATGGGTATCGATATTGTATTTCTTTGAGAAATAGTTGCCAAAAAATATAAATCAAAAAAAAAATAGTAATAAAACAATTATAAAACAGGAACTCCAGGATAAAACTCCATCTTTCCTTCTCTTATTGTATCTCGGATTATTATAACCTAATGATCCAAAAACTCAGATTTACCTACGCATGTTAAGTTGAGGAGCTGACATGCCATCATAAGTACTGGCCATATGTTCTGGTTTGACATCAGGCATGGACGAACTCTTGGCACTGAGAACATCGTCCACATGGAGTATCATTTCCGCAGCTTCGGAACCGGCTTTAATGGACTCTACCTTCACTCTGAGTGGATCAACAATACCTCTTTCGAGCATATCTTCTACAATACCTGTTTGAACGTTTAAGCCTGCACTTTCGTTTTCTGCGTGCTTTGCCCTGAGGTTCACGATAGAGTTTATTGTGTCTAAGCCTGCATTTTTGGCAATTGTCCTCGGAATTTCTTCAAGGGCGTCTGCAAATGCCAGAATCGCCATCTGCTCACGTCCGCCTATGCTAGCGGCATATGAGCGAAGCTTAAGCGCAACTTCTATTTCCGAAGCCCCACCGCCTGGAACGACCTTTCCGTCTTCTACAACGCATTTCGCTACTTTGAGTGCATCGTCAATTGCACGCTCCACATTATCAACAACATGTTCGGTTTCACCTCGGATGACAATTGATACGGATTTGGCACCCTTACAATATCTCAAATATGTTTTCCCCTGGTCTCCATCGCGATCCTGTTCAAGGAGTCCTGCGTGCCCAAGTTCTTTTTCTGTGAGTTCCTTGATATTTCTTACGAGTCTTCCGTTTGTGGCATCGGCAAGATGTTGCATATCCTCACTCTTGACCCTGCGAGTGGCATAAATTCCTCTGTTTTGTAAGTAAGCTGCAATTTTATCATCCATACCTTTTGAACAGAAAACAGCATTTGCACCTGCCCTAATGATATAGTCTGCCATTTCTAAAAGAGCCGCATTCTCTTGTACTATGAAATTCTCAAAATCCACTGCCGTGTTGATCTGAAGTTTTGCTTTGTTTGTAGTTTTGCCGATCTCCATCGGAGCATCTATAAGTGCGATATTTGGATTCTGGATTTTGAGAGGGAAATCTTTCTCCAGGGCAACTTTATCAATTACAATACCTTCCACAAATTCCGTCTCATCAATGGTATGACCTATATCTTTCGTGAGAATAATGCGTTTAAGGTCGGCTTTTCCTTTCTCGTGTATAGCAAGAACTGCATCTACGCAGAGATTCGCAATCAATATATTGTATTTTTCGGAAGCCTTACCTGTAATGGAGGTTTTAGCAACCTTTACAAGCATTTTCTTTTCACCCTCACCAACTGAGATCGCTAGATTCTCTAAAATCTCAATGGCCTTATCAGCTGCGAGATTGTATCCTTTGATAACCATTGTCGGGTGAACCCCATTGTCAATAAGGGTTTCTGCTTTTTCCAGCAAGGAACCTGTGAATACAACAGCACTTGTAGTTCCATCACCTGCTGAACTTTCAAGTGACTGAGCAACCTCAACCACCATCTTGGCTGCCGGATGCTCGATGGACATCTCATGCAAGATAGTAGCACCATCGTTTGTGATTGTTATATCTCCAATAGGGTTGACAAGCATTTTGTCCATACCACCCGGCCCTAGCGTACTTTTGACTATTTTTGCCACTGCCTTTGCAGCCGCAATATTCATACTAAGCGCTTCTTTCCCCTTAGTCTGCTCTTTTCTGGGATCTATTATTATGATTGGTTGGGCACTTTTTTCCATCTAGACAAAACCTCCTTAAAATATAGTGTATATTAAAGAACTTAATTTGAAGTCGTTCTGACTTGTGGTCAATTTTAGCAGGAGATCAACATGAAAACGTGACTTAATGATTGGCTGATACAAAGCAGTATTTACTCAGGAATTACTGATAATACTTCTATAAAAACATACCGATTATAAATACCAATCCTTAAGTATAAAAATATATTTCCTCATTACATTCTGAAAGATAACAAAAACTATTCCTCTACGATTTTATTTTTCCTATAAGTATTTCTCCTCAAGAACTATAGAACAGTTTGATAGCCACATGATTATGCGTTACTATCCAAGATTTGGATTCATTATTTCCGGACTATATTCACTGATCCATCTTTTTTCCCTATATAAAGATCATTTACATTGGAAAAAATTCCATGCTCCACAACTCCAGGAATTAAAGATAGTTGGAGAGCAAGACTTTCAGGATCATTTATTATACCAAATCTAGAATCGAGTACAAAGTTTCCATTGTCAGTTACCACCGGCCCATCTTTTCTCAGAGCAAGTCTCAACTCGGGCTTCCCCCCCATATTAAATATATTTTTCATCACAAGTTCTTTTGCAAAGGGCAGGACTTCTACTGGTACAGCCTTATTAAGATGCAAACTCGTTTTTGAGTCGTCAACTACAACAAGAAAATGTTTTGCTGAAAGTGAGACTATTTTTTCCCTTGTATGAGCTGCTCCTTTACCTTTGATCGCGTAAAGATTTGAATCAATCTGGTCAGCTCCATCAATAGCAAGATCCACTTCAGGATGCTGGGCAAGGGTAGTCAGAGGAATGCCGGCTTCTATTGCAAGCATTTCGGACTGATAAGATGTAACAACACCAAGGATCTCGAGTCCCTCTTCACAGATTCGCCTACCGAGCTCTCTTATAGTATTCGCAACTGTTGAGCCTGTCCCGAGCCCCACAACCATTCCTGATTTTACTACTAGCGATGCTGCAATGCCAACTGCACGTTTTTCCACGGAGTCAGTTAATAGATTTCTTTCGTCCATATGTATTCCCTTAAGGTTCAAATATTGAGAAAAGAATTATAAAAATCTTAAGATTAAAAAATTGTTCAAAATTCTAAATTAAGGATCTCAGGGAGAAAGTCTTCTCCTGTCTCTAGGAAAGAGCACGGTATCCCTTATGTTGTCTGTTCCAAGCATGGTCATAACAAATCGTTCACAACCCAGACCCCAACCAGCATGTGGAGGCATGCCATATTCGAAAGCCTTAAGATAAAACTCAAAGTTGTCAGGATTCATGCCCTGAGATTCGATTCGGCTCTTAAGCAAATCAGGGATATGAATACGCTGAGCTCCTGAGGAAAGTTCCATTGTGCGATGCATCATATCAAATGATTTGCTTAACTCGGGCCTGTCCTCATGTGGCATGACATAGAATGGTTTAATCTCCGTAGGCCAGTCAATGATAAAATAGTGGGACTCTCCTGTGGTCTCGTAGACATAATCGCCTACAATATGCTCTCCTAGAGTGCCAATATCATCTTTCCAGTGCATTTTTTCTCCAGACTTAGCATTAATGATCTCTATTACTTCATCGTAGGTAAGCTTCAGGAAAGGTATCTTCGGAACCTTTAGTTCGACTCCTAGGACTTCAAGAGAATATTGACAGTTTTCGATAACACTGCTGTAGATATAAGTCACTAAGTTTTCCAGAATTTCCATTACATCGAAATGATCTGCAAAGCTAACTTCAACGTCTATAGAGGTGGCTTCGTTCAAATGCCTGCGAGTATCATGTTCTTCTGCCCTGAAGATCGGGCCGATCTCAAAGACCCTGTCAAAACCACCGCTCATGAGTATTTGCTTGAAAAGCTGAGGGCTCTGGTTCAGAAAAGCTTCTCTGTCAAAATAGGTGATCGGAAAAAGTGCAGTTCCACCTTCTGTTGCCGTTGCCACAACCTTTGGAGTTGAGGTTTCGATAAATTTATGTTTTATGAAGTATTCCCTGCTAGCTTGAAGAACCTGGTGTCTTATCTTGAAAACCGCAGTTGTCCCATCTCTTCGTAAATCTATAAAACGGGAGTCAAGCCTTGTGTCCAGTTCAGCTTCAACTTTACCAGTTGTGTCCATTGGTAGTGGAGATCCTGCGATATTTAGGACACGAATCTCATCAGGAAGTAGTTCATACCCGTTTGGAGCTTTGTCTTCAAACTTGACAGATCCGATTACTGTGATTACTGATTCGCGAATAAGTTTCCTTGCAGCATCAAATAAATCTTTATCAACTTTTTTCTTTACCAATGTAACTTGAGCCTTCCCTTCCCTGTCCCTGATCACTATAAAGCAGATTCCACCTAGGTCTCGGACCTCATGGACCCAGCCTGCAAGAGTGATTTTCTGGCCAGCTGCTATTTTTTCAGGATTGATATCGGCTGTGTAATGTGTTCTAAGATTTGCTAAAGACATAAATTCACCTTGATTAAGGACAAATTAAATGAGATGTAAAAGTGAAGCTGAAGCGTAAGTGAATAATCATAACTCATTATTAATGTATTTGTTGAAACAACAGATTTCATACAGAAGTTCCGTTTCTGGTAGCATGAATCCTTTTCGCTCACTTTGCTCGCTCAAGGAGAATAGCTTATATATAAGTAATATTGCTCTTTTCGTCACATGAAGACATTCTGTAATTTTAGTAGAATATTATAATCATGGAAAGCTTGAATCCAGCTTCAGTGAGAGACTAACCGTAAAAAATAGAATGAAGCATATCAGATAGACCATCAGTGTAATTCTTATGTTTATTGATGTGAAAAAATATTAAAAAATTGTGTACCTTTTAAAATTGATCTTATATCCAAAACTACTGATATGAGATACTATATATATCCATATATATCTTGGAATAAGTTATGCAATGAAACATTCATATTTATATGAATACTTTTGTTCGGGAGATCGTGGATGAATGCTGGATAGCACAAATCCATTGAAACCGGATATTTTGATTGTCTATTCTCTTCATATAGCTTCAAAGATGGTACAGTTATCAAGCTGGATCTTAGCAATCTAATCTTGAAGAAGATCACTGGGCAAAGGAAATTGGAGCTAAATCAAATAAGCTATTTTTGGAAAAAATTTCAAGGTGTTTATTCTTCATTACATCTTATCACTGTCACTCTGGCTGGGAGAGAAAGGAATGTCCTAGTCGATTTAAGAGATACCCTTATGATCGATATAACCGACATTCTGCAGATGTATACAGATATAGAATTTGTTAGCCTATTTGCCCACTATTATTCATAAAGTTGGGACTTACGCACTTAGGTGCAAAATCAAGCACAATAAAAATTGTGATTTATATCCCCCAATTTAGACATTTATAGGCCCAATGCAATTGATTTTTTAGTTCAACTGCGTAAGTTCTAAAGAGTTTGACCTTATAATTTTTGATTACCTTAAAAAGGAAAATCCAAATTTGATTTTACGTGAAATAATTTTTCCTGTTTTCTAGACCGATTTTTCCTCTGGAATAGATTCATACAGTTTTCTTCTTTCCATAGGCATGGATTTGAGATACTCTTTTGCTTCTTCCGGAGATACGACTCTACGGGTTCCATCTGGTTCCTGTATAACCACTCCGCTTTCTATGAGCATCTTGTATCTTGCATTTCGAACTTTTTTGTCAGGGTGACAGACTAAATGGCAATTAGAACATGTATATTCCATCCTGGACCCTGGGATTAGGCATATAAAAAATCCACCTTTGAACTTCGGTCTTTCAAGGTATGCTTGGGTAGCAGTAGGTATTGCAGCAATGAAATCTTCATCTTTTTCGGGAATTTTAAAGCGCGCCGGAGACCAGGTAGACCATTTTCTTGAGGCGTTCAGACCTGTAAGTCCCCCACATACAAGAAAACAGCGACTATTGCTTCTTCGCTTTCCATAACTAAACTCCTTTCCTCCAAGGGTTACAGTGACTTTCTCAACCGGGTCCACATATCCAGATGAACATACCGAAAGGCAGAGCTTGCATTCGTCGCAGTAGTTTTCTTCTTCTGGCAAGGAGTCTGTGGGGATAAGTTCCGCGTCCGTAACTACTGAGGCCAAGACAATCGCGGATCCATATTCCTTTGTAATAATATTTCCTGAATATCCTAAATACCCTATTCCAGAGCGTACTGCCAGATACCTGTGAGAAATGGGAGGATGCATATCAAGCAGCCAATTTTCTGTATCCCTTCGGTAAACGAAATTTGCAGACTGAGGGACAGCTTTGTATCCAGATTGCTGCAAGAAATCTGCTATCTCAAGGGATATACCATTGGCAAGGGTAGTGATTCGTACCTTATTAGTTTCAAGGGATTCATGATCCATTTTTCTGAAATAAGGATCTATAAGGTTCTGATCAAAAGCTAGGGCAAAACAGACAGCAGATTTTGCTTCTGGTAGCACATAAGTCAGATCTGCAGAAGGAGGACCGCCTAAAAGGGTTTCAGTAGTAGCAATACCTACTTTAAAGGCTCCAAGGATCAGAGCCATTTCTTTTAGGGTTTCGGTCAGTTCTACAATCTTCGATTCTTTGGATAATTCTTCCATTTCCAATTCCTCAAGCGAATTTGAATAATATATTAGATTTTAAAGATATATATAAGATAGTTGGCATATATTTGATCTGCATTAAAATAGATCATTTTTTAGAAGTATATTCTGAAAGCCTTTTGATAATTTTCGTATGATTAGCCTCAATTCATAATTGAGAGAGTTAACTACTCCTCCCTAAACTTCGCTTCGCTCCATTTTGTTCTAGGCTCCTGATAAAGAATATCCCTGCAAGATCAAGATCTTTTAGAGTCTCAAGGATACCCAACAGAAAAGGGATAATTTATAGAAGGCAGTCTTCTTTTTTGTAATTGGCTCTCAGAAAATTTCAGCGAAATTTCACTTTCAAAGCTAACCAATTACCAGGTTTGCGAATTTCTTAATTAAATAAATGAAAAAAGTAGCTATTCAGCCTGAGAAAAACAATATTATAGCCAGCTTTACCACGATTTAATGAGCAAATTTAGGTTGGCTGATTCGAATTAAATATCGGCTATTAACCATGTTTGTTTCTCTTTGATCAGTTAGCAATCCAAAGTATCAATCCATTGTTTTAGAACTTCCCACGGCCTAGTTGGGCATGAGCTCGGGCCAAGTGTCCGGCAGCCTGAGCTCCGATGAGGGAAATTTCTCCTGCAAGCACAGCAGAAGCTACTATCTCTGCAAATTTCCGAGAATTAGCTCCAGGAATTTCTCCTGCCCCTGAAACATCAAGAATATTAAGGCAATCTCTCTGAGTTCCAAGGCTAGTACCCCCTCCTACAGTTCCCACAGGTAGAGTAGGCAAGGTAACAGAGCAGTGAATTTCTTCATACTTCGTTAGTTCCATGCTCGTAATCGCAGTGCTGCCTTCAACAACATGAGCTGCATCCTGTCCACAGGCTATGTAAATGGCAGCTACAATATTCGCAGCATGGGCATTGAAGCCAAGTGATCCTGCTCTTGCAGAACCTAAAAGGTTTTTGCTGTAGTTTACCTCAAAAATGGCATCTGATGTGCATTTCAAGGATTCCTTGATGATTTCTTTTGGAATAGTAACTTCAGCCACAACGGTCTTTCCTCTTCCAAGAATTGTACTTATAGAGGCCGGTTTTTTATCTGCACACATGTTTCCTGAAAGGGTAATAGCCTGTGCTCCAAATTCGTCTTCTATTAGATGTAGTACTGCGTCAGTAGCTATAGTCACCATGTTCATACCCATGGCATCTTTTGTATCGTATGAGAATCTAAGGTACACATAAGTACCTGTCACGAAGGGCTTTACAGCAATTAGCTTTCCAAAACGAGTAGTCTTTTCAGCAATTTTTTTCATTTGGTCGAAAATTTCAGGACGCTTTACCCACTCATAAAATTTTTTAGTCCTTTCTATGCTATCAAGCTTAAAAACAGGTGCCCTGGTCATCTCGTCTTCAAAAATCCTTACATTTGCTCCCCCTGACTTTGTGATGACTGAGCAGCCCCGATTTACACTGGCAACAAGACCCCCTTCAGTTGTGGCAAGAGGGATATAATATTCAGCGTTTGCATATTCTCCATTAATTTTTAAAAGACCAGCAACTCCAAGAGGAACTTGAACTGCACCTATCATATTTTCAATATTCTTCATTTTTGCAGTCTCAACATCAAGGGAAAAATTTTGGATATGCTCGAATTCTAGTTTTGTAAACTTCTGTATTGCAAGCCTCCGAAGTTTTACCGCCGTTAGTGGATCTGCAAACTCTTCAATCTTGCGAAAAGCTATATCCCCATCAAGGACTTTCTTTAAAAGAAGTTCCTCTTCTTCATTTAGTTCATCGTCTTTTTGGAGCATAAAATCACCAATTGGGATTTATATCATAGAACTTTGTCTTCGTCCGTTAATGATAATTGTCTGAGGAATTGAAATTCATAGTTACCTTTATAGGTTATGCAGCATTAACCACATATTTGAAAATATAGTACCCATTATTTAGATGGCGAAATGCAATATTTATTTGAATGCCTATTTTAGTAAGACTTACGCAATTGAATTGAAAAAAAAATGGCAAGATTAAGCACTTAATCGTCTAAATCTAAATGATTATTGAGAGGCATATGTACTTTATTTAATCCTTAAACTAAGTAAGTCCTATTCATATTAAAATTCAATTCCCACCTTAATTATGCACATATTACATATAATCCGTTCCATAAACTTTATTTTCTTGCTTTCTTTATTATGCTATCAGAAGAATTGTCAACAGCCGTTTAATTTTTACCATTTTTATCGGTTCAAATTTCCCCACTTTTGGATATAAATTTTAATCACTTTTAATAGATTCACTCGAAACAAATATGAAATCATTTAAATTACAGGCTCAGATAGATAAAAGTATGCTCCACCTTAATATCCTTTGAACATTGGCTCCATTTTATTTTGGGAAGGAATTTTGTTCTAATTTTGGTTTTTCAAAACCGTCTAAAAAACAATGAGCGAATTCCCATCTGAGGCTCAATGTGGCTTTTATCACGGATGCCAAATTGATCTCTTAGGCAATTTCAATGACAATAAATTGGTGCTTTAAATTGGCAAAAATGGTAACCATGTCTTGTAGTTTAGACATTAACAAATATTTTTTCCTTGCTACTACCCTCAGTATATCCGATGAAAAACAGCAGCAACTTTTCGAGAAAAATGATGACTGAATTTTAGCTCTTAAAAGTTGGGTTACATCAGAAAAATGTGGTGTTATTGCATGTGAAGCAACAAGTAACTTTTAGGTTCCTAGGTATAATTCACCGACACTTCCAACCTGAGTTTACATACCATTATGTGATGGTTTCAATTTTTTCATGTCTTTTAAGGCTAAGAATTCCAGACAACCCTCCTAATGCATCCGATAACCACAATAGTATTATTTAAGATTTCCAGTTATACTGTCAGATTTTGCTAGTATTAATACTTTCAGTTGCTCTTAATATAACAGTATTTTTGCTCTGCAAGGACATGAATTTTCCTGTTAGTTTTAACTTTAGAGGAATCTTCAATAATATAAAGCTGCTAAAAGAGCCAGATAAACTACATTCAGGAGATATACATTTTTCTTAAAAATACATCTCTTGTCACTTTCCACATATGTACAAAAGAATGCAATCTATTTTCTCAACATACAGTAGCTTAAAAATTAATCTAACTTTCAATGAATAAGTAGGCAAACAAGCAAACAAATTCTATATGTATTAACACCAACAGGATGTAGGGTACATAAAAAAACTTAAGAAATATTGTTAATTTAGGGAATCGTGAAAGTCATCGCAAAACTTATACATGTCTTATGACATTTACTCGCAGGTTCAGATGATGAAAGCAGTACTAGGCTTAGAAGACGGAACAGTTATCAGTGGCATTGGTTTGGGTGCCGAAGGAACGGCTTGTGGTGAACTTGTCTTTACCACTCAATTCACAGGATATGAGGAAGCGCTGACAGATCCTTCTTATAAGGGTCAGATTTTAATGTTTACTTATCCACTTATCGGGAACTATGGCGTCAGTGGAGAGCGTTTCCAATCAGATAACATCCATGCGGAGGGCCTTGTCGTTCGAGAGGCCTGTAAAAATCCTTATCATTATAAATCAAAACGTTGTATCCATAAATTTTTAGAAGATGAAGGGAAACCAGGAATTGAAGGCGTAGATAGCCGTATGCTCACCATAAGGATAAGAGAACACGGAACAATGCGTGCAGCCCTTATCACTGGCAATGATGACGGAGAAGAGGCTGTCTCTGTGGCAAGGAACTTTCCACAGATAACGGACGAGGAACTGATTTCCCTTGTAACCTGCAAAGAACCTCATTTTATTCCCGGATTAGATGGGACCTGGAAAGGGAGCAGTAAGCGCAAACACGCAGTTGTAGTTGACCTTGGGATAAAACGCAATATAATAAACAACCTGCATAAAAGGGGAATTGACCTTACAATTGTTCCTGCAACTACAAAAACCAAAGAAATTGCAAGCTACGAACCAGATCTACTTATCGTTTCAAACGGTCCGGGAGATCCTGAAAAGGCGATAGAAGCAATTAATGCAGTAAAAGCTTTTGCAGGCACGATTCCGATCTGTGGAATATGCTTCGGGCATCAGATAATCTCCCTAGCTATGGGAGCAAGGACATATAAGTTGAAATTCGGGCACAGAGGAGGAAATCAACCAGTAAAAGATCTAGTGGAAAACAAAGTTTTCATAACCTCTCAGAACCATGGATATGCGGTTGATGCTGACTCTCTGGATGGGACTGGGCTATATGAAAGGTATATTAACGCAAATGACAAGACTGTTGAAGGAATTTCACACAACGATTTGGACATATTCAGTGTGCAATTCCATCCTGAAGCTCAGGCTGGACCTAGGGATACAGAGGAAAGGTTCTTCAATAAAGTTGTAAAAGTCCTCGGGGGTGAAATATAATGCCGAAACGCGGGGATATTAAGAAAGTTTTGCTTATAGGTTCAGGCCCTATAACTATCGGCCAAGCTGCAGAATTTGACTTTTCAGGTAGCCAAGCCTGCAGATCCTTAAAAGAAGAAGGCGTGCAGGTTGTTCTTGTGAACTCAAACCCTGCGACAATCATGACCGACCCAGAAATGGCTGATTTTATATATATAGAGCCCCTCGATGCCAGAATTATAGAAAAAATCATTGAAAAAGAGTTACCTGACGGGATAATCGCAGGTCTAGGCGGACAGACTGGCTTAAATCTTACAAGTGAACTTGCGGAAATGGGAGTATTTGAAAAATATGGAATCCGTATACTTGGTACTCCTGTTGAAGCCATCAAAAACACCGAAAATCGAGAACTCTTCAAGGAGACCATGCTCAGGATAGGAGAAAAGGTTCCCTTGAGTCGTGCAGTTAACTCCCTCAAAGAAGCTGAAGAGGCTGTAGAGGAACTGGGCCTACCCCTAATTGTCCGTCCGGCTTATACCCTTGGTGGGGCTGGAGGCGGAATTGCCCATAACAAGGAAGAACTCCTCGAAATAGCGGAACGTGGGCTAAGGCGCAGCCGCATTTCCCAGGTGCTTATCGAAGAAAGCGTGCTCGGGTGGGCAGAGATCGAGTATGAGGTCATGAGGGATGCAAATGATACCTGTATCATGATCTGTAATATGGAAAACATCGATGCAATGGGTGTGCATACCGGAGAATCAATAGTTGTTGCCCCTTCTCAGACCCTGACAGATGCAGAGCACCAGATGCTCAGGAGCGCATCAATCAAAATTATCCGTGCTCTTAAGATCGAGGGGGGATGCAATATCCAGTACGCTTTAAAAGAAGGCGACTACAGAGTTGTTGAAGTCAATCCAAGGGTTTCGAGGTCATCAGCCCTTGCATCCAAAGCTACAGGTTATCCGATTGCCCGCGTAACCGCAAAGATCGCAATCGGAATGACTCTTGACGAGATCATAAACAATGTTACTAAGAACACTCCTGCTTCCTTTGAGCCGGCTCTCGATTACTTAATTATGAAAATTCCCAGGTGGCCATTTGACAAATTTACAACTGCAGACAAAACCCTGACAACAGCCATGAAAAGCACTGGAGAAGTCATGGCAATAGGCAGGACAATTGAAGAGTCTCTGATGAAGGCTTTCAAGTCTCTGGATATCGACAACCAGTTAGGTATAAAGCGCTGGGAAGAACCAGAAATCAAGACTCTTCTCAAGACTCCCACAAATGAACGTTTTTTTGTCATCTTTAATGCGCTTGAGAGAGGAATGTCGATTAAGGAAATTGCCGAACTTTCTAATATCAACCCTTTTTTTATCTCAAAGATGAAAAAGATCGTGGACATGGAAAAGCGTATTAGGAGGGAAGAACTCACTACTGAGCTCCTGCGTGAGGCAAAAAAGATGGGATTTCCTGACACGCGCCTTGCAGAACTAACCTGCAAGACCGAACAGGAAATAAGCGACATCCGGCACGCAGCAAACATTGTGGCCACTTTCAAGATGGTTGACACATGTGCAGCCGAATTTCAGGCAGCTACTCCTTATTATTATTCCACTTACGAAGATACCTGTGAAATAAACCCAACCGACCGGAAAAAGATTCTCATCCTTGGTGCAGGGCCTATCAGGATAGGTCAGGGAATCGAGTTTGATTACTGTACTGTTCATGCAGTCACTGCGCTTAGGGAGGAAGGTATTGAGACTCATATCATCAATAACAACCCTGAAACCGTTTCCACAGACTTTGACACCTCTGACAAGCTTTTTTTTGAGCCCCTAACCCTGGAATATGTAATGAACGTAATTGAATGTGAGAGGCCTGATGGGGTACTGGTGCAGTTTGGAGGACAGACTTCGGTAAACCTTGCGCTTCCCCTAAAGCGGGAATTAAAGCGCAAGACAGATCTCGATACGGTGATCATGGGCACTGACCCTGATGATATGGATCTTGCCGAAGACAGGGAAAAGTTCTATATTCTGATGCAGAAACTTGGGATCCTGCAGCCTGAAGGCGGTTATGCAACTTCTCAGCAGGAAGCAATTGAGGTTGCGAAAAGGATCGGCTTCCCTGTCCTTGTGCGGCCCTCCTATGTTCTCGGTGGTAGAGCAATGGAAATCGTTTATGACGAAATTGATCTTGAACGCTATATGAAAGAAGCTGTAAGAGTCTCTCCAGAACACCCGATCCTGATTGACGATTTCCTTGAAGCAGCCTGCGAAATTGATGTTGATGCAGTCTGCGACCAAAAAGACGTACTTATCGGCGCAATCATGGAGCATATTGAAGAAGCAGGAGTACATTCCGGAGATTCAGCCTGTGTAATTCCTCCCCAGTCCCTATCGTCTGAAGTGCTTGACAAGGTAAGGAACTATACACGGAAGATTGCACTAGCACTTAAGGTGAAAGGATTGATCAACATCCAGATGGCAGAAAAAGGTGGAAATGTTTACGTTCTTGAAGCAAATCCGCGTTCGAGCAGGACAATTCCCTTTGTCTCAAAAGCAGTAGGGATCCCACTTGCAAAGATTGCAGCAAAAGTGATTGCAGGGTATAGCTTAAAGAGTCTGGGATATACGGATGAGCCAAAGCCCAAACACGTTTCCATTAAAGAAGTCCTCCTACCCTTTGACAAGCTTCCAGGAGCAGACCCAGTCCTTGGCCCAGAAATGAAAAGTACTGGAGAGGTGATGGGCATTGACTACAATTTTGGGAGGGCATACTACAAGGCAGAACTTGCAGCCGATAACCTCCTTCCCCTTACTGGAAAGGTTTTCCTATCCATCAGTAATGCAGACAAGACCGAACTTGTGGAAGTTGCCAGAAAACTTCATGCAGCAGGCCTTGAGCTAATGGGCACAAGTGGTACTGTTAGCTACCTTGCACAGTATGGGATTTTCATGGACATAGTAAAGAAGGTTCACGAAGGAAGCCCGAACGTCATAGACATGATGCGTAGGGACGAAGTTGGCCTTATCATCAACACCCCAACAAGCAAAGAGTCCCGCAGGGATGGTTCAAGGATCAGGCGGGCAGCAGTTGATTTCAAGGTTCCCTATATTACAACCATCCAGGCAGCATTAGCTGCAGCTGATGCGATCGAGACCATGAAGAAAGGCCAGGACCTTACGATCAAATCCATCAACGAGTACCACAGAGAGATGAAGCACGAAAGAAAGTTCGAGCTGGCAAAATAGATCAACAATCAGGAAGTTCTGAATTGAATCTTAAGTAGCTGGTAACTATTCAGGTACCAATAGATAATCTAAGCGATGCAAGTTAGATCTTCCAGGAAATGTAGCTACCAATCTATGCAAAACATAATCAATAGAATCAATTAAAAAAATAAATCTCCAAAAAATATTCTCTTTAAATATTAATTAAGGGATCTAATGATTTTGTTTTTCCCAAGCTTAATAGTTACAGCAGCAGCTTTAACCAACAATTCAGAAGCGAAATTCTACGCAGAAGTCCTAATCTTAAGTTCTGAAACAAATTTTGTACAAAAATCTCAACCAAAAAGGATACTTATTCTTATCCTTAGATATATTATATTAAATTTCAATCTTATTACAATCTCATTTGTTTTAATCCATCAATTTGTTTTAATCCATTAAAGAGGTAGTAGAAGCATGGCAAAAAAAGTTGCACTTGCATATTCTGGAGGGCTGGACACTTCAGTGTGCATTCCCATCCTCAAGGAAAAATATGGATACGACGAAGTGATCACGATCTCTGTAGATGTAGGTCAGCCTGAAGAGGAAATCAAGAGAGCCGACGCAAAAGCCCAGAAGATCAGCAATAAACACTACACGATTGATGCAAAGGAAGAATTTGTAAAAGATTATATCGGCCCACTAATCAAAGCCAACGGGAGTTATGAAGGCTACGTAATGGGTACATCCGTTGCCCGTCCTCTTATTGCCAAAAAGGTGGTAGAGGTTGCCACAAAAGAAGGTGCATCAGCTCTTGCTCATGGATGTACAGGAAAAGGCAATGATCAACTTCGTTTCGAAGCCATTTTCCGCCAGACAGATATGAATGTTATTGCCCCGATGCGGGAGATGAACCTGACTCGGGAGTGGGAAATCAACTACGCAAAAGAGCACGGAATCCCGATAGAAGCCACCAAATCCAAACCCTGGAGCGTGGACGAAAATATATGGAGTCGTAGTATAGAAGGTGGCGTTCTTGAAGATCCATCTTTTGTTCCGCCCGAAGAAATCTACGAATGGACTAAATCCCCGGAAAAAGCCCCCGAAAAGCCAAAGATTCTTGATATATACTTTGAAGCAGGATTTCCGATCTCTCTTGACGGCGAAAAACTCAGCGGTTACACCTTAATTAAGAAACTAAATGAAATTGCAGGCGAAAATGGAGTAGGTAGGACAGATATGATCGAAGACCGTGTCCTTGGTCTTAAAGCCCGAGAGAACTACGAGCATCCGGCTGCAACCGTTCTCCTTGCTGCTCATGCAGACCTTGAAAAACTTGTACTCACCCGTGGAGAACTCAAGTTTAAGAAAATCGTTGAAGAACAGTGGTCTGAAATGGCCTACTCCGGCTTGGTAGATGATCCCCTCTTTGCAGACCTCAACGCTTTTATCGACAAGTCCCAAGAAAGGGTCACTGGCACTGTGAAAGTGAAGCTCTACAAAGGCTCCCTAACCATCCTTGCTCGCTCCTCTCCAAATTCTCTCTACTCCGTAGACCTTGTCTCCTTTGACAGTCAGACGATTGACCAGAAGGATGCCGAAGGTTTTGCAAAATACCACGGATTTCAGGCAAGAATGTATAGGAAAGTTATGGATAAACATTAGAGTATTTCGATAAACCCCAATTTTTGGTTGGTTGTTTATGCAGCCTATATAAGCAATTTATTGAAATTGGATGTTTATCTAAATTCTCTGGAATATATTCTGTGTTCCAAGATTCATTTTGTGATGCAATCCCCATACCAGATAATTTGAGTTGGTAATTTGTTAGATCTGAAGCACCTAGATTTGTAACGATTACTTGATAATATTTTTGTATTGGAGTTATTGTTACTTTTGGAGGAGTCGCTGAAAACTGATGAATGAACATATAATCAACTTGTATTTTTTCTTTTGATTGCCTCGTGAAGATATGAGGATATCTCACAACTCCTACACCATCTTCATTCGAACTATAAGCTTTACTCCCATCTATAATGAATATCGTGGAGCTTCCAGTTCTCGAAATATCGTAAGTGTGCCAAGCTCCAAACCAAGACGATCCTATGTAATGGAGATCATAAGCAGACCCGCCTGATTCTAGATAATGGGTGCCAGCAATATATGTAAGGTCATTTGAATGAGTTGCCAGTGAATCGGTGCTCAACCCAATTTTGCATATCTGCCAACTCGGTGAATGGCTTTTTACCCCCACCTTAGCTCTCATTGTCAAAGTGTTATTTTCAATACACCCACGATTAGCCATTATCCACTCTTCACCATAATTGTAGTTAGTAGGATTTCCCGTAATGATCAGGACCATTTTTGATATCCATTTGACCTGTATTTTGTTTATAGTTCCATTTGCTAGGATCCGGAATAATATGGAGATTTGCTGTTAACTGTTTCAAATAGATTTTTTCATTATATGTAATTCCATGAGTACCCGAAGTCGTGTCCCTTCCTCCTATAACGTATAAACTACTACCTGAAATAGCAGTTCCCACACCATCCCTAGGATGTAAACCTAAAGCAAATCTATGTGACCATGAATTAGAGGATATGTCATAAGTATATACTCCATTACTTCCTACTTTTCCTGTAAGATTTGGGGCTCCTCCAAATAAATATATTTTATTAGTAGCTGGGTAATAGACTAAACCTCCCCACGAAATGTTAACCGGACAATTTGCCAGTTGTGTGTAAGTGTCGGTATCTATGATGTGTTTATAAAGATAGTTACCTAGTAAGAGATAGGTATTGGTGCCATCTGTAACCGACATTAAACCCTGATGAGAAATAGAAGTCGGCATTTGAACGGGGTTTAAGGCCCAAGAGTTGGTTGTAATGTTATAAATCTGGAGATGAGGAATGGAATCTAGCCCAAATCTATCGTTGCTACCACCATAACAATAAATTCTATGTGCATAATTTACTGTTGTTACACCCCATGCAGCGATGGGCATTGTCGCACCCTGCGTCCAAGAATCATTAGCCAAATCATAAATTTGTTCATTGTTGAGAATTACAGAAGATGCTGACCCATAGCCACCTGTCGCATAAATTTTATTATTATACAATATAAGAGGTACGTCCGCAGCGCCTGTCAACAACCCTACTTTTTGTGTTACTATACCATCATATTGTATCGCTGAGGACGACTTAAAATCTTCGAAAAAAGTGGGAAATACAGCATTACCATTTGGAGAAAAACCCGCTGCTTTAGTGAGATTAAAGGTTATGGAACTTCCTGATGGAATCGTTTTTGAAATCCATAAGTTATTATTCCCATCAATCCAGTAAGAAGCAGAAGCATTTGACATCGCGAGTGTACCTAATGCCAGTATCGAAAATAAAGTTAGATTAAATTTCATCTAGATTCAATTCTAAAGATAATGTAACACTCTGCTATATAATATGATTATAGATAATCATGGATTTTTATTATTATAAATATATTTGCTTTTTTCAACCTATCTGAATTTTTATTCATCGCGACAGTTGGAAAGAAAACCTATCTTAGTGGTATATATTCAAAACTCTGCGAATAGTAGGTTTCCTCTCTTAGTCTCTTTTTCTCAGAGATCCTAGCCACAGGTTTTTCAACATAAATAAGTGTATTGGCAGCTAAATCTTCATCAAAAATTAGTAATATACTTTCAAGTTCGATCAATAATTCGAGATTTCCTCCATAAAATTCACTCATTATGACATCAGAAAAAAGAATTCTGGAACCTAAAAGAGTACCAGAGGCTCACAGTGGAGATATTTCCCGAGGATGAAGTTGTTATTCATGTCTGGTTAACTTTAAAGGCGTTTCGCCTTCCTTAGGCACTGAAAAAGCTGGAAAGGATGTTACTACTAACATACATGAAAATGAAAAATATTAAATTTTTGTTTGGACCACTTTTTCCCATCAAATACAATTATTAAATAGATTATATAATATCAACTGAATACAAATTGAGCACCAAAAAATTAAGAATACATTTATTACTTTGAAGCCAGATCTTAAGTCTGGAACCTTTTACCGGATTTAGCAACCCTTGCATAACGAAATCGGAATTAAAGAACCTGGAGAAACTTTTACAAAAAGAGCCTGTAAAGATGAGTGAAAGTTTGAAGTTAAAAGATTAAAAAATTCAGTGCAAGAGGTGCGATTTGAACACACTAACTCCTACGAGAATGTGCCATATCTTTAAATCACAAATTTTACAAAATTTTATTATGAGTAATATTTTAGACACTATAAATAAGATCATACAAGTTTCTGTTCTTTGATTGTTTTGCATCAGAAGGCTACTGACATAATTTCTTAGAAATATTTCTACATTTTTTTCTTAAGGTATAATTATAGCCAGGACAATGTATATCACAAGCCCTATTCCGTCGAATAGAGTAAGAGCTACAAAAGCAAGTCTTATCAGAGTAGGATCAATTTCAAAGTACTCACCTAGCCCTCCGCAGACTCCAAGGAGTTTACGTTCAGTCTTGCTCTTGGTCAAGCGTTCATTCATAGTGTAAAAAGTTCGTTTTTTATCTCTGAATTCTTTTTGAGGCTTTTGTATAGTTTCTTCTATTTTTTCAGCAGCTTTTTCATCGGTTTGTTTCTCAGGTTCTGCCCATAATTTATTCCCATAACCAGTTTCAAATTCCTCTAGAGCTTTGAAATCACTTTCTTTTGATTCTCTTCTTTCCTGTAATGCAGAATCCCTAATGATCTCCTTGTCGTCAATTTTTCTCTCATATTCCATTTCTGATTCCACCATAAAATCAGATTTTGAAACCCCTGGAGCTTCAAATAATTTTTCTTGAATTTTTTTAGTTTCAGTTCTTTCTTGAGAATTTGGATTTTCGTTCATATTGATGATTCCATTCCTGAGGATTTATACTATTAGGATGGTTTCTCCATTTTCTTCGCTATTGTTATTTCACCCTTCAATTTAAGCAATATTTGGGGCAATTGTACCCTTTTAACTGTGGAAAATTTTGTATAACATCAGGATGAGTATTAAATTTTGAAAAACTTATCTTCAAATATTCGGAAAGCAGTTCTCTCGCAGCTCCAAGGGTTGAACTTGCACTATCTTCATTTTTAGGTAGATACACTCCAACAGGATTCATGTTCGAGGGCACCTAGATAAATTATTTTCTCATGAAGCGCTACATAATGCTTTCCAAGAAACTAGCAATCATTGTATAGCTGCTGCATTGGTCACCGAATTTGCAAGAAAGAAAACAACAGCTATATTCGAAATGCTTCACTTGGCTACTATACTTGCAGCAAGAGAAATCAAAGCTTTTGAGCATGTAAATAGGGATTCCAACAAAAAACATTACCGCATTAACCTAAGGCTGTCAACAAGGTAATTTGTATGAGCCTAAGGGAATTGAGTCGGAAATAATGATAGCAAGCAACCAGATAAGCATCAGTTTCAAGATATCTCATCGAATCTTGATATCAGCATATTTTATCCTTTTAACAAGCTTTCCTTTTATGGACTTTATTTCAGTCGAATAAATTTCTTTTGACCAACTTGATTTGAGAATAAAGATATAACAAAATACTAACGTTTAGAATAAGTTATACTTAAGAGGTTTATCCAAATTCCCTAAATAAAGCTGTTTTTTAGAGTCATTGAAATACCCAGTCCAATATAGTCCTAGTATTTTAGCTTCAGCAATCTACTATAAAAACTACCAGTTAATCTCCTTGAAAGGATTTTTGAGTTTTTTAATTATATTATAGGATAAAATTTGTTCTGCTGCCATAATTAGAGAAGAAAGAGACTGTTTTTAGAATTTAGAGGATTTTGAAAAATTAAATCAGAGATGTTAATAACTTATCCTGTAATCCATTGTTATGAAACTGGGATGAAAATCCAGAAAAAAGTACATTGACTTCATGTAGCTGCCAATGACAAATACACATGTTATCTTTCTGATCCAAAAAGAGGATCTTAAGCAGTTAAAACTATGGGAATTTTGACTGAGTTAAAAGGAATAGCAGTTCATGACAGGGGTAAATCCTACAACAATTATAAATGAGCTCCGCTCTTTGCAATGCTCATCTCCAGAAAGAACTTAATGGAATTGAAGAAAATTATAAACAGCAATTGGCTAAAAAGATGAACGAGCTTTTAACAGAAATAAAAAAATAAACTGATGAATCCAAAGAGTAAATTTAAGAGTTGAACCTTGAGCGAATTAAAGCGTTGAAAAAAAATGTTCAATTCCGTAGTCTTGGAAGGAATTGAAGAAAATTTACACATATAAACCCTAAAAACAAGGGAAGAAGGTGTAAATCCAAAAAAAAAGCAATGAATCTACTTGGTAAGATTATATAATGCAAAGAAAAAAAAAATCCGGAGATTCCTTATAGATCAGAGAGTGCCATTTGAAAATAACCAGGAAGAAGGAAACATCAAAACGATGAAATTACAGCAAAAATATCAGAAAATTTCAGAACCAAATAAGAAGCGGTATGTTTCTGCTGAATTAGAACCTGCATTTCTACAATCAGAAAGTACAATTTGCCGGTTATAGAAAAGGTTCTAGTGGCACTCAAGAAGAAGAAGCTAACTATACCCTGAATAGTTACAAAAAAGAATATAAACTTAGAATGGACATTTGGGTAGAAGCTAGTAGATAGCCTTTGATTACCCCGTGCTTTGAATAAGTAGAGACATATTTTGAAACCTTCCTTTTCGAGATGTATAGTTTTAGATCCAGAAAATAAACGTTGTCTCAATTTATAGAAAAAATTCATAAATTTAAGAGGATTATGATAAACCCCTAAATTTCGTAACATACTTATGAATGGTATATAAAATACCTCATAAAAATTAGAGGTTTATCGAAATCCCGTTAAATCTATTATACTGTAATGAAAAAATTTACTTACAATAAAATTCCACTCTGAACCCTGATGAAGGTGTATTTTTGAACCTGAGAACCTTGAAAAAAGCAATTTTAATTCCCTTACTGTTCATAGTAGGAGTATTTCTGGTCCGCACCTACTTGACAGAGATTGTAACTATTCTAGGAGAAAGTTGGGGAATATTCCATGAAAATCAGATTCATTATTTTAGTCTGGCATTCTTAATACACCTGATGAGTATATATTTATTTGCAATTCATTGTCAGCAGGTTCTCTCTGTTATTGTCTACGATCTTGAGGCCACATGCCTTTTTCCCACTTTTTTTGGAAAAATAATCGTAAATAATTTAACTTTGGCGAGCATGGCAGGAGGCGAAATGCTCCTGATACTTTGGGTTAACAAGAGATTCGGAATAAGTTATACTAATGCTTTCAAATCAATTCTTTCCGAAAGATCGATTGAAGCAATTTCTATTTTGATACTATTAATTTATGCTTCATACTCTTTATCTTCGTTAGAGATCAAATTATTACCCTTAAGGAGTAGTCCAACTCTAAGCTCAAATGATCTATTGATTTTAGTTTTTTTCATAACAGGAATGACAATATTGTTTCTCCGAGCAATTTTCACTTACTGTCTCAACTGTGTACAGCTAAATTGGAGACGGCTTAAAAAACTCTTTACTTTTACCCCCCTTTTATCATTTGGAGACTGGATTTTTGATAAAATACATCTCAAAATGATGGTTTTAGCCCTGAAAATTGATCTTTCTTTACATTTAGTTTCAACGATCTCAATTTTGTACTTGCTACTTATAAGCCTTTCAATTGTTCCCAATGGGCTTGGAATATTTGAAGGAGGTATTATCTATGTCCGTCTCTATTTAGGGCTGACACTTGCTTTAGTAAATAACTTCTGTTTTCTCGAATGTTTTGAGCTCCTTTGGGCTCAGCAGCATAAAAGACTCCTTCATCTAATTAATTACGGAGGGTTTAAAGTATGGAAAAGCTCAAAGTTGCACTGATCAGTGACTGGTACTTCCCAAAAGTAGGAGGAATAGAGTATTCCATGCATGCCCTTGCTAGGACCCTTGCCGACCATGGCCACGAAGTAAGCATTATTACAAGGAGCTATCCGGATGTCCCTGAACATTGTATCAGAGATGGGGTCTCAGTGATAAGAATCAAAAGTAAACCCTTTCCTGGACAGCATCTGTTTCTCATGCCCAATGCATACAAACAGCTGTATTACCTCTTGAAAAAAGGGAATTATGAAATTGTCAATTGCCATGGACTAGATTCTCCTATTGGAATATCGGCCCTTCTTGCATCCCGGAAACTGAGAATTCCTGTAGTAATTACTAATCATTCTCTAGTAGGGCGTACTATATATCGCCCAGTTTATTATCTTTTAGGTAAGTTGCTGTTAAGGAATGTTGACGCTGTGATTGCTGTTAGCTCGGCAGTTGAAAAAGATTCAAAGATAATGACATCAAAACCTATTTACCGAATTTTTAATGGAATTGATTCTGAAGAGAATATTTTCAAGGTTCCCTTTCTTTTTGATACTAAAGGAAAAATTGTAATCGCTACTGTCGCACGTATGACAAAAAAAAAAGGGGTCTTGAATATTGTGAATATTGCTCCTTCTATTCTGAAAAAATATAGAAATGTAATTTTTTTAATGATAGGAGACGGTCCACTTCGGAAAAAACTGGAAAAAATGGTAGAAAAAAAAGGGTTATCTAGAAACTTTTGCTTTACAGGAGAGGTTCCCAGAGAAAGGGTATTGGGATATTTGGAACAGGCAGATATCTTTGCCCTTCCTTCCAGTGATGAAGCCTTCGGAATTGCAATCCTTGAAGCTATCTCAAAAAAAGTCCCTGTTGTGGCAATGAATCATAGTGGAGTTTCTGATATCATCAAGAACGGAGTAAGTGGCTACCTTGCGAATAATCTTACTGAATTTTCATCCCATCTTCAGACATTGATAGAAAATCCGGCATTGAGAAGCTATTTTGTCCAGGAAGCTAGCAAGGAGCTTTCAAATTACAATTGGGACAGAATATGTGAACAGACCAATCAGATGTATACAAAGGTCATTTATGAAAAAAATTACAATAACAATTGATGTGGAAGAAGATTGTCCACCTATGCTTATAAGTACAAGAGGTATAGAAGAAGGATTGCCTAAATTATTGGATCTATTCAAAAAGGAAAGGATAAAAGCAACTTTTTTCGTAACTGGAATGATGGCAGAGCAGTTTCCGGACCTTATATACAGAATTCTGGAAGAAGGACATGAGCTGGGTTGTCACGGATACACCCATGCACGTTTTGACCGAATGGATAAAGAAGAAGCAAGAATTGCCCTTAATCAGGCTGTAAAAGTCCTAAGACGTTTTGAAAAAAAGCTGATATCCTTTAGGGCTCCGAACCTTCAATTCCCGGAAAAATACCTTACGCTTCTGGAAGAGGAAGGTTTTCGGTATGATTCCTCACTTGCAGCCTACAAACCACCGTTTCCCAGAAGTAGAGTGGAAGCTAAAATAATCAGGATTCCTGCTACAATTACTTCTTCTTTTTTAAGGCTTCCCCCATCCTTATTTCTCCCGCTGCTCAAGCACGTAAAAGCTCCTTTAATCTTTGTCCACCCATGGGAATTTGTGGACATGTCTAAACTACCCATACGCCTTGATTGCAAATTTAATACTGGAAAAGAAGCTCTCCAAAACCTTAAAACACTAATACATTCCTTCAAGGCTGAAAACTATCGTTTTTTAACTATGGAAGAAAGAGCATGTCTTGAAAATTATGAGCTAAGAAGCTAGATAAAACAAAAGCCTACTTTGGTATAGTCACCTCTAGAGTAGTAAAATATTATTATAGGTTGGATAAGGATATAAATATGATGATAACATTTAGATGTGTTTATCGAACATGATACTGCTAAAAGAATCATTATTCCTGCGACAATAAAGAACATATGAAAATTCAAGTATTCTTGTTGATTAAAATAGGTCTGATACGCCTTAAATGAAAACAGGATCAAAAATAGAAGTCGTTTTTATAAATTATGTAATATTTTCTGGTTTTTGTTATGTATTGTAGCTGTAGAATGCGGGAAATTAGGATGAATTTTTGCGATCTCATAAGACATTGAAAAGTCTCATCCATTGTCACCTTGAATTTGTTATATTTCCTTAATATCCGCCATTTGATATATTCACATCAGTATATTTATGAAGCAAAAAAAACGAGATGTTATCGAATCAAACAATTTATCTGCTGAAAAATAAATTTCTGTAACTAATTTTGAATTTTATTTTCAAACATAAATTTGTTCTGCTGCTTCATAATATATTGATAACCTTAATGCCAGGGTTATCTTTTCATGTAGGAAATAGATGAGAAAAATGGCAATTTATTGTTGTAAATAATCTAACAACAAATTATTAAACTATTTTATCATCAATACCTCTTTGCCTTCAGTGGATTTCCTCAAATATGTTCGAATAAAAACCATTAAAACTATAGCAAAAATGGTACTCTTTACACTCGACAAATCCAACATAAAAAAATCAGGAAAACAGTCCAATAGGATCTTCTCCATAGTATTGCAGAACCTGGGAAAAAAGAATAATTGTAAGGTTTGTTTCTTTCGTCGTATTTTACAAAAGAGAGGAGAACGTTGATTGATGAGCGCCTATATTTCCTAAAAATGGATCATGATAATATACGCTGTTTTACGGCTGAGGTTCTTCGGGGATGATAAGGCTCCGAATAATTATTAAATTGGTCATTAGGTGATCGAAAATGTAAAAGAAGAAGGTATTCCTGTATCTTATGTCACAATGGACGAATTCTATGGAGAAAATTCAGAATTATTGACCAAACTTAAAAGTAAACCTTAATTTTGATTGCGATATAGATGTTAATATCTTTTTTATTTCGAGAAACCTGTGGTTAGGATCCTTGAGAAAAATGGAATAAGAGGGAAACAACTACTCCTCCCCGAATTTGGAATATATTATAGTGAGGATGGGTTTTTTCCAGTTAAGTTAAAGAATCAAAATTTACACGAGTTAAAAAAAATGGACGAGATCTAAGAAATCGATTTTAAAGCTATAAAAGGTTGGAGACGTCAGTAGGTATTGCCTTTTTAGAGAAAAGTATGGCTGTTCATCAGCAAACGCTTTGGATCAAATGAAGTTAATTAGATCTGAAGATGTTGTATATAGCTTTTTGTTATAATCTTCATCATTTGATGACATTGAAAATAAAAGGCGCATTTAAGGAGAGTGGAAGCTGTCTTTAAAATCAAAGAATAATGAACCAGAAAAAATTGGGTCAAATACAGGAATTAGTAAAAAAATTGAGACAGAGTTCTCACAAAGAAAAAAATTGGAGGGGAATCGGAATCTCTTTAAAAATACGCTGAGGGGGAGATTCGAACTCCCGTAGCGCGTGAGCACTACCGGTTTTCAAGACCGGCGCCTTAGTCCGCTGGGCCACCTCAGCAAGTTGAAAGTATTTGTTCTTGTAGCTTACCGAAAGAAAATTATGTAGATAACCCTTATACCCAGGAAGATATACAGAGACACCGATGATTATATATATAATTTACGAAGAGAAGAATCTCTTCACTTTTTTGGTTCAGTCACAAGATGAAATCAGACTTCTGGTTCTGAGGGTTCTTCGAATTCAGCTCTTGATTCAATCTCATCTTTGGTCTGGGGGGATGATGGTGGGGCTGCAGATTCAGGTGTGAGTTTTTCAATTAATTGAATCTCTTTGAAACCAACGTACTTGAAGAGTTCGAATGCAACCCTATTCTTTGCCATGAGCCAACGTTGGTTGAAGGTCAGGCCTGTGGGTGTATAGATCTTTGCAATCCCATCATCAATGGAGATTTCGATATCCCTCATTCCCGTGTAAAGAGCTAACATACCCTTTATTCTTTCAGTTTCAGTCTCAATAACTCTTTCAATGGTGTATTCATAGATAACTGTCTTGCCTGCAAGAGGACTGTTAAAATCCACAGTGACTCTACGACCTATAACTCGGTTGACAACACCTTCCCTGTCATCAACCTTAACAGTCATACCTGGATGGACTTTTCGATCCTGAAGCTTCGTAATAGAAATTGTTTCGATGAGTTTAGGGTCACTAGGCCCAAAAGCCTTTTCCGGGGAAATTACAATTTTTCCCGTGTAACCGACTGCTTTTCCTTCGAAATTTTCATCGAGGCCCACGATAGTATGCCCTGCACCGACAACAATGATATCTCCACCATAAAGGCCGCGGGGGTCAAAGATATCTTCTTTTTTTGCAAGCTCTTCGTCAGTTGTGTCGAAAACTCTGTTATCTTCGAACCTACCTGTATAGTTTAATGCTATGAAATCGCCTTTCTGAATCGTCATAATTCTCAACTCTCCTAGAAACTCATTTCTTAAATTAGCTAAATTTATAAGTAAGAAAATTGTTCATATAAATTTCTGAACTTTCTGAGCAAATATGTTTCACGCTATAGAACTCTGCCTTTAATAAGCTTTTTGGGAATCACAAGGTTACTCCAGATCTGACAGGGAATTATAAAATTAAATTTCAAACTAATATTCTCTGAACCTGTTCCATTATACCTGATCTATATCCCTAATTTGAAAGATTATGTGGCTAAGAGAAAGAATATAAAATACTGTATAAAAATTAGATCACAACAAAACTGAAATGGAACTAAACTCCAATATCTACAAACTTTTTTAATCTATGTGGTTTGGAAGTGACAAATCCGGAGAATTTTGATGCAATTTATTAAGTTTGTTGAATAATTTTTTGACAAAAAGACGATACTTCATTTAAACTGAGAGCTTCACTGCCAAACTAAGGTAGTAAAAAAACAGGCGAGTTCAAAAATTATTAGAGAGGAGTACCTTTAAATTTGATAAATTTAAACTAGTGTTCTGGAACTATTAGAGAAACTATTTCAAATCCCAAATGAAGTAAGCACTCTAGGAAACAAACGTACTGTTGAATGCAAGAAAACATCACAGTATTTTAGTTCAAGTGATAAATCAAATAGAGATCCGGAATTCACAGAACCATAAATTATATTGTGCATAAATAGACTTTATGCTTCTGTTTACTTCATAAGATTCAAAGTTATATTAGTATTATTCAACCTGAATAAAACAACATCATTAGCAACCCTATCAAAAGTTTAGTGGGTAATTTTACTAGAGCTCATTTTCTTAAATGTTAGCTATTGATCGTTTTCACCTGTTTTGCATGGACTGATAATTACATTTTTTTGATAACTCCAAACCAGCAACTTGAAACTAATTTAGGATAGATGAATAATTGTTATATTTTGATACTATTTGATAGCGACATTTTTATTGTTTTATAAATATATTCTGTTAATACAATAATTTTTATATAATAAAAATATAGTATAAATTAATGGAATCGGTAAAATTCGGATATAACGTAGCACAGTAATTATTCTATCCTTATAATATTCAAAAAAAGATAATAAAATTTGCTTGAGGGCAATTTCAGATAGAGATTTTAGATTCCTCTAACAACTCGAACTTGAGACTAATACTGGTAAAGAAAAAAAAATCGATGTCAAAAATTACTTTTCTGCAAAACTCGTTAAAATTGGGTAGAATTTTACTGAGCAGCTGAGCCAGATCGTGATGTACTTAACCATTCACAATAGTAGAACATATATATATATGAAACCCATTAATCAGAAAAAAAACCTATGTAAAAGGCCCCATGTGAAATCCTAAACCAGGTAATGGAGTTTGAGCAGGTTTATTAATAAGCTAACCTTGTTAAGATTTCTTCATTTCCAAAATGAATCCATTTCAAATATTTACCTACTATGATTCTTCCGTAGTTGAGAAGAATAAAAATTAATTATTATTGAATTTAATGGTGAGGACAACTTGGTTTCAGAAACATTAAAAAAGCAGATAGATCGATTTCTGCTAGCTTTCGGTTTTTCACTTATGTTCGGGATAATGATTCTTGGACAGAATTTCAGGCAGACTGTTGGGGAAGCTGTAGGGGTTTTAATGAATCCCGTACTTGCCCTGGTCGGACAAGAGAATTTTCATCTAGTCCTCTTAGTAATGGCAGCTATTACTGCTATTTATGCATCCCTAATCCAAAAGTATACAATCGACTGGGATCTCATGAGGAACACACAGGAACGTATGAAAATTTTCCAGAAAGAATTTAGAGAGGCACAACTTTCCCAGAATACGTACATGCTAAAAAAACTTGAGGATCAACGAAAGGATATGATGGAAGACCAGATGAAGATGTCCAAACAACAATTCAAGCCTATGGCTTATATAAGTATCATCTCAATTCCTCTTTTAATGTGGATTTATTACTACATAAGCGGTCACGGATCTGCAACCATAGTTTTTCCCTTCTGGGGTAAACAGCTACTTACTTCTAATGCTTTTGGACCTTTTCAGCACTGGATTTACTGGTACTTTATCTCTTCTCTTGGAGTCAGCCAATTGATAAGAAAGGCGCTGAATATTGGTGGGGTCTGATGCAGATAACCGTAAGCGGGCTTCCAGGGAGTGGGACAACAACTACCTCAAGGCTTCTGAGCGAATACTATGAGCTTGAATTAATTTCCTCGGGAGAAATTTTCAGGAAAATGGCTAAGGAGAAAGGAATGACCCTTGCAGAATTGGGAGCTCTGGCCGAGAAAGATCCCTCAATTGACCTGGCTATCGATAAAAATCAGAGGGCTATTATCCGAAGTCAGGACAAGCTAGTTCTCGAAAGCCGGCTTGCAGGCCATATGGCTGCAGGTGTTCCGAATGTGCTGAAAATCTGGATAAAGGCTCAATTACCTACCCGAGTGAAACGTATTCAGAAACGGGAAAAATCAGTATCTTTTGATGAAGATTTCAAAAGAACCGTATTAAGGGAAAAATCCGAAACTCTTCGCTATATAAACTATTACAATATTGACATTGGAGATCTCTCTATTTACGACATTGTTATTGATTCTGAAAAATGGAACCAATATCAGATTCTGGATATCCTCAGAATTGCTATCGATTCCCTTGTCGGGCCACAGTAATTTCTTAGCCCTATTTTTACAAAATATTGGATTTTCATACACCTTACAGTTTATTCTACCTGAAATATAGATATGCTGTACTGGATATTTAAGTTTTTCACAACCGATGTCTACATTGAGGTAGCAATCACAATGATGTATCCAGTAATCTTTGCTGCATTAAGCATATGCTGGCATGAAGATTTCTGTAGTGCTCTATCCTTTGATTGTGTATCAGATTGAATAAATAACCTAAATTTCCAAACTCAAAAATGAAATGCCAGTTTCAATTGTCATGTTTAATCTTTAAGAGACTTATGATAAACAAAATTACGATTCAATCGATACTAAGTATAGGAAAATAATCACTATAAAAGCCTACTACAATGTTAGAGATAAAAATAATACATCTCTGATGTTCATACGTCCATAAATGCGTTTTTTCAAATATTATCAACTTAGCAGTTTATTATTAGGCTTATTGGATATATATATACAGTTCAGGAGTTTTCGATAAACAATGTCACAAGTCAGCAAATTGCCATCAGAAACTGAAAGAACCCTAGTCAGAAAATCCGGCGCCTGGACAAAACCTTGTTACGGCTGTTATCCGGAAAAACGCCCAATTTTTGAATATATAGAAAAAGGAGTGGTGAACATTGATAAGCCACGAGGTCCCACAAGCCACGAGGTTGCAGCCTGGGTAAAAGAAATACTTGATGTGAATAAAGCCGGTCATGCAGGCTCTCTTGACCCCAAGGTTACCGGACTTTTGCCTACTCTTCTAGGAAAGGCTACAAAAGCTGTCTCAGCTCTTCGCCTTTCTGGAAAAGAGTATGTCTGTCTTCTAAAACTTCACAAAGAAATGCCTCCAAAACATGTTCGAAAAGTATGTGAGGAGCTATCTGGCCCCATTTACCAGATCCCCCCAATTAAATCCGCTGTAAAGCGCGTACTCAGGATAAGAACGATATATTATATTGAAATAATTGAAATTGAGGGAAGATCTGTGCTCTTTCGCGTAGGATGCGAGGCAGGAACTTATATCAGGAAACTCTGCCACGATATAGGGCTTGCTTTAGGCTGCGGTGGACACATGCAAGAACTCAGAAGAACAAAAGCCGGACCTTTTACTGAGAAAACGCTTGTTACCCTTCAGGACCTGAAAGATGCATATGTTTTCTGGAAGGAATATGGGGATGAATCCGAAATCCGGAGGGTTATAAGGCCAATGGAATCGGCGGTTTCTCACCTCCCCAAGATAATCTTGAGGGACAGTTCGGTAGATGCAATCTGTTCGGGAGCTTCTCTAGCTGTTCCTGGTATTACAAGCCTAGATTCAAATCTTATGAAAGATGATCTTGTCGCGTTATTTACCCTAAAAGGTGAGCTCGTAGCTCTGGCAAAAGCTGAGATGAGCACAGGGGAGATCTTCAAATCATCGTTTGGTCTTGCAGCTACTCCTATCAGAGTTATGATGAAAATCGGAACTTATCCAAAAGGTTGGGCTAAAAGAGAAAAAAATATTCAACTTTAATATTTAAAAAGATTTATATCATCGCACTTCAATATTTTTGATTTTATGTAGTTTCTAATGACTACTATCAAAAAAATTTAAAGATAAATAACCTAAACAAACATTAAATTCTTCGAATTGCAGGCTCAAAAAAATAAAAGTACTTACTTCTCTATTCATTTCTGGCTATTGACCCTGTCGCTATCTGGGAAGGAAGTTTGTTCTAATTTTGGTTTTCAAAACCGTTATCTTATTACTTCTCTTCTAAATATAAAATTTCCTTTCAACATAAAAATTAAAATGTCATATTAGTGATTTAAAAGCAATACTTTTTCTCAATTTATGGCTTATTTTTCTTTTTCAGAAGTCTCATTCTCATATTTTACTTCTTCACTCTCAATTACCTCCTTCTCAAGGAATTCTTCTTCTTCTGTGAATTCCTCATTAGGCCTACCTGCATAACCTACAGGCTGGATATTCTGAAGTTCTGCAAATTCGCTTACACTATGGGCAATAAGTTGAGGGTATTTTTCGATCTGTTCTCTTGGAATGAAACCTTCTGCTTCTGAGTATTTTATGATCCTTTCTCTTGCATCTTTTGCTGCTTTGCTTAAGTCTTCAAGCTGCTGTCTGCTTGCAATATAATCTATTTCTTCAAGTGCCAGAGCCGTCCAGAGCGTTACAACCTCCATCCTATTTGTAACAGCACCTGAGCCTATAACCTCAAGAGTGTCAACGGCGCTTTTTGCAGTATCGAGCATCTGAAATTGTGCCGCTCCTTTTCCTACTTCCTGTAAAGCTTTTGAAAAAGACAAGAGTGCAATTGAAAATTTTTTCCCTAATGTCAGTTCAGCAAGTGTTTTAAGAGCTTCCACATCAACGGATGCAACATTCTCAATCTTTTTCTGGATAGCTTTGTTGCCTATGTTCCGGAGTGAAATTATGACTCCCTTTAAGTCAGTCTCCAAATTTGCCCCGAGTAACTCTTCCCCGAATTCCCTAAGGTATTCAACAACTTGAAGCGCATCGTAGTCATTTTGTTGTCTTATTGCTTTCTCTCCAGTTTGTCCAAGTTCGATAGCTTTCTGTTGATTCAGTGAGAACATATTAAAACCCCTTTACAGTAAAATTCTATCAAAAATGCTTGAATTTCGAGACAATAATCAATTATATAGGTTTGCTATGATATTAGTCTTACTGCTTTGTGAAAATTAATTGATAACTGTCAATGACTGGAAATAATTAATGAAGACTCCTATTTACCTTTAATTTTTCCCTTTGTGGGATTCCTGTCCAAATATTTCTCGCTAATTTCTGTTTTTGACCCTGTTTTTTCTTTTCTAGGTTATTATTCCTTGATTTTAAATACAGCTTCTGCTACTCTTAAGATACTCTTTGTATTTCCAATGTGGTCAAATAATAGATATTATGACAAAAAGCTATACAAAATCTTCAGAATCACTCTTTGAACAGCAGTGACAAGAACTTTCTCTGCTTTGAATATCTTTTAGTTACTACATAAACTCGTTCCACTTTAGCTTTTTTTGAGCTGACCCTCAGATTTCTTAATACATTACCCATTACATTGTGATGTTCTTTTCCTGTTGTATTCATTGTTGAATTATAACTTTTGATTTTGTTCCAAAGCATCCTCTATCTCTGTAAATCACTTCATTTTTTTCTGATGAGTCTACGTGAGAATCATAAAGTGATGCCTTCGTTATTTTGAATCTTCTGATCAGCTCATAATCCCTGTCTATTATGCTATAAAATTTAAACCCAAAGTGTAACTTACCATCCTTTTTTGTGTATGTTCCATCTCTTTACCTTTTTATTTTTTCTTCATTTTCCAGAACTCTACCCTTTTGTTCAGGATCTGAATAGATAAAAGTAGCTTCCTGAATCATTTCCATCTTTATTTTCAAACCAAGGCAATTAAGTTGGCTTTGCAATTATCCCAATATTACATTTTTTTTGCAGTTATCAATAATTATTTTTATGAATTACCAAGCTATGATACTGTCAGATATTTATTTAGGATAACAAAAAATTTCCTGAAAGAAATTCGATCAATACATTGTTTATCAAGTCCAAAGACAGAAAGACTATGCTATTGCTGTAAAAAAAGCATTTTAAACAGAATGATTACTTCAGCTTAAGGTATGCCTTATAAAATTATTTTGTTAAAATATATGAACTTAAAAATGATACGAAAAGATTTCCAATCAATTGAGTAAATTAATTTCAGCAAATTTGTCTCAAATTAACTGAAGATGTTTGCATTCTTCTTTAAGACCAAAATCAGTATAAATTTTTATGAGTAGAAATTATTATTAAGAGATTTAAACTTCCCATTGCTCAAATGAATAGAAGTTTATCAAAGATTCTCTCAGCATTCTCGGTGGATTAAAATTTCCCCGTTCCAATCCTTGGAAAAATTCGAGAATTTGGAATAATACTGAAAAAAAGGAAGTCTTTTTGATACACTATTTAAGTTCACAAAACTTGAGCATCATTGAAATCTCCAAATAAACCGGTTTTGACAGAAAAACTGCATGGAAATATCTCCAGCTGAAAACCTTACCAAAAACCAAGAAAAGTTCCGGAAGAAAAAACCAATTTGATCCTTTTAAACCTTACCTTTCTAAGAAATTTAATAGTTGTATATATAATTCTTTTCGATTCTATCGAAAAACCAAATAAAATGGTTTTGGAGAGGAAAAACTATATCCAAAGACTTCATAGATAGGTTAGACCAAAAAAGAGAGTCTCTACTGTACTTCACGATGAAACAAAGACACGAAATTCAGGTTCAGATTGACTGGATAGAAATGGCAGAGTTGAAATGGACAAAAAGATAAAGAAAATTCATTGCTTGACATGATTTATAATTATTCCAGGCTGGAGTAGGTTGAATTTACACTGAGAATAGATACTTCCACTCTAATCAGATATCACTAGAATTCATTTGAGTACTTTAGAGTATATACACAGGATCTCAGAAAAATCCTCAAACACTTATATGTTTCGTTTCCTGGGAATAGTATTACTATTACGTATAGATTTGCAGGAAAGATCTCATAAATTCAAATATTTGAAGAAAAGTCAGAGGTTAGTGTAGATTACGATAACATAAGTGAATATTAGATCTTCCGAGAAACGAGAGTTCACAGAAAGAAGAAACATTTTCAGAATTTACTTAGTAAAGTTTATAAAAGAAAATTTAAAATGTACGAAAAACTCACATATCCCATTAAGTTATCATGTACTAAATTTGAAAAGAGGCTTCTTGCAAGCTATTAAATTATTATTGACGGAGGTTTTGGATACGACATTTTGCAGATGCGTACATATATAAAATTTATGTATATATTTGCCCATGATCTCTCATTGAAAGTTAGATTAGTTTTTAAGGTACTGTCATATTGAAAAAATAAATGGCACTTTTGTGTACATCTGCAGAACTTAGGGTTAAACAGCAATTTGCTTTTTTTTGTAATTCCTGGAGATCGTCAGGAAATTTTCAATTATTTTCAATCCCTCTGGAGTAAGTACGGATTCGGGATGGAACTGCAAGCCATAGATAGGATACTGCACATGCTCGACTGCCATGATACTCCCATCCTCAGCCCGCGCAGTAACCTTAATTCCAGGTGCGGGTTCACCAATCTCAAGGGAGTGATAGCGCCCTGCCTCGAATTGGTCTTCGAGTGCTGTAAACAATGCAGATTCAGTGTGAAGGATTTGGGAACTTTTACCATGCACCGGCCCGACTTTGCTCCTCCTTACTAACCCACCGAAAGCCACGTTAATTGCCTGGTGCCCTAGGCAGACTCCAAGAAGAGGAATCTCTCGACCCATTTCTCTGATTATTTCCAAACAATTACCTATATCCTTTGGGTCAGAAGGACTTCCGGGTCCTGGAGAAATGACCAAAGCATCAGGTTTTATCTCCCTTAGTTCGTCTAAGGAAACAGTATTCGGGAGGACCAGTGTATCTTTTTCAAAGTAAGAAATGTAGTCGACGAGATTCCATACAAAGGAGTCCTTGTTATTTATGAAAACAACCTTCACCTTAAAATACCTCCTAATCTTATTTATTGACAAACCCAAATTTAGTAGAATCATAAACTTAATTATGCATGAATGGGCTTTATGCCTCTGTTTTACCCTACACAATTCAAAGTTAAATCTTATGTTCTTTGACTTCAACATTTTTTACTGATACATTCTGTCGATACAATACATTTTTTGGAATAAAATACTGTATCATTTGGCAGAATTTATCTAACTTGGGTTACGAATAATTCCCTCTTGCTTTTTTTGTCTTTTCTTTTTTTAGAATTCTGTTATCTGAACTTATCGTCTCGAAAATGCCCCTATCTAAAAATTTATTAATGCATATCATCCCAGGTTTACTGACTATAATATCTCAAAGTTCTCCGCTAATAGCCGCAAACATTGCTGCCATCTTGCGTTCAGTTTCCATAAACTCGTATCCTGGATCTGAATCTGCTACAATTCCTGCCCCTGCCTGCACTGAAGCTTTTTTGCCCTGTAAAACCACGGTACGGATCACAATTGCAAAATCTGCATCTCCGTTCCAACTGTAATATCCAACTCCACCACCGTAAATTCCCCTTGGAGAGGTTTCAAGTTCGGAAATAATCTCCATGGCACGGATTTTAGGGGCTCCAGAGAGAGTTCCTGCCGGAAACACTGCCCTGAAAGCATCGAACTGATCACATTCTGGCCTTAAGGTTCCTGAAACGGTGCTTTCTATATGCTGGACGTGGGAATACTTCAAGACTTCCATGAATCCTGAAACCTTCACTGAGCCACTTTCAGTAACCATCCGTACATCATTTCTCCCTAGGTCAACAAGCATTACATGTTCAGCCCGTTCCTTTTCATCATTGAGCATATGAGAAGCTAGGGCTCCATCCTCTGCCTCGGATTTACCACGTGGACACGTTCCTGCAATCGGGTTTGTGATTACGATCCTTTTATGTACAGTCAGCAAAGTTTCAGGACTTGCACCCACAATTGCCAGGTCTCCAAACTCGAATATGTACATGTAAGGGCTCGGATTTATTTTTCGAAGCTGCATATATAGTTCAAAAGGAGACTTTTCAAGGTTAAATTCATATTTCCTGGAAAGAACTGCCTGGAAGATGTCCCCTGCAAGAATGTGCTCTTTTGCCTGGAGTACAGAAATTTCGAACTTTCTCCTATCAGTATCACAGACCGGAACAGATGACCCTAAAGCTGTTGATACAACTGGAACTATTGTTTTGATTGACTCCCCGTACTGGGCAGCTTCCTTGAGTGTGAAACAAAGTCTTTCTGCCTCCATAAGAGCTTGATTATAAATACTTCCGACATCTGAATCCGGATTTACTAGAGGAGTTACTGCTATGTAGATCTCATCAGTCAGATGATCGAACACAAACGTTTTTGAGACTAATAAGTACTGAAGTTCAGGAATCTCGGACTTAAACCCTTTTTCAACCCCAAGCCAGCTTTCGTAAATTGCATCATAAGCTGTATAACCGATAGCTCCACCCAAGAAAGTATGCCTCTCAAAAAGTTTCGCATTTAGGAGTTCCATTCCATTTGCAGTAGGAAAAGCTAGGCGAAGAGCATCGAATGAATCTTCTCCTTGAGGAATTGAAGCCGTAAATTTATGATTATTCAGTTCTGTATTATCTCTCCCCATATTCTCTGTTTTCATGGTTTCGGACCCGTAGCTACCCTCTATTTTCGATCTGATGATTTCAAAAAATGCGGAGGCTTTCGGATTTAAGAGTTCAATGGAAATTTTTTGATCACTTATTTTAAGCACTGCATCTGGGTCGTTTCCAACAAACGAGTATCTTGCCTTGACGGCTTGTTTTTCCACGGATTCCAGCAGATAAGAGTATCCTGAAGTCCCTGAAGCCCGCAGAGTGCGGTAAAGATCAAGAGGAGAGCAGATCGTAGAGCCTGTATCAACTCTTGCAAGTAGCTGGATAAGGCAGGGTTGCTTTATCCCCGAAACAAGATTTTCGAATTCTTCTTTTCCAAGATCAAAGGAAAGCATTGGCACACCTCACTTCTTCAATAAAGCTTTTGATTTTCAGATAATCTTTTTTCCCGAAGGCCTCTACCCCTGAGGCCGTGTCTACAGCATAAGGGGAAACAGCCTTTATCGCTTCCTGCACATTTTCAGGCTTGAGCCCGCCTGCAAGGATGATAGGAAGCCTGGTTTCATCAACAATTCTTCTGCTCAGGGTCCAGTCGTGCACACAACCAGTCCCTCCGGGTTTTCCTGACTTACCTGTATCAAGCAGGATGGAATCTACAACGGCTGTTTCTTCCAGCAGACTAACCTGCTCTAGAAGATCAAAAACAAGGGTAGAATTTTCTACCTTTTCTACTGAAGTTTCATCACGCTCAGCTATGAAAAGAGTCTTTATGATAGGAATGTTTGTTTTTTCTTTTATTAATTCAAAGTCAGACAGGGGAAGCTTGGAATGAATTTGCACAATATCAGGTCTTACTTTTTCTATAAGCTCTAAACCCCTGGCTGAATTTTCTGGCATAATAACAAGTACTGAATCTAGGCATCTTGGAACTTCAGAGACGAGGGAATAAGCAGTGCCAGAATCAAGATTTCTCGGGCTCTCAACAGGAACTTCTGTTATAAAACCAACTGCATCAGCTCCATAACGAGCTGCGAGCTCTATTTCCTCTGAGGTACGGATCCCACATATTTTTATCCTGGTTTTTGGTTTCTTTTTCATATCCTTTCCCCCAAGGTATGGCTCGAGATGGAAATTGTGGAAGGTGATATTTTTTTCTCCGAGGAAGTACCTCCATAATTTTGTCTGTAAAACTCGGATGTAAAAGTCCTGAATTGATTGAACTTGACCATAACCTTCCCGCTGTCAATAGCATCTTCAGCAATAGGAATTGCTTGCCTGATCGAACCTACTATTCCACTCACATAAAGAGCTGCAGCTGCATTAATGACTACAAGATCCCTTTTCGGACCTTTCTGCCCCTTGAAGATGCCCAAAAGGTCCTTAGCATTTTCTTGAGGGGAACCACCGATAATATCTCTTGGACATGCTTTTAGCATACCCAGAGACTCAAGGGTCAGAGTATAAGTTGAAACCATGCCGTTTTTTAATTCCGCAACAAATGTCTCACCTATGTTTGAGATCTCATCCATCCCATCTCCATGTACTACCATTGCCTGCTCAGTTCCAAGTTCTGCAAGAGCACATGCTATTGGTTCGCAGAGTCTTTTATCAAAAACTCCTATTACCTGCCCTTTAACGCCTGCAGGATTGGTCAAAGGCCCAAGTATATTGAAGACCGTACGGATTCCAAGTTTATTTCTGATTTCAACAATCCGCTTCATTGCCGGGTGGAAGACTGGAGCAAACATGAACCCTATACCTATTTCTTCTATTGCCCTTCTAACATGTTCCGGAGCCAGGTCAACTCTGATCCCTAAGGCTTCAAGCACATCCGAACTTCCTGAAATTGATGAGACGGCTCGGTTTCCGTGTTTAGCTACAGGAACGCCTGCAGCCGCTGTTACTATTGCTGCTGCTGTTGACACATTGATAGTATTAAGACCATCCCCCCCAGTCCCGCAAGTATCCACAAGCCTGAAAGCTACTCTGGGCTTGATTGTATAAGCTGTTTTCTTCATGCCCCTCACAAAGCCTGTGATTTCTTCGGATTTTTCACCTTTTGCCTTCAGAACAAGCAGAAATTCCCCAATCTCGTCATCATTAGCCGTACTTAGAATTAACCCTATTGCAGCTTCAGCTTCTTCGGAACTGAGATCACTTCCTTCTTTCAATTTTGTTATGTATCTCTGCATTTTTCCTGCCACCTTAGAAACCCCTATTCACCTTTTGTAGTTTTTTCCCCAAAATATCCGCTTTTATAAATTTTTCTTATTTTTCTGTCTTTCTGCCTTCTTTCTATCTTTAACTGGCATTCAGTATACTGTATTTGAGATCTCTTGCAAGAGCTTCCAGCTTTTCATTCACATTTTGTCCTTCTTCGATAATCCTGACAAAAGCCGAGCCGACTATGACAGCATCTGCTCCTGCTTGTATAACTTCATTAGCCTGCCTCCCCGTGGATATCCCGAATCCCACAGCTTTTGGAATTTCTGTTTCTACTCTAGAAAGCAGTTCATTAGTAGAAGACGAAACATTTTCCCTGGTTCCTGTGACTCCAAGCCTTGAGACAAGGTACAGGAAACCAGAGCCTCTTTCCAGAATCTTTCGAACTCTTTCATCAGTCGTAGTGGGAGCAATCAAAAAAATTAGGTCAAGCCCGTTCTTTTCACAACTTTTCTTCAGATCAGCAGTCTCCTCTATCGGAATATCTGGTATGATCAAGCCACTAATTCCAGCTTCTGAGGCTCTTTCTATAAATTTATCTACCCCATACCTGAACACAGGATTGTAATAGGTCATGCACACAAGAGGAACCTGAACATCAAGATCTTTGATAAGATCAAAATAGCGCTGGATGCTCATGCCTGCTGCAAGCGCTCTCTGGCCTGCTGCCTGGATGGTTAAGCCGTCGGCTACAGGATCTGAAAAAGGAAAACCAATTTCTATGATATCTGCACCTCCATTTTCTAGGGCTTTTACAATCTCGCCGGTTGCCTCCACAGAAGGATCTCCTGCCATTACATAGCAGATCAAACCTCCTTCCTTTCTTTCCCTGAGCTCTCCGAATTTTTCTGAGATCTTTTGCCTTCTCATTTTAGATTCCTCTCTTAAAGCTCAGGACTGTTTCCAGATCTTTGTCCCCTCTTCCTGAAAGATTTACAACCACAATATCCCCTAGTTCTCCATTTTCCGCCGCCTTTTTCAGGTAAGCAAGGGCGTGAGAAGATTCCAGAGCAGGGATGATTCCTTCGAGCCGGCTCAGTTCATGAAAAGCCTCAACTGCTTCATCATCAGTAGCATAAAGGGCTGTAACCCGACGGCTTTCAGCCAAGTAGGCTAATTCAGGCCCAACCCCGGAGTAGTCAAGTCCTGCAGAAACAGATTCCGATTCAAGGATCTGCCCATTTTTATCTTGCAGCACCTTTGTCAGAGCTCCGTGTAGGATTCCTTCTTCTCCAGCACAGAGACAGGCCGAGTGAAAGGCTGCTTTTTCCGTACATTTCAAGCCTTTTCCTCCGGCTTCAACGGCAATGAGTTTAACCTCTTTATCTTCGACAAAGGGATGGAAAATTCCCATTGCATTGCTTCCACCACCAGCACAAGCAATAATTGAATCAGGCATACGTCCTTCCTTTCCCATAATTTGCTCCTTAACCTCGCGTCCAATAACGCTTTGAAAGTCCCTTACTATCATAGGATAGGGATAAGGCCCCACAACCGAGCCTATTAGGTAATGAGTATTCACTATATTTGTGACCCAGTCCCTGAACGCCTCATTGATCGCGTCCTTGAGAGTCTTTGAGCCTGTAGATATGGCTTTTACCTCAGTGCCCATGAGTTTCATTCTATATGTATTCATCTGCTGGCGTTTTACGTCTTTGGCACCCATGTATACAATAGTCTCAAATCCAAGGTTTGCCCCTACCATGGCAGTTGCAGTTCCATGCTGGCCTGCACCAGTTTCTGCGATCAGTCTGGTCTTACCCATATATTTTGCAAGCAAGGCCTGTCCAATGGCATTGTTTAACTTATGAGCCCCTCCATGAACCAAATCTTCGCGCTTGAGATAGATTTTTGACCCATATTTTTTGCTCAGGTTTCGGGCAAAATAAAGGGGTGTTTTCCTACCTGCAAAGTCTCGCAGATAATGCTCAAGCTCTGCAATAAATTTTGAGTCGTTTTTGTACCGTTCATATCCCTTTTCAAGTTCTTCTAGTGCCGGCATGAGGACTTCAGGAACGTACTGTCCCCCGTATTTCCCATATTTTCCTCTAACCTGGGTTATATTGCCGGTTTTCGAACCTGCAAGTTCATTTGAGTACGAACCCTTTGTTTGAGATTCTGAAACTTTAGTTTCTGCCAATTCAATTACCCCTTGTCTATAAATGTATTAATATAGCTTAATTTCTGATCTCTTGACTTCTGTTATCAAGATTTATGTTATCTTAATTTCTTGTAACTTGATTTTGTGATATTTGTGAAGCAGAATTCAATTTTAAAGTGGAGACTAATTTTTCAACCTTAATTCCACCAAGATGAAAACTCCAAACAATTCACAAAACAGTTATTAACGCCAGCAAAAACTCTGAACTAATTCTCTAGTTTTTACAAAAACAGAGTCGCTTTCCATAATTTTAGACCCTATCAATACGGCATCTGCTCCAGCCTGGATAACTCTTCTGATATCTTCTGCGTTGTTCATCCCACTCTCACTTATAATGAGATGTCTGGTCCCATGGTTAAAGTCGTACTCTCGTATGAGGGGTGCAAGCTCTTCTGTAGTGACCAAATCGATTTTAAGTGTCTCAAGGCTTCGGTTGTTAATTCCAATAATCCTTGTGATGGTTTTTAGTGCAAGCTCAAGCTCGGCTCTGTTATGAACTTCAACTAGCGGTTCAAATCCCTTTTCAAAGGTAAGCTCGACAAAGGTAATCAGCTCTTTCCTAAGGATACCTGCAATTAGGAGTACTAGATCGCTCTCTACTTCATCAAGTTGCCTTCTATCAATAATGAAATCCTTCCTAAGGATAGGCAAGGATACATTTTCTCTTACTGCATTCAAATTTGCAAGTGAGCCCCGAAAAACCCCTGGCTCTGTTAAAACCGAAATTGCAATAGCTCCAGCCTGTTCTATCTCCCGTGCAAGCCTTGAGGCTGTTGCAGGCAAGATATCTCTGAAAACTTTACCCGGAGATGCAGGTTTGATTTCCGCAATTACTGACACTAACCCTTCTGCCTTTGCACCTTCAACCGCAGAGAAAAAATCCCTTTTCTCAAATTGCATTCCAATAGATTCAGAGCGTTTATGTGATCCTAAAGCCTGAAGGCGTGTTTTTGTTGTGCTGAGGATATTGAGGATAGAAGTGTGCATTAAGTATCACTGAGGTATATTTAAGTACTGTGATGTATAAAGAAGTGCATTTTATAAATAGATTTTGGATCAAACAGAATTTTCGAATAAAAATAAATAACATGCTGCCTTTAAAGATAAATGATATACATGGTAATAGGATTTACAATGATAAATGTGCTGCCAAGCTATGAAAAAGCAGCATATAGGGAATTTAGGACTATAGAAGGGATTAAAGACGTTTACCATGTCTTTGGAGAATATGATTTTGTAGTAATTATTGATGTCAAAGACCTTAGCACACTTAACTCAGTAGTGGACAGGATCAGGGAAAGCGAAACAGTAACCGCTACCCAAACAATTGTCGGGGCAGAACTTTAAGCTGGCAGTCATGAAATAAGCTTATCACTGTTGGATGTGAAGGAAAAATCATGCATTTTTTTTAAAAAAGTTCTGGAATTTTATACTTTAAACTTTTATTGAAACCAAATCTCTTGCTTCAGAAACTCTCAGAAATAATCATGTTTGAATAATCACCACAAAAAAATTTTATCGAAATTTATGCCGAAGAAGAGAAATGGACAGAAAGAATATTTTATCTTTGCGAGAAAATACTACTAATAAAAGCATCTTTAATCTAAATTCTTGCTTTAGATATCTATAAGGTAAATAATCAGGAAACATTAGTTTTATTCTAAGGAAATATTAATTTGATTTTTCAACCTGAGGTAAAATTCCATGGAAGTCCATATTGCAGAAGAACTTGCCAAAAAACAAAAGTCGATAAGTGTCGCCGAATTTTTTGAAAAAAATAGGCATATCCTAGGTTTTGACTCTGCACCCCGAAGCCTTATTACAACAGTAAAAGAAGCCGTTGACAACGCTTTGGATGCCTGCGAAGAAGCAGGAATCCTGCCTGACATCCTTATCCAGATTGAAAGGGTGGAACAGGACTACGTAACCGTCATTATAGAAGACAATGGACCAGGAATCGTAAAAGAGCAAATACCAAAAGTTTTTGCAAAATTACTGTATGGTTCAAGGTTTCATTCCCTCAAACAGAGCAGGGGACAACAGGGAATAGGAATTTCCGCAGCCGTGCTCTATAGCCAGATGACCACAGGCAAGCATACGAAAATCCTCTCCAAGACAGGGCTTAATACCCTGGCCCATTATTATGAGCTCATGATCAATACCAGCACTAATGAGCCCGATATTCAGAAAGACGACGTAAAGGACTGGTTTCGCGCCCATGGGACCCAGATAGAGCTGGAGATGAAGGCTGCCTACGTAAAAGGAAGAAGGCAATCTATTTATGAGTACCTCAAAGCCACAGCAATTGTAAACCCTCATGCAAGGATTATCCTTATCGAACCTGACGGCAACGAGGAAGTTTTTGAAAGGGCCACAGATAAAATGCCGGACTTTTCAGAAGAAATCTTGCCCCATCCAGAAGGTATCGAGCTCGGTACTCTTATGAAAATGCTGCATCACACTGAGCGCCAAAAACTTGCCTCTTTTCTTAGATACTCTTTTTGTAAAATAGGCCTACTCACTGCCGAGGAAATATGTAAGGCTGCAGGACTTGATCCTGAAATAGACCCCCATTTTCTTAGCCATCATGAAGCAAGAAAACTAATTGAGTCGTTTGAAAAAGTAAAGATCATGGCGCCTCCCACAGACTGTCTTTCCCCAATCGGCGAAGAGCTGATTTACAGGGGGCTTGAAAAAGAAACTAAAGTGGACTTTATTGCCACAAGCACACGAAAACCGGCTGTATATTCAGGAAATCCCTTTGTGGTAGAAGTGGGGCTGGCTTATGGGGGAAATCTATCGAAAGAAGAAAAAATAAGCATAATGCGTTTTGCTAACCGTGTTCCTTTGCTTTACCAGCAAGGAGGCTGCGTGACCACACACGCAGTTGAAGATATTAAGTGGAAGCAGTACGGCCTAAACCAGCCTGGGGGTGGGATTCCTGTAGGGCCTGCAATCCTTCTAATTCATGTAGCTTCCATCAATGTGCCCTTTACATCAGAATCAAAGGACGCTATTGCTGACATTCCTGTAATAAAAGAAGAAGTGAACCTTGCAATCAAAGATGTTGCCAGAAAACTTAAACACTATTTGGGCAAGCAAGACAATCTCAAGAAACGCCGGGAAAAAGAAATAATTATCACAAAAGTGCTCCCAAAAATGGCATTGAAGGTTGCAAACATCCTGGACAAAGAGGTCCCTGACATAAATCCTGTTGTTGCAATGATTATGGGGAATCTGCTTGTGTACAGAAAAGTAAAAATGAACGATTCTGAGACTGCACAGGTTGTAATAAAAATTAAAAATTTTGGGAGCTCAACACATTCCTTTAGGATACATGAGATGCTGCCCTGGACAATCAGTAGGGCAAAGCCTGAGCCAAAAGTTGTGACTATGGGTAACGATTACGATTATATATGGGAAGTTTCGGTAGTGGTAGGATCTTCAAAGGTGCTCAGCTACATGATAGAACATGCAACAGACAAAGAGCTAGGAAAACTTCCTGATCTCATTGTAGAAGGGATCGAAGAAGAGCTGGTAACAGGAGCAAAGGCCTTTAAGGAGATATAAAATGGCCAGAGAAACAAATAGCAAAACAACTTCAAGGGATACCATAGCAAGAGACAGACTGCTTGAGCTTGCAGGAAGAATTTATGACCAATTTGAAAATGAGGTTATCCCAAGCGTCAGCCTTCCCAGCCGAACAAAGGCAAATATAGAATATTCCGACGAGAGTGAGGTATGGGTCTATGGGGATAGAGAAAGCGAAAGGAGTGCAAAAACAGTAAAAGGTGCATTTCAGCTCCTGAAGACGACTTATGCGACAGATTTTCTCATAAAAGAGCACCTGGCCCAGAATCGTGGTTCGACACTTAGAGAACTTTACTATATATCTGAGGGCTGGGACTCCGCCAAGTTTAAGGAACAAACTGAAAGTGACCGTCTAATCGAAGATCTGGAACTCCTAACCAGTCTTCAGAGAGAATATTTCCACATGCGTCCTGAAGAAGACGGAGCTACGATGTTTGGGCCTATTGAGATATCAGAAAAGACAAAGCGAGGAGAGCGGAATATCCACTGCCAGAGAGATGTCGGAGAAGGAGGATACCAGATTCCTTTTAACGTGGAAAATATAGAATTTAAGGGCCATGAAGCCAATATGATTATTGCTATAGAGACAGGAGGAATGTATGCACGGCTGATGGAGAATGGTTTTGATGAGGCCTACAAAGCAATACTTGTCCATCTCAAAGGCCAACCTGCAAGATCAACCCGCAGAATCATCAAGCGAATGAACGAGGAATTGGGTATACCCGTAGCTGTCTTTACTGACGGCGACCCCTGGTCCTACAGAATTTATGCCTCTGTAGCCTATGGAGCTATAAAAAGTGCACATCTATCGGAATTCATGGCCACTCCAGCAGCCAAATTCCTGGGTCTCCAGCCCTCAGATATAGTTGAATACGAGCTTTCTACTGACAAGCTCACAGAACAGGATATCAGCGCATTACGCAGTGAACTTTCAGATCCACGTTTTGAATCTAAATACTGGAAGGAGCAAATCCAGCTACAGCTTGATATAGGAAAAAAGGCTGAACAACAGGCCTTTGCCGGGAAAGGTCTGGATTTTGTAACCGAGGTATACCTACCTAACCGGCTCAGAGAACTGAGTATGGTATAAAGAATAAAATTTGCAGCATTGTAAGACGTGTTAAAACCTACTCAAGTAGGAAGAATTTATTATTTGATATCACTTCTGAGTAATAAAATAACGTATCAGCAGATTTTTATTATGTGGCTTTGTAGCTGCTGAAAGCAGACTGTCGGAAGAGCTTCAAAACGCAGTCAAAGCCGTGTTAAGGACTTATCAAGAAAATCTCGAAACAGAAACAGTAAAAATTCATGGATGAGAAGTTCCAAGTCCTTAGGATGTCCTAGAAAGATACTTTTTGAAATTAACACCAGATGTCAGTATCTGAAATCCTGACAAATAATATATTGTAATATATCTGATGTCTGTAAAAAGTAGGATCTTTGGAACGAACAAAAGTTCAATAGTTTTGCCATAAAAGCATAGCAACTTAATAGTTATTGCAACATGGTAGTTTTTCTCTTATTTTCTCTTATTATTCTACAACCTTGGCAGTGTACTGCAAGCTCTGTAAAATCAGAAATATCAAGACATGATTAAGTATGAAATCCGACTCAGATGAACAAATTAAACTAAGTATGTAGAAACTTGACTTTGAATGCGCTGTAAATTTATTTTGATAAAATAATTTTCACGATTAATTTAATAAAAATAAATAGCAATAGAACTCGTTTAATTTTGATATGCTTTTTTAATACTTTTTTTGCATTTACTAGTGTGTAATCGGTAGAAATTTGTACATCCCTATAAGTAATAGAATAATCGAGTTGTCAAAACAATATGCAAAGCTTATCTATATAATGGAAAATTGAATAACAAGAAACAAGCATATAAGTAATGAAACCGTAATCAGAAAAGAAGACTAAGGGATGAGAGCAAATTTCACAGAACCTTCGGTACCTGCCTATTTGGCAGAGGATTATCTTTCTCGTTGGGGTTATTTTTTCATTTTTGAGTTTTAGGCAGTTTTTTAGGGAGTTTTTGATCAGGAGTAACTCCGTAATATATTTTCCTTGCCGCTCCCCAAATACAGCCATTTTTTCCGGAAATTTTCAGTTCAATGTCCTGGATATACTTGCAAATTATATTCCCTTCCCTAGCACCCTTGCAAACTATACAGAACTTTTCACAAAAAGTAGGAGGATTATCCTTCGCTTCAGCCATTTTCACACTCACGTTCCAGAGATTATTTTGATCTGTATGCTCCCTGAATACCTTTCGAGATAAAGTACTCTTGATATAACTAAGTAATCTTGATATAACTATAATCTTAGCTTATATCATAGCGATTTCTTTCCTGCGCCCGGGCCGGTAGCACATGGAAGATCTCGCTAATCTTGACTTATATAAGGTTCTTTGCAGGAATCCAGGGCTTTGCTGCTGCACACATGCCTTCATTTTATCGAACTTCTATCCTGAACTGATAACTTCCACTTTACCCTTTATCTGAAAGAAGCCGGCGGTCTCCGGCCCCCATAAATAGACTCCAACATTTTAATTTTTTCCAAGATTTTCCAGGCATTTACCCATGAAATTGTCTTCAATCCAGATTGTTTCATTATCCACAAGCTGGTAGAACCCGATCGGTACTACATGAGAAATTCCATCCTTTGAAGCGGTAGCCACAGGAGAAATATTTACCTTTGAAAAGACAGTTTTCATCTCTGCACTTAATTTTACTATAGTAATCAACAACAAATAATTGAAATATAAAGTTATATATTTAAGCATCAAAAGTATGTATCTATTTTTTTCTTTGTGTATTTTAATAACATTTCAGGGCAAAAACCCCATTCAAAGATTCATTTTAAAAAAAGAAGGAGAATGGAGAATTTTAAAAAATTAGAGAGGTTAGATCGGAAATCCTGAATAAAATCGATTCAAGAAATGAAAAAGCAATTGACCGAAAGAGTTGGCCGGTTGAATACAGACCCATTCCCAATCATCCTAATGAGCCTTATGCCTGGTCCTGTCGTGCTTTAATTCCACCGTGAACTCCTACTTACGGTGAGGTTGGAAGCATTCTCGTTGATGCAAGAGGACAGGTGATTTCCATGAAGCACAATCTTATATATTGTCCTTACTTCCGGAGTTATCTTTATGTTTCCTCTGATCCTATAGCTGGAATGGTCGGAACGATGACCTTTTTATCCCTTCTATGGAAAAAGCTTTCCGAATGCCATCATTTTTAGAATGCTGCTTGCTACGAAGAGCTTTCGAAAAACTCTATGGAAATCACGCTTATTAATGTCGAAGAACTGCTTGAGATTTTGAAAAAATGCAGCGCTCCTTCAGCTCCGGCACTGAAAGCAGGAAAAGAGTTAATTCAGAGCTCATCCCAAAACTCAAAATAACTTATCTGAATCTCATGTTATAATAATCAATTGAGTTTCTGATCATGAAAACTAGTGTATCGATTCCAAAATAGATCCCTTGTTTTGTAGGAAATCCATGATCTATAGACAGGTTCACAAGTCCAGGTTTTGAATATACTTTGGAATCGCAGTACTAGTTATGAAAATTTACTGATTTGAGATAAAATTAGTTTTGCGATGAGCTCATTCTTAATCATGACGAATTTGGGAAGTTTTCTTCATAAAGAACCCAATGATCGTTTACTCAAAAATGAGATTTAAAGAAGCAAATTTTGATTTCTGGAATAAGCTCGATAGTCTTAAACGATATATATTCTCTAAGGAAAAGGAGCTCTTTTTTCCTAATTTCAGAAAGCTCCTCATCCAGACCATAGCGAATCATTTCGATGCTGGATACTTGCTGTGACAATTTTTATAATCTACATCACTCTTAGAAGAGGATATTTTGGTTCAGCATCAACTAAGAGATATACATGATTAACATCAGTAAGATTGGATCAAACTCAAAACAGTACTTATATCAATTTTAAAGCATAATAATTTAAAATAATTGAGGATATCTTTTTCTAATAAAAATTTTTCTAAATACTTTATACTAAACAAAATAGGATGCATTATATTATAAATACAATAATTTGAATGCCGTATTTCCATTCTATAGTACAAAGGTAGCTTAAAACATAAATCATTTAGTCAAATAACGTTTCTTGGGGAAGTTTCCAATCTATAAGCAAGCTATATGGTATTCGGCAAAACAAAAGGGCAACAAATGAAAATATATCGTTTCCTGGAGTTATGATCAAATCTGAAAAAAGAATATGCATCATTTTTTTGGAAAAACTGAAGAGGACCTTATGTTTGCAATTTTCAAAAACTCATGCGAAAAATATGAAAGTAAAGAAAAGATAAAAATTTCAGGCAAGTTTTGCAAGAACTACCTTGATATCTTCTAAAACCTCATCTATCTCCTTATTACCTTCGAGAGTTACCAATATACCTTTTTTAAAATAGTAATCTATAAGGAGCTGAGTCTGCATTTTATAAACATTCAAGCGATTTTGGACTGACTCTTCTTTGTCGTCGGACCTCTGGTAAATTTCATCCCCGCAGATATCACATATACCTTCTTTTTTCGGTTGGTTAAAAATCCTGTGATAACTTGCTCCACAGTTTCTACAAATCAGCCTACCGCTTATCCTTTCTATCAGCTTTTTGTTAGGCACTTCAAGGTTAAGAATAACATCTAAAGGTTTGTTTATTTCATCCAAAATGACTTCAAGCGCATTTGCTTGAGAGACAGTCCTTGGATAACCGTCAAGGATAAAACCTATTTTGCAGTCAGGTTCTTTCAAGCGGTTCTTAATGATCCCTATAAGCACTTCATCAGGAACAAGATCTCCTTTATCCATATATGCCTTAGCTACAAAACCCAATTCAGTGCCTTCCCTAACATTTGCCCGCAGGATATCCCCTGTGGATATTTGCGGAATTCCATAGAAGTCAACCAGTTTTTTGGCCTGTGTGCCCTTTCCAGCACCTGGAGGCCCAAATAATATTAGATTCATTCGAAGATCCCGTTCTTATATCCTTGTTAAATTGTTGTAGTTATATTTAGATTGAATTCTTTCCTAAAGTAAAAAATAACCTTACTCCTCCCCGAAGAAGGAGCGAATCATCGGATGCATCTCCATAATCTGCTCAGAAGCTATGTCCTCATAAAGACGATACACGATACTCACAGTCAGCAACAACCCTGTACCTCCAGCACTTCCAAGAGTACCAAGAAGGCTTGCAAGAAGGGTAAGAATCCCTATGAAAGCCCCACCGATCACTGTAACTTTAGGAATATAACGCTCCATGACTTTTTCAATGCTGCTGATATTCCGCCTGAAACCAGGAATCTGCATGCCTGAATCGAAAATCTTCTGAGCTGTAGGTTTAGCACCCATGCCTGTAGTCTCTATCCAGAAAAGGGAGAAGATAATTCCACCTACTATAAGCATGAAAGCATCTGTAAAGACATGAAGTGCTATCTGCCAGATAGCAGGAGTGGTTGCAGCACCAACGCTTACAAAAGAATCCTTCACTAGAGATGGAATCCAATTATGAGGACCGTTTATTGGGGAAAGATAAAACATGATTCCGTTAATAGGCACTGATCCCTCACGAAACTCTCCAAGGAATGTAATTCCCCGATTAGCAAGGATAATTCCAATCATCTGAACGTTAGCTTGAAGAGCCCTTACAAGAATCATTGGTAGAACCGAGGAGTAGATTAGCTTTACAGGAAAGCGGCCCCTTGCCCCTCTTACAGCACTGTGGGCGAGAGGTATTTCTATTCTCGTACTTTCCACAAGCACTACAAGCAGGAAGATAATAACTGTGCTCAGGAGTGCAAGAATTCCTCCATTGATAAGCAGATAACCAAGGCCACTACCTGAGAAAAGATAATCTACCCCGGTGTTCTGGGCTATGTAGATCCACTTAGGAATTAACCCTATCGGAAGCCCAGACGACCTATCAAGCTGCCAGTTAACGATCCCTATAACGATTTGCTGTGAAATCCCCGCAACTATGAAGAGCCCGACCCCTGACCCGATACCCCATTTGGAAACTACTTCATCCATAAAAAGAACAAGTGCACCTCCAACGAAAATTTGGGCAAGAAGTAGTAGGGTGATTACTCCCAGACCTACACCGAGAGCAGAAGCAAGTACTGGATCCGGTTGGAGATAACCACCAACTAATTGCGGTACAGCTTCTAGTATGATCATGACTAAGACAAGGAACTTCTGAGCTCCCTGGAAGAATGCCTGATCCTTTGGGTCCGAAAGGTCCATTTTGATAATATCTGCTCCAACAAGAAGTTGCAGGACAATCGACGCAGTGACAATCGGCCCAATTCCGAGAAGAATCAAAGACCCTGAAGCACCAGCTATAACGGCACGGTAAGTTTCAAAAAGGTCAACAGAATTCTTGGACATCCCGAAGAGCGGCACATTTGCTAAAGCAAAGTATAGCACCAGAACTCCCAGAGTCCACCAGAGTTTATTCTTAAAGTGGACATGTTTTTCCGGACTTGCTACTGCAGGTAATTTGTTAAAAAACGGTTCTAATGTATCCCTGAGAGTCATCTATTACACCATTCAAATCATACATTAAGATTATACTGCTTGAAGTATTGAACTATATTCCGCAATAAGATCTTATATACAGCACATGTAATATAAAAAAATTATCAAAGAATGAAAGAAGGTAATGCCAGAATGATACTACTCATTCAGCATTAATACACCTGCCACTAGCGTTCTCAATTTTTTTACGGGCAGATAGTGAAAATTCTTCAGAGGTAATGACCCAGTTCTTCGTAACGCGCCCACTTCCGAGAACCTTCTCAATCCCCAAATTTTCAAGGTTAATATGGTATGCACCATCCTGGATTTCTGCAAGCCCCTCTTCAACAAGATAAGGAGCAAGTTCATCAAGCTCTCCCACATTTACTATAGAAACATCTGTACACACTTCGGCAGGGCGCTTGAAACCATGCTTTCCATAACTGTACCCCCTTATCATCGCTCTTACGAAATGATGTTTACAGCCACCTGCTTTTCCACGACCTCCTCTATTTCCGGCTCCACGCCTGTTTTTATGAGTCCCGCCTCCGCAGGTCCTGGATCCTCTGAACTTCTTGATATCCATTTCAACCACCTTATCTCATCTTATGCAGGAGTACGTTGATATCTGTATTATGATTTCCGAGCACTCCACCCTGTTGAAAAGTCCTTTTAATCCCAGAATGTCCTTTTCTTGGAGGATGAAGCCTAAAAATAGGCTTCAATTTTGGGATGTCCTTAAGAGAAGCTTTTCCCTCTATTAAAGCTTCAGCAAAAGCATTTATTGAATCGTAAGTAGTGTTTTCCTGGATGTATTTAGCTGTCAAGCGAGTATCACCTTCGAGCCTTCCACGATTTTCGAGAATCTCTGCAAGAATTTTTGTGTCAACCTTTCCATATGCAACGTAGTCCTTCACTTTCAGGATCATGCCTTTGAAATGAGGATTCTCGGGAACGAGCACACAGTGATTAACCTTATGCAAACGAAGCATTTTCATGGTGTCTTCAATGGTGTACCTGACATTAACCTGCCCTCTTAGCCTCACAATTGCATACATTTTAGGCTTCCTCCTTACGACGGTATATCGGCAGCCTCATGACGTTGACATGATTCAGAGCATCAAATGTTGCCTTTGCAAAGTTAAGAGTTGATCTAGTTGTTCCAAATGTATTTGTCCATACGTCTTTAATTCCGGCTTTTTCCAGCACCTTTGTTGCAGTGTTTCCTGCCGCAATTCCAAGCCCTCTAGGAGCTGGAATAAGAATTACACTCACACTACCTGCCTTTCCTTTAACTTCGTAAGGTACGGTATGAGGTAGACCGCAAGCGCATTCCCATGAACCGCAGCCCCTGCGGATATATGTTATAGCTAGCTTTGCATCGTCGATAGCCTTTCTAATTGCCGGCCCTACCTGCACATCCTTTGCCTGGCCTAGTCCTACATAGCCATTTTTATTCCCTACAATAACGGTTGCTCTGAATTTTACACGGCGTCCGGAGTCAGTCATCCTCTGAACCATGTTAATATCAAGCACCTCATCTTCCAGGTCAGGAAGCAGCATATCAATTATGCGAGGTTCCCTGATTGGCAGGCCTGACTTAATTGCTTCTTCCATTGAAGTAACTTGTCCTTCAAATACAAGTTTTCCGAGCCTTGTTTTTGGGACCCAATCTTGATCGAATGCCATTTAATCACCTTAACTAAACTCAGCAAAGATTTTCTCTTTGGTCGCTTCAAACTGCTCTGGCAGGTCTGAGCTCTGTTCTCTGTATTCAGCAATATGCTTTCCACGGATTCTCTCTTCCGAAGGGAAGACTTCCGAGCTGCAGGGAATATCAAAACCTGAGTCTACAATTCCTTTAAGAGCAGCATAAACTCTTGAACCTACAGAAGAAGCCTGAAGTCCTATGTCCAGAATGCCTCCTCCGTACCCGTTCTTCAAACTTTTCAGTCCGAACAATAATCCTGTAAGGTATGCAGCTGGTGTATTTCCGGTAGCTCCTGTATAACCATACTTTGCAAGCTCACTTGAAACTGCTGAAGAATAAGTTATATCCCCGTCTGGGGTCGGAGCTATTAATTGGATCTGAACATTTTTTGCACTCTTCCTGACAACTACACGATCCTGTCTTGAGAGCAATAACTTGAGACGAAGGTGATAATTAGTGCGTCCTTCCCTTCTTCTTCTAAAAGGAACCTTATATCTTGGTCCTGTTGCCATCTTCAGCTCCTCCAGGTTATTCTTTTTTTAACATTTTTTCGGACCCAAGGTGGGAATTAAGGTGAGAAACGCTTCTGTATTCTCCGCCTTTTGCCTTTCTGTAGAGTCTACAGTACACAGACTTATTAAGCATCCCTTCTGCACGCAGTTCCTTGAGTCTTCTTCTGAGAGCCCGGATCTTTTTGATCCACTGCTCTTTCTTCGGGGTGCGAGCTCCCTTTTTACCTTTTCTAGATCCATGACCCTTGCAGTGCCCATAATTACGTTTCGCAGCAAGAGCTCTGGCTCTACCTCTGCTTACACCCCTTACCGGCTTAATCTTAATAGTGCCTTTCTCAATGAGCCCACGGATGTCTTCTCTCGTGATTGCAGAAGCAATTTCTTCCGAAGCTTCGGGATTGAGCCACACCCTGTCAAGTCCACATTCAATAACTTTGGAAGCTAGCCTCCTCTGGTTAAACAAGTCTGACATTTTTAGTCACCTTTTCCAGGGTTCAACACTCTAATTCCGAGTTCTTCAGCTTTTGCGACAATAACTGCTTTCTTTCTTGCGCCTATTGCAGCTGCTACTCTGATAGCCTCATAAGACGAATCAACAAGCTCAAGTTCCGAAGTGCTGGAAATAAGCACATCAGAATAACCTGATGGATGCAGACCTTTTACTGCAACAGGACTTCCGTACCCTACCTGAGCAATAGCTCCTTTTGAGACATACTTTCTGCGCTGTTTGCCCTGAGAACCCCTTGGACGCCTCCAGTTAGTATCAAGTCTCTTGAACTTGTGACTGCACGTTCTCTTGAATAGGGGTTTCTTTCCTTTTTGTACCTTTCTCACATTGAATAATCGCCTTGATTCAGGATCCATGTCAAGGGTAGAAACTGAAGTATCATTCACCTCATTAAATTTTTTTGCCATCATAGCCACCTCAGGGCTTTTGAACAATGTAGATTCCATCCTGGAAAACCCTCGGATCGAACCTTCGGATCTTTGTTTTCTGTTCAATGTTTGCAGCAGTCTGTCCTACGTCTTCCTTGTTAATTCCGGAAATAACTACTTCGTTTCCACTTACCTTAACATCAGTATTGCCAAGAATTTTTGCAACTCTTGGTTTTTTTTCTCCAAGGAAATTTCCAATTACGAGAGTTTTACCTTCAACTTTTACCTGCATCGGGAAGTGAGCATACACAATTGTCATCTTGCACTCAAACCCTTCGCTTACACCTTTGACCAAATTTTTGATATGGGAGGCAAAAGTTCCAACCATAGCTTTATGTTCTATTCTTACGGATTTGGCATCAACCAATACTTCTCTTTCCTTGACTTCGATCTTAATTCCTGGAAACCAAAACTGTCTTTCAACAGTTCCCTTCGGACCTCTTGCTGTTAAAACATCCTGTGAGAGAGAGGTGGAAACTCCTTCAGGAATTTTAATTTTTCTTGCAATCTCCTTAACCATTCTTCGTTTCCTCCTCAATATACATAAGCAAGAAGCTGTCCACCGATCTTTTTCTCACGAGCGTCGTATTGGGACATAACCCCGTCTGAAGTTGTTACGATAAGAGCACCAAAGTTCTTTGCCGGCAGAAACTGTTTTTCCCAGCGCTCAAAGCTGTCGGTTCCAACGGAATACCTCGGTTTGATCGCACCACATTTGTTGATTCTTCCCACAAGGGCAATGCTGTAAATCCCAGCTTTTCCATCGTCAATAAATTCAAAGTCGCCAATATAGCCAAGATCTTGCATAACCTTCAACACGTTACCAATGTTCTTTGAAGCAGGCCTGATGACACAGGAACTCTTCCCAATGATCTCAGCATTCTTAATTGTTGAAAGGGCGTTTGCAAGAGGATCAAGTAATACCATTTTAATCACCTTAAGAATATTTATGAAAACCCATCTCATGGGCAATCTCCCTGAAACAGTGCCTGCAAAGGTAGATATCGTATTTGCGAACAAGGCCTTGCTTTCTCCCGCACCGTTTGCACACATTTACCCCTCTTCCAGACTTATTTATCATCTCTGCCATTTAAATGACCTCCACGCCATAACTATCGCTAAGAAAGGCAATCGCATCCTCAACTGTGACTCTATGGTTAGTCGGGATCTTCCTTGTTGCGATTCTTCTCTTGCAGATTCTTTCTCCAGGGCGCTTGATCACAACTGTTACGTCCATTCCGAAAACCCCTATATTTGGGTCATATCTCATTCCTGGAAAATCTGTGTGCTCTTCAATTCCGAAAGAGACATTTCCGAGAGAATCGAACTGGGACTTGACGATAGCTTTTTCAACGATATCTAATGCGATTTGAAGGAACTCCTGAGCTTTCTGGCCTCTCAAAGTTACCTTGCAACCTATGGGTTCTTTCTTCTTGATCGCAAAAGCTGGCAAAGTTCTCTTGGCAAAGCACCTTACGATTTCCTGACCTGTAATAGTCCGGAGGATTTCTTCGGCGTTCACGAGATGTTGGCCACTTTCTCCAACACCCATGTGGACAATTACCTTGTCAACGACTGGAGTGCGCATAGCGTTACTCATTTATATCACCACCCAACCTAATCTCAGGCTTGTCCTCACCGATCACAATTACATATTCTTCGATCGTTTCAAAATCTATTTCCCCGGAAATAGTAACAGTGTTGTGTCTGGAACTCTTAACTTCCTTGATATCCTTGATCTTTCCGATTTCTCCTGAGTGCTGCCCGCCTACCACCATTGCAAGGTTGCCAATCTTGAATTGGAGGTGTTTTACCACCTTTTTGTCAGGAACCGAAAGAATCAGAGAATCTCTAGTCCCGTACTCGTTAGAGCCGAGGATATTAGTTCCATCACTCAGATTAAGCTGTACTTTACCTCCTTTGAGTGTGGTCTTATTGTCGATCCGGCATAGCTTGTCAACGTTTGTCTCACTCAGTTTGTGGAGTGTCAGACGTCCCTTATCGTCCTGAAGCATCCGATATGATTCATTTCTGAGTGGGAGAGTAACTACATCAAAGAGCCCGACTGGAAACCTGAGATCTTTCCTGGAAATTCCATCCACAAGAACCTTGCCTTCCGAGAGGATCCTTTTACCTTCCCTACTGTTATCCACAAGATTGAGAACATTTCGGATTATGATTCCGAGCGGAAGACTACGTTTCTTGCTGTGAGGCCCTGCGCAGGTGGTAGAAACCCACTTATAACCTTTTCGCCCAATCTTCCAGCTTTTTGGAACTGATAATCTTTTCTGGTGTGTCACAAAATCACCTGCCCCACTTCTTAATGCTTGATGGTCTGCGCCCGTCCTTCATTTCCAGTTGTATGATCCTAACGTTGGAGGGGTAGATAGGTCTTGGGACTTCAGTGCCATCCACCTTGGTGGAAATTACCCTATCCACACAAATAGTGCCATCCTTAAGGGAAACAACCTGGACCTTTCCTTCAGTGTTCTTGAAGTTTCCGCGCATGACCTTTACAGTGTCTCCTTTAATGACTGAAGCGCTTCTTGTACCATATTCCTTAGAAAGTTCTTCACTTAACCTCGCACCCATTAATCTCTGCCTGATGTGGAGAGGCGCGCTGTATCTTGCCTTTCTCTGTTTTCTGGGCTGTTTAGATACCATAGTCGCTACCTCAAACAATAATAGATGCTGTGGTCCCGATTTTAGGATACCTCTCAGCTACTTCCCTTGCAACTGGACCTTTTATATCCGTACCTTTGGGAATTCCTTCTTCATCCGTTATCACCATGCCGTTATCCTCAAAAGACACATGAAGCCCGTCAGGACGACGGAATTCTTGTTTCTGACGAACCACCACTGCAAGAAGAACCTGTTTCCTCATTTCTGGTGTGCCTTTCTTTACAGAGACGACGCACATATCTCCAATTCCTGCGCAGGGCATCCTGTTTTTGACTCCTCTGTACTTCTTGACAGAGATAATCTCAACGATCTTGGCTCCTGTATTGTCAACACAGGGAATCTTGGCGCCTGCGTTCAAAGCCCTTGGGATATTGGAACGTATGCCTTTCATTTGGGCACCTCCGCTTTGACTACTACGTAGGACTTGGTCTTGCTTAGACGCCTGCATTCCGCAATCGTTACAATATCACCTATTTTTGCTGTAATGCATGGTGGGTTGTGTGCGTGAACTTTCGAGCGTCTTTTCTCGTATCTTTGGTATTTTGGCACCATTTTCATATATTGCCTTTCAATAACTACCGTATTGTCCATCTTACTACTGACCACGGTACCCACAAGAATTTGACCTCTCACAGAGAGTGTTCCGTGGAAGGGACATGATGAATCTTCACAGTCTTTTGATGGCGCCGGTATATTCAATCCAATATCTCTTGCCATGAGTTTAGCCCCATTTACGTAATTTTTTGATGTTCTTGATCCGATTTTCGGGTTGTGATAGCAACAGGTTTCCCTGAATTTTAACGAATTTATCGAATCTATGGCCTTTTTCAGAGAGCTCGGCAGGGATTCGAAAGAGAAATTCCGAATCCGCCTTTGGAATCTTCAGTTCCCTGGACTTTGAGTTTTCTATGATCAACATATTCTTTGTTTCATTTATTACTCGTCCATGGATTCCTGTTAATACGGGATTAGTGGAATGAATCAACTTAATTTCTAGCCCTATCAATTCGTGGTAGATGAGGGTAGAAGGTAGAATTTCCACTTTAGATTTCATTTAGCTCATTCTGAATTGTCTTTATCCGAGCAATAGTTCTTCTGATTTCTCCGATTCGACCTGGGTTTTCTGGAGACCCACCTGCAGAGGTAAGAGCACGTTCCTTGACAAGCTCGTTTTTAAGGGTCTCAAATTCGTCAACCCTTTCCTCAATTGTCATGGCCCGGATTTCGCTGATTCTAAGAATTGCCATTTATTCCCTAGCCTCCTTGTGAACCCGTGCCATAGGATGCCAATAATCATAGCTCTCATGCTTATGCTGCCAGACACCATTGACTTGTCTGCGGACTTCTTCCGAACCCTCTACATAGATAAGTTCAGCTTCTTCAATGTCCTCTGACGCTTCAGCCTGGGGTTCTTCAGCTTCTTCAAGCTCTGCGACTTCAATTTCCTCTACTACTTTTTCGACTATTTTTTTGGGTACTGCCGGAGAAGCTTTGGGTTTTGCCGCACGTCCCTTTTTAGGGGCCTCCGCGGGTTTCTCAACCGGTTTTTCGGCTGGTTTTATGGCTGGCTGCTCAGCGACAATTTCATTTAACTCCTTAATCCTGTACGAGTCAGGCAGGACAACATCTGGCTGAATGATCCGAACTTTACAGCCAAGGGTCCCGAGTTTTTTGATTGCTACTGCAAATCCTTCGTCTACTACCTCTTCAACAGGGTTCCCGGAGTGCTTTATGTATCCATTAACGAATTTTTCAACTCTTGACCTGGCACCTGTAAGCTTTCCTGAGATTACGACTTCACATCCAAGAGCTCCTGCATTCATGACTGCACGAAGAGTGTTGTGCCCGGCTTTCCTGAAGTACCAACCTCTCTCAATTGAAGCTGCAAGTCTTGATGCCATCATCTGGGCGTTAAGTTCAGGCCTCTTGACTTCTTGGGCATCAATCTGCGGGTTTTCGAGGTTGTATTTGATCGCAACGTCCCGAGTAAGTTTTCGGATAACCTTTCCAGCTTTTCCGATTACCATTCCAGGCTTTTCGGAATAAATAATAATTTGAGTGCCCATTGGAGTCCTGTTAAGATCCATCCCACCGTATCCAGCTCTGTTCAGCTGCTCTGCAAAATACTCGTCCATGGAGGCCTTGACATACCCATCGTTTACGAACTTTTTTTCTATTGCCATTAGCGCACCTCAGAAAGAATCATCTCGATATTTACAGTGTCGGTATCTTTAGGGGTAGCCCGTCCTCTGGCCCTTGGCATAAATCCATGAATTATCCTTCCTTGCTGAGCTGCAACATGAATGATATACATGTTTGTGGGTTCAAGGCCTTTGTACTCAGCATTACTTTCTGCATTTTTTAGGACCTTGAGAATTTCCTTTGAAGCATTGACAGGATACCTGCCAGCAGCCATTGGACCTTTCCTGTGGCCTGTTCCATCGTGATGTCTTTTGAAAGGTACTGCTTGTTTCAAAGCAATTACGTCCTCCAAAAATTTCCTTGCTTCAGCGACCTTCATGCCCTTTATTTTACAACAAACCTCTCGAGACTTTTTAGAGGAAATGTGCAGTTCTGAACCCATCGCCTTAGAGGTTATTTCAGGGTTTCCCTTGACTGAATAATCAATTCTTGCCATTCCCTTTCACCTCACTTCAATGGCACAAACTTGCTTGAACGAGTTGCTCCCACGCCTGCGCTACCATGTGTAACTTTGGATCTTGTGGGCGCAAATTCCCCGAAGCGATGCCCGATCATTTCAGGCTGAAGGTCCACACTTACAAATTGTTTTCCATTGTGGATTTCAATTGCCTTTCCGATCATTTCTGGAAGAATGATCATATCCCTATGATGAGTCCTGACCTTCTGTCCTTCCTTAAATTCGTGCAAAACTTTTTTTTGCCCGTCTGTAAATCCGCGTTTGATGCTCCTGCGCTCTCTCGAAGGCAGGAGTTCTGCAAACTCTTCAAGACTCAGTTCCTGAAGTTCGGAGATGGTTTTCCCGCGATAGGTGTATTCACCCTTTCTCTTAGGTAACCTTGATGATGATTTTTTTACCATAACGAATACCCCTCATCAACGCTTCATTCCTGTCCTTCTTGCTGCAATTAGTCCGACCTTTCTTCCTGGCGGGGCGTTCCTGCTAACAGTCGTTGGTTTTCCGGGATGCTTCCAGGCACCTCCACCGAATGGATGGTCACGCGGGTTCATGGCAACACCTGAAACCCTTGGATACTTCGCAGCTCTTGTTTTCAGCTTATGATACTTTTTCCCGGCTTTGAGCCATGGTCTGTCCACTCTACCCCCGCCTGCAACTATACCTACAACTACCCTGCAGCTGGGGTTAAGCCATTTGATAGTACCTGAAGGCATTGCCACTGCAGTCCTGTTGAGCTCATGAGTTACAACAGTTGCGTATACGCCTGAGGAGCGAACAAACTTACCCCCATCATTTGGTTTTGATTCGATATTGCAGACAAAGAAACCTTCAGGTACCTTTCCTATAGGAACTATATTTCCTGGCTTGACCTCAGCATTTTCTCCACACTCGATTGTATTCCCGACTGCAATGCCCTCGGAAGCCAGCAAGAAAAGTTCTTCTCCGTTTTCAAATGCCACTTTTGCGATTGGAGCTGAACGAGCAGGGTCGTGCTCTATACCTATGACTTTTCCCTCCAGGGAAGTATTTTCATCAACACGAGGATGTCTCAGATCTGCCTTGTACTTGTGAGAAGGAGCTCTGTAGGTCGGGGTACCCCTCCCTCTGTTTTGTGATATTATTCTTTTACCCATGTATCACACCTCACATAAGTCCTATCCGGGTTGCAATCTCGTGTGCTGACTCCGGCTCTTCGAATGCCAAGATTGCTTTTTTCGTCCCCTTCATGGTGGTCATTGTCCGTATGGACTTTACCTTGAATTCATACAGCTTTTCAACATCCTCTAAGATCTGCTTTTTGTTTGACCTGGTGTTAACGATAAACTGGAGCTTGTTTTCATCAAGCAACATCATCGCTTTTTCAGTAACAAAAGGATAGTCAATGGAACTCATTCGAATACAACCTCCAGTTTCTCAATTGCAGATTCTGTCCAGATAGTAAGGCGCCCCGCATGAGTGCCAGGTGCGAGAAGTTCGGCATTCAGTGAATTTACTGTTGTGACGTCTACACCAGACAAGTTTCTTGCAGCCTTCAGGATAGGGGAATCTTCCCCTGCAACAATCAGGATGCTCTTTTTATGTTTGTATTTCCTGCCTCTGAGCTTCCCGCGACCAGCTCTTATATGTCTTCCATATTTTGCCCTCATTACATCGTCGTAGACCCCGACAACTCGCAGGAAGTCTATTACTTGCTTTGTTTTATCCAGATCTTCGAACGTTTTTTCAGCAACAATAGGAAGCTCAGCTTCAAAGACATGCCCCCTCAGGTTTACAAGATTAGTATCCCGAGTTGCTGCGATTGCAGAGCGGATTGCATAGCGACGTTCCTTAGTGTTTACCTTCTCTTTCCTGTCAGCTTGGGGTTTTGGAGGGTGAGCTCTTCTACCGCCTTTTGCGTGCGGGACTCTTGCAGCTCTGCTGCTATTTATAAGTCTTGGAATCTGAGCAACACCTCTCCCAGAACCCCAGGATCTTGCAGAAGTTTCCATTCCTGCATAGAGACGGGGACCATAGGGCTGAAGCCTATTTGCTTGTGCCGCAAGCACTGCCTTTTTGATCAAGTCAGGGCGATAGTCCGTATCAAACACGGATGGGAGGTTAATTTCCCTGATAACCCTTCCTGTAAGATCGATAGTTTTTGCCTTAGCCATTTTACTTCACCCCTGTTTGGATTCCCTGCTTATGTGAACTATATTTGGTTCTCCAAGGTCGACTTTCTTTGCCCTAATCGGGTCTCTGAGTCTGATAAGTCTCTTGGAAGGTCCTGGAACACTACCTTTGATCAGCACATAATCTCCTCGGATCAGGCCATAATTCAGGAAACCACCATCTGGAGTGACTTCTGCTCCATTGGATCCGATCTTAAGGATGCGCTTGTTGAACTCTGTCCTCTGATGATATCCCGTCTGACCCATCTGTGGGACTCTCCAGGAAACGTGAGCCGGATGCCATGGACCAAGAGTGCCTATTTGCCTCAGGCTACCCTGTCTTGAATGCTTACCCTTCATCAGTTGGATACCCCAGCGCTTGACAGGACCCTGGGTGCCTTTTCCGATGGTGATAGCGGCTGTATCAACAAATATTCCAGTTTTGAAAACGTCGGTAATTCTTATGAGGGTGCCAAGAATTGACTTTGAGTATTCGAATTTGGTATTGAGATCCTTTGCACTGATTCCGGATTCCATGATATCGGGGGTCTTCTTTGGAACGCCTGTAAGGCTCTTTGGCAGAGTGTATGTAACTGCTTTGATATCGCTTACATTACCTTCTTCAATCATTTTTCCAATAGTTTCAAGGGTTTCAATCAAATTTTCAGCTGCTGAGATATTGATCCTACGCTTGAGTTCAGGATCTAGATCTGCTGCCCACACTTCAGCGATTGCCCTCTCTCCGACACTGTCTTCTGTATAAGCCCGGATGGCTGCAACCCTGATTGCAGGAGTTTCGATTACAGTTACAGGTGCTGAGATCTCCATACCCTGTGTAAGGCTGTTCTTTGTATCATCAACCATGATTACGTGGGTCATTCCAACCTTATACCCTGCAAAACTCTGTAACCTTGGTTCACCTATAGCCTCTGGCCAGGCCCTGAACCGTGGAATGTGGCCTTTTGCCCTTTTTCGCGGACTGAATGCGAGTGAACCTCGTTTTGGTCGGTGTATGCTTGCCATATTTCTACTCCATAAATTTTAATTTAGATACCAGCCCCTCCGGTCGGCTCAACTAAAGTGGCAAAAGAAAAACGCACTGGATTAACTAAACGCTACCAGGTTGGGAGGGATGTCTTTCAGACCTGCCTGGCAAAAAAAGCCTCGAGCAGACCAGAGCATTACACTTCTAGTACCCTAATTCCTTCAGGCATCTGCATATGGTCCTTTCCCACAATCTCTGCGAGAGCATACGCTTAAGGGACCGATGTTACGATCCCTGGTAGACCCTAATCCAGGTATCCAGCCCTGATTTGAAACATTTAGCAATTTATTCGAAACTTCAGCATTCAGTAACCTGATCTCAGACTCAGTAACCAGTAATATTACTTGAAACTTCAGCATTCAGTAACTGCAACCGCAACTCATCGAAAACCTGAACAGTTTCGTGCGATTTTAGGCGCATATAGCGCCAAAAGCGGGCGTTTCAAAGCATTGGCCCTTTGACACTCATGTTGATCCAACTTTTCTCACTGGATTTATCTTCAAATACAGAAAATTTCACCTAATCAACGGCAAAAACCCAATTTCCCAGAAGCTTCCAGGAACTTAGCATTAAGCAACACATTGATTTTGTTTAATAATTCCAAGTATAAAAGTGCTTGAAACCTCAATCTCTAATGTACGTTGCCTGTAAATAGCACATCTAATATATAAATCCTTTGTGGAAGACGAGAACAAAAAAAAGAAACGAATCAATGAAAAGTGAGAAAAAAGTGAATGAATTAAACAATTACAACCGGACAAGATATTAGGAACACATTGTAAATGTTAATCAAAAGAGGAGTTAGATAACAGATAACCACCAAAATTTATTCATCTTCTTATAAAGATCTAAATAACTCGTAAAAATAGAAAGGTTCTATAATTTCTGTATAATAAATATCAAAGCAAGGGAAATCTTTAAAGAATAACCTGAGATTGAAACCAATTATGAAATGGCGAAATGTGGATGATGAAGGTTCTATCGGAACTGTTGGTAGTGGTACGACTTCAATGTCATTACAAAAGATGTTGAAAATCTCAGGAAAAATATAAGAAAAGGATATAATCTAATTTAGATAGTTAATTTTGAGTATATTAGTGTACTTTTTATACCTGAGTGAGAACGCTAACAGATCCAATTGCTTGCAGCAGGATTCAAAACCAAAACTTTGATTTAATGCAATTTTTATAATAATTTTGTAATCGATATTGATCTGCTTTACTTATACATAGAATGTCTTCGTATCTCGCGCACGTTCAATGACAGCAAGAAGATGCTGTATCAATAAATCATAAAGAGGAACCAGAAAGTCACTGTTGATTCAAATGAAACAACACCACATTTTTCTGATATAAACAAACTTTTAAAATCTAAAATTTCGTCATCATCTCTATCGAAACTCTGTCGTTTTATTCACCGTATTTATACTGAAGATACAGCAATAAAAAAGCGTTTATGAAAATCAAAACTACGAAAGTTATTCACTATTTCTGACAATTTAGACCACCAAATTTGTTTGGCCAGTGAAATTACCCCAAAGGCAAATTGGCATCCGTGATCAAAGTTACATTTGAGCCTTCGATGACAATTCACTGATTAGTTTTGGAACGGTTTTTAAAAAACAAATCAATGAAAACCTCACTGCTCAAAATAATGATGCAATCAATAGTCAAAAAAAGTAAATTAAGAAGTACTTTTGGATTATTTGTGCCTGTTATTTGATAAATTTAATGCTCGTTTTTAAGAAAATAGAGTGCTTGATAATTCGAATGATTCTCAGTTATTTTTATTTTAATTTATGCAGATAGCAAGGTTGATTAGTATATGAAGATGGAAGAAGCATGAAATATAAAAATATGCCTGGAAGATAGGCAGGAATTATGGATTCAAAGTGGACATTAAAGGATCTAACTGCATTGAAGAAAATTTTGATAAACCCAATATTTTGTCATCTGCATATAAATAATATCTAAATGACTAGTGAAGATCAGAGTCGAAATCCTTTGAAGTGCTATTAAAACATCAAGCGGATAAAAAAAGAATGAACATCAAATACTAAAAATGCAATCAAAGTTATGGTGCTGCACCCGCAGCAAACAATGTGGTACGCAACTGCTATGGCTGTAGAGGAATTTTTCGGAATCAAATATTTTCATTTGATTATATGATTATATTTTCCCTAGTTTCCCTGATTTTCAGCACAGTTTACTGTTATATTTGAAGTTAGGATATCACTCACAGTTCCAATGTAAACTACACTACTTCACAGTTTTCCATACAGTAACTGTTTTTAATTTCAAGTATTCTTTGAAGATTCTTCCTGTTTTAATATGTTTATAATTCGCATCACTACTAAAAAATATTCGGATTCAGCAAAAAAGAACAGGTGTATATGACCACAATCAAATATATTGTGCCAAATTCAAAACAGTATAATTAGCAATTTCAAAGCATATATATTTCAAATAGTTGATGATGTCATTATCTCAAAGAAATTATCACGATACTTAATACAAAAAAACTAGGTGATATTATTACTTTATGGACATAATGGTTCACATGAAGTGATCCATTTTTATAGTGCAAATGTGTCTTAAAAATATACGTCAGTCAGCTATAATTGGAATTTCACAAATGTACACATTTGAGTAATTTGTTTGCCTATTTGCCCACAATTATTCATTGAAAATTTGATTCATTTTTAAGCTACTGCCATAAATAGATAACATCCTTGAGTATATCTGCAATAAGTGAAACAATTACGGCTATAAGGAAGATTCCATCCCCGCAGCAAGCTGAGGGGGATCGACTTAAAATAAAGTCAAAGTTCACGGAAAAACACCAAGTCGTTGGAATAAGCACTAAAATACAAAAGAAAAGTTTAATAGAAATTTTCATTTGTAAAGTGGAAATTTGGAAGGCATTCGGATTATTTTGTGAATTGGAGAAGAATAGGGTATAGGAGCTCTAAAACCTATTAATTCATTCCAATAGGACTATAAACCTAAAAATATAAATGTAGAACTATTGGCTAATTGCTTGAATGGTTAACAACTAGTAACAAAGTAGGACTCACAAGCTAAAACTGAGAAACAAATCGCATGAGACCAAAAGATCTAAATGAACAATCAAAATCGTAATATTCAACAATCTAAATCATACTATTTATGACAATTTGCTTGTGCTCTATTGTTCTCCTCAAATAAATAAGTCCTGCCAGAAAAAGATATCTTATATATATTAAGATATTAAGCGACTTCTATTTTCATAATTTGATTCATGATTATGCGTAATAAATTATCATCGGTTTTACAGCTATATAGGACTTACGCGGTTAAACGAAAAAACCAGTAGCAATAAAAATAAATTGCCTATAATATAAATTCAAATCACAACGTATATTGTACTGAATTTTGTATCTCAAATGCGTAAGTCCTATCTCAGACCAATTCAGACCCATCTAGACAGGTCAGTTCATTGTTCGACTAGTCATCAATCAGCTATTATGTATACTTGCCAAAACAATCGCTTACTTTCACCAACCGTTGTCGGCTATGATGGCCTGAACAAGGTATGTGTAGTCAGGTGCACAGAAGCATCCATAAGGTCCACATGCGCAAGATCCAGGTGCGGTGCCGTAGGGTGCAGGTGGGTAAAATCCGAATGGGCCGCCCCATCCAAAACCAGGTCCTCCCCAACCGCCACCAAAGCCGCCGCCGTAGCCACCATCTCCGCCGCCACGGCCACCGCCGCCACGTGCACTAGCTGCCACAGCTGTTAAAGATACTACTACAAAGACTAGCATGAAAATGCTAAGTGTTTTTTTCATTCTGTCAAATTTTTGTTTCCCCATA
>Ga0182014_10000156_pt1 | contig 80777 bp, 75 predicted proteins | sample 612S2DmetaG_FD_120489 | JGI IMG/M metagenome (GOLD analysis project Ga0182014, IMG submission 120489) | Permafrost microbial communities from Stordalen Mire, Sweden - 612S2D metaG | ecosystem: Environmental > Terrestrial > Soil > Wetlands > Permafrost | place: Sweden: Stordalen | collected...
GTGGCTTGCTGCTCGAGGCCTACGGCTACGGGATGTTCGGGCAGATCGCCTTCATCGCGTCGATTGTCTCCTTCGTGCTGGCGGCCGCGATGCTGATCCTCACCGCTCTGGGACTACGGCACATGCGCCGCGTCTCTGCCGACGCTGTGATCTGGATGGGGCACTCGGGCGCCACCGCCCCTATCTCGAACCCAGGACAGATAGCCCTTGGCCCCATAGGCCAGAGAAGCATGCTCCGGTAACCACCGGCCCGTGAGCGCCACTCGACCGCGCGGCTCTGGCTGTCTCTCACCGCCTGCGCCGCGCTCCGCGTGGCCGGTGGTAGGCGGTCAGCTGGTCGTGCGCGAGCCGAGAGCCGATCCAGGAGGCAGCTGCTCACCGTCGGCATCGGTCACGTCGTCGGTCGTCATTGGTGCGCCCCGACCAGTGCCGGACCACCGTACCCGGGATGGGCTGGCGGTCTGGGGGTGCGGCCCCACTCAATACACTTGCCCAATAGGTGCATCTGCTCACCGAGGGGACTGGGATCGGCACCAACTTTCAAAGCCACGGGGACAACGGGCCAGGGCCAAAGGCGACGGGCACGTCCAACTCAATCGTCTGTGAGGCGCTGTCCAAGGACTATGGGCATCGGCGGGCTCTCGATGGGCTCGACCTCGAGGTGCGGGCCGGCGAGATCTTCGGCTACCTGGGTAGCAACGGTGCCGGCAAGACCACGACCATCCGCTGCCTGCTGGACCTCATCCGGCCGACCGAGGGCCGTGCCACCGTCCTCGGCCTCGACAGCCACAAAGACAGCGTGGAGGTCCGGAGAAGAACCGGCTACCTCCCCGGCGACCTGCGTCTCTACCCCCACCTGACCGCGCGGCAGCTTCTGGCCTACCTCGGCCACCTGCGCGGCGGCATGCCGGTGCAGCGTGTTGAGGAGCTGGCGCTTCGGATGGAGTGCGATCTCGGCCAGCGCTGCGGGGCCATGTCGCACGGGCAGCGGCAGAAGGTTGGTGTGATCCAGGCGCTGATGCATGACCCAGAAGTGCTCATCCTCGACGAACCGACAGCGACCCTCGATCCCCTGGTCCAGCGGACCGTGCACGACCTCCTCCGCGAGGCGCGTGACCGGGGGGCAGCCGTCTTTGTGTCGTCCCACGATCTCCCCGAGGTGACCCGTCTCTGTGACCGGGCCGGGATCCTGCGCCAGGGCAGGCTCGTGGCCGTGCAGGACGTCAATGAGCTCGCTCGGCGGGGACGGCACGTGCTCTCGATCCAGTTCCTCGAACCGGTTGAGGCCAAGGAGTTCGAGGGTCTTCCCGGAGTCTCGCAGGTCATCTCCAACGATCGCACCCTCACGCTCACGGTGAGCGGTGACCTCGACGCCGTCGTGAAGACCGCGGCGCGCTTCCAGGTCCACGATCTCCACAGCGCCGAGGTCGACCTCGACGAGGTGTTCCGAGACTACTACCGGTCGGAGGCCACCGATGCACGCTGACGTCTTCCGCCGAGAGCTCGCCGACCATGGGCGCGCGATCCTGGCCTGGAGCGTCGGTGCGCTGCTGGTCTCGGCGATGTACATCCTCTTCTATCCCACGATCCACAGCAGCGGCGTCGGGGTGCAGCATCTCCTCAACTCCATGCCCAAGGCATTTCGGGATGCCTTCCTCGGCGCCGGGGTTAATTACCTCTCCCCCGCGGGGTACCTCGGCACCGAGCTCTTCAGCATCCTCATGCCGGCGCTGCTGCTGGTGATGGGCATCCTCGCCGGCGGCCGGGCCCTGGCGGGGGAGGAGCGGAACGGGACGATCGATCTCCTCCTGGCAACACCCATCCGCCGCCGCCGACTTGCCTTTGAGAAGGCCGGAGGCGCGCTGCTGCCGCTGTTCGCCGTGGCGGCGGTGGTCTGGGTTGCGGTCGCGGTCATCGGCCCGTCGCAGGGTCTGCGGGTGAGCCTGGGCAACCTGGCTGGGGCACTGGCGGCCGTGGCGCTCCTCGGAGTCGGCTTCGGCATGCTGGCATTTCTGGTCGCATCGGCGACCGGGTCGTCGGGTGTCGGAGGTGGCCTCGCGGCCGCCCTGGCGGTGGCGACGTACGTGCTCAACATCTTTGGGGCGCTGATGCCGGGCTTGAGGGGGTTCGCCACCGCGGTGTCGCCCTTCCACTGGGTTGGCGGCGCGGCCGTCCTCGCCGACGGGGTGGCGGGGTCGGGGATGCTTCTCCTCGTCGCCTGCCCGATCGTACTTCTAGGCATCTCGATCCTGGTCTACGAGCGACGCGATCTGACCGCGTGACACGGAGCGCCGGCCTCAACGCGCCACCTGGACCACCGGTGGTGGCCGGCCGACCCTGGCGGCACTCCCGGGCCAGCCCCATGGCGAGGCGGGCGAGCAGCTGGCCACCGTGGTCAGGGGGAACGGACGCCGCCGGAGCAGGGTGTGATGTGCCCAACCCCTGTCGCGGCGGCGGGAGCGGTTAGACCGTACCGGTCAGCGGGGCTAGAACTTGATGTGGTCGATCACCAGCAGAATGAAGGCGATGGTGATGATGAGCCCCACCAGCGCACCGCACCCGGTCGCGAATACCCGACCCCGATCCATCGCTGCCCTCCGATCCCCGCGGTGAGGTGGACGACCAGAGTTGGGCTCCCACCCAGAACGCTGGCGATCGAGCCGGATTATGTCATGCTCCAGCGTGCCCAACCCACTCCCAGGACCGTCCCCAGGGCGTCTCCCGGACCAGCGACGCGGCCGCCGGGCCGCGCGTCTCCTGGTGGCTGCCGGCTCCGGCGCAGCCAGGCCCCCTGATCACCGCTCCCCGGCTGGCTCGATCCGCCGTTGGGCCCCCGGCTCGGGCGCCGACGAGGTTAGGGGATCGCACGCCCAGGCTGCTGTGCTGGGCCAGGTCCCGTGGGCACAGTTGGCGCGGACCACGGTGGACGCGAGCCAGTATCCGAGCATTTCCGGCCCCGACTGATCGCGGGGTACCGCCAACTTGTCACAATGGCACGGGTTCGGTACCCCACGAAGAACTCGGAGTAGTCGAGCCAGAGGAGCCGTTCACCGATGAATCAGTCAAGGCACGTCCCCCCGCCCGCCCCGGCGCAGCCCCGCACTCGCGGCGGGACGGTTGGGGGTCGAATCCGCTGCCCGGCGCTGCGGCGCAAGCTGATGCCCGCCGACGCGGCCGCCGAGCTCATCCCGCCCGGGGCGAACGTCGGGATGAGCGGGTTCACCGGGGCGGGCTACCCGAAAGTGGTCCCCGGTGCCCTGGCCGCACGGATGATGGCGGCCACCGCAGCCGGGAGGGGATTCCGGGTCAATATCTGGACCGGAGCGTCGACGGCACCGGAGCTCGACGGGGCGCTTGCCGCGGTCGGGGGGATCCACATGCGTCTCCCCTATCAGTCGGACCCGGTCTGCCGGGAGCAGATCAACACGGGCCAGATGGAGTACACCGACATCCACCTCTCCCATGTCGCTGAGATGGTGTGGGAACGGTTTCTCGGCCCGCTGGACGTGGCGGTGATCGAGGTCACGGGCATCACCGAGGACGGCCGGCTAATCCCCTCCTCGTCGGTGGGGAACAACAAGACCTGGATCGACCAGGCTGACCGGGTCATCGTCGAAGTGAACTCATGGCAGGACGAGCGTCTCGAGGGGATGCATGACGTCTACTACGGCACCCGCCTGCCCCCCGATCGCCAGCCCCTCATGATCACCCGTCCGGGGGATCGGATAGGTACGCCCTATTTCACCTGCCCGCCTGAGAAGGTGGTGGCGGTGGTCGAAACCGACGCCCCCGATCGTAGCAGTCCGTTCCGGCCACCGGACGAAGCATCGCGGCGGATTGCCGGCCACCTCCTGGAGTTCTTGGAGCATGAGGTCCAGCAGCACCGGCTTCCCGAGCGCCTCCTCCCCCTGCAGTCTGGGGTCGGAAACATCGCCAACGCCGTCCTGCTCGGCCTGGAGGAGGGGCCCTTCGAGGGTCTGACGGCCTACACCGAAGTCATCCAGGACGGCATGCTCGACCTGATGGCGACCGGCAAGCTCACCAGCGCCTCGGCCACCGCGTTCTCGCTCAGCCCCGAGGGGCTGGAGGGGCTGCGGGCCAACTTCGACCGGTTTCGGGACCGCCTGGTGCTGCGCTCACAGGAGATCTCCAACCATCCCGAGGTGATCCGCCGGCTGGGTTGCCTGGCGATGAACGGCATGATCGAGGCGGACATCTACGGGAACGTCAACTCCACCCACATCATGGGCACCCGGATTCAGAACGGGATCGGGGGCTCCGGCGACTTCGCTCGCAACTCCTACCTGTCGTTCTTCATGAGCCCTTCGGTGATCAAGGGAGGCACCATCTCCACGATCGTGCCCATGGTCTCCCACGTGGACCACACCGAGCACGACACCCACGTGATCGTCACCGAGCAGGGGCTCGCCGATTTGCGCGGCCTCTCACCCAAGCAGCGAGCCCGGCTGATCATCGAGCGATGCGCCCACCCCGACTTCAAGCCACTTCTCACCGACTACTTCGAGCGGGCGCTCCGGTCGCCGTCCGGCAAGCACACCCCGCATCTCCTGGATGAGGCGTTGGCGTTTCATGTCCGCTATCTGGGCCAGGGGACCATGCGGCTCTAGCCGCGGCCGTCGGGAGGGCGGGCGGAGCGGACGAGCTCGGCGGCGGAAATGCCCGCCGCAAATGGACACCGCGGTTTCGGAGTCCCGGCGCGCAGCTGCAGGGGCATTGCCCCCCGCGTGACCGGCAGCGTCCGCCGCCGGCTCTTCGTGGACTGCCAGTTGAGGCACCTCCGCGGCCGCAGCCGGAGCCGGGCAGGTGGGCCTGGTCGCGGTGAAGCCCGCCCGGAGTCTGTTCTGCTGGGTGCAACGCCTCCGCCTGGGTCGGGTTCTCCGGCCGGCCCCCAGAAGACGGCCGGACCCATGCGGCTGGGGCGCGGGGAGGCGGTCTCCTTCCGCGTCACACTTAGTTGGTGCCGGGCGCCGCCGGGAAGGCATGACGCGTCACGGAAGATGAGGAGGGCGAGACATGAAGCTCGACAAGGCTGTCATAGAGGAGCTAGCGGTCCGCCCCGGGGGACGGGCCTCCCTGGATCGCCGGAGCACCCGTGGCATCACCGCCGGCTGGCTGGGGGCTGACAAGGGCACCCGCAAGGAGGTGGCCGCGAAGGACCTGCAATCCTTCGTCGACGAGCTGACGGCCTCTCAGGCGCTGCTCTGGGCGAGTGGCAGCTACGCCCTGCTGGTCGTCCTCCAGGCCATGGACGCCGCCGGCAAGGACGGCGTCATCAAGCACGTCATGTCGGGGGTCAATCCCCAGGGTTGCCAGGTGGAGGCCTTCAAGCAGCCCTCGGTCGAGGAGGCCGCCCACGACTTTCTCTGGCGTTGCAGCAAGGCACTCCCGCAACGAGGGCGGATCGGAATCTTCAATCGCTCCTACTACGAGGAGGTCCTGGTGGTCCGGGTGCACCCGGAACTCTTGGCCCATGGGCGTGCCGTCCCGGGCGCGGCCCCGGCGGAGGTCGTCTGGCGGCACCGCTATGAGGACATCAACGCCTTCGAGCACCACCTCCACCGCGAGGGCACCCGGATCGTGAAGGTCTTCCTGCACGTCTCCCGCGAGGAGCAGAAGAAGCGATTCCTGGAGCGCCTGGCCGACCCCGCCAAGTACTGGAAATTCTCCGCCGGGGATCTCGCCGAGCGGGGGCGCTGGGACGAGTACCAGGCCGCCTACGAGGAGGCCCTGAGCGCCACGTCCACCGCGTGGGCGCCGTGGTACGTGGTCCCGGCCGACCACAAGTACGCCCTGCGGGCTCTGGTGGGAGGTCTGGTGGTCCACGCCATCGACGAGATGGGCCTCCGGCCCCCTCAGGTCAGCGCCGAAGAGTTGGAGGCCCTGACCAAGGCCAGGGGCGAGCTGCTGGCCGAGTGACGGTTGGAGGGCGTCGCCGGGTACCCGCCACGCCCAGCTCCCTGAGGGTAGCCCCGGGCCCACCGGACCGCGGGCCGTCCGCCAGCACGTCTCGCGGTGACATCTGCTGGAGAGCGCGGCCCTGGTCTTGAAGGCTGCGGGTCGGAGTTGGCACTCCCGCGCCGGTTCCGAGCCCTGGCTGGAGCGGTCGGCGCTGGGCCCCGTCCCACGTAGGCCCGGTTGCGGCATGGGGCCCTGGGCAGGTGGTGGCACGGGAGGGCCCCGGCCCGGGGCGAGATGGACAGCCCGATCTAGAATGGCTCAATTGGGCATGCAGTTCACCGACCTGCTTCCACACCTCAGCTACCTGGGCGAGAACGAGGTCGGCACGCTGGAGCGGGCCTACCGCGTAGCTGAACGAGCCCACGAGGGCCAGATGCGGCTCTCCGGCGAGCCGTACATCACTCACCCTCTAGCGGTGGCGGTCCTGCTGGCCGACCTCCATCTGGACACCGACGCCCTGGTGGCGGCGCTTCTCCATGACGTGGTCGAGGACACGCCGGTGGGGGCGGACCAGATCCGCGAGGAGTTCGGGGCCACGGTGGAGAAGCTGGTGGTCGGGGTGACCAAGCTGGGCCGGATCAAGCTCCACAGCCAGGCCCAGGTCCAGGCCGAAAACATCCGCAAGATGCTGATCTCCATGGCCGAGGACCTGCGGGTGGTGCTGATCAAGCTGGCTGACCGCATGCACAACATGCGCACCATCGCCGCCCTCCCGGAAGAGCGGCAGCGGCGAATCGCGCAGGAGACCATGGACATCTACGCGCCGCTGGCCCATCGCCTGGGGATCTGGCAGTTCAAGGCCGAGCTCGAGGACCTCTCCTTCTCGGTCCTCGACCACGAGAACTACGAGCGGGTGCGCCAGGAGGTGCTGCTCCGTCGCAAGCAGCGGGTGGTGGTGCTGGAGCAGGCCTGCCGGCTGCTTGCGGCCGAGCTCGCCACGGCCGGGATCTCGGCCGAGGTGGTGGGTCGGCCCAAGAACCTGACCAGCATCTACCGCAAGATGCAGCAGGGCGCCAAGTCGATCCGTGAGATCTACGACCTGGTGGCCCTGCGGGTCATCTGCGCGGACATTCGGGATTGCTACGGGGCTCTGGGGGTGGTCCACTCCTTGTGGAAGCCGATCCCGGGCCGCTTCAAGGACTACATCGCCATGCCCAAGGGCAATGGCTACCAATCTCTCCACACCACGGTGGTGGGCGAGGGCGGTGAGCCGGTCGAGATTCAGATCCGGACCAGGGAGATGCACCAGACCGCTGAGGAGGGGATCGCCGCCCACTGGCACTACAAGGAGGGGACCCGGGCGGACGAGCGGCTCGACGCCGGCTTCAGCTGGCTGCGATCTCTGCTGGAGTGGCAGAAGGAGGTCCTCGACGCCGAACGATTCGTCGAGCACGTGCGGCTGGACGTCTTCCAGGACGAGGTCTTCGTGTTCACCCCCAAGGGTGACGTGCTCTCCCTGCCCGCGGGGGCGACGGCGATCGACTTCGCCTACCGGATTCACACGGATGTCGGGCACCGCTGTCTGGGGGCCAAGGTCAACTCCCGGATGGTCTCCCTCGACTACCTGCTTCAGAACGGCGACATAGTTGAAATCCTCACCACCCGATCGGAGCGCCACGGGCCCAGCCGGGACTGGCTGAACTTCGCCAAGACCAGCAGCGCCCGGGAGAAGATCCGCCAGTGGTTCAAGCGTGAGCGCCGCGAGGAGAACGTCACCCGCGGCAGGGAGCTGCTGGATCGGGAGCTGCGCCGGATGCGCGGGGTGCAGCTGAGCTCGATTCCCCAGCAACGGCTGCTCGACCTGGCCAGGGAGTTTCGCATCCCCGACCTAATCGACTTCTTCGCCGCGGTGGGTTACGGCGAGGTGGCGGCCCGGACCGTGGTGCTCCGCTGGGCAGCCCGGGAGGAGGCCGCCGACGCGGCCCCGGCCCCGGCCAGCTCCATCCCACTGGTGTCGAGGCCGTCTCCCAGCGGGGGGGTGAGCGTGGCCGGCGTGGACGGCATCATGACCACCATTGCCCGCTGCTGCAAGCCGGTCCCGGGGGAGTCGATCCGGGGCTATGTCACCAGGGGCCGGGGGGTGACGGTGCACCGCGAGGGCTGCGTCAACATCCGCCACGCCACCGATCCCCAGCGGATAGCGGACGTGACCTGGGACGAGCGCAGCCGGCAGGTCTACCCGATCCGGCTGCGGATCGAGGCCCACGACCGCACCGGACTCCTCAGGGACGTGGCCATCGCCATATCCGAGGCCAAGGTCAACCTCACCGGTGCGGCGGTGGAGGTGGACGGGGCCCAGTCGGCGGTGATTTCGGCGGCGGTGGACATCACCAGCCTCACCGAACTGAGCCGGCTCCTGGAGCGGCTGGAGAGCGTCCGCGACGTGCATCAGGTGGTGCGCGAGCCCGGCTGAGTCGCCGGCCCGACCGGTGGCGGGACCAGCGCGGCCATTTACACTGCCAGTTCGATGCCCCCGATCTCGCGCCCGCGCGGAACCGAAGACCTGCTCCCCGACCGCCTGATGGCGATGAGGCGCGCCGAAGAGGTGGGCCTGGAGGTGGCGTCGAGATTCGGCTATCGGCAGATCGCCACTCCGATCTTCGAGGCCACCGAGCTCTTCATCAGGGGGGTGGGGGACACCACGGACGTCGTCCGCCGGGAGATGTACACCTTCGAGGACCGCTCTGGGCGCTCTTTGACCCTGAGGCCGGAGAACACCGCCCCGGTTCTGCGGGCATTCGGCGAGTCCGAGTTGCGCCAGCTTCCCGCCCCGGTCCGGCTCAGCTACATCGGCCCCATGTTCCGCTACGACCGCCCGGGGCGGGGCCGCTACCGACAGTTCCATCAGTTCGGGGTGGAGGCGATCGGCGACGCCGAGGCGGAGCTGGACGCCGAGGTGATCGCGGTCGCCTGGGACTGGCTCGGGGAGCTGGGACTGGGGGGGATCAGCCTGCAGTTGAACAGCATCGGAGACTCCCAGTGCCGGTCGGCCTACCGCCAGGCGCTGCTTGACCACTTCGCCCCCCACCTCGAGACCCTGCCCGAGCTGGATCGGGAGCGGCTCCGCCGCAATCCGCTGCGAATCCTGGACAGCAAGGAGATCGGGACCGAGGAGCTGGTGGCGACCGCGCCTCAGACTGAGGCGTTCCTGTGCGATCCCTGCCGAGATGCCTTCGCGCGGGTTCAGGCCGCCCTCCATGCCTACGCCATCCCCTTCGAGGTGAACCCCCGGCTGGTGCGCGGGCTCGACTACTACGTGCGGACCACCTTCGAGGTCTGGCATGAGGATCTCCTCGGTGCCCAGAACGCCCTCTTCGGCGGTGGTAGGTATGACGGGCTCTCCGAGCTTCTGGGTTACCCGCCGGCCCCCGGGGTGGGCTTCGCCGCCGGGGTGGAGCGAGTGGTGAGCCTGGCCCCGGCAGGGCCCGCCGGCGCCCATCTGCAGGTCGTGGTGTGCTCCGCGCAGGAGGTGGCCATTCCACTTTCGATCGACCTCTCCCAGCGGCTGCGCCGGGAGGGCCTCGCGGTCCTCTGCGACGTTGGCCGGCGCAGCCTCAAGGCCAAGATGAGGGCGGCGGAGCGGACCGGCGCGGGGGTGGTGGCCATCCTCGGTGAGGAGGAGGTGGAGGCGCGCCGGGTGACGGTGCGCCGGCTCCGCACCGGGGAGCAGGCGGTCCTCACGGCGGAACGGGTTTCCGGTCAGGTTCGCGACTGGGAGCGGTCGACCAGGTCCGGCGGGGGTCCGGGGTGAGGGGCCGGGCCATGTGCGGGACGGTGACCGCCGCGGACGAGGGCAGGCGGCTGCTGCTGGCCGGCTGGGTCAACCACCGCCGGGACCACGGCGGGCTCACCTTCGTCGACCTGCGGGATCACACCGGAGTGGTCCAGCTGGTCTTCAACCCGGCTCGTTCGGCCCTGGCCCAGGAGGTCGCCGAGCGGTGCCGGCTGGAGTGGGTGCTGCGGGTCGAGGGCCTGGTCGAACCCCGTCCCGAGGGCAGCGAGAACCCCAACCTGCCCACCGGCGCCGTCGAGATCGCGGTGGAGAGCTGCGAGGTGCTGGCCCAGGCCGAGCCGATGCCGCTGGGCACCGCCGACGAGGCCCAGCCGGACGAGCGTGTCCGGCTCCAGTACCGCTACCTCGACCTGCGCCGCCCCCGGATGCAGCGGAATCTCCGGGCTCGACACCGCTTCATCAAGCGGCTCCGGGATGAGGCCGACCGGATGGGCTTCGTCGAGATCGAGACCCCCACCCTGATCTCCAGCACACCCGAGGGGGCCCGAGACTTCCTGGTGCCGAGCCGGATGTGGCCCGGGCATGTCTGGGCTCTGCCCCAGTCCCCCCAGCTCTACAAGCAGCTCTCCATGGTGGCTGGGTTCGAACGCTACTTCCAGATCGCGCGCTGCTGGCGGGACGAGGACCTCCGGGCCGACCGCCAATTCGAATTCACCCAGCTCGACCTGGAGATGTCGTTCGTCGAGGAGGGGGAGATCTTCGAGGTCCTGGAGGCGATGATCTCCGCCGCCTGGGAGGAGGCCTTCGAGATGGCCCTTCCCACCCCCTGGCCGCGGCTGCCCTACCGGGAGGCGATGGACCGCTACGGCTCGGACAAGCCCGACACCCGCTTCGGCCATGAGCTCAACGATGTCTCGGAGCTCTTCCGCTCCACTTCCTTCCGGGTGTTCGCGGCGGCGCTGGAGGCGAAGGGCAGCGTCCGGGCGCTCCGGGTTCCCGGTGGGGCCGAGCTGACCAGGGGCGAGCTGGAGGGTGAATGGTTGCAGGTGGCCAGGACCTACGGGGCTGCGGGCCTGGCATACCTGTGGCGCCGGGCGGGAGAGTTCGAAGGCTCCATTGCCAAGTTCTTCTCCGCCCAGGAGCTGGCCGGTCTGGCCCGGCAGCTCGAACTGGAGGAGGGCGACTGCGTCTGTTTCACGGCGGGGCCAGATCGGGTGGCGGCGACCGCTCTGGGAGCGGTGCGGCTCCACGCGGCCCGCCGCTTTGGCTGGATTCCGGAGGGCCGCTTCGACTTCCTCTGGGTCACTGAGTTCCCTCTCTTCGAGGTGGCGGCGGGTGGTGGGGTGACCCCCATGCACCACCCCTTCACCCAGCCCCACCCCGAGGACTGGCCCCTGATCTTGAGCGACCCGCTGCGGGTTCGCTCCCGCGCCTACGACATCGTCTGCAACGGGGTGGAGCTGGGCAGCGGCTCGCTCCGGATCACCAGGCCGGAACAGCAGCAGCTGGTCTTCGAGGCCTTGGGACTCAGCCCCGAGGAGGCCCAGCGCAAGTTCGGCTTCCTTATCTCGGCCTTCCGCTATGGGGCCCCTCCCCACGGCGGCTTCGCGGCCGGCGTCGACCGGATCGTGATGCTGGGACTGGGGGAGCCCTCGATCCGCGAGGTGATCGCCTTCCCCAAGACCCAGACCGGGGCTGATCCGCTCACCGGAGCACCCGGCCCGGTGCTGCCCGAGCAGCTGGCTGAGGTGGGGCTGCGGCTGGCGCCGCGGGCGGCTGGAGCCCCTGGGCCACGCCCCGATTGAACCGTGCTAGGGTTGGCGCGGGCCCGGGCCCGCCGGAAGACCGCACCCGACCCTAGTGATGATTTCCCGGGAGCGCCAACACCGTCGACGGCCCACGAGCCTCCTGGAGAGGATGTGGAAAGCGGCGTGCGGCGCACCCACCTGGTGCTCGAGGGATCGGAGCCGGGACCCGGCCGGGCCCGCCGGCCTTGGGGGGCAGGTTTGAGCTGGCTTTGGGAAGGGCATGCAACTAGATGATGGGTTCCAGGGCAGTGGCGACGACCGAGCTGAGGATTCCCGCCGACCCCGATTACATCGTGGTGGCCAAGCGGGCGGCCTCCGGTATGGCCAGCGTGGCCGGCCTGGGGCTGGAGGCGCTGGATGAGCTCAACATCGCCATCGTCGAGGCCTGTGACCACACCATTCGCGCGGCCGCCATGGCCGGCATCGTGGATGCCCGGGTGAGGATCAACTTCGCGGTCCAGGAGGACGCCCTTCGGGTCGAGGTCCGGCTCCTGGGCTCGAAGCCGAGTACCCAGGTGGCGGCTGGTCCCCCGTTGGCCCCGTCGACCGCCGCCAGCGCCCAGGCCCTGGACCTGGCCATCTCGATGCTCCGCTGCTTTGCCGACGACGTGGACTTTCAGGCGGCGGGCAACGGGCTCATGCGCGTCCGTCTGGCCAAGTACCGCTGGCGGTGACCGGGGCGGGGGTAACTCCTGCGCAGGCGTCCCCCCGATTCGATCGGGGGCTGCAGCGGGCCCTGTTCGTCGAGTACTCCAAGACTCACGACCCCAAGGTCCGCGAGCAGCTGGTTCACGAGTACACCGCTCTGGTCCGCTCGCTGGCGCGGCGCTTCGCCGGCCGGGGCGAGCCGCTGGAGGACCTGGAGCAGGTCGGCTACATGGCGCTGATCGCAGCCCTCAACCGCTTCAACCCCGAGCTGGGGCTGGAGTTCACCACCTTCGCCACCCCCACCATCCTGGGGGAGATCAAGCGCTACTTCCGTGACAAGAGCTGGGCCGTCAGAGTGCCCCGCCGGCTCCAGGAGACCTACGCCCGGGTGGTCCGCACCCAGTCCGAGCTGAGCCAGGAGCTGAGCCGCACGCCGACGGTGCCCGAGATCGCTGGCCGGCTGGGCCTGGAGCCGGACGAGGTGCTTCAGGCGCTGGAGGCAGGCCCCGCTCAGCGGGCGGTCTCGCTGGAGTCCCCCCTGGGAACGTCGGACCCAGACGGCGAGCTCGGCGACCGGCTCGGGGCCGAGGACGAGAACCTCACCCGGATTGAGCTCCAGAACCTGCTGGCGGGGGCGATGCGGCACCTGACCCCGAGGGAGCGGGAGATCATGGTGCTGCGCTTTGTCGAGCAGCTGCCCCAGACCGAGGTGGCGCGGCGCCTGGGCATCAGCCAGATGCACGTCAGCCGGCTTCAGCGCGCGGCGCTGGCACAGCTCAAGCGGGAACTGCCGGAGTAGGCGAGAGCGCAGCCGCCGGCCCCCGTCGAGCGGCTAGAATCCGGCCGATCCCGCTGGAGTTCTCTGCATTGCTAAGTCAACAGATCCGTCACCACTTTCTCAAGTATTTCGAGCAGCACGGCCATCTCCGGGTCGCCAGCGCGCCGCTGATTCCCCGCGACGATCCCAGCCTGCTCCTGGTCAGTGCCGGGATGGTTCCCTTCAAGCCCTATTTCCTGGGCCAGAGGCCACCGCCGCAGGCCCGGCTCACCTCCTGCCAGAAGGTGTTCCGGGCCACCGACATCGATGCGGTGGGGGATTTCTACCACGACACCTTCTTCGAGATGTTGGGCAACTTCAGCTTCGGCGCCTACTTCAAGGCGGAGGCCATCGGCTACGCCTTCGAGCTCCTCACCCGCGGCTTCGGGCTCGACCCGGACCGGCTCTACTACAGCGTTCATCCCTCCGACCAGGACTCGCTCCGGCTCTGGACCAAGGTGGCCGGAATCGGGGAGGAGCGGGTGGTCCAGCTGGAGGAGAATTTCTGGCAGGCCGGGCCGACCGGTCCCTGCGGCGTTGACAGCGAGATCTTCTTCGACCTGGGCGAGAGCTTTGGAAGCGGACCGGGACAGACCCCCGGCCAGGGCGAACGTTTCCTCGAGATATGGAACCTCGTCTTCATGGACTCGGAGCAGCTGGAGGACGGAACCAGGGTGCCGCTCCCCCAACCGGGGGTGGATACCGGGATGGGGTTGGAGCGGATCGCCATGGCGGTGCAAGGGTGCACCTCCATCTTCGACACCGATCTCTTCGCCCCCATCCTCCAGGACTTTGCCGGGCGGTCGCGCCGGTCGGGGGCGCCGGGCGGAGCCTTCCGCGATCGCCACCTGCGCCGGCTCGCGGACCACGCCCGAGGTGCCTGCATGCTGATCGCCGATGGGGTGCTGCCAGGCAACGAGGGCCGGGGGTACGTGCTCCGTCACCTGGTCCGCCAAGCCCTGGTCAGCGCGTCCAGCCTGGAGGTCGCCGGCGGGCTGGGCCCCTGCGTCCCGGTGGTGGTTTCGGTGCTGGGCGAGCCCTACCCCGAGCTGGCAAGTGGCGCCGCCACGATCCGGGCGGTCATCGAGCAAGAGGAGGCACGCTTCGATGAGACCCTGGCCCGGGGCCGCGAACACTTTGAGGCGGCCGCGGCCGCGGCGGAATCGGGGCTGATCTCGGGTGCCGACGCGTTTCGACTCCACGACACCTACGGTTTCCCTTCCGAGCTGACCGAGGAGCTGGCCCAGGCAAGGGGCCTTCGAGTGGATCAGGAGGCGTTCGCGACGCTGCTCCAGGAGCAGCGTCAGCTGGCCCGGGGCAGCCGGTCCAGGGCCGGGGTGGGCCAGGCCCGGCCCCAGCTGCCGCCGACCGAGTTTGTGGGGTACACCGACCTGGAGCTGCCGAGCCGGGTGGCGGTTCTGCTTCGGGATGGCGAAGCGGTGGAGCTGGCGGGGGCGGGCGAGGAGGTGGAGGCGGTGCTGGAGCGGTCCCCCTTCTACGCCGAGGGTGGCGGGCAGGTCGGGGACCGCGGCCGGCTGGTCTGGAGCGGGGGAGAGGCTGAGGTGGTGGACACGCTGCCCCAACCCCCGGCGTCACGGGTGCACCGCTGCCGGATCCTGGTGGGGGACCTGCGGGTGGGAGAGGAGGTTTCCGCCATGGTCGATCTAGACCACCGTCGGGGCTGCGCCGCCCATCACTCAGCCACCCACCTGCTCAACGCCTCCCTGCACCGCCTCCTCGGCGAGGGCGTGGTCCAGCGGGGTTCGCTGGTGAGCCCCGACCATGCCACCTTCGACTTCAGCTGGCCTCGGGCGCTGACCGAGGAGCAGCTCCTGGAGCTGGGGCGATTGCTGAACTGGGCCATCCGCGCCAACCTGGAGCGGCGGGTGGAGCTGCTCTCCCTGGACGAGTCGCGGCGGCGGGGGGCGCTGGCCCTGCCCGAGGAGACCTACTCCGACGAGGTGCGGGTGGTGAGCTTCGGCGACTTCTCCCAGGAGCTCTGCGGAGGGACCCACGTCACCCGCTCGGGGGAGATTGGAGCGGCGGTTCTCACCGGGGAGCACAGCGTGGGCTCGGGGCTGCGCCGGATCGAGATGGTGGCGGGAGGCGCCGCCGAGAGCTGGTGGGAGGGGCTGCGGGGTCAGACGTCGGGGCTGGCTCGGCTGCTTCACGCGCCGGCCCTGGAGGTGGTGGGCCGGGTGGAGGATCTGCAGCGGCGGGTGCGGCAACTCGAGCGCCAGCTGGTGGACGAGCGCCGCCGGCCAGCGGCCGTGGGTGGCCCGGCGCCGTCCACGGAGCGGGTCGGAGGCACCACGCTGACGCTGCTGGACCTGCCGGGCAAGCTGGACCGGCGCGAGCTGCGTAGGCGGGCTGACCAGCTGCTGGAGGCGATCGGCCGGGGGTGCGCCGCAGTGCTGGCCGGCGATGAGCTGGTGATCAAGCTTTCACCGGACCTGGGCGCGAGCGGGTTCAGCGCCGGCCGGATTGCCGCCGCCGTCTGTCGTGAGGGCGGCGGTGGGGGGGGCAACCAGCAGCTTGGCCAGGGGCGGGTGTCCCCCGGCGGGCACGCCGCCGCGCTGGCAACCTTGCGTACCATCCTTGGGTCGAGTCAGGAGGAGGGCTGAGATGCCGCAGGTCACGTCGGCGCGCCGCCAGCCCCGGACCCACGTGACCGCCCTCGACGTCGGCACCCAGGTGATCAAGGCGCTGGTCGTCAAGAAAGAGGCCGGGGAGGCGATAGTCCTGGGTGTCGGTCGGTCGGAGCAGGGCCCCGGCCCGACCGACCCGGGGGTTCCCGTCGACCTGGAGTCGGTGATCGAGGGCTGCCACTCGGCGTTGGAGTCGGCAGAGGACATGGCCGAGGTGATCCCCACCCGGTTGATGATCGGGATCGGCGGTCCCCGGGTCCGGGCCATGAGCAGTGCCGGCTCCAGGGTCCGGGGCCGGCCCCAGATGCGGATCTCCCAGCGCGAACTCGATGACCAGGTCGAGGGGATCCAGCGACGCGCCCTCCGCGAGGCCCAGGCCCGCCTCGAGGAGGACTCCGCGGTGGAGTCCGACGGCGCCCTCCGGCTGGTCCACTCGTCGATAACCGCGGCCAAGGTGGACGGCCAGCCGGTCCTGGACCCGCTCCGGTACCAGGGTCAGAAGGTCGAGCTCACCGTCTTCAACACCTTTGCCACCGAGGGCCAGTACGCGGCCGTGGAGGAGATTGCCAAGGCCCTGGACCTGGAGCTGCTGGAGGCGGTCGCTGAGCCCTACGCCCTGGCCCGCCTGGCCTCCAGCCCGGAGGTGCTCGAGGCTGGCGCCATCTTCATCGACATCGGGGCCAGGACCACCACCGTGAGCCTGGTCCGTAATGCGGTCCTGGAGTCGACCAGGATGTTTGAGCTGGGGGGCCGGTCCTTCACCCGCAAGCTGGCCAACGACATGAACCTTCCTCTGCCGTTGGCCGAGAGCCTCAAGCTGCGTCACTCGGCGGGGGTACTCGCCGGCCAGGAGCAGGCCTTGGTGCGCCGGGCCATGGGCGAGTCCGCCGAGGTTCTGTCCCAGGGGGTGGCTCTGTTGATCCACGACCTGGCCAAGGGCCGACCGCTGCCGACCTCGGTCAGGCTCTGCGGCGGGGGTTCGCTCCTCCCCGAGGTGGTGGAGCAACTCAGCGCCCTGCGCTGGACCGATTACCTGCCCTTCGTTCAGCCGCCGGTCTTCCGCCGGCTGGCGCCCGAGGAGCTGACCGCAGTCCACGACACCACCGGCCTGCTGACCTCGCCCGCCGACGTGGTTCCGATGGGGCTCGCCTACCAGGGCTGCGGCCAGATCGAGGACACCGCCGAGGCCGGGCAGGGCCTGGAGGGGATGCTGCGCAAGGTGGCCAAGGCGATCCGTGGTACTGATGGTGCGTAACGTCGGGCGCCAGGACGCCGTTGGCACGATGAGGCTGGAGGGCTGACCTTCATGGCCAAACTTCTCTACGTCGAACCCAACGACCAGATCACCGACCTGGTGGACCGGATTCGCCGGGCCGAGGGTGAACGGGACCTGGTCTTCGTGGTGCCCCCCCAGGGGCATGTGCTGCGCTCGCCTCTGGACATGCGCCTTTTGATGCAGTACACGCGCGGTTTTCAGAAGCGGATCGCGATCGTCTCCGGGGATCCCCAGATCCAGGCCCTGGCCATGCGCACCGGCTTTCCCACCTTCCCCTCACTGGCCCGTCTCGAGCAGGGTGCTCCGCTGAGAGGGGTGCCGGACATCACTGCCGCCGCGGCGGCCACGACGGCCGCCGCCGGGGCCGCGCCCACGAGGGCTCTGGCGCGGCGCAGCCCCGCGACCCTGGTCGCCGCGACCGAGGGTGGTGCGGCCGGGGGTTGGGGGGAGCGCTTCAAGGGTTGGTGGCGCACCCAGCGGGGCCGCAACCTGACCATCGCCGGCGGCCTGGGGATCTTCGTTGTGGGTGTGCTGGCGGTCCTCTTCCTCCTGCCCTCGGCGACCGTGACCCTGGGGGTGCCGGCCCACCACCTCACCGACACCGCCACCATCCAGGGAAGCGTCGGAACTCGCAGTGGCGTGACCCTGGACCAGATCCCCGCCCGGACGGTCCAGTCCAGCACCCTCAGCCAGAACTTCACGGTCACCCCCAGCGGCACCCAGGCCCTGGCGCCGGTGGCGGCCACCGGAACGTTGGAGTTCTGCTCGGGCTCTTCGACCGGGCTGACTGACCCCACCCTCAGCTTCGACGGCAGCGCGGCGCCCAGCTTCGTGGACCAGGGCACGAGCGGGGTCAGCTTCACCCCCACGGTGGCGGGTGAATCGGACACAGTCGCACTCCCGCTTTGCTCAGTGGGCACGTCCACAGGGGTGCCGGTCCAGGCCGATGCCAGCACCGTGGGCACTGCCGGCAACGTTGGCTCCTCGGCCTGGACCTGGCCCAACGCCTCCGGCACCGAGTGCGTCGGTCCCAGTGCCCACCCGGGTGAGTGTCTCAGTCCCGCCCCCTCGCTGACTGTCGCCAACCAGGCGGCGATGACCGGCGGTCAGGATGCCAAGACCCAATCGGTCTTCTCGACTACCGATGCTGCCGCCGCCCAGCAGCAGGAGCAGACGGTCGACCTCAGCCTGACCAAGGAGGCGGAGCAGCAGCTCAAGAACAAGGCCGGCAGCGACGTGGTGGCGGAGAGTTCTGCGGGGAGCGGGATCCAGCTCACCGTGACCAATCCCACCCTTCCGGCGGGGTGCAACACCAGCGCCTCGACTCCCTGTCCGGCGGCCACCACCCAGACCCTGACCGTGACGGTGAGTGCGAGTGCCAGCGCCTACAGTCCCGCGGCGGCCAAGGCGGCGGCGCTGCAGGACCTCAGGACCAAGGTCCCCTCCCAGTCCGTGCTGCTGTCGAACCCTGAGATCGGAACTCCCGAGGTGGTCTCGGCCGGGGCCGGCGGCGCGGTCACCCTCAGCGTCCGCGCGGTGGGGTACTGGGCGGCGAAGTTGGACCTCGAGCCGTTCCGGGCCAAGCTGGCCTTCATGAGCCCGGGGGCGGCCAGGACCTACCTGCTCTCCCGGCTCCCCGGCTCCAGCACCGTCGTCATCAAACAGTCACCCTTCGGGCTGCCCTGGCTGCCGATCCTCTCCGGACGGATCCAGTTGGTGAGGGTCTCGATCTCCCAGGGGCACCACGCTGGCTGAGCCGAGCCCGTTCCCCGTCCCCGGGAGGGTGTTGGCGCTGGACCCTGGCCGGGTCCGGGTGGGGGTGGCGGTGAGCGACGAGAGCAGGACCATCGCTCAGCCCCACGCAACCGTGATCAGGCGGAATGACGGTCGCGACCTCGACCGCATCGTGGAGATGGCTAGAGAGCTCTCGGTCACGGAGATCGTCGTCGGCCTGCCGCTGCAGATGGATGGTGGGGAGGGCGAGGCGGCCCGCGAGGCGAGGGCGTTCGGGGCCGCGGTCGCTGGCGCCACCGGGATCTCGGTCAGCTACGTGGACGAGCGGCTCACCACCAGGCAGGCGGAGCGCCAGCTGGTCGCCTGGGGCGCGTCCCGGTCACGGCGGCGCCAGGTGGGCGACCAGGTGGCCGCAGCCCTGATCCTGCAGCAGGCCCTGGCCGCCGGGGTGAGGGTGGGGCGGTGAGACGTTCCTGCTGCCTGGTCGGGATTGTGGTCGTGGTGGTGCTGCTGGTCGCCGCCGGGGGGCTGGCCCTCTACGTCCGCAGCCAGCTGAGCCCGGTGCAGAGCACCCAGCAGAGCAAGCTGCTGTTCACCGTGTCTCGAGGGGAGTCACTGGGGGAGGTCGCCAACCACCTCCAGAGCCAGGGGGTGGTCCGCGACAGCTTCCTCTTCAAGCTCTTCGCCGAGACCCAGGGCCTCGACAAGGACCTCAAGGTCGGCGAGTTCCGGCTTGACCGGGGCATGACCGTGGGTGAGGTGGTGGACGTCCTCAAGGGGCCCCCCGTCAGTCAGGCCTTCAACGTCACGATCCCGGACGGGCTCCGGGCCGTCCAGGAGGCGGATCTGCTCCAGAGAGAGGGACTCTTCTCGGCTCGGAGCTACCTCCAGGAGGTGAACCACCCCACCAGCTTCCCCGGGATCTCCCCGTTGCCGGGCACCCCTGCGGGGGCCGGGTGGGAGGGGCTGGCCTTCGGCGACACCTACCAGGTGTTGCCCCGGGTGACGCCGTACCAGATGCTCGAGAAGCAGCTCCAGGACTTCGATAGCCGGGTTAGGCAGGCCATCGTCGCCAAGGCGACCAGCGTCGGGCTCACCCCCTACCAGGTGGTGGTGCTGGCCTCGATCGTCTCCGCCGAGGCTGCCACCGCCCACGACCGAGGGCTGGTCGCGGGGGTGTTCTTCAACCGGCTCCACGCCGGGATGCCCCTGGAGAGCGACGTTACCGTCCTCTACGCCCAGTCCCTGGCCGGAGACGACAGCACCACGGTCAACACCAGCTTCGCCTCCCCCTACAACACTTACCTCCACACCGGGCTGCCCCCGGGCCCCATCGACAGCCCCGGCCTGACGGCCATCGCCGCGGTGCTCAGCCCCACCCCCAGCGGATACTTCTACTTTCTGGCCCTGCCCAACGGTGAGGTTGAGTACAGCGTGACCCTGGCCCAGCACGACGAACAGATCCAGCAGGCCGGACTGGGGTGAGCCCAGGCCGCCGCGGTCGCCCTCGGGCGAGGACCTGCCGGTGACCCCGCCGGAGGCGGTGGGATGGGGGGTGCTGGGCCTGCTCGGAGGGGGCCTCGCGGGCCAGCTATCGCTGCAACTGGAGCGGTTGCTGAAGGACGATGATCCAGCGCCGAAGCTGGGGCCGACGGCGCTGGAGCTGGCGCTGCTACCGCTCCTGGGCTTCGTGGGGTTTGCCGCGTTCGCCCTGCGCCAGGGCATGGGGGCGGGCCTGCTGGTCCACAGCCTCTGGATCCTGGTTCTGCTCCAGGTCATGGGCTTCGACCTCAAGCACCGGCTGATCCTGGACGTGGTGACCTTGCCGGCCCTGGTGCTGGCCCTGGCCCTGGCCAGCTTCAGTCCCGACCTGTCGCTGCTCAAGTCCCTGTTCGGCATCCTGGTCGGGGGCGGGCTCCTGCTGCCCTTCGCCGTCGTCAGCGCGATCTTCCACCGGGGGCAGGGCTTCGGCTGGGGCGACGTCAAGCTGGGGATGTTGATCGGAGCCATCACCGGGATGAGCCTCAACTACGGTCAGCTCTACGCTCTGTGGGCGCTGATCGCGGGGAGCCTGATCGGAGGGGTGATCACAGTGCTGCTGCTGGTGACCCGGAGGGTCACGCTGCGGGACGTGGTTCCCTACGGGCCCTTCCTGGTGGCCGGGGCGGGCCTGATTCTCTACTTCATGTAGGGGCTGGCGGCGACCGAGCCTAGGTCCGCTGGGAGGCGACCAAGTTCTCCAGGGCGGTGATCGGCTCCCCGGCCAGCCTGGTGCCCTGGTCAGGTTTCAGGGTCTTGAGCGCCTCGTCGCCGTCCATCCCACGCCGGTAGGGGCGGTGAGCGGTGAGGGCCTCGTAGACGTCGGCGACGGCCAGGATGTGGGCCCCATGGGGCATCTCGGGCCCGCGCAGGTGGCGATGGTATCCGCTGCCGTCGAGCCGCTCGTGATGCGCCGCGGCCATCTCGGCGACGTCGTCGAAGTTCCAGAGCGGGGAGAGGAGCTCGTAGGTGATGGCGGTGTGCCTCTGCATCTCCTCCATCTCCTCGGGGAGGAGTGGCCCACCCTTGTCCAGGATCGAGTTGCTGACCGCCAGCTTCCCGAGGTCGTGGAGCAACCCCGCCAGCCCCACCCGGTCCTGTTCGCTGGGGGGGAGGTTCATGATCTCCGCCATCAAACGGGCGATGGCGGCGGTGCGGGTGGAGTGGTTGGTGGTCCAGGGGGACTTGGCATCGACCACCCCGGCGAAGACCTCCGCGATCCGGATCATGTCGTCTAGCTGGTCCGAGGAGATGGGCCGGGGCTCCGGGTCAAGGTTGCCGATGTGTTCGGGGTGAGAGATCGCCGCCATCTGGTGCCAGAGCCTGGCGGCGCCGGCGTGAGCCAGCACCAGGTCCACCAGGACGGGGTCGAACCACTTGCCCCGGCGCTGCCTCAGGAGGGTCTCGGCGGCCCTGCCCCCGCCCCGCCGCCAGAAGATCTCCACCGTCTGGGACAGGAGGGCGATCCGGGAGAGGATGGGGATCTCCTCGCCCTTCAGGCCCCTCGGCCTTCCGGACCCGTTCCAGTGCTCGTCGAGGCTCATCACGGCGGCGGCCGCCGGCTCCGCCCAGCCCAGCTGGCGCACCAGCTCCGCGCCCCTGGTGCAGCGGAGCTCGAGCAGTTCGTTGGCGAGGCTGGGTCCCCGGCTCCCCAGCGAGACCAGCTGGGCCATGCGCCGGGTGATCGGCGCGGTGGGCGCGGTCTGGCGGATGGCGAAGACCAGGGAGCGCCACTGGCTGCCCCAGTCGGTGACCTTGAGCTCAGCCTTGGTCGAGAGGTCGTCGGCTTGGAACCAGTGGGTGACGCCGTAGGCGTTGGCAGAGCAGCCGACGTCCTTGAGGAGCAGGGCGTAGTAGAGATCCTGGCACTCGGCGGGGCGCAGCTCCAACCACTTGGCGACCTGCATCCCCAGCCAGCAGGAACGGATCGCGTGCCCCATCGGCTCGCCCTCGGCCAGGTCCAGTGACCTGGAGAGTGACGCGATCACGATCGAGCTGGGAAGGCTCCCCGCCGCTTTCCCCACCGCGGGTTGGAGCAAGTTGGCGGTCATCGGGTTGAGCCTAGGCGGGGCCGATCCCCCCGACGTCGCGGTCCGGCCGCAAGTTCTAACAGCGACGTCGCAAGGTAGGGGACGGCGAGCTGGGACCAAGGGGCGGGCGCCGGTGAATTGAGCCGGATCGGTTAGCTGGGGGGCGGGCGGCCGGTGCCGGAGCCCCAAAGCTGGCATCATCAGCTCTGCCCCGGCAGGGTTGGGGCCGTCGGCCGCGGAGAAAGTGACAGGAGCGAACGGATGATCAACGCCGGGGAACTGCGGTCGGGCACCACGGTCGAGCGCAATGGGCAGCTCTGGGAGGTGCTCTCGTTCGAGCACATCAAGCTCGGGCGGGGCACGGCGGTGGTGCGCACCAGGCTGCGGAACATCACCACCGGGGCGGTGACCGAGGAGACCTTCCGCCCCGAGGAGCGCTTCCCCAGGGCCCGGATCGAGAAGGTGGACGTCCAGTTCCTCTACCGGGACGGTGACCACTACGTGGTCATGGAGAGCGAGACCTACGAGCAGTACCCCCTGGACGAGGGTCAGTTCGGGCAGGCGTCCTCGTTCGTCCAGGAGTCAGACCACCTCTACGTGCTCCGCTATGACGGCAAGGTGATCGGTGTCGAGCTTCCGATCACCGTGGAGCTCGCGGTGACCGACACCGACCCCGGCTTCAGGGGTGATACCGCCACCGGCGCCAGCAAGCCGGCCACTCTCAACACCGGCCTGGTGGTCGATGTCCCGCTCTTCGTCGGGGTGGGGGACAGGCTCAAGGTGGACACCAGGACCGGGAAGTACCTGGAGCGGGTGCTGTGAGCACGTCCCTGCTCAGGCGGGCGGGCTCACCGCCGCCGGGCCGGGTCCGGGTGGCGGCTGAGGTGGTCGCCTGGATCGCCGTCCTGGCGGCCACCCAGGTGAAGGGGGTGGCGGGGATGTGCGAGCCGGGAGGGCGGGGCGTCTCGCTGCCGCTCCACCGTCAGAACGGCCACCGCGGGGTGAGGCTGCAGATGGTGGGCGACACCGGCATCAAGATGGACCTGTTCCTGGCCATCACGCCGGAGGCCTCGATCGGGCAGCTGGCAGAAGAGCTCCAGGACAAGGTGGCCCATGCCGTCCACAGCATGCTGGGGTTGGACGCGGTCGAGATCAACCTGCACATAGCCGAAATCGAGGAGAACTGAGCCTTGGGCGCGCGGCACCGGGCCCGCGAGCTGGCGGTCCAGATCCTCTTCCAGCTGGAGCTGCAGCCCGGCAACTGGCAAGAGCCCCTCGACTACCACCTGGAGCAGGAGCCCCAGGGACGGAACAGCCGGCTTTTTCTCGAGGATCTGCTGGGGGGCGCGGTGGCGCACCGGGAGGAGATCGACCGCACCATTGCCAGCTGCTCCACCAACTGGTCCATGGACCAGATGGGGGCGCTGGAGCGGGCGGTGCTGCGGGTGGCCACGGAAGAGCTCTGCTGGCGCCGGACGGAGCCGGTGGCGGTGGTGATCGACGAGGCGGTCCAGCTGGCCAAGGAGATGGCTGGCGAGGAGGCCGGCCGGTTCGTCAACGGGGTGCTGGGCAACGTCGCGGGGGCCCGGAGTGGCTCCCGGGAGGAAGCGGGTGCGCGTACTCCAGGTCGGTGAACTCGCCTCACTGATCCGGCTCGCCCTGGAGGAGGAGCCCGACCTCCAGGACGTCTATGTGGAGGCGGAGCTGGGTGACTGCCACCACTCCGCTGCCGGCCACTGGTACTTCAACCTCAAGGACTGCCGAGCGGGCCGGGACGACCGTGCGGTGCTCAAGGCGGCCATGTTCCGCCGGGAGGCCGGCTCGCTGGCCTTCGAGCCCAGCACTGGGATGCGGGTGATCGGCCATGGGAAGGTATCTCTGTACGCACCGGGCGGGTCCCTCCAGCTCTACCTGGACCGGCTCGAGCCCCAGGGGGTGGGGGCGCTGGCCCTGGCGTTTCAGCAGCTGGTGGCCCGGCTGGAGGCGGAGGGGCTTTTCGCCGCGGACCGCAAGCGGCCGCTGCCCTTCCTGCCCCGCCGGATCGCGGTGGTCACCTCTCGGCACGGAGCGGCGATCCAGGACGTGATCCATGTGGTCCAGCGTCGCTGCCCGATCACCGACGTGGTGGTGGTGCCCACCCTGGTCCAGGGCGAGGGGGCGGTCCGCGAGATCATCGAAGCCCTGGAACTGGCTGGTAGGGCCGCGGTCGACGTGGTCCTGCTGGTCCGCGGCGGCGGATCCCTGGAGGATCTCCAGGCGTTCAACTCCGAGGACCTGGCCCGTGCCGTGCTGGCCTGTCCCCATCCGGTGGTTTCGGGGGTGGGCCACGAGACCGACAGCTCGGTGGTGGACTTCGTGGCCGATCGCCGGGCACCGACGCCTTCGGTCGCCGCCGAGCTGGCGGTCCCGGACCTGGCCGGGATCAGGGCCGACCTTGGCGCGCACTCCGTGCGGCTCTGGAGGGGAGGGGAGGCCCGGGTGGCCCAGGAGCGCAGGGCCCTCGCGGCCAGCCGGGCTCGGCTGGCGCGGCTGGCACCGGCGGTGCGGCTGGCCACCGGCCGGATCGACCTCGACCGCCGCCAGCAGCGGCTCGCCCTGACCATCCGCAGGACGACGGGGGCTGAGGTCCTGGGCCTTCGATCGCGGCTGGGGCTGCTCCGGGCCCGGGGACCGGCCCCGCGCCTCAGGCAGTCTCGCGAGGAGTTCTCAGGCAGGGTTGGTAGGCTGGAGGCCCTGAGCCCCCTGGCCGTGCTGGGACGGGGGTATTCGATCACCCTCACCGAGGCAGGGCCCGAGGTTCTGCGCGATGCGGAGCGGGTGACGGTCGGGGCGACGGTCGCCACCCGGTTGCACAGGGGTCGGCTGCGGAGCCGGGTGATCGAAGTTCAGCTGGAGCCGGAGGGTGGAACCGATGGGGCTTGATCCAGAGCAGCGGGAGATGGTGTCCTCACTCGACCCGGAGCAGCTCGACTACGAATCCGCGCTCGGCGATCTGGACGCGGTCCTGGTCCGGCTCGAGGACGGCCAGGTGGCACTGGAGGAGGCGATGGAACTCTATGAGCGCGGAGTCCGGCTGGTCCGTCGCTGCGCGGCCCTGCTGGACGGCGCCGAGCGCCGGGTCACCGAGCTCACCGCCGGGCCTGACGGCCTGCCCCAGGAGCGTCCTCTCGGGCTGGAGAACGTGGAGCGCGATGCTGGGGTGGCTGACGGCTGAGCCGGTCCCGTGAGCGCGCTCCTCACCAACCAGCTCCTCTGGGTACCGCTCCTGGCCTGGGCCATCGGCCAGTTCCTCAAGGTGGTGACCGATTCCTGGCGGGAGCACCGTCTCAGCCTGCGCACGCTGGGGATGTCGGGTGGGATGCCCAGCTCCCACACCGCCCTCACCGTCTGCCTCACCACCATGGTGGCCCGGAAGCTGGGGCTGGGCTCCCCGCTCTTCGCAGCGGTTGGGATCCTCACCATGGTGGTGGTCTACGACGCCACCGGGGTGCGCCGGGCGGCCGGCCAGCAGAGCGTGATCCTGAACCAGATGATCGACGACCTGCGCAGCAACCTCGGCTTCCGCTACGAACGGCTCCGGGAGTTCCTCGGCCACACCCCCTACGAGGTGCTGGCCGGAATCGTCCTGGGTGTGGCCGTGGGGTTGCTCTTCTGATCGCAGCCCTGTCCTCGGCCCGGGGTGAGGAAATAACATCCTAAGCGCGATGTCAGGCGCCCAGAGCCAGAGGCCAGCGTGAGACCGGTCGATCTCCCGGGCTCGGTCGGCTTCGTGCTCCACTTCCGGGAGTCCGCCGACTCGCCGGTGCTGAGGCGGGCCATGGCGGTGGTCGAGGCCGCCGGTCTGCGTTGTTGGGTGGCCCAGGCCGACCCCGAGGAGACGCTGGCCCGGGAGCTGGGGGGTGCCCGGCTGCTGGTGTCCGTGGGCGGAGACGGCACCCTGCTCTACTCGGCCCAGCGGGCGGCGCCACGGGGCGTGCCGCTGCTGGGCGTCAATCGAGGCCAGCTGGGCTTCCTCACCAACGTGGAGATGAGCCAGCTGCCAGCCGCCCTGGAGGCGTTCATCCGGGGCGACTTCGAGACGGACCGCCGCCGCAGTCTTCGGGCCGAGCTGCGCTCGGAGCGGGGCGGCGCCCTGGTGGGGGTTCTGGAGGTGGCGGTCAACGAGATCGTGGTCAAGACCGAGGGGGTGAACCTGCTCCGGATGGAGGTTCACAGCGATGACCAGCTGGTCGGTGTCTTCGACGCTGACGGCCTGATCCTCGCTACCACTCTGGGCTCCACCGCCTACTCCCTGTCGGCGGGCGGGCCACCGGTTGATTCCAGGGTGCCTGCCCTGGTGCTGACCCCGCTCAATCCCCACGTCCTGATCAGCCGATCGCTGGTGATACCGGACACCCTGGACGTGAGGATCGGCTTCGAGCGGGGTCACGCCGTGGTGGCTGCGGACGGCCGGCCGTGGGGCCGGCTGGACGCGGGCGGGGAGCTGATCGCCCAGCGGGGACCCGAGCTCCACCTGGTCCGGCCTCCCGGGAGCCCGGGCTTCTTCCAGCGGCTCCGGTCGAAGACCGGCTTCGGCGCGGTCCTCAAGTCCCCCTACGAGGACGACGAGGTCCCTCCGGCGCCCCCCCGCCCCCAGCGCGGCTGAGCCGTGCTGGGGGAGCTGCGGGTGGAGAACCTGGCTGTGATCGAGCGCGCCGAGGCTCGATTCGGCAATCACTTCAATGCCGTCACCGGTGAGACCGGCGCGGGCAAGTCGGTGCTGCTCGCGGGCCTAGGACTCTGCCTGGGGGAGCGAGCCGACCCCGACCTGGTCCGCCGTGGGGCCGACCGGGCCAGTGCCAGCGCCGCCTTCACCGAGCCCTCGGAGCGGGTCGGCACGGCGTGCCGGGAGCTCGGGGTTACCTGCGGGGACACCCTGGTGCTGACCCGCGAGCTGCTGGCTTCGGGGAGGAGCAGCGCCAGGGCCAACGGGGGCCTGGTGCCGGCCAGCGGCCTTCGCGATCTGTCCGTACTGCTGGTGGACGTCCAGGGCCAGGGGGCCTCCTCGCTGTGGCTTAGGGAGGCGGAGCAGCGGGCCGCGCTCGACGACTTGGGGGGCGGTCCGGCGGCCGCGTCCGTGGGCCGGGTCGGCGAGCTCTGGGCGCTCCGCCAGGCGAACCGTTCCGCGGCGGAGCATCAGGGCGCGCTCCGTTCCCGGCAACGGGGGGAGCTGGAGCAGGCCCGGCTCGACCTCTTCGAGCTCGAGGCGGCCAACCTCCGGCTCGGTGAGGAAGTGGAGCTGGGGCGGGAGCGACAGCGGCTGGCCCACGCCACCCGACTGCGGGAGGCGTCGCTGGCGGTCCGCGAGGCTGTGGCTGGGGGGGAGGGTCAGACCGGCGCCGCCGACCGGATGGCGGGGGCGCTCCATGGCGCTCGAGCCGTCGTGGGGATCGACCCTGAGCTGGACCGGCTGCTGGAGCAGGCCGACGCCTCCCTGGAGAGCCTGCGCGAGCTCCAGCTGAGCCTGAGCTCCTACCTGACCCGGCTCCCCGACGACAGCGCGCAGCTGGCGGAGGTCGAGGAGCGTCTGGACCTGCTGGGCCGGCTGGCGCGCCGCCACGGCGGCTCGGTGGAGGCCGCCGTGGTACGCCGGGATGAGGCGGCGGCCCTGCTGCGGTTGGCGGACCAGGGGGACGGCGAGCTGGAGCGTCTGGGCCGGGAGCGGGCGGAGCTGGAACGGGAGATGGCGGCCGAGTCGGGTCGGCTGTCCGCGATCCGGGCCAAGGTCGGGGCCAGGCTGGCCCGGGCGGTGACCGCCGATCTGCGTCGGATGCTGATGCCCAAGGCGGAGTTCCAGGTCCGGATCTGGCAGGTCGAGGATGACAGTGGCATTCCTGGCCCGGACGGGCGGCGTTTCGCCGTGGGTCCCGAGGGTCGGGACCGGGTCGCCTTCGACCTGGCTGCCAACCCGGGGGATCCTCCTCGGCCGCTGGCAGAGGTGGCCTCGGGAGGCGAGCTCGCCCGGGTGGCGCTGGCCCTGCTGTCCCATCTGACTCGCGAATCCGGGGTCTCCACCGTGGTCTTCGACGAGATCGATCAGGGACTTGGCGGGGAGGCCGCCAACCGGGTGGGGGAGCTGATGCGGGAGGTCGCGACCCGGCATCAGGTCATCTGCATCACCCATCTGGCCCCGATTGCGGCCCGGGCGGACACCCACCTGGTGGTGGTCAAGTCGGAGCGGGACGGCCGCCCCCACAGCGAGGTCGTGGAGGTTCGGGGTCGAGAGCGGGTGGAGGAGCTTGCTCGACTGCTGGCCGGGGAGGCGACTCCGGGAGCGGCACGGGCCCACGCCGAGGAGTTGCTCCAGGCCGTGGGCCTCCCGGCGCGGGAGGCCTGAGCCTTGGCCACCCCGGAGCAGGCGGCGGGGTTGGAAAAGCTGACCGCCATGCTGCTCGAGGCCCAACGGGGCGAGCTGGACCTTGGCACCGTAGGGCTGGCCGATCTTAGCCGCCATCTCGGCGATGAGGTCCGGGCAGGGGACGGTGAGCTTGACCTGCTCTGGGCCGCCGAGTCACTCCAGGTGCTGGCCAGGCTGCTGGAGATCAAGATGGGGCGCCACCTGGAGGACGCCACCGACGCCGCCCTTACCAGTGAGTCGGAGGCGGTGGAGGTGGCGGACCCCGGGGCGCGACTGGCCGAATACCGGCTCTTCAAGGCCGCGGCTGGAGTCTTGCTGGCCGATTCCAGCGCCGGGCCCAAGGCATTCCTCCGGGTGCTGGGGTTGCCGGTCGAGCCCAGGGCGTCGCTGCAGCTCAGCCCGGAGAGCTTGGCGGTGGCCCTGGGCGCGCTGCTGGCCAGGCTGCCGGACCTGGTCGAGATGGAGTTCTCCTTCCCTCGCTACTCGGTCACCGAGAAGATGGACCAGCTCCGCCGGCTGCTCGCCGGCCAGCCGCCGGTGCGGTTCGCCGAGGTCTTCGCCGCCGCCGGTGACCGCATGGAGGCGGTGGCGCTGTTCATGGCTCTGCTGGAACTGGTCTTCACAGGTGAGGTCGTCTGCACTCAGGCGAGCCCAACCAGCCCGATCCTGGTGGAGCCCGTCGGTGGCGGCTGAGATGGGCAGCGCCGACGTGGAGCTGGCGGGGGCGCTGATCGCGGTCCTTTTCGTCAGGGCGGAGCCGATCTTGATCTCGGACCTGGCCGCCACCCTGGAGCTGAGTCGCGAGGAGCTGGAGCGGGTGACGGTGGCTGGGGCCGCTGCCCTCGAGGGGACCGGGTTGATGCTCCAGCGCCACCTCGAGGAGCTCCAGCTGGTCAGCCACCCCACCACCGCGTGGGCGGTGGAGAGGGCCCTGCGGCCCGAGGTGGCCGGGCGGCTGTCCAAGCCCGCGCTCGAGACCCTGGCGATCGTGGCCTACCGGCAGCCGGTCACCAGGGCCGCCATCGAGGCCATCCGGGGGGTCAACTGCGAGGCGGTCCTGGAGAGCCTGGGCCGCCACGGCCTCATCGCCGAGGTGGGCCGCGCCGATGGCCCCGGCCGGGCCCGTCTCTTCGCCACCACCCTGCACTTCCTCCAGGTGGTGGGAATTCCTCAGATCGAGGACCTGCCACCGCTCCAGGACCCGGCGGCGGGCAGCTGGCTGGAGCGGGCGGCAGAGGTTGGTGAGCAGGATGCCCCGTGAGCGGCTGGGGCGCTGGCTGGCCCGCTCCGGTGTGGCCTCCCGGCGGGAGGCCGACCGTCTGGTGGCCGCCGGGAGGGTCACCGTCGACGGGGTGGTACCTCCTCCCCAGGGAAGGCTGATCGACCCGGACCGCGAGCAGGTAAGCCTCGACGGCCGGGTCCTGTCACCGCGTTCTCCGCAGCGGCGCTACCTAGTCCTCAACAAGCCGATGGGGGTCCTGTCCACCGCGCACGACCCCGGCGGCCGGCCCGCAGTCCTGGACCTGGTGGAGGACCGCCGCGGCCTCTTCCCGGTGGGGCGGCTCGACGTGGACTCCCGGGGGTTGATGCTGCTCACCGATGACGGCGACCTGGCGCTGAGGCTGGCCCATCCTCGCTACCAGGTCCCCAAGACCTATCGGGTGACCCTGGGCGGTCCTCTTGATCCCCAGCAAGTTCAGCTTCTGCGCCAGGGGCCGGTCCTCGTGGACGGGCCCACCCACCCGCTCGAGGTTCGGGTCTTGCGCAGCGGTCCCCGGCGAGTGGTGCTGTCGATCTCGCTGGCCGAGGGTCGGCAGCGGGAGGTCCGCAGGATGTGCGCTGCGGTGGGAGCTAGGGTGTCGGACCTCGAGCGGGTGGCCCTGGGCGAGCTCCGGCTGGGAAGCCTGGCGGAGGGCCGGGCCCGTGAGCTTAGTGGCGGCGAGGTGCGTCGGCTGCGCGCATCAGTGGGGCTGATTTGAAGGTGCGGGGGCCGGTGGTCACCATCGATGGCCCGGCCGGGGTGGGCAAGTCGACGGTGGGCCGCCGGGTCGCCATCGAGCTGCATGTCCCCTTCATCGACACGGGGATCTTCTACCGGGCTCTGGCCGTCGCCGCCAGCCGCAGGGGGATAGCAGCCGGCGATGGCGCCGCTCTCGCCGAGCTCGCCTCCCGGCTGGATCTCAAGGCCAACACGGATCCCCTGGCCGGTCCCGACGCCTGGCAGGCTCTGGTCGATGGTGGCCCGCTGGGAGCCGAGCTCTGGGACCCCCGGCATGCCGCCCTGCTGGCGGGCGCGGCCGGCCAACCCCAGGTGCGCGCGGCCCTGCTCCACTTTCAGCGTGAGCCGGCCCGGGAGGGGGGGCTGCTGGTGGGGCGGGACACCGGCACCGTGGTGTTCCCCGACGCCGACTGCAGGGTCTATCTCGATGCCCCGGCCGAGGTCCGAGTCGCCCGGCGCCGGCGGGAGCTTGAGGGCCGGGGCCAGCAGGCCTTGGACCATGAGCTCCGGGCTGAGATGGAGGCACGTGACCGGACCGACCTGTCTCGCAACCACGGCCCGCTGGCGGTCCCGGCCGACGCTCTGGAGATCCAGACCGCCCATCTCTCCGCGGAGCAGGTGGTAGAGAGGATCCTGGCAGAGTGCCACCGACTCCGACTCAGATCGATCCCAGGACGGCGCCGTCCGTAGCCCCTCTAACGGAAGGGACTGAACCCGCCGGCCTCGACTTGGCTAAGGTGTTACCCGGCCTGTGATGAGTTCAGATTCCGCCGGAGCAGACGAGACCCTGGTCTGCTTCGACCTCGAGACCACCGGGCTCAGTCCCCGGAGCGACCGGATCATCGAGATCGGGGCCGTCAAGGTCGACCGGTCGGGTGTGCTGGACACCTTCACGGCCCTGGCCGATCCCGGGGTACCGCTCTCACTGGTGATCCAGCGGCTCTGCGGGCTGCACGACTCGGACCTCCGCGGCCAGCCCACCCCTGAGGAGGCGGTCGCGGGGCTGGCGCTGTTCAGCGAGGGATGCACGCTGGTGGGGCACGGCGTCGGGTTCGACATGGCCTTCTGCGCGGAGATCCGGCCCGAGGAGTTTGCTGGGCGGGTTGCCCTGGACACCGCCGAGCTGGCCCGGGTCGTGCTGCCGGCCGCTCCCAGCCACAGCCTGGAGGAGCTGAGCAGATCTCTGGGGCTGCTCCACGACCGGCCCCACCGGGCCCTCTCCGACGCCATGGCCACCGACCTTCTGCTCCGGCACCTGATCGAGGTGGCTCGAGGGCTGCCGGCAGGGCTGCGCGAGCGGGTTCGCCAGCTCTGCACCGGCGGCGGCTGGCCCACCGGGCAGTACCTGGCCCGCCATCTCGAGGGCCTGCCGGCGGCCGATCCAGCCCAACCCCGGGCCAGCGGGCAGATGCCGTCTCCGGCGCCCGTGGCGACGGCCGGCTCCGGCGGCGCGGCGCCTACGGGTGGGATCGACGAGGCATTCGTGCTGAAGGCGTTCGGGGCTGACGGCGCGCTGGCGTGTGCCGACCCCGGCTTCGAGTTGCGGGAGGAGCAGCAGCAGATGGCGCTGGCGGTCACCCAGGCCTTCAATCGGGGGCAGACCCTGCTGGTCGAGGCCGGGACTGGCGTGGGCAAGTCGCTGGCCTACCTGATACCGGCCAGGGAGTGGGCCGCCAAGCGGCGCGAGCGGGTGCTGGTCTCGACCCATACGATCACCCTCCAGGAGCAGCTGGCCCAGCACGACCTCCCGGCCGCGGATCGGGCTCGACCCCTGCCGCTGCGCTCCGCGGTGCTCAAGGGCCGGGGCAACTACCTCAGCCTGCGCCGGCTGGAGCGCTGGCTGGCGGCTGCGGCGCCGGGTGGCCGGCGCCGCGATGCCGACGAACTCCGCTTCAAGGTGCGGGCGCTGATCTGGGCCTACCAGAGCCAGATCGGCGACCGGAGCGAGCTGCGGCTAGCGGGGCGTGACAGCGAGTTCTGGGAGAGGGTGGGGTCCACGGTCGACGACTGCCTGGGGCCCGCCTGCCACAACTGGCGGGATGGCCGCTGCTTCATGGTCAAGTCCAGGCTCGAGGCCAGGGACGCCGATCTGGTGATCGTCAACCACGCTCTCCTGCTCTCCGACGCCGACAGTGGGGGAGCCGTGCTGCCCGAGTTCCACCACCTGATCATCGATGAGGCCCATCACCTGGAGGAGGCGGCCACCCAGGCCCAGGGCAAGCGTCTCAGCCTGGGAGCCGTCCTGGCGGTCCTGGACCGGATCCCCGAGTTCGGTGACCCGGCGGTGAGCCGGGCTCTGAAGAGCGCCCGGCAGGCGGCCACAGCCGCCTTTGCGGACCTCCGCCACCTGGCCGGGGACGAGGGTGCCGGTCTGGGCGGGCGGGGCTCGCGCTTCGTTGTGCTCGACCGGCGACTGCCGGGGACCGAGCTCTGGGAGCAGCCGGGCAGGTCGGTGGCTCGACTGGCCCGGGGAATCAGTCAGGCCAGCTCCGCGCTGCGAGCCGCGGCCGATGGCGGCAACGTCCAGCCCGAGCTCTGGCCGCAGCCGGACAACGGGCGTCGCGAGCTCTGGATCGCCGCCGAGGCCCTCCAGGGGATGGCCCGGGTTCTGGCCTCGGCGCTGGCCAACCTGGTCGCCCCGGACCAGAGCACGCCCTCGACGGGCGCCGACCAGGTGGCATGGGTCGAGGTGGAGCGGGGAGACCAGGCGGTGCTGAGGACCGCTCCTGTCGAGGTCGCCGCTTCGCTCCGGGAGCACATCTTCGACCGATGCCAAACCGTGGTGCTCACCTCCGCCACCCTGGCGGTGGCCGGTTCCTTCAGGTACATTCGCGGCCGGCTCGGCCTGGAGGACGCCCAGGAGCTGGTGCTGGACTCACCCTTCGATTACCTGCGCCAGTCGCTGTGCTGCCTGCCCCGCGGGATGCCCGCTCACGGCGACCCCCAGCATGCCCGAGTGGTGGCCCGGATGGTCGCCGAGATCGCATCTGAGCTGGGGGGTCGGACCCTGGTGCTCTTCACCGGCTACCAGGCGCTGCGGGAGGTCCATGTCCAGCTGCGCTCCCTGCTCGCGGGTGAGGGGATCGCGGTGCTGGGCCAGGGACTGGACGGGACCCGCAACCAGGTGCTCCGCAACTTCCGCAACAACCCGAGGACGGTACTGCTGGGGACCAACAGCTTCTGGGAGGGGATTGACCTGCCCGGCGATGTCCTCCAGTGTGTGGTGATCGACAAGCTGCCCTTCCCCGTTCCCACCGACCCCATCTTCCAGGCCCGGGCCAGGGGCCACCCCGACTCCTTCACGCAGCTCTCGCTTCCGGAGGCGGTGCTCCGGCTCAAGCAAGGCTTCGGAAGGCTGGTCCGCCGCCACGGCGACCGCGGCGCGGTGGTGATCTGCGACCCTCGGATCCTGGAGCGCAGCTACGGGGAGGAGTTCGTTCGGGCACTGCCCAAGGCGGCCTTCATCTACGAGCCCCCCGAGTCCCTGGCACCGGCCCTGGGTGCCTTCCTGCGGGGAGAGATGCCGGCCGCGGTGGCGCGCTGAGGTGGCGGCCGCGAGCCGGGTCCGGGTGGCCCTAGTCCAGCACGCGCCGGTGCTGGGCGACCTCGAGGCGAATCTGGATTGGAGCTGCCGACGGATCGCGGCCGAGGTGGGGGCGGGGAGTCGCCTCGTGGTCCTGCCCGAACTGGGGCTAACCGGGTACTTCCTGAAGGATCTGACCCAAGACGCGGCGGTGACCCTGGACGGACCGGAGGTCGGTCGGCTCATCGAGGCCACCGGCGGTGGGGCCGCGGTGGTGGGGCTGGTCCTGGAGTCCCCAGGCTTCCAGTTCTACAACGCGGCGGTGCTGATCTCCGACGGAGAGGTGCGCCAGATCCATCGCAAGGTCTACCTGCCCACCTACGGGATGTTCGACGAGCAGCGCTATCTGGCCTCGGGCGACGCCTTCGAGGTGGTCGAGCTCCCCCTGGGTGGGGGAGCTCGCTGGCGGCTGGGGATCCTGGTCTGCGAGGACCTCTGGCACCCCAGCTCCGTGTACCTCCTCAGTCAGGCCGGTGTGGACCTGCTCATCTGCCCCTCGGCCAGCCCGGGTCGAGGGGTGGCCGCGGCCGAGGCGGAGCTGGGGAGCGCCGCCTCCTACGGGGCGATGCTGAGGACCTACGCGGAGCTCTTCACCGTCTTCGTGGCCTACTGCAACCGGGTGGGGTTCGAGGATGGCTTCCACTTCTGGGGCGGGAGTCGGGTGCTGGGTCCGGACGGGCGGATGCTGGCAGGCCCTCTGGACGCCAGCGCGGGAACGCTCCACTGCGAGCTGGACCGGCGCGACCTGCGTCGGGCCCGGATCGCCTTCCCCCTCCTTCGCGACGAGCGGATCGACGTGGTCCGACGCCAGCTGGGCCTGGGCGCCGATGGCTGACCTCTCCATCAGCGCCGAGCTGGTCTCGGGGATCCTGCGCGAGTTCGTGCGCGAGGAGGTGCTCAAGGTCGGGGCCGCGGGGGTGGTGGTGGGGATCTCCGGGGGCGTCGACTCCGCCCTCGCAGCCCGGCTGGCGGTGGATGCGCTGGGCCCCCGGGCGGTCACAGGACTGGCCTTGCCCTACCGGCAGAGCAGCCCCAGCAGCCTGGAGGATGCCCGGCTGGTGGCGAGCGAGCTGGAGATCGAGATGCTGGTGCTGGAGATCACCCCCCAGATCGACGCCTACTTCGCCCAGCTGCCGGGGGCGGACCCGACCAGGCGAGGCAACAAGATGGCCAGGGAGCGCATGAGCATCCTCTACGACATCTCGAGCACCCGCTCCGCATTGGTGCTGGGGACCAGCAACAAGTCGGAGCTGCTGCTGGGGTACAGCACCCTCTGGGGGGACGGTGCCCATGCCCTCAACCCGTTGGGAGACCTTTACAAGACCCAGGTCTTCCAGTTGGCCCGCCATCTGGGGCTGCCGGAGAGGATTGTCGGCAAGCCGCCGTCGGCTGACCTTTTCGCCGGTCAGTCCGACGAGGCGGACCTGGGGTTCACCTATGAGACGGCCGACCAGATCCTCTTCGGGCTCATCGACGAGCGTCGCTCCCCGGGAGAGCTCGAGGAGCTCGCGTTCGCGCCCCAGTTGGTGGCGGCGGTTTGGAAGCGGGTGCGCGATTCGCAGTTCAAGAGGCGTCCGCCCCTGATCGCCAAGATCTCAGCGCGGAGCGTCGAGCAGGACTTCCGCTACCCCCGGGACTGGGGCCACTGACACCGATGCCGGGAGTCCTCTATGTGGTGGCGACTCCGATCGGCAACCTCTCCGACCTCTCGCCCCGCGCCGCCGAGGTGCTGGGCCGGGTGGCGATCCTGGTGGCGGAGGACACCCGCCGGAGCGGCACCCTGCTCAGGAGGCTGGGCGCCCATCCCCGCCTCATCTCGCTCCCTGGGGAGCAGGAGGAGCGCCGGATTCCCCTGGTGCTGGAGGAGCTCGCCCTGCATGACGTGGCCCTGGTCTCGGACGCCGGAACCCCGGCCATCAGCGACCCCGGGCGCAGGCTGATCGACGCGGCCCGATCGGGGGGCTTCGAGGTGGTTGCGGTACCGGGGCCCTCGGCGGCGGTGGCCGCGGTGTGTGGCAGCGGGCTGCGGGCGGACCGCTTCGTCTTCCTCGGCTTCCTGCCCCGGAGCAAGGCTCGGATGCAGCGGATCCTGGAGTCGGCCAGCGCCTTCGCCATCGTCTTTCACGAGTCACCCCACCGCCTGGTCGTCACCCTCGGGTGGGTGGCGGAATCCCTGGGCGACCGCCGCGTGGCGGTGGCGAGGGAGATCTCCAAACTGCACGAGAGCTGGCATTTCGGCACGGCCGCAGAGCTCGCAATCCAGTTTCGAGCGGCACCGCCCCGGGGGGAGTGCACGGTGGTGGTGGAGGCACCAGCCGCCGCCCGGGGCGGCGCCGATGGTTGAGAGCGCGCCCTTCCTGATCGACTCCCACTGCCACCTGGATGAGCTGGTCCGGCGGGGGTTTGCGGCTGGGGAGGTGCTGGACCGGGCCCACCGGGCCGGGGTGCACCAGGTGGTGACCAGTGGAGATGGTCTGGTCGATAGCCGGGAGGCCTGCGACCTGGCGGAGGCGTTCAGCGAGGTCTTCTTCACGGTGGGCTGGCACCCGGTCAATCCCACCTTTCCTGCCGATCGGGAGCTGGAGGGGCTGAGAGAGCTCCTGGCTCATCCCAAGGCCCTGGCGGTGGGGGAGGTGGGGCTCGACTACTTCTTCCGGCCCGGCTACCTGGAGACCCCGGTCGAGCTCCAGCGCCAGGTGTTCGCGGCCATGCTGGAGCTGGCCAAAGAGCTGGGCAAGCCGGTGGTCATCCACCAGCGCCAGGCCCAGGCCGATCTGCTTGAGCTGCTGGATCGCGGGCCCACCGTCACCGGGATCCTCCACTGTTTCAGCGGCGGTGCAGAGTTCGCGGCCGAGGCGTCGGCCCGAGGCCTCTACTGCTCGTTCGCCGGTAACGCCACGTTCAAGTCGGCCCACGACCTGCGGGCGGCCGCGCGGGCGGTCCCCGGCGGCCTGCTCCTGGTGGAGACCGATGCCCCCTTCATGGCCCCCGAACCGCATCGCGGCCAGACCTGTGAGCCGGCCATGGTCCGGGCCACGGCTCAGTGGGTGGCGGCGCTCCGGGGGGACTGTCTGGAGTCGCTGGCCGAGTCGTCCACCGCCAATGCCAGATCGGCCCTCGGAGTCCCCCGCCCTTGAGCGTCCCCGACCTCTGCTCCCCCGGAACCGCGCGGGCGGTGGCCCGCAGGTTTGGGATCAGCCCCCGGCGGGAGCTGGGACAGAACTTCTTGGTGGACGTCGCCGTACGCGACGCCATCTTGGATGTGGCCGGCCAGCCGGCGCAGGTCCTCGAGATCGGCCCCGGCCTGGGGGCGCTCACCCAAGGCCTGCTGGAGCGGGGGATACCGGTCGTGGCGGTGGAGATCGACCCTCGCTGTGTCGCCGCCCTCGGTCTGCTGCGCCGCCACCACCCCGGGCTGCGGGTGGTGGCGGCTGACGTCCTCTCGGTCAGCCCCGAGGAGCTGGGACTCGTCTCTCCGACGGTGCTGGGCAACCTGCCCTACCAGATCACCGGGGCGCTTCTGGCCCGGGTGGTGGGCTGGACCACCGCCTCGGCCGGATGCCATCTGGTGGTGCAGCGTGAGGTGGCCCGGCGCCTGGCGGCCCCGAGGGGCGACTGGTCGCTCGCCACCCTGGCGCTCCGGCTGGCGGCTGAGGTCACTGTCGAGTTCGACATCGCCCCCTCCAGCTTCTGGCCCTCGCCCCGGGTCCACAGCAGCCTGGTCACGCTGCGGACCACCGGGGGGGGCGGGACCGAGCTCGAGTCGGCCCTGATCCAGCTGGCCCGGCCGGTCTTCCAGGCCCGCCGCAAGCAGCTCCACCACGGTCTGGCTCTGTCCCTCGGGATCGGCCCGGCGGAGGCAGCCCAGCTTCTGCGCGGGGCCGAGATCGACCCCACCCGCCGCCCCGGCAGCCTCGACCTTGAGGAGTGGCGCCGGCTCCTGGCCGTCTGCGGGTCCGGTGATCGGCTGACCCGGTGATATATTCGCCGCCATGCCGGTCGTAGCGCCGCGGCCGTCCGTCGCCGAGGCGGCTACCGATCCGGGTCCCACAGGCTTCCGGGAGGTCCTCCGGGGGAAGGACTTCAGGCTCCTCTGGGGGGCCCAGGTGGCGGCCCAGCTGGGTGACAAGTTCTTCGCCTTCTCCCTGCTGCTCTCGATCTATGCGCTGACCCACCGCTACCTCAGCGACGCCGCCCTGCTGCTGGCCTACACCATCCCGGCGGTCTTCCTCTCCATCCCGGCGGGGATCTTCGCCGACCGCTACGACAAGAAGACGCTCATGATCTGGACCAATCTCAGCCGGGGCCTGATGGTGCTCGGGGTCCCGGTCCTGGAGCTGACCGGGGTCGCCCAGCGCCAGGTGCTTCCCCTCTACGTGATCACCTTCATCTTCGCCGGAGTGGGCCAGCTCTTCGCTCCGGCCGAGGCGGCCAGCATCCCCCAGCTGGTCAAGCGGGCTGACCTCTCAGCCGCCACCTCCCTGTTCACCATCACCATCATCGTCACCATCGTGCTCTCGGTGCCGCTGGCCTCCGTTGCCCAGCGGCTCCTCGGCCTGGAGGGTCCCTACTACTTCGGGGCTGCGCTCTTCGCGGGAGCCTCGGGGGCCATCTGGCTGATCCGGCCCAAGCTGCACGCGGCCTCGACGTCGGACGGTCAGCAGCTGCGGGCCCCCTGGAGCAGCACCTGGTCGGAGATCTCCGCCACCCTGCGCACGATCCAGGCCAGCGACGTCCTTCCCTTCGCCTTCGGCATGCTCACTCTGGCGCTGGCGATCGTGTTCACGATCTTCGCCCTCTCGGCGGGGTACATGCAGCACGTTCTCCTCAGCCGGCCCCAGAACAGCTACATCCTCCTCATCCCCGCGACCGTGGGGATGGTCGTGGCCGGCACCGTCCTGGGCCGGCGGCCGTCCTCGGAGGCCCACGGCCCGGTGGTGGTCGTCCGAGGGCTGGGGCTGGCGGGTGTGGCCATGCTGGTGCTGGGGGTCCTGCCGCCGATCCTGAGCCGGCTCGGCATCGACGGGGCTCTGGTGCCGCTGGCGATAGTCCTGGCGGTGATCTTCGGGGTCGGCTTGGGGGCGGTCCTGATCCCCTGCCTCACCATGATCCAGGAGGAGACCGAGCAGGCCAGCAGAGGGAAGATCTTCGGCGGCGCATTCCTGGCCATCAACCTGGCCATCGCGGTGCCCCTCCTGGTGGCCGGGGCGATCGCAGACGCGGTCGGTGCCAGCGACGTCCTGGGCGCCCTCGGACTGGCTCTGATCGGCATCGCCTCGGTGGCCTGGGTGCGCTCCTGGGGTGTCGCGTCGAGTGGAACACCGCCGGCGCCGGTTACGGCCGCGTAGCGACTTGTCGAAGTCCGCTGGCGACCGTTCCCAAGTCGGGCCGGGGTGTTCTATATGGAGTCATGCGTGCGGTCGTCACCTGTGAGAACTGCGGGCTCCGCCAGGAGGTGGCCCGGGCCATACCTGGGCCCACCACCTTTCACATCATCTGCCACTCGTGTGAGCAGAGCCTGCTGGTCACCGTGACCCGGGCCGACATCCGGAGCGCAGAGGCGGCCGTCCGGACCGCTTCGGCCCGGCGCTAGGTCTGGCCCGGGTCAGACCGCCCAGCGCGAGAGCCCCCGCGGGATCTCCTCGCGACCGCTGTCGAGGACGACGGGCCCCAGTTCCTCACTCTCAAAGTCCAGGCGGAGCTGGCGGGCCATCGGCAGGACCTGCCCCGAGCGGGCCCGTTCGCGGAGCCGGGCCCGGCGGTCGGGATCCAGGCTGGAGCACTGAACGCTGCAGTACTTGGCGGTCCGCTTCTTGACCAGGGCATGGCAGCCGGCTCGAGCGCAGACCCGGTTGGGGGCGGTTGGAGAGGCGAGGGAGCGGGCCACGGGGGGATATTAGATTCCCATTAAGGGTCCCTGTCAATGGTCGTTACGACCTTGAAAAAGAGCATCTTTTTGAAGAGATCGGGTGGCTGCAGTTGTACCCCGTTTCCCCATTTCGCCTATGGATAACCTTCTCTTCCCGCCCCTTCGTCCTTCCCTCCGGCGTCCCCCGGCCAGGGCCCGCGGTGGGGTGGCCGGTCCCGGTCGGCCGCCCCATCGGCGGCTCAGCTCGGCCGCGGCCCCTCCCGGTCGAGGATGATTTGCTCCGGGCTCGGGACTGCAGGGCTCGGGTTCCGAGCCCTCACCCGGGGGCGAGCCCCGCGGCGGCGCGTCAGCGCTGGAGCCAAGCCAGAGTCAGTGTCCCGAGTGATCATCAGCGGATCGGCGGATGGATTGGGCCTGCAGGCAGCGCAGGAGCTGATCGCGGGCGGCCACGAGGTGGTCCTCCACGCCCGCAGCGAGCCTCGCGGCCGGGAGGCGCTGGGGGCGGCCCCCGGAGCCAGGGGGGTGGTGATCGGGGATCTGGCCAGCATCGAGGCCACCCGCGAGCTGGCCCGGCAGGCGAACCAGATGGGACCCTATGACGCCGTGATCCACAACGCCGGGGTGGGCTACCGCAGCCCAGGACGGGTGGAGACGGTCGACGGCCTCTCCCAGCTCTTCGCCGTGAATGTTCTCGCCCCCTACCTGCTCACCGCCCTGATCGAGCCGCCTGGCCGGCTCATCTACCTCAGCTCGGGCATGCACCAGATGGGGAACCCTGGCCTGGAGGACCTGCAGTGGCAGGGGAGGCCCTGGGATGGGCCCCAGGCCTATGCCGATTCCAAGCTCCTGGACGTGGTTCTGGCCTTCGCGGTGGCGCGGCACTGGCCCAGGGTCCTGTCCAACGCCGTCGAGCCGGGCTGGGTGGCCACCAAGATGGGGGGGCCGGATGCCCCGGGCGACCTGTCCCAGGGGGCGGCCACTCAGGTCTGGCTGGCGACCAGCCAGGCCCCGGAGGCGACGGTCAGCGGCAGGTGCTTCCACCACCTCCAGCCTCAGGCAACGCACCCGGCCACCGCCGACCACTGCCTTCAGGACGACCTGCTCCGGCGCTGCGCCGAGCTGAGCGCCACCCGTCTGCCGAGTGCCGCCGCCCCGGCGCGCGCCGTGAGACCTGAACCGGTCCTAGGGGAAGGCTGATGGGGGAGGGCGACCAGTACCGGGCCACCCTCCGCCGACTGGAGGATTGGGGCCCCTACCTGGCGGCGAACAGCCACCTGCCCGGACCGAGGGCCAACCTCGAGCTGGTCGCGGCGTGCGGCGAGGAGGCCGATCTGGCCCGGGCGGAGGGCCTCATCGCCGGCGGCGACGAGTTCGCCACGGTGTGCGGCCTGGTTGCGCTGGGCCGCTACTTCGGCGCTGGAGACGACCGGCCGGCCGAGGTCCTCCACGGGCTTGCCGCAGACGACCGTTGGCGTGTCCGCGAGGGAGTTGCGATGGCCCTTCAGCGGGCATGCGATGCCGACCTGGAGCGGGGCTTCGCGCTGGCCGAGCTCTGGGCACTCGACTTTGACCCGCTGGCGCGGCGGGCGGCCGTCGCGGCCGTGTGCGAGCCACGGCTGCTTCGCGATCCCGGGTTCGCCGGGCGAGCGCTCGCGCTCCTCGCCCGGGTCACCGCCGAGCTGGCTCGGGTGCCGCCCCGGGACCGGGGCTCGGCACCGGTCCGAACCCTCCGGCAGGCGCTGGGCTACGGATGGAGCGTGGCGGTCGCCGCTAGCCCCAAGCAAGGACTGCCCCTCTTCCGCGGGTTGGAGGCGAGCCCTGACCCCGATATCGGCTGGATCGTCCGAGAGAACCGCAAGAAGGCCCGGCTCCGGCGCGTGCTTCTGGACTGGGAGGGATCCACTGGGGGGGTCACCACGGCCCCGCCGTCCCCGCCCGGCGGTGCGGGGCGGGGGCGGCCCGCTCCGGGTTGACCCGGGGCAGCGGGTGGGCCGTCCGACCGCCACCCCCGTGGACCCCCATGCCACGCGCCCACTCGGTCGCCGTGGCGACGAGGGCTCCCCGCCTCACCTCTGCCGGGCAGTGAGCAGCGAGGTAAGCCAGATGCCAAGGGTCAAGACCATGCTTGGTGGCGGCCGCATACAAGGTGCTGTGAGCCCATCCTCTCCAAGGGCCGTGGGCACCCCTCCGAGCCGGCGGGCGGACCCGCTGTGCCCACGCCCCTGGCTCCGACCAGGCTAGTTGGGCCACTCCCCTCCGCCGGGCCCCCATCTCAGCCGGGGCCCGGTGGGCTGTGATGGCGCAGGAGTGCGCCTGCTGCCGGCGTCAGGGCGCGTCGTAGGCGTCGAGGGCGACAGGCAGGCAAGCGGTCACCCCGTGGCCGGCGGGCTCCAACCCCAGCAGCACGGCACTGACGATCTCGTCACGGCTGGCCCCGTGGTCCCGGGCCTGGCGCACATGGAAGGGCACTCCGGTCGTCATCCGGAGCGCCGCGAGAATGGCGATGTAGGCAAGGTCCTTGGTCTTGGGGTCGAGAGCGCAGGCCTCGTCGAGGGATCGGGTCGCCTGCATCCAGGCGGCGGCATGCCCAGGAGCCTCGGACCCGAACACAGCGAAAGCTCGGCTGACCCCAGCTGGGACTTCATTCGGCGCGGCCATCAGACACCCTCCTCCCCGACTTGCGGTGGAACCTCGAGCCCGCACGATGCCCGGGTGGGGGAGAGCCACCCGGGGACCTCGCCACCTCGAAATGCCCGGCGCCGGCGCGAAAATCTGCCGATTCAAGAGCCGTCGCTGCCGATCGACGAGACCAGATTGTAGGGCCCAGGCCAGCTTCGGGTCGCTGCCGGCGGGCCTCTCGGTGCCGGGCGTCCCTAGCTCCGGCGGACAGCGTCAGGCGCGGGGGAGCGCCGGGTGAAGACTCCGGCGGGTATTGGTCGGGAGCGGGGTCCGAGCCGGCGATGAGGGCGCGCCAGCTCAGCCGGAGGAGCAGGCGGTGAGCCCTCCCCGAGGCGCCGGGCGAGCTTGGGGAGGGCTGAGCCCGGCAGGGAGCTGAAGGTCTGGGGCCGGCGCGGTCTAGCGGCGGAGCCACCCGGGCCGCGCTCCCCAGGGCTACGTCGCGTGGGCGCACCAGGAGTCGAACCTGGGGCCTCTACCGTGTCAGGGTAGCGCTCTAACCACCTGAGCTATGCGCCCTCGGAAGGATCCGGGGTGCCCGGATTATAGCCTCGGGGGGAGGCGGCTCCGAAGGGTGCCCGGGCTTCCATACAATCGGGCGAACACCGATGTCCGCATCCCCAGTCGACCTCGAAACGCTCCGCCACAGCACCGCCCACCTGATGGCCGCGGCGGTCTGCGAGCTCTGGCCTGGTACCGAGTACGGAATCGGCCCCTCGATCGAGGACGGCTTCTACTACGACTTCCTGCTTCCCGATGAGCGCCGCTTCACCGAGGAGGACCTGCCGGCGATCGAGCTACGGATGCGCGAGATCGCCGCCCGGCGCCCTCTCTACCAGCGCTCGGAGCTGAACCGCGAGGAAGCGTTGGCCGAGTTCCGCCGGCGCCGGCAGCGCTTCAAGGTGGAGCTCATCGAGAGGATCCCCGAGGACGAGGTGGTCAGCTGCTACCGGACCGGCGACTTCTTCGACCTCTGCCGTGGCCCCCATGTCCATGACGCCGGGGAGATCCCCGCCTTCCGGTTGCTCCATCCGGCCGGGGCCTACTGGCACGGGGACGAGAGCCAGCCCATGCTGCAGCGGGTCTACGGCACCGCCTGGGGCTCCCAGGAGGAGCTGGACCGGTACCTGGAGCGGCAGGAGCAGGCCCGGCTTCGCGACCACCGCAAGCTGGGCCGAGATCTGGACCTGTTCTCCTTCTCGGACGAGCTGGGGCCTGGGCTGGTCCTCTGGCACCCCAACGGCGCGGCGGTGCGGACGGTGATCGAGGACTACTGGCGGGATGCCCACCGTCGGGCCGGCTACAAGCTGGTCTACACGCCCCACCTGGCCCGGGAGCAACTCTGGGAGACCAGTGGCCACCTGGGCTTCTTCGCCGAGGAGATGTTCGGGCCCATGGAGGTCGAGGGCGACCGCTACCGGGTCAAGCCGATGAGCTGCCCCTTCCACATCCTGATCTACCGTTCCCGGGCGAGGAGCTACCGCGAGCTGCCGATGCGGCTGGCGGAGCTGGCCTCGGTCTACCGCTACCAGCGCAGCGGCACCCTCCACGGCCTGCTTCGGGTCAGGGGGATCACCCAGGATGACGCCCACATCTTCTGCCGCCCGGACCAGGTCGACGACGAGGTCGCGGGGGTGCTGAGGCTGGTCCAGGCCATGTACCGCCGCTTCGGGTTCGCAGAGGTGGAGGTGGACCTCAGCACCAAGCCGGCGAAGGCGGTGGGATCGACCGAGCTCTGGGAGCAGGCGGAGTCCTCGCTGGCCCGGGTGATCGAGGCGGAGGGCCTGGAGTACCAGCTCAAACCCGGGGAGGGGGCCTTCTACGGGCCCAAGGTGGACTTCCACATCCGGGACGCCATCGGCCGGCGCTGGCAGTGCGCCACGGTCCAGTTCGACTTCAATGAGCCCGAGCGCTTCAGCCTGGAGTACATCGGGGCCGATGGCGCCGCCCACCGGCCGGTGATGGTCCACCGGGCCCTGCTGGGGGCGCTGGAGCGCTTCTTCGGGGTTCTCCTGGAGCACCACGCCGGGGCACTGCCGCTCTGGCTCTCCCCGGTCCAGGTGCAGGTGATAACCGTGGGGGACGCCCAGCTCGACTATGCTCACCAGGTGGCGTCCAGTCTGGAGGAGGCGGGGTTTCGGGCGGAGGTGCCGGACCGTCCCGGTGAGAGGATCGGCGCCAAGATCCGCGACTCCCAGCTGGCCAAGGTCCCCTACGTCGCGGTGGTGGGGGGTCGGGAGGTCGAGGCCGGGAACGTCAACCTGCGCAACAACCGGACCGGCGAGGAGATCCCCCTGACCGTTGATGAGGTCATCGAGCGGCTGTCGGCCGAGGCCTCCCCTGAGGGTTGACCGTCCGGCCCGTTGGGGAAGCTCCTTGGTGATAGGATCCGGGATTCAATTGCCCAATTGAGGAGGAAGCGTCCATAGCGTTCCGCGAACTGCGCATAAATGACCAGATCCGGGTTTCCTCGGTCCGACTCTTCGACGACACCAACGACGAGGCCCTGGGGATAGTGTCCCTGGCGGAGGCACAGCAGCTGGCCCAGGAGCGGGGCCTCGACGTGGTGGAGGTGGCCCCCCAGGCGCAGCCCCCCGTCTGCCGGCTGATGGACTACGGGCGCTTCAAGTTTGAGGCCCTCAAGCACGAGAAGGAGACGCGGCGCGAGCACAACGCCATCCGGCTCAAGGAGATGAAGCTCCGGCCCAAGATCAGCGAGCACGACTTCCAGACCAAGTACGGGTACGTGCGCCACTTCCTGGAGGAGGGCGACAAGGTCAAGCTCACTATCATGTTCCGGGGCCGCGAGCTGGTCCATCAGGAGATCGGGCGGGCGCTGCTCGACCGGCTGGCTGATGAGGTCAAGGACGTGGCCCAGATCGAGCGCTCGCCCCTGGTGGAGGGGCGCAATATGATCATGATCCTCAACCCGGTCTCGAAGAAGCAATCCAAAGGAGGCGCCGGCAACCATGCCAAAGATCCGCACCCACAAGGGAACCCAGAAGCGGTTCCGGCTGTCGGGGACGGGTAAGCTGCTGCGCCGGGGCGCCTTTCGATCGCACCTGCTGGAGCACAAGTCGGCCAAGCGCAAGCGCGGCTACGCGCAGCCGAAAGTGGTCGATCCAGGGGACGCCAAGACGGTGCGGCGGAACGCGCCTCACCTGGGGAGCTGAGAGGTGGCCAGGGTCAAGCGCGGGGTGGCTGCCCACAAGCGGCACAAGAAGGTCTTGGAGTTGGCCAAGGGCTTCAGCGGCACCCACAATCGCCTCTTCCGGCCGGCCAACGAGGCGGTGATGCATGCGCTGTCCTACCAGTACCGGGATCGGCGCAAGCGCAAGGGTGACTTCCGCAAGCTCTGGATCGCTCGCATCAACGCCGCCTCGCGGCAGGCGGGGATTCCCTACAGCCGCTTCATCGCGGCGCTCGACAAGTCGGGGGTCGAGCTCTCCCGGAAGCAGATCTCCGAGCTGGCCATCCACGATCCGGCCGCCTTTGCCCGGCTGGTTGAGGTTGTGCGGGAGACCGCGCCCGACCAGTGACTGAGGGCGACCTCCAGGCACTTGGCGAGCGGGCCCTGGAGGAGATCGCCGGGGCAGCCGGTGAGGCGCAGCTGGAGCATCTCCGCCTCAAGTACCTGAGCCGCCACGGCGGCCTGATCAGTAGCCGGGCCGGGGAGCTGGCTCAGGTGCCCCCGGATCGGCGGGCCGAGCTGGGCCGGGCCTTCAACGGAGCCAAGCAGGCGGTGGAGGAGGCGCTGGGCCGGCGCCAGGCCGAGTTCGAGCTCAGCCGGGGGCCGTCGACGAAGGGGGGAGGATGGCTCGACGTCACCGCTCCCAGCCGGCCGCTGGAGCGGGGCCACCAGCATCCGATCGGGAGACTGATCCGGGAGATCGAGGACATCGCGGCCGCGCTCGGCTACCAGTCGGTGCGAGGGCCGGAGGTCGAGGACGACCGATTCAACTTTGAGCTGCTCAATCTGCCGCCCGAGCATCCGGCCCGGGATGCCCATGACACCTTCTACCTGGACGGCCCCGCCCAGGGCTGGCTGATGCGCACCCACACCTCGCCGGTGCAGCTGCGGACCATGATGGCGGGGCCGCCTCCCTACCGGATCATCGTGCCCGGCAGGGTGTACCGGCGCGACAACCCCGACCCCGCCCACAACCCAGTCTTCTTCCAGGTGGAGGGGCTCTGCGTCGACGAGGGGGTGACGGTGGCTGATCTCAAGGGCACCCTCATATACCTCGTCGAGGCCATTTTCGGGGTGGACCGGGGGGTCAGGCTGCGCTCCAGCTACTTCCCGTACACCGAGCCCAGCCTGGAGGCCGACGTGGCCTGTGGCTTCTGTCAGGGGAAGGGCTGCCGGAGCTGCCTCGGCAAGGGCTGGATCGAGATCCTGGGATCGGGGATGGTCCACCCCCAGGTCCTGCGCAACGCGGGCCTCGACCCCGGACGCCTCAGCGGGTTTGCCTTCGGGATGGGGCCGGACCGGATCGCCGCTCTCAAGTACGGTCTGGAGGACATTCGGGACCTGTACGAGAACGATCTCCGGCTCCTGGAGAACTTCTGATGCGAGTCAGCCACGAGTGGCTCTCCCAGTTCGTCGAGCTGGGAGACCTGGGACCCGCGCGGATCGCGGAGGCGCTGACCCTGAGCGGCACCGAGGTGGAGCGGGTGGCGGAGTTCGGCCATGGGCTCGAGCCGGTGGTGGTGGCCGAGGTCGTCGAGCTGGCGCAGCTGGGCGGCAGCGACCACCTCTGGTTGGCTCGGGTGGCGGTTCCCGGGGAGCCGGCCAGGCAGGTGGTCTGCGGTGCCCCCAACCTGTCGCAGGGGGCGCTGGTGGCCTGGGCCCGACCCGGCACCCGCTTGCCCGGAGGCATGGAGATCGGGCAGCGCCGGATCCGGGGGGTGGATAGCTGCGGCATGCTCTGTGCTCCCGATGAGCTGGGGCTGGGCGTTGACCACGAGGGGGTGATCCTGCTCCCCAGGGGGGAGGTGGAGCTGGGTCAGCCGCTGAGCCAGGTGTTTCCGCCGGACGTCGTCTACGAGCTCGAGGTGCTGAGCAACCGGGCCGACTGCCTCTGCCACCTTGGGGTGGCCCGGGAGCTGGCGGCGGTGCTCGACCGCCCGCTGCGCGACCTCGAGTTGGGCCCCATCTGGCGGTCCGGCTCCCCAGGGGAGGTGTCGGTCGAGGTGTCACTGGAGGACCCTGGCGACTGTCCCCTGTACCTGGCGGAGTGCCTGGACCTGGTGCGCCCCGGGGGCACACCACTTTGGCTGCGGCGCCGGCTCATGGCGGTGGGCGGCCGGCCCATCTCGATGGTGGTCGACCTCGCCAACTACGTGATGCTGGAGATGGGTCAGCCGGTCCACACCTTTGACCTGGACCGGCTGGCGGCCGGCCGGGCAAAGGTCGTGATCGGGGTCCGACGGGGCCGTCCCGGGGAGGTGCTCCGCTGCCTCGACAGCTCCGAGCGCCAGCTGGAGGGGGCACTGGTGATCACCGGCGATGGCCGCCCCGTCGCCCTGGCCGGGGTGATCGGAGGACTGGAGACCGCTGTGGGGGAGCAGACCCGTCAGATCGTCCTGGAGGCAGCCAGCTTCAACTGGGTCTCGATCCGCCGCACCAGCAGGCGGTTGGGACTGAGGACCGATGCGTCCTCCCGGTTCGAGCGGTCCCTCTCCCCGGCGCTGGTGCCGACCGCTGCCCAGAGATTCCTGTACCTCTTCGAGACGTTGGCGGGAGGGCGGGTTCGCCCCGGGCCGGCACTGGGTGGGGCCCTTCCGCCTCCGCCCGAGCCGATCGTGGTCTCCTCGCGCCGGATCGGTGGGCTCCTGGGGATGGAGGTCCCGCCCGAGCAGGCGGCTTCCGCCCTCCGCCGGCTCCAATTCGGGGTCACCGTGAGCGGCGAGGAGCTGGAGGTGGTCCCGGCGGCGGTGAGGACCGACATCCGGATTCCCGAAGACCTGACCGAGGAGGTCGGGCGGATCCTCGGCTACGAGCTGGTCCCGGCGACACTGCCGCCGCTGCGGTCGGCTCCGAGTGGAGATCCCGGCAGGACCAGCGCGGCCCGGCTCGCCGCCGAGATATGCCTCGGAGCCGGCTTCACCGAGGCCATCAGCTCCAGCCTGGTGCACCGCGACCGCCGCGGGCCGGTTCTCGGACTGGGGGAGGGGGTCGCCCCGACCAGCCTGTCCAACCCGCTCTCGTCGCAGCTGGGCGGCGTGCGGGTGAGCTGCGCCGCGGGCCTCTTGGAGGCCTGCCAGCTCAACCAGTCCAGGGGTCAGGAGCGCACCCAGCTCTTCGAGTGGGGCAGGGTGTTCTGGGGGGGGGAGGGGCAGGGCGGACGGCCCCAGGAGCCGGAGCTGTTGGCTCTGGTCGACCACGCCTCGGGGGCGGAGGCCGGGGACAGCGCCGGCCGCCTGGACCGACTCCTCAGGGTGGTCGAGGGGCTGGCGGAGCGTCTCAGCCTGGGCGACGTTGAGTTCCGTCCCGGCCGCCACCGCGGCCTGCACCCGGAGCGCTGCGCCGAGGTGTGGGACTCCGGCCAGTGTCGAGGGGTGCTGGGGCAGCTGGCGCCGGCCTCCGCCGCTGAGCTCGAGCTGCGCGGCACCACGGTGCTGGCGGAGCTGCGTGTCGACGGGTGGCTGGTGGCCGGGGGCCGGCCCGGGCGGGGGGTGAGGCTGGGCAAGACGCCGTCGCTCTCCGTCGATCTGGCCGTCACCGTCCCCGAGCGGGCTGAGCTGGGCCCGGCGAGGGACTCGGTCCGCTCGGCCGCGATCGTGGAGCTGGAGCAGATCAGGCTGGTCGACCAGTATCAGGGCGACCAGCTGCCGCCGGGCACCAAGGGCTGGACCTTCCGGCTGGTCTTCCGTCATCCCGAGCGGACCCTCACGCATCGCGAGGGGGAGCAGCTGCGCTCCCGGGTTCTGGCAGCACTGAGCGTCGCGGTCGGGGCGGAGCTGCGCGCCGGGTCGGCATGAGCTCCGACGGCCGCTTCTCCGTCCCACTCGCGCCGACCGGGATGGTCGCCGGTGCGCCGCGGCCGCCCCTCTTCGATGTCGCCTCCGCGTGCCGATCGGCCCCCGCGGGGATGTCTTGAGCACCCCCGTCGAGGAGGGTGGAGGTGGTCTGGCGCGGGGCTCGGAACCGGTGGTGACCGGCCCCCGCTGAGGGCGTCCATGCCGAGGTCGGTCCGGCCCAGCCCCCTGCCCCGGGCCTTCTTCGCCCGGCCCAGCCCGGTGGTGGCGCGGGAGCTGCTGGGATGCTGGCTGTGCCGGCGACTGGGCCACCGAACCCTGCGGGTCCGGGTGGTCGAAACCGAGGCCTATCTGGGTGCCGGCGACCCCGCCTCGCACGCCTTCCGGGGCCGCACCGAACGCAACGCGCCCATGTTCGGGATCGCGGGCGTCGCCTACGTCTATCTCATCTACGGTATGCACCACTGTTTCAACGTGGTCACCGGCGCTGACCGGGACCCCCAGGCGGTCCTGCTCCGGGGCGCTGCCGGGAGCGGCGTCGAGGCGTCGCTGAGGCTGCGGGGCCCGGCGCTCCTCTGCCGGGCGCTCGCGATCGACCTCAGCTGTAACGGGATCGACCTCTGCGGTCCGGGGCGGGGCCTGATCTGGTTCGAGGGCCCCCAGTCCCCGCCGGTCCAGGTCCTGACCACCGCGCGGGTCGGGGTGCGGGACCAGAGCCCAATGCGGTTCGCAGTACCGGATGGCGGAGAGGGACCGGTGCCTGGGATCCAAAGAGAGCGAGCCCCGAAGGGCTCGCTCATTGATTAGCCGGTGCCTTGGCACCACGTCCGGCGGATAAGCCGGAACAAAAATCGGACGCTGCAACGCCCCCGACTCGGGTCCGTTGGGTGACGGGGAGTGTGCCGGTCAGGGAAGTTCCCGCCTCCGGGACCCGGGGGCCCGTTACTCCGCCCGAGTGTGCCGCAGGTAGCTCCAGACGGTTCGCATCATCAGCACCTCCGTCAGGATCGGACCTACCCATCCACAGTAGCACTGCCCGTCCCAAAATTGTGAAGCGCGGGTCTCGGCCCGCTGCCTAACCGGTCGAAGGCCTGGGCAACGAGGCCAACGGCCAGCGGCGCCCGCCCCCGAGGCTGTGGGCCGGGCCGCCTTCCCAGCTAAGGCGGGCGGACCCAATCGGGCACCGACCGACCCGGTCTCCGGGGCTCGGTGCGGTAGGCTCTGAGCTCGTGAGTCGGGCCGAAGAGCTGCTGCGCGGGGTCGTCCACTGCGAGAGCCGGGAGCATCTGGTCGAGCGGCTGGAGCGGAACGAGAAGCTGCGCATCAAGTTCGGCATCGATCCCAGCGCTCCGGACCTCCATCTGGGGCACACGGTGCCCATGCGGCTGCTGCGGCGCTGGCAGCGCGAGGGGCATCTGCCGGTCCTGGTCATCGGGGACTTCACCGCCCGGATCGGTGATCCCAGCGGCCGTTCGATAACCCGTCCCCAGCTCTCCCCGGAGGCCGTGGAGGCCAACGCCAGGACCTACCTGGACCAGCTCTTCACCGTCGTGGACGCGGACCATGTCGAGATCCGTCGCCAGAGCGAGTGGTACCGGGACTTCGACTTGGTGGCGGTGCTGAGGCTGGCCGACACCGCCACCGTCGCCCAGCTCCTCCAGCGTGCCGACTTCGAGCAGCGGATGCGCTTGGAGCAACCGGTCGGTGTCCCGGAGCTCTTCTACCCCCTGCTCCAGGGCTACGACTCGGTGGCGGTCCGGGCCGATGTGGAACTGGGCGGCAACGACCAGCTCTTCAACCTGCTCCGGGGGCGCGCGGTCCAGGTCGCCTACGGCCAGCCGCCTCAGGACATCGTCACCGTGCCTCTGCTCGAGGGGCTGGACGGTGAGAGGAAGATGAGCAAGTCGCTGGGCAACGCGGTCGCAGTCGCGGCTTGCGCCGATCAGCAGTTCGGCCAGCTGATGTCCCTCCCCGACCAGCTCATCACCCGGTACCTGGACCTGCTCACCGACATCCCGGATGAGGAGCTGCAGAGGACCGAGCGGGAGCTGCGGACCGGCACCCTCAACCCCAGGGACGCCAAGGCCGCCATGGCCGAGCGGCTGGTCTCCGAGTTCCACGGTCAGGAGCAGGCCGCGGTGGCCAGGGAGGAGTTCTTCCGGGTCCATCGGGACCGGGCTCTACCCACCCAGATCGCTGACGTGGCCATCGATGCGCGGCAGTTCTGGGACGCCCGTGAGCTGCTCATCGCGGCAGGGATGGCGGGCTCCAAGAGCGAGGCTGCCCGGCTCATCCAGGGCGGGGCGGTGGAGCTGGCCGGGGACCGAGTGGGGGACTGGCGCCAACCGCTGGTGATTCATCCCGGCGCGGTGCTGCGGGTGGGCTCAAGGCGGGTGGTGAGGCTGGCCCCCGGCCCCTGACCTGACGCCAGGTGGGTTGCTGAGGGACTGCTAGGCTTGGATCAGAAGTCCGGTTAGACTGGGACCCTTGGGAATGCATGTTCGCCCGCGGGGGCCCGGCGGCGGCCGCCGCGAAAGTCGGAGGTAGGCGGTGTCTGGGCACTCCAAGTGGGCGGGGATCAAGCACAAGAAGGCGGTGGTGGACGCCCGCAAGGGCCAGACCTTCACCAAGGTGGCCAACGAGATCACGGTGGCCGCACGCGAGTCCGGCAGCGATCCCAACAGCAACTTCCGGCTCCGCCTCGCGATGCAGAAGGCGCGTGAGGTCAACATGCCGGCCGACAACATCGACCGAGCCATCAAGCGGGGCACCGGTGAGCTTCAGGGAGACGCCATCGAGGAGATCCGCTACGAGGGATACGGCCCCGGGGGGGTGGCGATCCTGGTGGACGTCCTCAGCGACAACCGCAACCGCACCGTGGCTGGCATCCGCAACGTCTTCACCAGGGCCGGGGGCAGCCTCGGCGAGGCCAACTCGGTGGGCTGGATGTTCAACCGGACCGGCCTCATCCGGGTGAGCCCCGGATCCTCCGATCCTGAGGGGCTTGCCCTTCAGGCCATCGAGCTGGGGGCCGACGACGTCCAGGTCGAGGGGGACAGCGTCGAGGTCTACGTGTCCCCGGAGCGGCTGGAGGCGCTGCGGGGGGCCCTGACCGAGGCGGGGATCGAGGTCGAGACCGCGGAGGTCACCATGCACCCGACCAACACCGTCGAGGTTGAGGCCAAGCACGCCCCGGCGGTGGTGAGGCTCCTGGAGGCTCTCGAAGAGCACGACGACGTGCGGGAGGTCCACTGCAACGCGGTTTTCCCGGACGCCGTCCTGGCTGAGGTCTAGGCAGGCGCGGGAATGGCCCGGGGGCGCTGGGGAGAGGGCGGTTGCTAGTCCTGGGGCTTGACCCGGGGCTGGCCCTGACCGGCTGGGCCCTCGTCGACGGTGAGCGGGGCCGGTTGACCCTGCGGGAGGCGGGCTGCTGGTCGACTTCCCCCGACCAGGCCGAGGGCCGCCGCTTGCTGGTGCTCTGGGACAGCTTCGCCGAGCTGGTCCGGCGACACGCCCCGGAGGCGGTCTCCGTGGAACGTCTCTACTTCAGCCGCAATGTCGCCACCGCGATGGCGGTCGGCCAGGCCAGGGGTGTCCTGGTGTGTGCGGCGGCCTCGTTCGGGATCGAGCTCCACGAGTACACCCCCGGGCAGATCAAGCAGGCCGTCACCGGCAACGGTGCCGCCCCCAAGCCCCAGGTGGCGCGGCTGGTGCGGATGATCCTTGGCGACGCGGTACCGACCGCCCCGGACGACATCACCGATGCCTGCGCGGTCGGGATCTGCCACCACCACGCGGCCGGGCTGCGCCGGGCCCTGGCGGTCGGGATGGTCCGATGATCGCGGCCCTCCGGGGGACGATTGCCCGGGTGGAGGACGAGTGGGTGGTCCTGGAGGTGGGTGGGGTCGGCTACCAGGTCTACGTGCACCCCCGCACCGCCAGCCGGTTGCTGGAGGAGCGGGGCGAGGTGCTGCTGCAGATCCACACCGTCGTCCGCGAAGACGCCATCTCCCTCTTCGGCTTCCTCGCCGTGGAGGAGCTGGCCTGCTTTCGCTACCTGCTGACCGTGGAGCGGATCGGCCCCAAGGCGGCCCTGGCGATCCTGGCCAGAGCTGAGTGGCAGGCGGTGGTGGAGGCGATCATGAGCGGGGACCACGCTCTGTTGGCATCGGTGCCCGGGATCGGGCCCAAGACGGCCCAGCGGATCGTCCTCGAGCTTCGGGGCCGGGTCGACCAGCTGGCGGTGCTAGGTGTCGGCGTGGCCCCGGCTGCCAGCGGGCAATTGGGCGAGCGGGCGGTCGCCGCCCTGGTGGCGTTGGGCTTCACCCGGGGAGAGGCCCACAAGGCGGTCTCCAGCGAGCTGGCCGCCGCTCCGTCCGATGGGCCGGAGGAGCCGACCATTGAGGAGGTGGTCAGGGGAGCGCTTCAGCGGCTGGCTCGGGGCGGGGCGAGGCTCTCCGGATGATGGGCCGGGAGCGGGTGCTGGCCCCCACCGCCAGCGGCGACGAGCCGGAGTTCGACCGCCAGCTGCGGCCGCGACGGCTCAGCGAGTTCGTGGGCCAGGACCAGGTCCGCGAGCAGCTGGGGATCCTGATCGACGCCGCCAAGGCCAGGGGGGAACAGATCGAGCACCTGCTGCTCTCGGGGCCCCCGGGCCTGGGCAAGACCACCCTGGCCAACATCGTGGCCGCCGAGACGGGGGCCGCCCTAAGGGTCACCAGTGGTCCCGCGATCGAGTTCCAGGGCGCGCTGGCCAGCCTGCTCACCAGCCTGGGCACCGGGGACGTCCTCTTCATCGACGAGGTCCACCGGCTGCAGCGGGCGGTGGAGGAGAGCCTCTACCCGGCGATGGAGGAATTCTCCTTCGACTTCGTCTCCGGCAAGGGGGTGGGGGCCCAGGCGCTGCGGCTGGCGCTGCAGCGCTTCACCGTGATCGGGGCCACCACCATGGTCGGAATGATCTCGGCTCCCTTGCGGGATCGGTTCGGCGCCACCTTCCGCCTGGAGTTCTACAGCCAGGCCGAGCTGGCCACCATAGTTCGTCGGTCCGCCGGCCTGCTCCAGGTCCCTATCGCGGAGGAGGCGGTGATCCTCTTGGCGGCCCGCTCGAGGGGCACTCCCCGGGTGGCCAACCGGCTGCTGCGGCGGGTGCGGGACTACGCCCAGGTCCGGGGCGATGGCGCCGTCAGCCTGGAGATGGCCGAGGAGGCGCTCCGGCTTCTCGAGGTGGACCACCAGGGGTTGGACGCGTCGGACCGGCGTCTGCTGCGCCTCATCTGCGAGCAGTTTGGAGGTGGCCCGGTGGGTCTGGGCACCTTGGGGGCGGCGCTCTCCGAGGAGCCGCACACCATCGAAGAGGTTCTCGAGCCGTACCTGATCCAGCTGGGAATGCTGGCCCGGACCCCTCGAGGCCGGGTGGCCACCGCTAGCGCCTATCGGCACCTGGGGCTGGTGGTGCCTGCCAATGCGCCTGGGGCGGTTGCCGTCGCGGCGGTGGAGCTCTTTGAAGGTGCGGGCTGAGGCGGAGGCGACGCCGACCGATGACTTCGACTACCCGCTTCCCGCCCGGGCGATAGCCCAGCAGCCCTTGGGGGACCGCTCCGCCAGCCGGATGCTGGTGCTTGGGCGCGGGGGCCGACCGGAGGACCGCCAGGTCGCCGACCTGCCGAGCCTGCTTCGGCCCGGTGACTGTCTGGTGGTGAACGACACCCGGGTGAGGGCGGCGCGGGTCCGGGGCCGGGTGGCGGGACGTCCCGGGGAGCTGCTGCTGCTCCGGGAACTGGGCCAGGGACGGTTCTCGGCCCTGGTGCGTCCAGGCCGGCTGCTGCGCCCGGGAGCGGCTCTGGAGGGGCCCGGCTGGCGGGGAGCGGTGCTGGGCAGCTGGCCCGGCCACCCGGGGGGCCGGGTGGTGGCGCTCGAGTTGGAGCCCGGGGTGGAGCTGGAGGGGATCGGCGAGGTTCCGCTTCCTCCCTACCTGCGCGAGGGGCTGGCTGACCCCGAGCGCTACCAGACCGTGTACTCGGTGGGGGCGGGGGTGTCAGCCGCGGCGCCCACCGCGGGCCTCCATCTCACCCAGGGTCTCCTGGATCGGGTCGAAGGGCTCGGAGCGTCGATCTGCCGCGTCCAGCTCGAGATCGGGATCGGCACCTTCGCCCCGATCCGGACCGCGACCATCGAGAGCCACCAGATGCACTCGGAGCGCTACCGCATCTCCCCGGGCGCGGCCGCCCAGCTCCGGGCGACGCGCGCCGACGGGGGGCGGGTGGTTGCGGTGGGGACCACCGCCGTGCGCTGCCTGGAGTCCAGCCCCGACGGGGCGGGAGCGGTATGTTCCGGTGCCGGTGACACGGGTCTCTACCTTCGCCCGGGGTGTGGCTTCCAGGTGGTCGACGGCCTGCTCACCAACTTCCACCAGCCCCGCTCGTCGCTGCTGGTGATGGTCAGCGCCTTCTTCGGCACCGAGACCGTGCGGACTGCCTACCAGCAGGCGCTGGCCTGGGGATATCGGTTCCTCAGCTTCGGGGACTGCATGTTCGGCTGGCGGGCGATTTGAGCGGACGGTCCGCCCCCTTCGCGGTTCTGGCCCGGGACGGTCGAGCTCGACGGGCCGTCCTCTGGACCGCCCATGGAGAGGTGCAGACCCCTGCCTTCATGCCGGTGGGAACCCATGCCGGCGTCAGGGCCTGCGACCCCGACGAGGTGGCTGCCACGGGGGCCCAGATGCTGCTGGCGAACTTCTATCACCTGGCCCTGCGGCCCGGGGTGGAGCTGATCGCCGAGCTGGGGGGCTTGCACCGCTTCATGGCTTGGGGCGGGTCCATCCTGACCGACAGTGGCGGCTATCAGCTGGTGAGTCTGGACCAGCTGGTGGAGCTGGACGACCGGGCGGTCACCTTTCGGTCCCCCTACAGCGGAGACACGGTCCGCGTCACCCCAGAGGGGGTAGTCAGGGGACAGCTGGCGCTGGGAAGCGATGTGATCATGGTCCTGGACAACCCGGTCCCCTACGGCACCCCCGAGCCCCAGCAGCAGGAGGCCACGCGTCGCACCCACCTCTGGGCTGAGCACTGCCGGCAGGTCGACACCGGCGCCGCCCTCCTCTTCGGGATCGTCCAGGGGGGGTTCGCGGTGGGACCGAGGGCGAGATCGGCGGAGCTGGTAGCGAGACTGGGCTTCGACGGGGTGGCCCTCGGTGGCCTGGTTCTGGGCGAGCCGCCCGGGGTTCGCCAGCCTGCGATCGACGCCTGCGTGGAGGAGCTGCCCGACCATCTGCCCCGCTACATCATGGGTCTGGGCACCGACCTCGACCTCCTCGACGCGGTGGGCCGGGGGGTGGACCTCTTCGACTGCGTGCTGCCGACCAGGCTGGCGCGGACTGGAACCGCCCTCACCTCGAGCGGGCGGCTCTCGCTCCGCCAAGCGAGGTTCCGCCGCGACGGGAGGCCCCTGGAGGGGGACTGTGACTGCGCTGCCTGCTCCCGATTCAGCCGGGCCTACCTGCGCCATCTCTACCTTGCGGGGGAGATCCTGGCCCACCGGCTGGTGAGCCTGCACAACCTCCGGCACCTGGGCCGCCTGATGGCCGAGGTTCGGCGGGCGATCGAGGCGGGCCGCCTCCCAAACCTGGTGGAGGAGCGGACCCTTCGGCTCACCCAGGGGCTCCGGGATTGAGCCCAAGGTGAGAATCCGGGAGTGGGGAAGGGGTCGCACGAGCCCTAGAATCAGGGACCGTCACATGCCAATGAACTCGTCGCGGCCGGGCGCGCTCCGATGATCCGGATCACCAGGTGGTGGCTGGGCCTGATCATCGTGATCATCCTGGGGGCCGCCTTCATTGACGCCTACGGTCCCATCTACAACGTGGTGGTCCGCCACACCAGCCCCACCGCGTCCATGCCCAAGAACAAAGAGCCGACGCTGCTGGGCAACCCCATCTACATCCATCGCGGCCTGGATCTGCAGGGTGGGTCCGCCTTCACCATCCAGATCTGCCAGGGGCCCAACAACCCCGCCGGCTCCGGCTGCACCAGTGGCGTGCCCAAGGGCAGGACCCTGGCCGAAGCCCAGGCCGACACCCTCACCATCCTCGAGCGCCGGGTCAACAGCCTGGGCGTCTCCGGGGCCCAGGTCCAGACCCAGGGCAGCAACCAGATCCTGGTGCAGCTTCCCGGCGTGGACGTGACCGAGGCCCTGGCCGCTCTGGGACAGACCTCCGAGCTGCACTTTGCGGTGCCGGTCGCCGGCACCCCCGCGGTCAACGGCAGCCCTGGGGCCTGCACCACGCTGACCTGCATCGATCAGGACCAGCTGGTACCGGCGGGCTGCTGGCCTGCGGCCCATCCCAAGTCCAGCTGCCAGTTCGACAACCTCCTCTACTACCCGGAGAACAGCTCCACCGGTACGCGATATCACTGGAAGATCGTCAAGGACCTCACCGCCTCGGATGTGAGTTCGGCGGCGGTCGGGCAGGCGCCCGGGGGGGGCTATGCGGTCGACATCACCTTCAACGGCGCCGGGGCGACCGTCTGGTCCAAGTTGACGACCGCCGCCTGCCTCAAGAACCCCGGTTGCAGTGAGAGCGGGACCGGAGGCTCGACCAGCGGCGCCCCGCCGACTTCGCAGCTGGCGATCTTTCTCGACGCCCAGGTCCTGACCGCCCCGGTCGTGGCCAGCCCGAGCAGCAACCAGACCCAGATCACCGGCGACTTCACCTTCGCCAGCGCCACCAGGCTGGTGGACGACATCAACGCCGGGGCACTGCCGGCCCAGATCACGGTCGCCCAGCTGACCTCGGTCTCGGCCACGCTGGGCAAGCAGTCGGTCCAGCAGAGCCTCACCGCGGGAGCCTTCGGGCTGGTACTGGTGGTCCTCTTCATGCTGCTCTACTACCGCTTCCCGGGGCTGCTCGCCGCCATCGCGCTGCTCTTCTACGCCGCCATCGTGCTGGCGGTTTTCGAGCTGATCCCAGTGGTCCTGACCTTGCCCGGCCTGGCTGGCTTCATCCTCAGTGTGGGGATGGCGGTCGATGCCAACGTGCTCATCTTCGAACGAATGAAGGAAGAACTGCGCCAGGACCGTCCCCTGGAGCTGGCCACCGAGTACGGCTTCCGGCGGGCCTGGCCGGCGATCCGGGACTCGAACGTCTCGACCATGATCACCTGCACCGTCCTCTACTTCTTCGGCTCTGCCGACGTGAAGGGGTTCGCGCTGACCCTCTTCATCGGGGTGGCGGCGAGCATGTTCTCCGCGATCGTAATCACCCACTCGCTGCTCTACTACGTGCAGCGGTGGTTCCGGTTCGCCAGGCGGGCCACCCTCTACACGACGGTGCTGCCCGCTGAGGTGCTGGCGCGGAGTTTCCGGTCCGGTGGCCGCTTCGACGTCGTGAGCCACCGCAACGCGTACTTTGCCGCCTCGCTGGCGATCATCGTCCCGGGGATCTTCGCCATCCTGATCGTTGGCTTCAACCTGGGCATCGACTTCACCGGTGGCGACAGCATCGCCGCCCAGCTCAAGCAGCACACCACCGCGGCCCAGGTGCAGAAGGTGGCCGAGCAGGCCTACGCGGCGGGCCGGCCCCAGGTACAGGCGGAGGGGAAGAACTACTACGTGGTGACCACCCTGCCGATCGCACCGCGGGAGGCGGAGAAGATCGTCCAGGCGCTGGACAGTCGCTTCGGGATCCCCAAGGACAAGGCGGGCAACCCCTCGGTCAACGAGACCACGGTGGGGCCGACCATCGCCAGCAGCCTGGTGGTGAGCGCTGTCTTCCTGGTCATGATCTCGGCGACTCTGATCTCCGCCTACCTGGGATTCCGCTTCTCTCGAACACAGGTCAGCGCCCGGCGCTTCGCGCTCTGCGCCATGGCGGCCCTGCTCCACGACATCTTCGTCCTGGTCGGAATCTGGGCCATCCTGGGCCACTTCAGCCTGCTGGGACAGGTCGACACCCTCTTTGTCACCGCAGTTCTCACCATGGTCGGCTTCTCGGTCCACGACACCATCGTGGTGTTCGACCGGATCCGCGAGAATCTTCGGGTTCAGGGTTCCCGGATGACCTTCGACCAGGTAGTCAACCTCTCCATCGCCCAGACCCTCTCGCGCTCCTTGAACACGTCACTGACGGTGATCCTGGTGCTGGTCACGCTCTTCCTCTTCGGGGGCTCCTCGATCCAGGGGTTCGTCCTGGCGCTGATCGTGGGGATCGCCTCCGGCACCTACAGCTCGATCTTCAACGCTGCCACCCTTCTGACCGCCTGGCGGGGGTTGGACCGGCGGGTGGTGCGGCGCAGCCCGGGGCGGGTGCCGGGGGGCGTGGCCAGCGCTGCCCGCGGCTGACCATTCAGAGGGGCTCCGCAGCTAGAATCGCGCTACGGAGGCAGCCGGGTGCACGCCCCGTCCCGGACCCAGGAGCTGTCGGGAATACCCTGCACCTGAGGCTGACATAACGTGGCCCAGGCGTCGCCGGAGGAGCGGCTGCGGAAGCTCCTCCAGCCTGCCATCGAGCAACTGGGCCTGGAGCTTCGGGAGGTCTCGTGGCGCTCAGGCAAGGGCCGGGCGGTGCTGCGGCTGACGGTCGACCGGCCCGGCGGAATCACCATCGACGAGTGCGGCGAGGCCAGCGAGGCGGCCTCGGCGCTGCTCGACGGGCGGGATGAGCTTCTGCCTGGCCCCTACTCGCTGGAGGTGTCCTCGCCTGGTGCCGAGCACCCCCTCCGCTCGGAGCAGGAGTTGGCGGCGGCGCTCGGCCGTCGGGTCGAGCTGACCCTGCGTGACGGGGACGCCCGGGTGGTCCTCGAGGGTCGCCTGGTCAGTGTCGGTCCCGAGGACCTGGAACTCGAGGCTCGCCGCGGTCGGAGCGGCCGGCTGCGTTCGTTCCGGGTCCCCCGGGGCACCGTGGCGGCGGCCCGGGTGGTAGTGGACCTGTGAAGACGGCGGCCGAACCGGCTCTCGCCAGCGATGCCAACGCTCACGCTCCCGAGCTGGGGGAGGTGCTGCGCACGCTCCGGGAGGTCCACGGGGTGCCCACCGAGGGGGTGGTGGCGGCCATTGAGGCGGCCATTCCCGCGGCTTGGTCCCAGCTGGAAGCCGAAGCTCCCCCGGTGATGGTGCGGCTCGATCCGCAGACAGGGCAGCTGCTGGTGGAGCTCGCCTGGCTGGTGGTGTCCGGGGAGCCGTCGGGGGCGGGTCAGATCTCGCTGGAGCAGGCCCGGCAGCTGGACCCCGCAGCCAGCGTCGGGGGTTCGTTGCGGCAGCCGACCGAGCTGTCCAAGGCGGTGGCGGCCCGGGCCGCCCGGCTGGTCAAGGCGGAGATCGGGCACCAGGTCCGGGCCGCCCGGATGGAGCGCCTGGTCGGCCAGGCCGAGGCGAGCCGGGGGCAACTGGTGGACAGCCTGGTGGAGCAGCTGGAGGGAGGGACCGCCTTCCTCCGCGCCGGGGAGCTCCAGGCCTACCTGCCCCGAGAGGAGCAGATCCCGGGCGAGCGGCTGAGCCGGGGACGCCACCTCAAGGTGGTGCTGATGGAGTCGCGTCTCGGGGGCGGGGCGGAAGGGCTCCAGGTGCGGGCCTCGAGGGCCAACGTGTTGTTGCTTCGCCGTCTGCTGGAGGCCGAGGTCCCCGAGCTCGCGGATGGCACCGTGGTGGTGCGAGCGGTCACCAGGGCGCCCGGCGAGCGCAGCAAGGTCGCCGTCGAGTCCCTGCGGGCCGGCGTCGACGCCAAGGGAGCCTGCATCGGGCCCAGGGGGGTGCGGATCCGGTCGGTGGTGGCGCAGCTGGGCGGAGAGAAGGTGGACGTCCTGGAATGGTCGGCCGACCCCGCCGAGCTGGTTGCCCGGTCGCTGGCGCCGGCGCCGGTGATCTCGGTGGGTCTGGACCACTCGAGCCGGCGGGCCACGGTCTTGGTGGCCCCCCAGAGCCTATCTCTGGCGATCGGAAAGGAGGGGCAGAATGCCCGTCTGGCGGCGCGGCTGACCGGGTGGCGGATCGACATCCGGCCGCAGGGAGAGGGGCCATAGGGCCGAGCGGGGCGGATCGGGGGCCGGTGCGCAGCTGCATTGCTTGCCGCCGCCGACGGCCGCAGCAGGAGCTGATCCGGCTGCGCTTAGAGGCTGGCCGGATCGTCGCAGATCCCAAGGGCGAGCGTGGACCGGGCCGCGGCGCCTACGTGTGTGCCAAGATGGAGTGCTGGGAGAGGGCCAGCAGAGGCCGTTCACTCAGCCGTGCCCTGCGCCTGGGCGGGGAGCCTGTAGATCGCGAGGCTCCGACGGCGACGGTGACCGGTATGATCGCTGGTTCGCTCGGTGAGCCCGGTCCAGGGTTGGCCGAATCCCCAGCCCCAACCTGAGGAGGACACGTTCATCGCCAAGGCCACTCAGGCGGCCCTGCCCGCCAATCTAACGGTCAAGTCGCTCTCGGATGCCCTCGGGGTGTCGCCGGCCGAGGTCTCCAAGGTCCTGATGCAGCATCGAATCCTGGCCACCATCAACCAGAGCATCGACGTCGGCACTGCGCGGTTGGTCGCGGAGCAGCTGGAGATCAAGCTCACGGACGCGGAGCCCGAGGCCCTGGCGCCGGTGGAGCGGATGCTCGACCGCGAGCAGTTCCACGCCGACGCCAAGTCGGGTCAGCTTGAGCCCCGCCCACCGGTGGTCACCGTGCTCGGGCATGTCGACCACGGCAAGACCAGCCTGCTCGACGCCATTCGGCAGACGTCGGTGGCGGCCGGCGAGGCGGGGGGGATCACCCAGCGGATCGGAGCCTCGGTGGTCGAGCGCGAGGGCCGGAGGATCACCTTCATCGACACACCCGGTCACGAGGCCTTTACCGCGATGCGGGCTCGAGGCGCGAACATCACCGACCTCGCGGTCCTGGTGGTGGCGGCGGACGACGGGGTCATGCCCCAGACCGACGAGGCGATCAAGCATGTCCGCAATGCCGGGGTGCCCGTGCTGGTGGCGCTGAACAAGATCGACCGCGAGGACGCCAACCCGGACCGGGTGAAGCAGCAGCTCGCCGAGCGCGGCGTGGTGGTCGAGGAGTTCGGCGGCGACGTGGTCTGCGTCCTGGTCTCGGCCAAGACCGGCGAGGGACTGGATCACCTGCTGGAGATGATCCTGCTGGTCAGCGACCTGGGAGAGCCCAGAGCCAATCCCAACCGGCCGGCGGAGGCGGCGGTGATCGACTCCCAGCTCCAACGGGGCCAGGGGCCCGTAGCCAGCGTGCTGGTCCAAGAGGGAACCCTCAGGGTCCAGGACGAATTCGTGGTCGGGGCCCTGGCGGGCCGGGTCCGCGCCCTGTTCGACGACCGCGGCCGGCGCACCCAGGCGGTGACCCCGGGGCTGCCGGCGCTGGTGGTAGGGCTTCCCGAGGTCGCGACCGCTGGGGACCGGCTGGCGGTTATGGGCTCTGAGAGAGAGGCCAGGACGGTGGCCGAAGAGCGCCGGCAGGTGCTGCGCTCGGGGCGGGGGGATATCAACCGGGTCAGCTTGGCCGAGCTCAGCCGGCAGTCCACCGAGGGACTGCGGGACCTGGACCTGGTGGTGAAGGCCGACACCCAGGGCTCGCTGGAGGCGCTTCGGTCCGCGTTGCTGCGCTTCTCGGACCCGCTGGTGCGGCTGCGGCTGGTGGCCGACGGGGTCGGCCCTATCTCCGAGGCCGATGTGGACCTGGCCGCGGCCGCCAATGCCATCGTGGTCGGGTTCAACGTCCGTCCCGACGCCGGCGCCAAGGCGCTGGCTGAGAGCCATGGGATCGACGTGCGGACCTATGACGTGGTCTATCAGATCACAGAGGACATCGGAAGGGCGATCCGCGGGCTGCACGAGCCCACCTTCGAGGAGGTGTTCGAGGGCCGGGCCACGGTCAAGCTCCGGATCCGGGTGCCGCGGGTCGGTTTCATCGCCGGCTGTCAGGTCGGGGAGGGGAAGGTCAGCCGAGGCGACCTGGCGGTGGTGATCCGGGGTGGCAAGGAGGTGCACCGGACCCAGGTGGCCTCACTCCGGCGCTTCAAGGACGATGTCCGCGAGGTGGCCCAGGGCTACGAGTGCGGCATCGAGCTCGGTGATTACCAGGAGTTCGAGGAGGGCGACACTCTCGACTGCTATGTGGTCCAGCAGCGTAACCGCTGAGCTTGGCCATCGGGTGGTGGTGGCCTGGTGGTGAGGCGAGCACGAGAGCCCGGCGGCAGTCATCGCTTGGAGCGCATCAACGTTCAGCTCCAGCAGGAGCTGGCCCTGGCGATCGCCTCCGCGGTCAAGGACCCCCGGCTGGCGATGGTGACCGTGGTGGCGGTCCGCTGCGCACCCGACCTGTCCAACGCCCAGGTCAAGGTGAGCGTGCTCGGGGAGCAGCCGGAGCGGGAGCAGGCGCTGCGGGTTCTTCGGGGCATGACCGGCTACCTGCGTCACCTTCTCGGTGAGCGGCTGGAGCACATGCGGCGCATCCCGCGGCTCGACATCCGGCTCGACGATTCCATCGCCTACGGGGTCCGGGTCAGCACCATCCTCAGGGAGTTGGAGAGCCCGGGGGCCCCCCGGCGTGGTGGCTCCGGTGGCTGAGCCCCTGGGGCAGGTTCAGCAGGTGGTCCGGGACCACGAAGAGTTCCTGCTGGTCGCCCACGAGAACGCCGACGCCGACTCCCTGGGCAGCGCTCTGGCATTTGCCGATTACCTTCGCCGCCAGGGCAAGCATCCGCATGTCTGGGTTCCAGCTCCGCTTCCGCGGGGCCTCGGATACCTCCCCGGGTACGAGGCCGTGAACCGGGAGGCGGCCCCCAGGGAAGCGGTGGCGATCGCCTTCGACGCCGGTAGCTTGGGACGCTTCGGCGACCTCAGGGCGAGGATCGAGGCGGCGCCGCTCACCGTGGTCTTCGACCACCACACCAGCAATGACGGCTTCGGAGATATCTGTGTGGTGGAGCGGGAGGCAGCCGCCAGCGGGGCCATCGTCTTCGACACCCTGCGCGCCTGGCAGGCGGAGATCAGCCCGGAGGCCGCCACCAATCTGTATGCCGCGATCTTCACGGACACCGGAGGCTTCCGCCACGAGAACACCACCGGCGAGGTTCTCCAGATGGGGGCGGATCTTTGCCGGCTCGGCGCCGACCCGGCCTTTGTCGCCCTCAAGAGTTACAAGTCCCGTCCGGAGACGACCCTCCGGCTCCAGGCGCTGGCGGCGGCGGGGGCCCGCTACGAACTGGGGGGGAAGCTGGCGTGGAGCGAGGTCACCCAGGAGATGCTGACCCGCAGCGGTGCTGAGATGGGGGAGACCGAGGGCATCATCGATGTGCTCCAGAGCCTCGACACCATGGTCTGCGCCCTGCTCTTCAAGGAGGCTGCGCCAGAGCTGACCCGGGTCAGCGTCCGCACTCGGGGTTGGGTCGAGGCGCACCGGCTGGTGGCTCCTCTGGGCGGCGGCGGTCATCGCCGGGCCGCTGGGGCGGAGGTCAGCTGGCCGCTGGCCAGGGCCGAGGAGGAGCTGCTCGCAGCGGCCCGCCGCGCCATCGAGACCGGGGCCTGATGGCGGTCGTTTCCGGGGCCAGTCGGACCAGGGACGGAGCCAGGGGCAGCGCCCCGGCGGTGACCGGGCTCCTCAACCTGGCCAAGCCGGAGGGGATCACCTCCTTCGCGGCCATCAAGATGGCCCGGCGCGCCCTCGATGAGCGCCACGTCGGCCATGCCGGGACCCTGGACCCGGCAGCCTCAGGCGTCCTGCCCCTGTGCGTGGGCCGGGCGACCAGGCTGGTCGATTACATCCTCCGCCAACCCAAGACCTACCACGCCCGGCTCCGCCTGGGTGAGGTCAGCGACACCGGCGACCTCGAAGGTGAGGTGCGCCGCTCGGCCTCGGCTGCGCAGATCACCAGGGCCGAGGTGGCGGCCGCGCTGGAGCGATTTGTGGGCATCGTCGAGCAGGTGCCCCCGATGCACTCGGCGGTGCGCCATCAGGGCCGGCACCTGTACGAGCTGGCGCGCCAGGGACTCACCGTGGAGCGCAAACCCCGTCTGGCTGAGATCCGGAGCATCCGCCTGCTGGCGTTCTCCGGGGGCGAGGTCGCTGAGGCCGAGGTCGAGGTGGTCTGCGGCCGGGGCACCTACCTTCGGGTGCTGGCGGCCGATCTGGGGGAGCGGCTCCAGGTTGGTGGGGTGCTGGCCTGGCTGGAGCGGACCGAGTACGGCCCCTTCAAGCTTGCGGATGCGGTCCAGCTCGATGACTTGATGGCCTCTCCGGACCCCCGGGCCCTGCTGCTGCCGCCCGAGGTCGCCCTCAGCGCCATGCCCAGGGTGGACCTGCTGCCCTCCGGGGCGCTGGCGGTCCAGCGGGGCCAGGCGGTCTGGCTGCAACGAGCCCCCGAGCCGGCCGGGGAGGGGAGCCCCGGTACGGGCGAGGTGCGAGCCCATGGCCCTGACGGCCGGCTCTTGGCGGTGGGTGAGGTCACCGGCCTGCGCTTCCGGCCCACCAAGGTCCTGCTCCCGCTCAGTGGCTGAGGCAGGAGGTCCACCGATCCCCCTCGACGGTCCGGCCGAGTTCGGGCTGGGGCTGGTGCCGTCGGGCGCGGCCGTTCCCGGCTGCCTGGTTCTGGGCAACTTCGACGGCGTCCACCTTGGTCATCAGGCCATCCTGGCGGCCGCCCGGGAAGAGGCGGACCAGCTGGGGGTGCCGGTGACGGCGATCACCTTCGAGCCCCACCCCAGGGCGGTCATCAGCCCGGGCCGGGGGCCGCTCCTCCTCACCCCACTGGAGCTGCGCCGGAGGCTGCTGACCCAGGCCGGCGTGGACCGGGTCTGGGTGATCCCTTTCGACCAAAGGGTGTGGGGCATGGGACCCGGCGACTTCATGGACAGGGTTTGCCAGCGGGTGGCGATCGAGACCATGGTGGTGGGGCCCATGTTCTCGGTGGGCAAGCCTGGGGAAGGCAAGCTCGACTTCCTGCAGCGATACGCCGCCTCCGCCGGGTTCAGGGTCCGGGTGGTGGAGCCTCGATCCTCGAACGGGGTCGAGATCAGCAGCTCGGCCATCCGCGAGCGTCTGGGCCAAGGCGATCTGGACGCGGTCCGGGAGATGCTGGGACGGCCCCCCCAGGTGCTGGGGCCGGTGGTCCGCGGAGCGGGTCTGGGCCACGGGCTCGGTTTCCCCACCGCCAACCTGCAGCTCTCCTCGGTTCAGGCTCTGCCACCTGACGGGGTCTTCGTGATGGATCTGACCGCCGAGGATGGGATCCGCCGGGGAGCCGTGGGCAGCATCGGCCGGCGCCCCCACTTCGGTGGCGAGGGGCTGACCTTCGAGGTCCACTGTCTGGAGGACCCCGGAGACCTCTACGGTCGGGAGGTGCTGGTGAGCGTTCTCCATCGTCTGCGGGGACAGCTGACCTTCCCCAGCGACCGCGAGCTGGTCGAGCAGATGGCGCGGGATGCCGAGGCTGCCGCGGGATACCTGGCGAGCGCAGCCCGGTAGCCGGGCCCGGTCACCCGGGCAGGAACTCAGCGCCGGCCGCTGACATCCATCGAGTTGGTGAGGGCGGCGGCGATGGCCGCGATGATCACCGAGACCACCAGCGCCACCACCAGTGAGCCGTACTTGCCACTAGTCTGCTTGCTGCCCAGGGCGGCCAGGGAGATGAACCCGCCCGCCAGTGACCCGACCAGACCTCCGACCACCCGGATGACCGCGGCCAGGGCCCGGGCCTTGCGGATGAAGATGGCACCGACGACGAGTCCGATGACTATGAAGGCGACCAGGTGAAGCACGCCGCTATCCTCCCTTCTGACTTGGGTCCTGGGGCGCCTCTGCACCTTCCAGACGCTGTTGTCGACCCGGCTCGGCCAGGACCTCCTGGCGCAACTGGCTGAGCTGCGACTCTACCGCAGCTCCCTGGACTCCTGCCTGGAGCTGACGGTCGATGTCGTCTCCACCTGGGCTTCCCAGCGCGTCGAGGGTTCCGGACGAGACCAGCTGGTCGATGGCGGCCGCCCGGGCCTGCATCTGGGTGGTCTTGTCCTGGGCCCGTTCCAGCATCAGGTTGACGTCGGTCATGTCGCTGGAGATCCCGGTCACCGCCTCCCCAATCCTGGCTGAGGCCTGAGCTGCCGAGTACTGGGCTTTGAGGGTGTCCCGCTGGGTGCGGAAGGACTCCACCCGGGACTGGAGTCGCTGGGATGTCAGCTCCAGCTTCTGCTCCTGATCCTTCAGCTGTTGAATCTGCTGCTCCAGGGACTCCAGCTGGCCCTTGGCGGCCTGGGAGCGGGTGAGGGCCAGTCGGGCCAGATCGTCGCGGCCCTGCTGCACCGCCAGCTTGGCCTGGCCCTGCAGCTTTTGCTGATTCTGGCGCAGCTGGCTGGCCTGGATCTCCAGCCGCTTCTCCGAGATGACCACCTCGGCCACTCCCCGCTTCACCTGCTGGAGTGCCTCGAGCTGCTTCTGGTAGGAGAGGTCAAGGGCCTCGACCGGGTTCTCGGCGCGGTCGAGGAGGTGGGAGATCTTCTGCTGGCAGATGCTCACCGCCCGCCGTCCCACCGAGGTCCGCGATGCCAGGGCCAGCACCACCAGACCCACCAGTACGTCTAGCCCGACAGGCATGCGCGAGGAACTCCTCTAGATGCGGCCGCGCGACACGGCGCCCGCAGCGGCCATGTTAGCGCCCGCCCGGATCGAGGCGGCCCACCGAGAGGGGTCGTCAGACCCCGGGTGTCGGCCCCTCCATGCTGCCGAGTCCCATGCGAGGCCGGGCCAGTGCGGGCCGGCCCCTGGGGGAGGACGCTTGGGGCAGCGTGGATTCGGGCCAAACGGGTATATATGTGCAGGTATGCAACGCAAGCTCGGCGCCGACGTCGGTCTGACGATCCGGATGTTCCTCGCCCTCTTCCTGCTGGCGGTCGTCTATCTGGCCTTCATCGGAGTCCTGCTGCTGGTCCACGTCCAGATCGCGCTGATCGTGGTGGTGGTGGCGGTGCTGCTGATTGCGCAGTACTTCTACTCCGACAGATTGGTTCTGAGCAGCCTGCACGCCCACCGGGTGCTGGCCGAGGATCAGCCCGAGCTCTTCGACATCGTGGGGCGCCTCTGCCAGATCACCGGGATGCCGATGCCCGCCGTCGCGGTGATCCCCTCCCAGGTGCCCAACGCGCTGGCGACCGGGCGCAACCCCAAGCATGCGGTGGTGGCGGTCACCACGGGGCTCCTCAACCAGCTCAACCCCAAGGAGCTGGAGGCGGTTCTGGCCCACGAGCTGAGCCACGTCATCCACAAGGACGTCAAGGTGATGGCCATGGCAAGCTTCTTCGCCACCGTGGCCGCGCTGATCGTGCAGCAGGGAATGTGGTTCGGGATGTTCGGTGGCTTCGGTGGCATGGGTGGTGGCTTGGGTCGGGGCCGCTCCAGGGATGAGGGTGAGGGGATGATCCTGATCATCCTGGTGGCGGCGGTGGTGTGGGCGATCAGCTTTGTCCTGATCCGGACCCTCTCTCGCTACCGGGAGTACGCGGCCGACCGCGGATCGGCCGTCATCACGCAGGAGCCGGCCCAGCTGGCCTCAGCGCTGCAGAAGATCAGTGGCAGCATGAGCCGGATCCCCAGCCGCGATCTGCGCCAGGTCCAGGCCGCCAACGCCCTCATGATCTTCCCGGCGCTGCACGCCGGAAAGGGCAGCCTGGCCGAGGTCTTCTCCACTCACCCGTCGCTGGAGCACCGGCTGGCCCGGCTGCGTGACCTGGAGGCCCGGCTCTCCCGCTAGAGGGGATCTCTCTTGGGCTTCCTAGATTCGCTGATGGGAAGGACGCGGCTCCCCAAGCCCAATGAGGACCGGGTCTTCGCCATGAGCACCGCGGTGCTCACCCTGCAGACGGAGGGGTCGTTGGAGCCGGCGGGAAGGGTTGGGGTGCTCTTCAAAGCGCTCCCGTCGGGTCGGTTCCAGCAGCTCACCAAGGACACGGCGGACATGCTGGAAGTTCAGGACCAGACGGCCCCGGCCGACGCCCTCAGGGTGAAGGAGGTCAAGGACGACCTCGGGTTCGAGTGGATGGTGGTCGAGGGCCCGGAGTTCCAGTCTCTCCTGGCCGCGCTGCACGGGGTGGCTGAGAGCCTGATCGCGGACGGCCTGGGGGATTGCCTCCTGGCGGCGGTGTTCCCCTTCCGGCAAGGTGAGGGCAAGGTCTACTGGATCTACGGCTACAAGCAGGGCACCTTCTATCCCTTCGTCCCCTCGGGGAACCGCCGCCGGGACAACGGCGAGGAGATGCGGCTGGCGGCGATCGCCAAGGACGACCTCCCGGTGGAGGCGGACCTCAGCGCCTGGTTCCCCCTCTGGGGCGTGCCGGTCTGACCAAGGCGGCGGCGCTCTAGGACCTGGCGACCGCTGCGCCGCCGGCCGGGACCACGTTGCCGTCGTCCGAGAGCAGCTTGGTGGCTTCCTCCAAGGTCATGTCCTCGGAGGGCAGGACCACATCGGAGGCGACCAGCGATTCCGGGGGAAGCTTGGTGCCATGGGCGCGCACGAAGTTGAGCAGGTCGGCCAGGGCCTTGGCGTAGGCGACCTGGTCCTGGCTCTCGATGGCTTGGCCCAGGGCGCGGTCAAGCGGCTCCAGCTGCGGGCGCTCGCCGATGTTCAGCCGGAACTGGTCCTCACCTGAGATCCGGACCACGATGGAGTCGGCATCAGATTCGCTGGCCGGGGGCGAGCCCGCCGGCGCCGGCGCCGCCGTGGGGGAGGGTGGGGGAGCCGCGATCCGCGGCGCCGCGTCGGGCGCGGCCAGCACCTCCTGCTTCAGAGCCGCCAGCTGGGCGTCCACCTGGGAGTCGGTGAGCTGGCCCTGGAGCTGCCGATCAATGTCGTCGCCGGAGCTGACCCCGATCGTGTCCAGGGTGCCGCTGTCGACCAGGGAGTCGATGGCGGCCGAGCGCGCCTGCATCTGCTGAGTCTTGTCCTGGGCCCGCTCCATCATCAGGTTCACATCGGTCATCTGCTCGGAGAGGCCGGTGACCGCCTCACCGATCTGAGTTGAGGCCTTGGCCGCCGAGTACTGGGCTTTGATGGTCTCCCGCTGGGTCCGGAAGGCCTCGACCTTGGCGGAGAGCTTCTGGGCCGTCACCTCCAGCTTCTGCTCCTGCTCCTTGAGCTGCTGGATCTGCTGCTGCATCCCGTCCGACTGGGCCTGGGCCTGCTGGGCGCGGGTGAGCGCGAGCCGGGCCAGGTCCTCGCGACCCTGCTGGAGGGCCAGCTTGGCCTGGGCCTGGGACTTGTCCTGCGTCTGCTGGAGCTGGGCTGCCTGAATCTCCAGGCGCTTCTCCGAGGTGAGTACCTCGGCCACGCTCCGCCTCACCTGCTGGAGCGCTTCGAGCTGCTTCTGGTAGGAAAGGTCAAGCGCATCGACCGGGTCCTCTGCCCGATCCAGGACCTTGTTGGCCTTCTGCTGGAACAGGTCAGACATCCGTCGCATGATGCTCATTGCCGTCTCCTTGACCGCGCCTGGCGCGCGAGTACAACTAACCCCAGGGTGATGTTACGTCCTGGGGCTGGCTGGGGCACCGGCCGCTCGTCCCGGCCGGCCGCCGGCCAGGCCTGTGCCCGCATCGGCCCGAGGCCGACTTGACCGCGCGGCCGGGTCGACCAGCCGTGGGGAGTGGCGTCGCCAGGTGCTCGTCCCGGCCGCCCCGTCGGTATCCGAAGGTGAGGGGATGGACCTTCGGAACTGACGGCGGCGCTGGAGCCGACGGTTCCGCTTCGCTCGGTGGATTTCGGCTCCAAGATCGGGGGCCGACTTCGGCCCACCCGGCAGGCCTCGGTATACTCCGGCGCGGGCGGGTACCGAAGTGGTTAAACGGGGCTGACTGTAGATCAGCAGGCTTTAAGCCTACAGGGGTTCGAATCCCTTCCCGCCCACGCCCAGGTAGCTCAGTGGTAGAGCGCTTCCTTGGTAAGGAAGAGGTCGCGGGTTCAATCCCCGCCCTGGGCTCCACTGATCTCACGCACACGTCGCAAGGTGCCAGGGCCGGGTGTCAACGGGGTTCGAGCGATTGATCCGGGGCTAATGGTTGGCGGGCTGGGCGGCTTCTCTGCCTGCGTCAGGGCCCGCTTGACTTTGCCCCTGGGGCATGGGCGAGGATCTCGGTCGTGGACAACGTCGAGAGGCTGTCGATCGGCGAGTTTGCTCGCCGGACGCGTCTAACGCCCAAGGCCCTCCGTATCTACGACCGGAACGGCCTCCTCACGCCCGCCCTGACCGACGCCGCCACCGGCTACCGGCACTACGGGACCGGACAGATCCGCACCGGGCAGCTCATCGGTCTGCTGCGCGGTGCGGATCTGAGTCTCGCCGACATCCAACTCGTGCTCGACGACGTCGCCCGAAGCTCCGATTTGGCCATCCGACGACTGGACGTGCTCCTCGCGGCGTTTGCCCGCCGCCAGGCTGATCGCCAGTTGCTCATCCACCACGTCCAAGCGACCTTCAACCGGGGAGGCGACCCTATGTTCCCGATCCACGTACGTCGCGTACCAGGCCAGCGCGTCATGTCGATCCAGCGGCGCCTCCACGGGAACGAGACCGACAGCTTCGTGCGAGAGGCGAAGAACGCCTTCGCCGACCGCCTGCGAGGAGCAGTTGCGACCGGTCCGTTCATGCTGATCTTCCACGGCGTCGTCGATGCCGAGCGCGACGGTCCGCTCGAGGCGGTGCTGCCCTGCCCTCCGGAGATCCAGCCCGACGACATCGTCGGTGTTCGCACCGAACCATCCCATGAGGAGGCATACACGACAATTACGAAGGCCCAATGGGACTACCCGGTGATCCTTGCCGCCTACGACGCCGTCGCGTGCTCGCTCGACGTCACTTCCCGGCCTGGCAGCCGACTGTCCTGCCGTGAGGTCTACCTCGTCGAGCCAGACGACATCGGACCTAACGACCTCGTTTGCGATGTCGCCTTCCCCCTCGGCGACCCGCGCCCAGACACCGCCCACAGCACTCGGTAGTTGGAGCCTGCGGTGGCGGACAGAATCGGCGTTCTGGCGGACTCCTCTGCACGTGTTCGCATAATGCGCAGTCACAGCACCAGGGAAGACCACTTGACTGGACAGGTTTTGCTCGGACCCAGGATCTCGGTAGCACAGCGCTCAGCTTCGGAATCTTGGTAAGGAGGAGGTCGCGGGTTCAATCCCCTCGCTGGGCTCGCTAGCTGGCCGTACTCAGGAGCACTAGCTGGGGAGCATTGGAGGAACCGGTCCGGGTTGGGCTGAGCGAGGGCCCGGTGATGAGCGCCTCGATGAGCTGCGGCCGTCCGTACCAGTATCCCTGACCGAGGTTGACACCAAGCGCCTTGACGGTGTCGGCCTCCTCCTTGGTCTCCACACCCTCCGCGATGAGCTGGCACCCGGTGTCTCCGGCGAAGTGGCACATGGCAGCCGCCATCGCCCGGCGGGCCGGGTCGGTGTCGATGCCCCGGACGAGGGTCATGTCGAGCTTCACGAAGTCCGGGTGCAGTTCCAGGATGTGGGCAAGGCTGGCGATCCCGGATCCGGCGTCGTCGACGGCGGTGCGAACCGGTCCGAGCCCGGAGAGCGCCGCCCTGAAGGCGGGGTAGTCGGTGATCACCTCGTGCTCCGTGATCTCAAGGACCAGAGGGCGGTCGGCCTTGGCCAGGATCTCCCTGACCCGAACGAGGTCATCGAGCAGCCGGGGAGACAGGTTGACATTCAGCCAGCGGCCCTCAGGCAGTTGCCGTGCTGCCTCCACGGCGGTCGCCAGCAAGTCCAGCTCGAGCTCGGGCCCCATGCCCATGCCCCAAGCCGCCGAGAGGCGAACGTCGGGGCGCTCACCATCCAGGAACCTGGTGAGTGCCTCATAGCCGCACACCTGGCCGCTGGTGATCTCCACGATCGGCTGGAAGACGGGGAGGTAGGCGTGCGCGCGCATCAGTTTCGCAAGATCGAGGCGACGCCGGGAGGCGACGCCCTCAGCCAGCACATCGAGGCCGAGCAAGGCGCTGGCGGCGGCCCCGAACTCGGCGATGGCCGGGAGGTGGACCACCGTCGCCGCCTGGTCGGCGCCGCCGAAAGCCCCCGCTGCCAGCACCCCGACGTTGGTGGGACCGTAGCGGATCGGTGCGTACGAGAAGCTCTGCAACCCGGAGGCTGTCATCGCCTTGCCGTAGAGACCGTCAGAGGGGCGCTCCTGCCAGCGGGCCGCCCAGGGCCCGTGACTCGCCCGCTCGATGAGGTAGCGGGCCCGGGCATGCGGCAGCTGAACGTCGGCGGAGAGAAAGAAGTTGTCTGGGCCGTCGATGGAGAGGACAGTGGCGTCCCCATCGGGGTTGAACACGGCCACGAATGCCAGGCCGACCCCCATGAGGCGCCGCAGCTCCCGGCAGAGGGCATCGCCAGTTGCTGCGGCGGTACTGCCCCGCGCGAGGCGCCCGATCCCGGCGGCTACGTCGCGCCGGTCCCGCAGCTCCCGGTTCAGGGCGCTCTGGATGGCGTGCTCCTCGGTGACGTCCTCGCCCATGATGGCAGCCTGGTGGAGCTCGCCTGCCCTCTGGTTGAGGCGGGTGGCGCTTACCGCGACCAGGCGGTGTCTGCCGGACCGGGTCAGGATCTCCGTGATCAGCGGATTGCGCAGGCTGGCAGTCCGCAGCCGCCGGCCCAGCTCTGTGCCACCATCGGCCTCGGTGGCAGCAGGAAGGAGCTGCGAGATGGAGCACCCCAGCAACTCCTCGAGGGACCAGCCGGTGAGCTCGCTGAGAGCAGGATTGGCGTACGAGATCTTGCCATTGGCGTCGACGGTCGCCGCAAAGAGCCTGATGCCAGAGAGCATCTGGTGGAGGTGGCCCTTAGCCTCAACCTCCTGGCTCGTGTCGTGGAAGACGCTGAGGATGCGCCCGTCCTCGAGCCGGCGCTGCTGCACTTCAAGGTCCACGACGGCGCCATCCTTACGCTGGCATTTGACCTCCGAAATCCGAATCTCGCCGGCGGTGGCGCTGGCCGCTTGAGATGTCGCCTTGACCCGGCTCTCCTCTGGGACCAGGTCCGCGAGACGCATCCCCAGCAGCTCTTTGTGGGAGTAGCCGGTGAGCTTGGAGGCGGCGGTGTTGGTGTCCAGGATGCGGAGTGAGCGGCTGCTCACCAGGAAGACCCCGGAGGGCGTCTGCTCGGCGAGGGCCTGGTACCGGTTCTCGCACGCCTTCAGGCTGGCGGCGGCCAGGGGCGGTCGGTTGTGCCGGACGGTCGCACTCCGGCGGGGCGGCATCACGCCGCCTCCCACCACGACTGGCCGCCGCGCTTCCTTGGGTGAGGGGGCTTGACCAACGCGCCTGACCGTCGCGTTCATGAGGTCACGCTAGGTCGTCGGAGCGGAGATCTCGTCGCCAGGTAGCTACGAAAGCTCGAACGGGTGGAAACGGCATGGCGTCGGCCCGGGCGTCAGGTTCCGGGTGGCCTCGCGCGGGTCCTCAGGGCCCCAACTGAGGAGCGACCGGGGCGGGATGCCCGTAGACCACACAAGTGGAGAGGCTCCGGGAGCCTTTCTGATCTCAGTCGGACAACGCGCAGCTTGGGTTCTTGAAAAGGGAGAGCTCGCGGGTTCAAGCCCTGCCCTGGGCTCGGCCGATCTCAGGTGGAGGGGGTTGGTGGGCGGATGCCAAGGTCGTCTCGGTTGCGCACTGTTGCTTCGCTCCAGATGAGGTTGAGACGGCGATGGCTTGCCCTCGGACGCCGGCCTCGTTGACAGGCTGGCGGGCCAGGGCGGCCCAGTTACCGTCGATGGTCAGAGTTTCTGGCCGACCTGGCGCCCTCCCCGTGGGCCGGGGCCGGACCGAGTATTGGCTTCCCCGAGCCTTTCACCAGTCCCGGTCTCGCCAGCGGTTCTCGGCGGCCTTCAGGATGCTCAGACGCGCTCGGCCTGCCTGGACGTCGCCGTGCGTCAGTAACCGGTAGGAGGCCTCTGATTTCGACGCCACCCACATGGTGGCCTCCCAAGCGACCCAGGTGAACACCGCAGCTCCCGCTAGCACCAAGGCCATTCCGGGGCCCGGCACACCCTTGATCAACGCGCAGATGATGCCCGAAACGCCAGGCAGGGGGACGACGCTGGAGAGAGACGGACTTCGGCTTACCTCGCTCCGGATCGCTGCGACGCTGACGGTGCACCTCTTGAGCGCGGGGTGCAGGAAACCTGCGCCGAGGAAGGGCAGTCCACCGGATGCAAGCCCCACCGCCACGGCATCAGGCAAAGACGGGGCTCCGAGCGACGCGATGAATCCGGCCACGACCCCTACGAGCGTGACTCGAGCCCACATCAAGCGAGGATCCCGGAGGCTCCAGCGCATGGGCACCCGTTCTGGTGGGTTGGGCCCGTGAATCACGCCCACGCGGGTCTTCCAGTGACTCAAGCACACACCCCAGCCCCGGTGGCGGGCGAGGCCGCTGGCGGCAAGTGGGGCCGGGTCCCTCGGCTTTGGCGGCAAGACGCCGCCGCACCTCCCATGACTCCGCGGATCCTACCACCCACGTTCGCTCGGGACCGCACTGGATAGCTTCGAGGAGGGCTCCTATCTACCCGGCAATGTCGAGCTAGGACTCACGTCCGTTCCCGCCCACCGGGGCGCATCTCGGGTCGCTCGCTGGCCACGGGAGTGGGCGGCCAGCGGTGATCTCCGTGATGTCAGTCGCGCAGTTCACAGCTTCGGATTCTTGGCGAGGAAGAGGTCGCTGGCCAATCCTCGGCCTGGGGTGCACCGATCGCAGAGCTGCCTGGTGAGCGGATAGATGGACGCTCGCGGACCCGCCGCCGCGTCGCGTTCAAGGTCGCAGGCAGGACCGGTAGCCAGTCGGGCCCGGGAGACGGGCGCCGAGCCGCTTTCTCCGGGGCTGTCCCGTGAGGGAGCTACTCCGCTTGGCCTGGATCTGGTCTATCGTCAGCCCGTGCTGAACGCCTGGATCGCTCGGTTGGCAGCGGTACTCGGGCCGCCGGAGTCAGTTGCCCAGCACCTGGCCCGGGCTGCCGCGTTCTTGATTGTGGTCGCCGCCGCGGAGGCAAGCGCGATCATCGTCTGGCTGGGCGCTGCCGCTGGGGCGATCATCTTCGCGCCGGGTTTCTTGCTGCTGGACTGGAACTGGCTCAAGAAGGCGACAGTGCGAGCCAGCGATGTGGCGGTGGCCCTGGCGCTTGGTGCTTCCCTCCTGCTCGCCGGATGCGCCACCGGCGCACAGTCCACCCGAGAGCCCGTGGCCTCACCTCCAACTAGCGTTCCGACCCCGGCGCCCACCCCCACACCCTTCGACCTGGCCGCGCCAGCGACGAACGACTCTACGGGCTACGCCGAGATGAACGCTGCCTGCAACTGGAGTGATAGCACTGTGGCCGGCTGTGAGGCCGCCTCGGTCACGATCTGGGACAACGCAATGACCGCTGAGGGACTCACTCCGTTCGCGTTGCCCGATGACTTCTGGACCCTGCCCTACGATCAGCAGTTGCTGATCCTGGCTAATGACGACCGGGAGGTCCGGGACCTCCCCCCTTACCAGGGGCCGACTGCGGACCTGGATGCGGACGCCTTGGTGGGCGCCCAGGCCAGAGACGATCCCCCCAGCCTGGCTGGTTACGAAGTCTCCGCCTCCAACTGGGCGAATGGTGATAACACGGTCGTGGACGAGTGGTGGATGGTCTACAACGACGGAGTGGGCATGAACGGAGACTGTACTGTCGCCAGTGACCCGGGCTGCTGGGGCCACCGGGCTAACATCCTGCTGCCCACGTCCTACTACGGGACGATCACCATGGGAGCGGCCTGCACCTCTACCCCAGACCCCCCTTACCTGCCCAACCTAAGCTGCGGGGAAATCTTCGTCTCGAACGGCTGAGCTGATCTCGGCCATCATCCCCCACATCCCTTCCCGGGCGGCCATGCTGGAGGTGGCGCTGGCGAGCGTGGCCGCCCAGACCTATCTCCACCACGAGGTCATCGTGGTCACCGACACCCAGCATCGGGGCGTCTGGTGGGCCGAGCAGCAGAGAGTGGGCCGGAGTCGTGGCGATGGGGCCGTTCTGCTCGGCGACGACGCCCGGCTGCCGCCCCAGCACCATGACCTGCAGCTGGATTGTGCCCTCACCACCCGGGCGGCCGTCGTCTCCGGGGTGACCGAGTCCTTACGTGTCAACATGGAATGAGAGCGGACGCTGCAGCAGTCCGAGACGCTGGACATGACCGGGGTCGTCGTCTGGCCCTCAAGTCGTTCGCCTCATGGCCGTAGGCGGCTTCTGCCGTTGAGTCAGCCGACGGACCGGCCGCTGAAAGCGTCCTGATCGCGCATGCCCCAGCTGACTATGCGCCGGGGGATGATCCGGAACATCTCCGGCGCGAACCCTGGTCCCAGGGTGGTCCCGCCGGTGTCCAGCACCTCCACAACGCCACGTACCTCGATTCCGCGAACCCGCCAGGGGTCGATCGAGACGATGTCGTCAACGACGAAGGCCACCTTGGGGTGCCGGAGCGCGTCACGGTACTTCTTGCGCGTCGCGAAATCGTGGCCACCGACATCGATGGAGTCGTGACCAGGGTTGTATCGAAAGCTGGTCGGCACGACGTGCGGAGTTCCGTCCGCTCCGACAGTCGCCAGGCGCCCGAGGCGTACGCCGCCGAGGAGGTACTCACGTTCGGCATCAGTGAACACGCTCATCTGGTTTTCCCTCCGTGCCGGCTGCCCAGCTGCTCTCGCGACCGAGAACGCTCGGCCAGCGACGGGCGCCGGAAGTCGTTGCCGCTCTGCTGTCCTGCCGACCGACCACCGTGGTGAATGGCCAGGTTACCATCCAGCCGCTGCTTGCGCGGGAGGGGCACCTCCGTCTGGCCGGGGTTGGGATGGCCCCTTCAGGGTCGCGCCGGCTGGGAGTCTGCGACAGCCGGGCGGGAGAACCCCCTTGCATTGACCCTCTCCGCGGGCGTTCGGTGGTGGCCGCCCATCTAATATCGTTCCCCTGCGAGCGCCTGGCGTGGCTTCCGGGGCTACGCCGCCTCTAGACCGAGCTCAGGACCGGAAGGTGCAGGGGCGCCCGCCTTGGCCCACTGAGCTTCCTGGCGCGATCGGCAGATTGAGATGAATCGAGATCCCTCGTTCGAGGTGGCGCCCAGGCGATCGGGACTGCGTCACCTGGGCGCACCCTTCTGGCGCTATGGGCTCAGCTACTGCGGGATGTCCTTGGGAAACGGACTGCACTTCGCGGCCTTGCCCCTCCTGGCTGCATCCATTACTCGGGCGCCCTTGGCAGTGGCATCGGTCACCTTCGCGGAGGTGCTGCCCTGGCTCTTCGTCAGCCTGCCTAGCGGGGCCATCGCCGACCGGTACGACCGCCGCCGGCTGATGCAGCTCTCGGCCGTGGGCCGGGTGGTCCTGCTGGCGCTGCTGCTGGCGCTGATGCCTCTGCATCTGCTTTCCATCCCGGTGCTGGTGGGATTGGGCCTGCTGCTGGGCTCAACCGACACGTTCGGCGGCAATGCCGCCGTGGGGCTCGTCCGGGGCCTGGTCCGGCCGGCGCAGCTGGAGCAGGCGAACTCGGTGGTGGGCGGGATCGACGCGGTACTGGCCACACTGGTGGGACCGACGCTGGGCGCCGTTCTCTTCAGCGTCGCCACCGGGGCGCCCTTTGGGCTCGACGCGCTCGGATTCCTGCTGGCGGCACTCCTGCTCCAGGGCGTGCGCGGCGACTTCCGGCCCCGGCGCGAGGCCCCAGCCACCCTGCTCCAGGAGATGCGGTCGGGCATCAGCTGGCTCTGGCACCATCAGATGCTGCGAACGCTGACGGTCCTCTTCGCGACCAACAACCTTGCCTTCGGCATGATCTTCGGGATCCTGGTCCTCTACGTGTTGGAGGTACTCCGCCTGCCCCAGGCCGCCTATGGGGCGCTCCTGGCTACCCTGGCGGTGGGAGCCCTGGTGGGAGCTGGGCTGGGGGCTCGGTTGGGCCCCCGTCTCCGGCGTCAAGAGGTGGTGGTGGTAGCCCTGGGCACCGAGACCCTCTGCCTGGCTGCGGCGGGAGTCTGGCCGGTCTTGCCAGTCGTGGCCGCTGCCTTCGTACTCATCGGGCTGGCCGACTCAGTCTGGAGCATCGTGGTCATCTCCTACCGCCAGCGCCAGGTCCCCGACCCCATCCTGGGCAGGGTGACCAGCGCCTTTCGGACGCTGGGCGTCGGGGCGCAGCCGGTGGGCACGATCCTCGGAGGGGTCTTGAGCCAGTGGATCGGACTCCGGGCGCCGTTCCTAGCGGGGGCGGCGGTCCTGTTGGCGTCGACCCTCCTGGCAGCGTGGGCGATCGACGGCGCTGCCTTCCGGGCCGAGTGAGGCCCAGGGCTGCGCGGTTGCGGCCATTCGCCGCAGAGGTGTGGCCGTGGCCGGGGGCGCCCCTCCGGGGGTTCCAGAGCGTAAGCGGCACCGGCCGGCTCGTGCCCCGGCGACTCTCCGAGCGATAGCACCGGCTTGACGGGTTGGCCGCACTGATGGGCTCCAGCTCAACGCGGGTTCGCCAGGCCCAGACGGGGAGTTGCCCGTGGTGCGGCTGCGCAGCGGCGCGGTGGGGATCTGGCAGGTCGGTCTGGGCGCCCCCAACCAGGCCGCGTGGGCAGGCTCCTGCGGGGCAGTTTCATCACCACGCAAGTGGACGGCCCAGGCTCAGACGGCTGATCTCCGTCGCGCGGCACTCAGGTCTAGATTCTTGGCGAGGAAGAGAGCGTGCGTTGAATCCCGCGCTCGGCGCTCTGATCTCCCAGCCGCCCCATGACTGGACAAGTCCGTCGATAGTGCCCAGCGCACAACGCCGCACTACCCGCTTGGCCGGGGCGCTGGGATGGCGGTGTTGGAGCCGCGATGGCGCTGGTGGCCCCGCCATGGTGCACCCGGGCAGCCGGAGAGAAGCCCACCCAGCGCGGACGCGGAGCGGCTTTCCTGGGTGAGAGGCGATGAGGAGCTAGTGTCCTGTACCGGAGATAACTGATAAAATACAGGAGCCTCTTCCAGCTACCCTGAGGGCTCCTGCATGCATCCCACCCGAGGTCGTCCGAAGGCTCCGCTCGTGGTCACCCCGGAGGA